>Ga0255028_100092_pt1 | contig 22918 bp, 16 predicted proteins | sample DRGLUT_MetaT_FD_178168 | JGI IMG/M metagenome (GOLD analysis project Ga0255028, IMG submission 178168) | Metatranscriptome of freshwater microbial communities from Pennsylvania, United States - DR:GLUT (Metagenome Metatranscriptome) | ecosystem: Environmental > Aquatic > Freshwater > Creek...
CAGCAACAACGCCCGCACGATGCTGGGCACGATCTACCTGCCGGCCGGACGCCTCGTCATCGACGCCGACAAGCCGGTGGCGGATCAATCCGCCTACACCGTCGTGGTGGCGCAGCAGGTGAATCTCTACGAGGGGCCGAACCTGTATCTCAACGCCAACTACGACGCGACGAGCGTCCCGGTGCCCAAGGGCGTGGGACCGATCAGCGGCAAGCTGCTGATCACGCAGTGAGCGGAGCGACGATGCCGGGCCTGCACCGATGGAACCTCGTCCGGGAGTGACGCGATGCTCGCTCTGATCCTCGACGATTCCGAGATGAACAACCTCCTGATGCTGCAGGCGCTGAAGCCCGTGGCCGGCTGCGAGCCCGTGGCCTTCACCTGCCCTCGGGCGGCGCTTGCGTTCCTGCGGGCACATGTCGACCGGATCGGCGTCGTGGTCACCGATTACGACATGCCCGGCCTGACCGGCCTCGAGGTCATCGCGGCCGCCCGGGCGGTGCCGGGCTTCGCGCATGTGCCGATCGTCATGGTGACGAGCCTCGATCAGCGCAGCCTGCGCCACGAGGCGTTGCGGACGGGCGCCACCGATTTCCTCGGCAAACCCTGCGACCCGGTCGAGATCCAGGCGCGCATCACCAACCTGATGCGGATCAGCGCGGCGCACCGTCAGGAGCAGGACCACGCCGCCTCGCTCGCCCGCGAAGTCGCGGCCGCGGTCTCGGTGATCGAGGCGCGGGAGCACGAGATCATCGCCCTGCTGATGCGCGCCGCCGAGCACCGCGACACCGATACCGGCGATCACATCGCCCGGGTGGCGGGCTATGTCGGCGTGATCGCCCGGAACCTCGGCTTCGAGCCCGCCGCGATCCAGACCCTGAAACTCGCCTCCACGATGCACGACGTCGGCAAGATCGGGGTTCCCGACTCGATCCTGCTGAAGCGCGGGCCTCTCTCCGCCGACGAGCGCGCCGAGATGGAGAAGCACGCCGAGCGCGGGCGCCGGATCCTGGAGGGCAGCACCTCCGACGTCGTGCGGCTCGCCGCCGAGATCGCCGAGAGCCACCACGAGCGCTGGGACGGAACGGGCTATCCGAAGGGCCTGAGCGGCGAGGCGATCCCGCTCTCCGGCCGCATCGTGGCGGTGGCCGACGTGTTCGACGCCCTGGTGTCCGAGCGCCCCTACAAGACCGCCTGGCCCCTCGAGCGCGCGCGGGCCTTCATGACGGACCAGGCCGGCCGCCACTTCGACCCGCGCTGCGTGGACGCGTTCCTCTCCGGCTGGGACGACGTGGCGCAGACCTGGATCCAGGCCGCCGCCTGATCCGAGACCCCCGCCCTCCCCTCGATCGGGCCCGTCCGGCCCCGTACAGGAGCGTACCGTGCACTTCGCGTGGCTCAGGCCGAAACGTTCCCTGACCGGCCGTCTCGCGCTGGCCGTCACCGGCGCCGTCACGGCGGCGCTGATCCTGGCCGCGGCCCTGTCGGTCTGGCGCGAGGTGTCCCGCTACGCCGCCGACAAGCACGCCGCGCTGACGGAGGTCGCCCAGGTCTTCGCCCATGGCGGCGCACGGGCGACGGCGGAGAACGATGCCGACGCGGCGGCTGCGTCCCTGCGGGCGATCGGCCAGGTTCACTCCGTCGTCTACGGTGCGATCGAGCGGCTCGACGGGTCCGTGCTCGCCGAGCAGGGACTCGGCCTGCGCCTGACCCGAGACACCGCCCAGGACGGCGAGGACCTGTCCCTCCTGCGCATGCTCGCCACCCGGACCCTGCGGGCGGCCGCGCCGATCAAGGAGAATGGCCGCCCGGTCGGCCGCGTCGTCCTGATCGGCGAGACCGACGACATCCTCGACCACGTCCGGGCCGCCGGCGAGAACGCCGCGCTGGCCGCGCTCCTCGCCATCGCCATCGGCCTCGGCGTCTCGCTGTACCTGCAGCGCAGCGTCACGCGCCCGCTGGCGGCGCTCGCCCGCACCATGGACGCGGCGCGCCTGCGCCACGATTACGCGCAGCGCGCCTTGGTGGAGAGCGACGACGAGGTCGGCGCGCTGGCGCGGACCTTCAACGACCTGCTCTCGGCCGTGAATGCGCGCGATCACCAGCTCGCCGCCCACAGCGCCCACCTCGAGGAGGAGGTCCGCGCCCGGACGGTGGACCTGAGCGAGGCGAAGCAGGCCGCCGAGAGCGCCAACGCCGCCAAGTCGAGCTTCCTCGCCACGATGAGCCACGAGATCCGGACGCCGATGAACGGCGTGCTCGTGATGGCCGAGCTGCTGGCGCGTTCCGACCTGCCGGTGCGCCAGCGCCGCTACGCCGAGGTGATCGCCCGGTCCGGCCAGTCGCTGATGGCCATCATCAACGACATCCTCGACTTCGCGAAGGTCGAGGCCGGCAAGCTCGATCTCGAGCGCGTGGCCGTGAACCCGGCCGAGATCGTCGACACGGCCATCACCCTGTTCGCCGAGCGAGCCCGGTCGGCCGGGCTCGACCTCGCGGCCTCGGTGGCGCCGGATGTGCCGCGGGCGATCCTCGGCGATTCCGTCCGCCTCGGGCAGGTGGTGAGCAACTTCGTGTCGAACGCCCTGAAGTTCACCGAGGCCGGGCATGTCTGCGTCCGGCTGTCGATCGAGGCCGACGGATGCCTGCGCGTCGCCGTCACCGATACCGGCATCGGCATCCCGCAGGACAAGCTCGCCACGATCTTCTCGGCCTTCTCGCAGGCCGACCAATCCACCACCCGGCGCTTCGGCGGCACCGGCCTCGGGCTCTCGATCGCCCAGCGGATCGTCGAGGCGATGGGCGGCACCGTGGCGGTCGCGAGCCGCGTCGGTGTGGGATCGACCTTCTCGGCGCGCATCCCCGTGGAGACCGTCGAGGCCGCCCGGCCGATCCTGCGGCGCGCGGGCGTGCCGGCTTCGGTCGTCCTGCGCACCGCCGGCCCCGCCACCCGGGACGCCCTCGCGTCCAGCCTCGCGGTGGCCGGGTTCGAGGCCGTCGAGGCGGCCGGCGGGGCGAAAGCCCACTGGATCCTCGACGCCGCCGCCCTCGCGGCGGCGGGCCGTCGGCCGGAGGGTGCGGCGCGCGTCCTCGCCCTCGGACCGGCCGGGGACGAGGCCGCCGACCGGGTGCTCCGGGCCGGGCTCGCCGACGAGGTCCTGCGCTGGCCGGTGGTCCAGGCGGAATGGCAGCCCGTCCTCGCGGCGCTCGCGGAGGGCGGCACCCTCGTCGCCTCCGCCCCGCGCCCCGTGCCGAAAGAGGCGCTGCCGCGCTTCCCGGGCGCGCGCGTGCTCGTCGCCGACGACAGCGCGGTCAACCGCGAGGTCGCCGTGGAGGCCCTGGCACGTTGCGGCGTCACCGACGTCGTGGCGGTGGAGGACGGGGCCGCGGCCGTGCAGGAAGCCGGCGCGCGGCCGTTCGACCTGATCCTGATGGACGGCAGCATGCCGGTGCTCGACGGTTTCGCCGCCGCCCGGGCGATCCGGCAGCGCGAGGCGTCCGCCGGAGGCCGCCGCACCCCGATCATCGCGCTCACCGCTCACGTCCTGGCCGAGGCGGCCGCGGCGGCGGCGGCGGCCGGCATGGATGGGACGCTCGCGAAGCCGTTCACGCTGCGGCAGTTGGCCGAGCTCCTGCAGACGCACGCGTCGGCGCTCCGGGACGCGGCGTCGGGCGCCGTTGCCGGGACCGGATCGGACGCGCTGCGGGACGCGGCGCCGGTGCCCGACGATCTGCTCGACGCCGAGGTGCTGGACGGCCTTCTCGGCCTCGGGGACGGCGCCTTCCTGGACCGCATTCTCGACCTGTACCGGGCGCAGGCCCCCCAGGCGCTGTCCGCTCTGCGCGCCGCCCTCACCGTCTCGGATCAGCCGGCCATCGCCAAGGCGGCGCACAGCCTGAAATCCATGAGCGCCAACATCGGCGCGCGCGCTCTGGTCGAGCCGCTGCGGGCCATCGAGCTGGCGGCCCGGGATTCGGCGTGCACCGAAGCGCCGTCCGCATGCGACGCGCTGGAGTGGCTGCTCGACGCCACGATGGCGGGGCTCGACCGGCAGACACGGGGCCACAGGGCCGCAGCCTAGGACCCGCGCCGACACCCCGGGCGCCGCCGGTCCACCGCGCTGACGAAGGCGGATGCGCGCTCAAACGGCACAGACGCCGAGAGCCAAGCCCAGGATCCCCTCGGCGTCCTGACGCTATGCCGAGAATGCTGGTGCAACGCCCGCGCGTCTCGCCGCGCGGGACGCGGCCGACGAACCCTCCGAGCGCGATCGACGTGATTGAGGAGCTCGGCGTCGGGCTTCCGGACCGGCGGATGCGATGGGCCCGCAGCGGATTCGCGCGCGGTCAGGAGGTGCTCACCAGCAGCAAGGTTCCCCGCGGGGGCGTCGCCGGCATGCCCTGCGGCGCGGCGCAGCGGGTCTGATTGCGGCCGTCCGCCTTGGCCTCGTAGAGCGCGCCGTCGGCCAGCCGGTACAGGTCCGGCACGGACATGCCCCGGCCATGGCCCGGTCCCGTGCAGGCGAGCCCGATGCTCACCGTGACGGCCCCTGCCCCGATCCCCGCGGACGCCACCGTGAGCGCGCGGACCTCGGCATGGACCCTGTCGGCGATGCGCAGGGCGCCGGCCTCGTCGGTGTCCGGCAGCAGGATCGCGAATTCCTCGCCGCCGATGCGGCTGACGAGATCCTCCGGGCGGTGGACGCTCGCTGCGAGGCGGCGTGCCAGGCCCTTCAACACCTCGTCGCCCACCGGGTGCCCGTACCGGTCGTTGTAGCGCTTGAAATGGTCGGCATCGACGATGAGCAGCGCCAGCGGACGGCCCTCGTCGCGGGCCGCGTCCCGCGCCCGCGCGAACCGGTCCTCGAAGCAGCGGCGGTTCGGCAGCCCCGTCAGGGCGTCCGTGCGCGACAGCGCAGCCAGCTCGGCCCGCATCGCCTCCCGCCGGCGCAACTCGCGTCCGAACAGCAGGGAGAGCGCGATCGTGAGCCCGCACAGCACCAGCAGGACGCCGCCGATCACGGTCGCCCGTGCATACCAGTCCGCCTCGACGTCGCTGCTGGCCAGGGCGACGTTCAGGATCAGCGGCAGGGCACCGACGCGCGTGAAGGTGTAGTAGCGCGCGATCCCGTCGCGCACCGAGGTGGCGACGAAGCTGCCGCGGCCCTCCCGCACGAATCTCCGGAAGGTGGGCGCCTGCGCGATGTTCGCCCCGATATCGGCCTGCTCGGACGGGTAGCGCATGAGGCGGGTGCCGTCGTTCAGGTAGAGGTTGATCGCGCCGCCGCGGCCGAGGTCGATCTCGCCGAACAGGTGCGCGAAGTACGACAGCTTCAGGCTGCCCAGGACCACGCCGCCGAAGCTGCCGTCCGGCTTGTCGACGCGGCGGCTGAACGGGAGCATGGGCTCTCCGGTCAGGCGCGAGACGATCGGCGTTCCGACATGAAGGCCCAGCCCCGCGCGCGCCCTGTGAACCTGGAAGTACTCCCGGTCCGCGTAATTGCCCGTGCGGGCCGGCACGGCATCGATATCGTCGACGATGTCGCCGCGCTCATCCAGGATGAGCATCACGCCCATGTCGCGGGCGGTGGCCGCGCGATCGAACAGGATGAGCTGGCGCATCTGCGCGCTGGCCTGCCCCAGGCCCGGGGCCCGCAGATTCTCGACGGCGGCCCGGATCGAGAGATCATACATCTCGATATTGCGCGCGATGTCGCGCTCCAGCACCTGCAGGAGGTTCCGCGAGGTCTGCTCGGCCTTGTCCCAGGCATCCTGACGCAGATCGAGCAGCATCAGGCCGGACGCCGCCAGCATGCCGACCGGCGCGAGGACGCCGAGGGCGATCCAGGTCCGGGCCGAACCGAGCCACGAACCCACGTGCCGCAACAGAATCATCGGCACATCCACGCCAAGCCCCCGGTCGGGACCGACGGCTTGCCATGTCGAGGCTTAACCACCGCTTTCGCTCGGAATTAGACTCGAGTTCATTTTGTGAAGGACTGATATCCGCACGATTATGTGAAGCAGGTGCTCGGATCCGAGGCTATCGTGCCGGATTGTGGCCGGACCGAACCGTATCCGCGTGGGCCTCGGCCGCCTCGGCGATCGGGAAGCGCAGCGCGACATGGCAGCCGCCGCCCGGTGCGTCCCGGATCGTCACGCCCGCACCGTGGAGCTTCACGATCGCCGCCACGAGGCTCAAGCCCAGGCCGTGACCCGGGGTGTGGCGCGCCGCTTCGGAGCGGTAGAAGCGGTGGAACACGGTGGTCCGCTCCCCTGGCGGCAGACCGGGCCCGGTATCGCCGATCGTCACGACGACCGCGTCGTCGGTGCGCTGCAAGCCGGCGCGTACGCGGCCGCCAGGCGGCGTGAATTTGAGCGCGTTGTCGAGCAGGTTCGACACGGCCTCGAAGCACAGGTCGCGGTCGCCGTCGATGACGTGCGCGCCGGGCGCGACCGAGAGCGCGAGGTCGATGTCCCTCTCCTCGGCGAGCGGCGCGAAGAACTCGACCGCGACCGCCGCCACCTCGCCGAGGTCGACCCGGGCGAACGCGCCGCGGCGGCGCCCGTCCTCCATCTCGCCGATCCGCAGCACGGCGGTGACCATGGCCAGGGTCTGGTCGATCCAGATGAGGCCCTGATCGATCGCCTCGTGGAATTCCGCGACGCTCCGGGCCTGTGAGCGCGTGCGCTCCAGCCGGGCGCGCAGGCGCGTGAGCGGCGTGCGCAGGTCATGCGCCACCGCATCGCCGACGCTGCGGACTTCGCCCATCAGGTGCTCGATCTCGTCGAGCATCCGGTTGACCGTCCGGGTCAGGCGGTCGAATTCGTCGTCGTGATCGCCGACCGGCAGGCGCCGGCGCAGGTCGCCGCGCATCACCTCGGCCACGGCGGCCTCGGTGGCGGCGAGGCGGCGGCGCGCGCGGCTCGTGAGCAGCAGGCCGCCGAGGACGGAGAGCGCCAGCGTCGGCACCAGCCCGAGCCCGAGGGCCCGCAGGGTCGTGGCCCGCACCCGGTCGATCTCGTCGGTGTCGTGCGCGATCACCACGATGCGGCCGTCGGCGAGGGTCAGCGCGGCCGCCCAGATCTCGTCCTGAAGCGAGCGTCCCGCGATGTCGACCGTCGCGCTCACCCGGTAGGCGTCGCCGTCGCGGGCCAGATGGTCCGGCACCGCGCCGAGATTGCCCGCCCGGCGCGTCCCGTCCAGGGCGAACAGGCCGCCGTAATGGGTGGCGTGGGGATCCATCGCGACCCAGGTGTCCACGCGGTTCGCGGCGGCCGCGTCGTCGGCCGCCGCCGCCCGGACCTCCAGCCGCAGCGTCTCGGCGAGTTCCTCGCGGAGATACTCGGCCGTCTGCCAGTAGACGAAGGCGAACATCGCCAGGGCGAGCAGCGTGGACCACAGGGCGATGCCGAGTGCCCAGCGGAGGGCGGTCGAGCGCAGCAGGTCAGCCATCGGGCGCGAGCGTGAACCCGGTGCCGCGCACGCTGTGGATCAGCGGCGCCTCGCCGCCCGCTTCCAGCTTCCGGCGCAGGCGCCCGACATGGACGTCGATCAGGTTGGATTTCGGCGTGAAGCGGTAGTTCCAGACCTCCTCGAACAGCATCGCCCGGGTCACGATCTGGCCGGGCCGGCGCATCAGGTAGGCGAGGAGCTTGAGTTCGCGCGGCAGCAGTTCGAGGTCGCGCGCGCCGCGCCGGCCGGTGCCGGCGATCAGGTCGATCTCCAGGCTGCCGACGTGCAGGACCGTCTCGGGGCTGTCGACCGGCCGTCGCAGCAGCGCCTCGATGCGCGCGGCGAGTTCGCCCAGCGCGAAGGGTTTGGCGAGGTAGTCGTCGCCGCCCGCCCGCAGGCCGCGGATCCGCTCGTCGACGTCGCCCAGCGCGCTCAGGACCAGCGCCGGGGTGCGGTCCCCCTCCAGGCGGAGGTCCTGGAGCACGCTGAGGCCGTCGCGGCCGGGCAACATCCGGTCGAGGATGATCGCCCCCCAGCCGCCGTCCCGTGCCGCCCGCGCGCCCTCGGGTCCGGTCGCGGCCCAGGCGACGTCGTGGCCGCGCCCGCGCAGGTCGTCGCGCACGTCGGCCGCCGTCTCGGAATCATCCTCGATGAGCAGCAGCCTCGCCACGCCCCGCCCCCGCCTCCGGTCCACGCATCGGCCCGCGAACCGGCTCGACTCCCTTGTGCCGGACTTCGCGGCACAAATCGCCCCGCAGCCGCCACTGTGAACCCGAATTTAATGGCACCGCACCACGTTGGCCCCTTTGTTGGAATGACTCTAGCCCGTTCCCGCGCGCCGCGCCGGATGGCGTGCTCTTCGGATTCCAGCGATGCGGCCCCGGTCCCGATGCCCCTGCCCGATCCACGCCGTCCCGTTCGGCGGGAGGCCGACGGGCCATGCCTAGGAAGCGGCGCCCGCGGCGCCTGATCAACCGCTACGCGCAGAGCCGCCTGTACGACGTCGAGACCGGGACCTACGTCTCCCTCGCGCGGCTCAAGGAGCTGCGCTGCGAAGGCTACGAGATCGTGGTCCGCGAGGTCGAGACCGGCCGGTTCGTCACCGAGGATGTCCTGCCGCCGGGCCTCGACGCATGAGGCGGCGCGAGTCCCAGGGCGCGGCCGTCGCCCCCCTGCCTGGCCGGTTGCGGCGGCGCGCATGTCGCTGAACGTCGAGCCGGGACCGGCCGCCCGGGATTCCGGGACGGACAATCGCGCCGCGCCCGCCGGGTCGGCGCGCGCGGGGGATCGCGAATCGGCCCGCCCGCCGAGCCGGCGCACCGGCCGCGTCCTCCCGCGCCTCGCCCTGTTGATCGCGGCGCTCGCCGTTGCGGGCTGGTTCGGCCGCGCGCCGATCCGCGACCGGCTGGGTCTGGCACCCGCCGCGCCCGTGACGGGGGCGGCCGACACGAAAGGCGATGAAGCTCCGGCCGATCCGGACAGCGTCACCCTCGACGCGGCCGGCCAGACGCGGATCGGCCTCGCCCTCGGGCAGGCCGAGACCCGCCGGATCGTGCTGCCGGTGCGCGCCCCCGGCACCGTCGCGTTCGACGAGCGCCGGGTGACGCATCTGAAGCCGCGGACCCCGGGGCGCGTCCTGAGCCTCGCGGTCCAGCCGGGCGACCGGGTCGAGGCCGGCCAGACATTGGCGACCCTCGACGCCGCCGGCATCCTCGACGCGCGCAACGGCCTCACGGCCGCGCAGGCGGCGCTCGGCGAGGCGCAGGCATCCGAGGCGGTGGCGGCGCTGCAGCTCAAGCGCGGCCAGGAGCAGCTCAAGTTCGGCGGCGTCGCCCAGGCGGAGGTCGAGCGGCGTCAGGTCGACCTCGCCAAGGCCCGGGCCGCCATCCAATCGGCCGAGGCCAATGTCGAGCTGTACCGGGCGCAGTACCGGCGCCTCGCCCCTGCCGAGGGGGCCGCACTCGGCACCAGCGCCGTCGTGACCCCGATTTCCGGCATCGTGACCAGCGTCGGCGTCACCCTCGGCGAGGTGGTCGATACCGGGCGCGACGCCGTCACGGTCGCCGATCCGACCCGCATCCTGGTGCTGGCGAATCTTTACGGGCCGGATACCGCGCGGGTGAAGGCCGGCGATTCCGCCGCGGTGGAGAGCCCGATCCCGGACCATCCTCCCTTCGAAGGACGTGTCCGCTCGGTGAACGCCGCCCTCGATCCGGCGACCAGCACGGCGCCCGCGCGGATCGAACTCGACAATCCGGGCGATCTCCTGCGCGCCAACATGTTCGTCTCCGTCACGATCGCGGCGGATCTCGGCCGGGACGGCGTCACCGTGCCGGCGGCCGCCGTCCAGCAGACCGAGCGGGGACCGATCGCCTTCGTGCGCGTCTCCGCCGACCGGTTCGAGCGGCGCGCCCTCCGGCTCGGGATCCAACGCTCCGACTGGGTCGAGGTGCAGGGCGGCGTCGCGGCCGGCGAGAGCGTGGCGACCGCGGGCAGCTTCGGGCTCAAGGCGATCCTGCTGCGCAGCCTGCTCGGCGCGACCGATTGAGGCGCCCGATGCGAGCCTGGTTCGCCCTTCTGATCCGCCGCCGCCTCCTGGTCCTGGTGGTGGCGCTCGCCGCCGCGGCGGGGGGCATCGCCAACCTCGAAGGCCTGTCGATCGACGCGGTGCCGGACATCTCGCCCAAGCAGGTGATGATCCTGACCCTGTCGCCGGGCCTGGGCCCCCTGGAGGTCGAGCGGCTCGTCACCTTCCCGGTGGAGAACGCCATGGCGGGGGCGCCGGCGCTGACCGGGATCCGCTCGACGTCGCGCGCCGGTGTCTCGGCGGTCTACGTCACCTTCGCCGACGGCATGCCGCTGGCAGAGGCGCGCAACCAGGTGTTCCAGCGCCTGCCGGCCGCCAAGAGCCTGATGCCGGCTGGTGTCGGCGACCCGCAGATGGGTCCGATGGCGACGGGACTCGGCGAGGTCTACCAGTTCGAGCTGCGCGGACCCGCCTACACGCCGATGCAGCTCCGGCGCACCCTGCAATGGACGATCGCGCCGAAGCTGAAGCTCACGCCGGGCATCGCCGACGTGAACATCTACGGCGGCGAGATGCCGACCTACGAGGTCCGGGTCTCCGCCGACGCCCTGCGCCGCTACGGCGTCACCCTGGCCCAGGTCTACACGGCGCTCGCCGACAACAACGCCGCCCGCGGGGGCGCGTACATCGCGCACAACGACCAGCAGGAGGTGATCCGCGGGCTCGGGCTCGCCAAGGGGCCGGACGACATCGCCACCATGGTCGTCGCCACCGGCCCGGGCGGTGTCCCGGTGACCCTCGCGACGCTGGGCCAGGTGGTCGAGGCGCCCAAGGTCCGGCTGGGGGCCGTGACCCACGATGCGGCGGGCGAGACGGTCGTGGGCATCGCGCTGATGCAGGTCGGCGAGAATGCCAGCGCGGTGGTCGCAGAGGTCAAGAGGACGGTCGACGAGCTGCGTCCGCAACTGCCGCCCGGGATGGCGATCGTTCCCTATTACGACCGCAGCGCGCTGGTGGACCGCACGATCCACACCGTGGCGCACAACCTCCTCGAAGGCGCGGTCCTCGTGGTCGTCGTCCTGCTGCTGCTGCTCGGCAACCTCCGGGCCGGGCTGATCGTCGCCGCGGCGATCCCGCTCGCGATGCTGATGGCCTTTGCCGGCATGCGGCTCCTCGGCCTGTCGGGCAACCTGATGAGCCTCGGCGCCATCGATTTCGGCCTGATCGTCGACGGCGCCGTGGTGATGATCGAGAACGTGTTGCGCGCCCGCGGCGCGCACCCGGACCGGCCGGCCCGCGCCCTCGTCCGGGATGCCGCCGCCGAGGTGGCGCGGCCGGTGACGTTCGCGGTGGCGATCATCATCCTGGTCTACGTGCCGATCCTCGCGCTCCAGGGCGTGGCCGGGAAGATGTTCGTGCCGATGGCGCTGACCGTCATCCTGGCGCTGGGCAGCTCCCTCGTCGTCACCCTGACGCTGATGCCGGCGCTCGCCGCGATCTTTCTCGTTGGCCACGGCGTTGGCGAACGCGAGACGCGCCTCGTTCACTGGATGCGCGGCGCCTACACGCCGGTGCTGCGCACCGCCGAACGCCATGCCGGCCTGACCGTGCTGGCGACCCTCGCGCTGTTCGCCGGATCCTGCGTGCTCGCCACGCGGCTCGGCGGCGAATTCCTGCCGAAGCTGTCGGAGGGCTCGATCGTCGTCACCTCCGAGAAGCTGCCCGGCATCGATCTGGGCGCCTCGCTGGCTACGGTCGGCCGGATCGAGCGGGTGCTCAAGTCCTTCCCCGAGGTGAAGCGCGTCGTCTCGCTCACCGGCAGCGCCGAGATCCCCACCGACCCGATGGGCGTCGAATCGACCGACAGCTTCATCACGCTCACCGAGACGTCCAGCTGGACGACCGCCGACACGCAGGACGGGCTCGTCGCGGCCTTCGACCGGCGGCTCAAGGAGGAGGTGCCGGGCGTGGCCTACACCTTCTCCCAGCCGATCCAGATGCGCATGGACGACCTGCTGGAGGGCGTGCGCGGCGATGTGGCGATCAGCCTCTACGGCGACGACCTGACGATCCTGAAGGACACGGCCGAGGCCATCGTGCGCACGGTATCGGCAATTCCCGGCGCGGCGGACGTGAAGGCCGAGGCGCAGGCCGGCATGCCGGCGCTCTCGATCCAGGTCGACCGCGCCAAGGCGGCCCGCTACGGCATCACCGTCTCCGACGTGCTCGACGTGGTGGCGAGCCTCGGCGGCCGCACCAGCGGCGTGGTCTACGGCGACGACAACGCGATCACCGAGATCGTGGTGCGCCTGGACCCGGCCGACCGCAGCGACATCGAGCGGATCCGCGCGCTGCCGGTCGGCCGGAGCGAGCCCGGCCGCGAGGCGGGCAGCCGGATGATGGTGCCGCTGGCGCTCGTGGCCAGCGTGGACGTGGCCTCCGGCCCGGCGCAGATCAGCCGTGAGCGCCTGCAGCGGCGAATCTCCGTGCAGGCGAATGTCCGCGGCCGCGACGTCCAGAGTTTCGTCGCGGCCGCCCGCGCCGCCGTCGACCGGCAGGTGACGCTGCCGCCGCGCTATTCCCTGGTCTGGAGCGGGCAGTTCCAGAACCTGCAGGAGGCGACCGCCCGCCTCTCCGTCGTCGTGCCCGCCGCCCTGGCGGCGATCCTGGTCCTGCTGGTGGTGATGTTCGCCGATATCCGCCTCGCCGGACTGATCTTCCTGAACGTCCCGATGGCCGCCACCGGCGGCATCCTGGCGCTCACCCTGCGCGACATGCCGTTCTCGATCTCGGCGGCCATCGGCTTCATCGCGACCTTCGGCATCGCCATCCTCAACGGCGTCGTGCTGACGAGCTATATCCGCGACCTGGAGGCGACCGGCCTGGCACCCCGGGAGGCCGCGACCCGCGCCGCCGCGATGCGGCTGCGGCCGGTGATGATGACCGCCCTGGTGGCGGCCCTCGGCTTCCTGCCCATGGCTCTCTCCACGAGCGCCGGGGCGGAGGTGCAGCGGCCGCTGGCCACCGTGGTGATCGGCGGCCTGATCTCGGCGACGCTGCTCACCCTCGTCGTGCTGCCGGCGGTCTATCCGGTCGTCGCTGGCCTGCGCCTGCCCTTCGACCGCCGGCCCCTGCCCGCCTCCGATGAGACGGGCGAGACGGTCAGGGCGCGGCGTCGCGGGAGGCTCGACGCCTGAGCAGAGCCGCGCTCACGTCCGGCAGGGCCTCGCGATGCCGTCCCGAACCGCCATCGTCGGGGGCAGCTTGGAGGATAAATATCAACAAACTCGGCGTGGATACGTAGTTCTGTACTGATGTTGGAAGTTTGCGAAGAAGATTATTCTGATCTGATTCGATTTGGGAGGCCGGCATGTCGGACGGCGATGCCTTCGCTCATGAAATTGCGGCGCTTCTGATCGCCGATATCAAGACCTCGGGCGCCCGCACCCGGGCCGAGCTCGAGGCGGCCTGCCGGATCTCCCTCGAGAGTCTCCTGGGCGATGCCGAGATCCCGCACCAGATCGCCGTCCTGATGCCGATCGGCCTCGACCGCTGGCCGCGGGTGGTCGTGAAGGGACGGCGCCTGCCGGACGTGTAGCGGATCCGGAGGCCGGCGCGGGTCCGCTCGCGCCCCCAGCTCGGCCAGCCCCATCCCCGGCTAATCCGAGCGCACCAGCTTCGCGTGGCCGCCGATCTGCCCTGGGCTCAGCCTGTCCGTCTGTTCCTCGACCGGGCGCCACCTCGACACGCAGGGCGGGCTGGTCGCCGAAGCCGACCGATCGGCCGGATCGCCCCGACCCCTTGTCGCGGGCCAGGGCCCGCTCGCGTAGATTCTCCCGATGGAGGCGTGTCGGCTCACATCGACCTCCGGGGCAGGCCGACAGGAGCTGAGCCAAACCCGTCCCGTCAATGAGCCAAGGGTATCTTGAAAAGATCGTTCTCATCGATCTTGATATCGATGTGCATGATGACGTCTGTCCGCAATCGAGCCACGCATTTTGATTGCCGTTACTTCGCATCTTGAGCGAAATTTTGAGACCTGATTATCCAATAGCAAATTTATATGTGTCACGAGGAAAAACTTAATCTTAAATTCTCCAGTTTGAGGTAGCCGTCGATGGGACCTTGGTTCGGATTTTATGGGCGTGGATTTGATGCTGCGAGCTTGCGACTGTTCGTCCGATCATTCCGGGGATTGCCCAACGGGCGGGAATGTCGGTCGGCGCGCCTTTCTGGCGAGTGCGGTCGGATTCGGCATGTCGACGGTCTTGCCATCCGGAGCGGTCGCGCAGGCCGTTCCGGTCCCGGCGGGCAAGAAGGCCTTCATGGAAGAAGCGACCCGGCTTGCGATTGAGTCTGTCGAGAAAGGTTGGGGTGGTCCGTTCGGGGCCGTGATCGTCAAAGACGGTGAAATCATCGGGCGGGGTCAGAACCGCGTCCTCCTGACTGGAATCCCGGTTTTCCACGCCGAGATCACGGCTATCATGGATGCCTCCACGCGCCTGAACCCGAAAGCTCTTCTCGGAAGCGAGTACGGATTGGGAACGATCCTGGAGATGATTCCCCGTGAACCCGGCTCTCCAGATCCAGTGACCGAACGTGCCAGGATGCTGAAGGGCTGCGAGATCTACATCAACGGCGCACCCTGCCCGATGTGCATGAGCGCTATCTACTGGTCACGGATCGACCACGTCTATTTCGCAGCCAGCCTGACGGATACAAGCAAGATCGGCTTCGATGACGCGTTCCAGTACGAGGATTTCGCTAAGCCCTGGGGGCAGCGTCGCATCAAGATCACGGAAAATTTCGAGCGTGAGACCGGCCTGAAAGCCTACGAAGCCTGGACGAACAAACAGGATCGGCACCCCTACTAACCGGAATTCCGGAATTTGCTTGTGCGTCCGACGTCGGTTCGCAGGCTCGGATCTGCGATAAATGGCGGCGTGCGCGGAGCGCCGCAGGCGGTTCAACGAATCCCGCTTTGTGGGGCATCAACAGCGTGTCCTGGGCGACGTCGAGGCGTCTGAGGGCTGTGTCGCCGTTGACGGCCCCGTGCGGGCGCCGCCCGTTGGAGCGGAAGGCAGGTCCGCGCGGCGCTGCTCGGAGGCGTGGCCGGCGCGGGCCGAGACCCATTCGCGGAAGGACGTCAGAACGAAGCGCTCCGCCTTCCCATCGGTCCTGAGCGTGTGAAGCCGCGTGCGCGTGGGGCGGATGAAACGGAGAGCGTTGAAGAGGAAGGCAATGCAGGGCGGATCGGGTCTCGTCCGTGAGGATCTCCGAGCGGCCCAACCGGGAGTGATCGTCGATGGCGAGGCGTGGGTACTCCCCGCCCGATGCCGCGGCCCGACCTCTGCCGGCGGGTGCGGTTGCCGGTGATGCGATGGCCCCGGCGCGCGAAGCGGCCGGGCGGCTTGATGACGATGGGAATCAACGCGCCCGGCCAAGGCTTCGATGGCCGCCAGTAACTTAACCCGGCCCCAGCGCGATGCGACGCCAGTACGCAATCTCGCGGTTCGCATCGCTGAGATCTTCGGTCAGCGTGTCTAAGTTCCGCCGCAGAGCTTCGGTCGTCGCATCGGCCTGCGATGCCTGCCGTTCCGTCTTGATAAGAGCATCATGAACCGTGGAAAGTTCATGCATGATCTTATCGTTTGACGCAATGCTGCGCTCATAATCCATGTTCCTGGTGTAAAGACTGAGCTGAAGCCGCTCCAGCTCGCGCATCGATGTTTCGAGCGCTGCGTGCAAGCTCCGCCAAGCGATCTGTGAGCAGTCCCGAAGCTCGGTGAGCGATGGGTCCGACCGCGATATTGCGAAGCTCTGCAATGTCGCAGTCATCTGTGCCCACACGGCCGATGTCTCATCGGCCGCGTCGCCGGGGTTGTTCAGTCGATGCGCTCCTGTCGGCGGACGATCAAGCTGCACGGCGTCCAGCCGTCCTTCCTGGACCCCCCACTTTATGAAATGCAGCAGCGGGTTCACGCCCGCGTCGCGAATGTCCGGGTAGACCGACAGGTACAGGTTGCCGTCGAAGCCTGGGCTGGGCGCACGCCCCTCCGCGCCACCATGGGCGCGGTAATGTCGGACGGCGCCCGGTCCGGATCCAGGAATATCCGGATTGTTCCGCACATAGTACGCGGTATCGAATAAGCCCGAGGCGAGGAGGAGAAGGCAGTCCACAGTCTCGCCATCCAGCGTCTTGGGTCTGCTTGGGGCGCCGGTCGTCAAGAGACGGCCTAGAATGTGCGTTTTCCCGATCACGGCGGTTTCGCGCCTGAGCTCCAATGATTCGCGCGTGGCCGACAGAACTTCCGCTTGCCAGGCCTGCCAAAGAATGTGCGAATGATTTTTATTGAACAGTGCAGGCATTTCCTCGAATATTTCTTCTCAGATTGCAGGGTTCGCCGAAGGCGAAGTCAGCGTCGTAGAGTGGTCTGTGCCTCGGCACGCCAGATGTCGTGATGGACAAGCCGTTCCATCCCGCCCTCCCTTATCGCGCCGACCGGCTCGGACCCCTCGGCGCAGACCAGGCCCGACGTCCGCACGCGACGTGCAATGGCCGCGAGATGGCGTAGGTCATGGCGGTGAGGAAACCGGAGGTGCCGCGCGCGATGTGGCGGCCGAAAGAGGCTTCGAGGAGGTGGCCCGGCAGCGCAACGCGGACGCGCCGGCTCGGGATCATGACGCCCTGCACCTCCAGGTCCTTGGCCTGCTGGCCCGAGCCGCGGTCGAGCTTGTCCAGCTGGTCGCCCGGCGCTTGCAGGCAGAGGAAGACACACCAAGCCCCGGTCTGTCATCGGGCGCTTGCTCCGGCAGATGCGGCGGCCCTATAGCCGCGTCCCAACGGTCTGTCGATACGCGTATCCGAGCCGGTCGAGGGGGTGTTCCGCCTCGTCCAAGAATCAGAAGTTGATCTACCTTGCGCTTGCGGCCGATACGCATCCCGGCGGGCTGGCCGACGACGCATCCGGCCGAACGGCCGTGCTGTTCAAGCCGGGCGACGCGCGTCCTGAAAGCGGGTGCGCCGAGCAACCTTCCAGGAAGAAGGCGACCGCTGTGACTGACGAGAATGGTTGGCTGCTCTTTATCGCCCCCCGCTCGCCGTTCTGCCGCAAAATCCTGGCCGCCGTGGTCGAGCTCGGACTCGCGCACCGCGTTGACTTGAAGATTGTCGATCCCTGGACCTGCGAGAGATTGCGGACCGTCAATGCACTCTGCAAGGTCCCGTCGCTGTCGCTGCCCGACGGAGCAGCCCTGTTCGACTCCCGCGTCATCACCCAATATCTACACGCTCAGTCTGCCGCAGAGCTTATCCCAAGGGGGCACGCTCGCTGGGACGCCCTGTGCCGCGAGTCCCTCGCGGACGGCATCGCCGATGCGGTGATCCGGCGGTTCGTCGACCGCCTCGGGCCGGAGGACGAGCGCGTGTCCCGGAATGTCCGACGGCAGGAACAGGCGATCGGCGCGGCTCTGGACCGCTTCGAGCAAGCATCCGCGTGGATGGACCAGCCGGTTGATATCGGTCACATAGCGCTCGCATGTGCCATCGACTACCTCGGCAGCCGTTCGCCCGAGCTGATGTGGCACCAGGGTCGCCCCTTGCTTACGCAGTGGTTTTATGATTTCCGTAACCGCCTTTCGCTGCAGATCGCTGCGTCGCTTGTCCCCGGACACTTCCGCACGATCGATCAAGAGCCCTTTTCGCCGTCCTCCGGCGCGCCTCTCTGAGCAAGGCATGACCACTGACGGCACGGATCGGGACGTGACCGCCGTTGTGCGAGGGCAGGATCTGTGAAAGTTGCAGTTCTAGGCGTGTCCGGAATGCTTGGGCATACGGCATTCCGAACCCTCTCGGAGCGTTTTCCCGGCGAGATCAGCGGGACGGCTCGGTCTCACGCGGCGCGCACCATGTTCGCGCCGGAGGCCGCGGCGCAGATCGCCACCGGCCTGGATGTGCAGGATTTCGATGCGCTGGCCGGGTTTCTGCGGGAGGCGCGGCCCGCCGTGATCCTCAATTGCATCGGCGTGGTGAAGCAACTCGCCTCCGCCAATGACCCGCTGACGGTCATTCCGATCAACGCTCTCCTGCCACACAGGCTCGCGCGGCTGGCGGACCTCGTCGGTGCGCGGCTCATCCACGTGAGCACCGACTGCGTCTTCTCGGGGCGTAAAGGGGGCTATGTCGAAGCCGATATGCCGGATGCGGAGGACCTGTACGGGCGCTCGAAGCTTCTCGGCGAGGTCGATTACGATAACGCGGTGACGCTTCGGACTTCGATCATCGGTCGCGAAGTCGGAAGCCGCAACGGACTCGTCGATTGGTTTCTGTCGCAGCACGGGCGGGTCCAGGGCTATCGCCGCGCGATCTTTTCAGGCCTGACAACGAATGAGCTGATCCGCGTGGTCATCGATCACGTGCTGCCGAATACGGGCTTGCGCGGCGTCTACCACGTCAGCGTCGACCCGATCAGCAAGCTCGATCTGCTGTCACTCATCAAGGACGTATATCGACATCCTGTCGAGATCGAACCGGATGACCGGGTCGCAATCGATCGATCTCTGAATTCGGATCGGTTCCGCAGCACCGTTGGGTACGTGCCACCGTCCTGGCCCGACTTGATCCAGCGCATGCGCGCCCTCGAAGACACACGCTTCTCGCAGGTACGGTGATGTTTGCTGGCAAAACACTTCTGATCACGGGCGGCACCGGTTCCTTCGGCAACGCCGTCGTTCAGCGCTTCCTGAGCACCGAAATCAGTCAGATTCGTATCTTCAGTCGGGATGAGAAGAAGCAGGAGGATATGCGTCTCCTCCTGCGCGATCCGCGGGTCCGGTTCTTCATCGGCGACGTGCGCGAATACAGTTCGATCGCTCAAGCGGTGAAAGGTGTCGACTACATCTTTCATGCCGCCGCGCTCAAGCAGGTTCCGTCCTGCGAGTTCTATCCGATGGAGGCGGTGCGGACGAACATCCTCGGGGCGGAGAACGTGCTGAACGCTGCGGTCGAGCATGGCGTCGAGCGACTCGTCGTCCTCTCGACCGACAAAGCGGTATACCCGATCAACGCGATGGGCCTGAGCAAGGCCATGATGGAGAAGCTTACCATCGCGAAGTCGCGGATGCTCGCGCCGACCGACACGATCCTGTGCGCCACCCGTTACGGCAACGTCATGGCTTCGCGGGGTTCCGTCATCCCGCTGTTCGTGAACCAGATCAAGGAAGGGCGGGACATCACCATTACGGATCCCGAGATGACCCGCTTTCTGATGTCGCTCGAGGATTCCGTCGATCTCGTTCTTTTCGCCTATCAACATGGCCGGCAGGGTGACATCTTCGTGCAGAAGGCTCCGGCCTGCACCGTTGGGGATCTCGCCGAAGCTGTCCGGACCGTGTTCAAGGCCCGGAATGAGATCAAGATCATCGGCACGCGGCACGGCGAGAAGCTTTTCGAGTCGCTCGTCTCGCGTGAGGAGATGGCGCGTGCCGAGGACATGGTCGGGTTCTACCGGATCCCGGCAGACGACCGCGATCTCAACTACTCCAAATTCTTTACCTCCGGCGAGGTCGCGATCTCGGTCGCCGAGGATTACACGTCGCACAACACCACCCGTCTCAACCAGGAGCAGGTCGTCGACCTCCTGCTCCGCCTCGACTACATCCAGCAAGAACTTCGGACCCATCGCGCCTAATCCGTCCTCGCCCTGCTCCAGCGTCCGATCGAGCGGGGCGACGCCTCGGTCCAGAATCCACAGAGCAGAGCGAGCGTGCGAAGGTCATGCGTAAAATTCTGACCGTGGTCGGCACCCGGCCCGAGCTGATCAAGATGTCGATGGTGATCCGCAAGCTGGACCGCTTGACGAATCACGTTCTCGTTCACACAGGCCAGAATTACGATTACGAATTGAACCAGATTTTCTTTGACGACCTCTCGATACGAAAGCCGGATTATTTCCTCGAGGCAGCGGGTCCTACCGCCATCTCGACGATCTCTCGCGTCATCGAACGCTCCGACGAGGTCTTCGCTCGCGAAAAGCCGGAAGCCGTTCTGATTTATGGCGACACCAATTCAGGCCTCTCGGTGATCGCCGCCAAGCGACACAAGATTCCGATCTTTCACATGGAGGCCGGGAACCGCTGCTTCGACCAGCGCGTGCCCGAAGAAGTCAACCGCAAGATCATCGACCATCTGAGCGACGTCAATATGGTCTTGACCGAGCACGCGCGTCGCTACCTTCTGGCCGAAGGCCTGCCCAGCGAGCGCGTCTTCAAGACGGGCTCGCATCTTACGGAAGTGCTTGCAGAATTCGGGCCCAAGATCGCCGCCTCGCAGATCCTGTCCGAACTCGGTCTTGAGAAGGACCGGTACTTCATCGTGTCTGCACACCGCGAGGAGAACGTCGACTCCCCTGCGCGTCTAAGTGCTTTCATCACGGAGCTGCGACGGCTCGACGAAGCCTTCGGTCTGCCCATCATCGTCTCCGTGCATCCGCGGACCCGTGCGCGTCTCGACGCGATCGGCGATGCAAATCTCCCGGACTCCGTCCGGTTTCTGCGCCCGTTCGGTTTCACCGACTATGTGAAGCTGCAGACCTGTGCCTATTGCGTCCTCTCGGACAGTGGAACCATCACCGAAGAGGCCTCCCTCCTCGACCTGCCGGCGGTGACGTTCCGGGACGCGCATGAACGCCCCGAGGGTATGGATGCGGGCACGCTCATCGTCGCGCCACTCGGCAAGGTCGGGTTTGTTGATGCCGTGAACGCGGTGCGGGACGGTTTTGCCGGCGAACGGCGCTTCAGCGGCGTCGTCGACGATTATGCCGCCCGTGATGTCTCGGCAAAGGTCGTCCGCATCGTTCTGTCGAACATAGACTACGTCAACGAGGTGGTCTGGTCGAAGCGAGCGGGCGAATAGGCCTTCTCGATCGCGCACCGGCTCGCCGGCAGCACATCCCGCGGCCTGGGATCATGCCCGATAGCGGCGTCGTGCCTCGAGCTATGGGGGCGTGCCGCCCGGTGGTCCGCCGAGGAATGGCGGCTTGAAGGAGGTCGTCAGCGTTGGCTTCCGCGAGTCGGTGCTACGGCTGAGCGTGCCCGTCATCGACGATCGGCGTGTTGCTCATTCGGTGCGGGTCGAAGGGCCCGGCTCGATCCGGCGGGCTTCGGAGAAGACAACCAAAGCGTCGGGGATGTCTTCCCGCGCGGGGCGTGCGGCCGCGACGGAGTCCGTCGCGCGCGGGTAGACGGGCAACATGCGCTCAAGTTCTCCACCGCAGACAAGATTTCTATGGACCATCAAGGTCGAAAGTTTGCTCCGGCTCGGTGACCCGTCATCAGATGCGGCCTTGCATCCGCGCGCGCGCGTCCGTGAAGGGTCATCCTTGTCTGAGCCCGGCGAAACCCACGCGCACCACGACAGCAGGGTTCCATTGCGCTGCATATGCGCGATCTGCTTCTCGAGCTTCCTGTCGAGATACATCGCCCCCTCGGTGATGAAGGTGACATAATCGCCCCGCGCATACAGGCTGGCGCGCGCAAGCGCTTCTCTGGCATCGGCTTCCGGGAACGACAGAAGCTTCACACGGTCATCGCGGGCAGCCCATAGCGACAGCTGCCCGTCGCTTCGCTCCGTATGGCTGATGAGAAGGAGCTCGAGATTCTGGTGCGTTTGCCGCAGCACGCTTGCGGCCGCGAGGAGGCAGGAATCGACGTCCTCCTCCACGAGGAGGAGAACGGTTGCCCGCGCGTTGCAACCCGCCTTGAGCGCTTCGTCTGCGACATGGACTGCCGCATGCTTGTACGGCGTCTTCGCGAGAAATGCGGCCAGATGCTCGAAATAGCATTGCGTGCTGCCCGCGATCAGCGCCCGCTCCGCTTCGGTTCTTCGTTCCGCGATGCTGACCCACAATGTGTCGCCTTCGACGACTGCTGCGGGACGATGGGTGCCCTGATTGGGGTGAATTCGGTACTTTATCAGTGGCAGCGGTAGGTAATAGAAGTCATATTTGGTCAAAATCTTATTCCAAAGATCATAGTCCTGGGTGTATTTCAGTGTCACATCGAACGGGCCGAATTCCCGTAAAATGTGAACCGGGATAAACAGCGTGCATCCATTGATGGCGCTGTTCAGCAAGGCCTTCTTCGGACTCGCGATGAGGCCTTCGTGATCGATTCGGCTCTCGTCGATTTTTCTGCCTGTCTCGTCGATATAATGGACGCCGGAAAATATTATGGCCTCTGGCCGCCCGATCGCGGTATAGTATTCGACTTGAGTCTCGATTTTTTGTCGGTAATACAGATCATCATGGCTGAGCCATGCGAAAATATCACCGGACATGACCCGTATGATGTGGTTCATGGCGCCGGCAACGCCGGCGTTGTCCTGATGGATGTAGCGGATCGCTGAGCCGAAAGAGGCGGCTATATCGCGCGTGCGTCCTCCATCCGTGGAGCCATCATCAAGGACGATGATCTCGATGTTTTTGTAGGTTTGATTGAGCGCGCTCTCGATGGCGTCCCTGAGGAAATCCTCTCCGTTAAAGACCGGGATCGCGATGGTCACCTTGAGCGGGCAGTCATTCATGATTGACGATCGCGGAATGGTGGACGCGTACGGTTTCTGGCCAAGCCGAAGGCGATAGGCACATCGGGTTTACGCCATCTGCGATGGCAAGGCGCTCTGTTTTGCGCAGCGCCTTCTGATATCCGGCTGGGACCACGGGGAACGAGCCGAAGCGTGGCGGGCCGACGTGCCGCTGCCGGAGCGCGGAATCAGGGCGTAAGACCGTAATAGTCGCGCATGAGATCCCGGTAGGCGGCGGCCTGGATCGGCCCGGAGAGCCGGCCGGTTTCCGAGATGTCGATGGCCAGCAGCCGGTCGTTGAAGGCGGCCGGGTCGGTGGCCAGCGCGTAGGGCAGGCAATGGCCGTTCGGGTAGG
>Ga0255028_100093_pt1 | contig 22852 bp, 19 predicted proteins | sample DRGLUT_MetaT_FD_178168 | JGI IMG/M metagenome (GOLD analysis project Ga0255028, IMG submission 178168) | Metatranscriptome of freshwater microbial communities from Pennsylvania, United States - DR:GLUT (Metagenome Metatranscriptome) | ecosystem: Environmental > Aquatic > Freshwater > Creek...
CCGGACCTGCGGGGGCACGCCGGAAGCGGGCCGCCGAGCGCCGCCGCCGCGCCGGGATAGCGCGCCGCCGTCGGCTCCGGATCCCGGGTTCCGCTGTGTGGCCCCGGGATGACGGGGGACGCGGCGGCAACGATCCCCCCAGAACGAGGATCGCGCCGTTTCCCGATCTGGAGATGCGGGCGGCCGCGTCTGCTATGTCGGGCGTCCGAGCCCTCATCGATCGCAGCGCGCGTGGCCATCGACCATATCGACCTCACCCGGATCGACCTGAACCTGCTGGTCGCCCTCGACGCCCTGCTCGACGAGCGCAGCGTCACGCGGGCGGCCGCCCGGGTCGGCATCGGCCAATCGGCGATGAGTTCGAGCCTCGCCCGCCTGCGCCGCCTGTTCGACGACGAGCTCCTGACCCGCGCCCCCGACGGGATGCGCCCGACGCCGCGCGCGCTCAAGATCGCCGAGCCCCTGCGTGCCACCCTCCGGCAGGTCCAGGCGCTGGTGCACCGGGAAGAGCGGTTCGATCCGAAAACCGTTGCGCGCAGCTTCACCATCAGCCTCCCCGACAGCGTCGAGGTGCTGCTCGGGCCCCGCCTGATCGCGGAACTCCGCCGGGAGGCGCCCGGCATCCGACTGCTGCTGCGCTCCGTCGACCGGGCGCGGATCCTCGACGAGCTGGACGCCGACCGGGTCGACCTCGCGATCGGGTTGTTCTCGGAAGGACAGATCCACCACAAGCAGCGGCTTCTCTACCGTGACAGCTACGTGGTCCTGTTCAACGCCGCGCTGATCGGGCTTCAGCCGCCAATCGGACTCGACGATTACCTGCGCTTCCCCCACGTCCTCACCTCCCTGCGCGAGACCGCGCACGGGGTGGTGGACGACGCGCTCGCCCTGATCGGCCGGTCGCGGACGCTCGCGGTAACGACGCCGCGCTTCCTGGTCGTTCCGTTCCTGGTCCGCGCCGCGCCGGTGATCGCCACCATGCATGCCCGGCTCGCCACATCCTTCGCCAGCGCCCTGGCGCTCAGCGTCAGCCCGGTTCCGGTACAGCTCGACGACGTGGCGGTCTCGATGCTCTGGCACGCCTCCTACGACCGCGATCCGGCCCACCGCTGGCTGCGGGACCTGCTGGTCCGGCTGGCGCACGAGCCGGCGGAATTCGGCGTCCTCTGAGGTTCGGGTGGAGCGGATCGACCGGAACCCTCGTCTGTATCGATGCACCGCAGCCGCTTCCCGAAATCGTTCCGGGCCTGCGGAGCGGAGCCTGAATCCACAGGCGCCGACGCGCCAACATCTTGCACCAACGGCGATTCCGGATCCGGGGCTCGCCTGCGGCGCCCCGGGATGACGGCGCGCTCCACCATCCGCAGGTCGCCTGAACGGAGACGGATCCTCTCACGCGTGACGCCCGGCTGCCGCTCGCATTCTCCTGCTCGACATCCGCTCACAGGCACGGATCCTCGGCCGCCTCCAGCCGCCCGCTCGCGATGGCATCGCGAAACAGCGCGTAATCCGCCGCGTTCCGCTCCGCGTAGGCGGCGGCCCAATCGGCGATCGCGCCGCCGAGGTCGTGGTGCTTGCCGCTGCCGCAATAGCCGGTGATCGCCGCCGCGTCGCCGGTCCGGGCATGGGCTCGGGCGAGGAGGACCCCGTAGGCATACGCGAAGGTCATGAGCGGGGCGCCGGACATGCGGGCCAGCGGGATCGCGCCCTTCAGGTTCTTCATCTGGCGCACGTAGAACGGCCGCCCCGCGATGCTGGTCCAGCCGAGCAGCGGATCGCCCACCGCCTGGAGCAGGCGCTGGCCGTAGATCACGCGCTCGCCTTCGTGGCCGGCATAGGGCGCCGGCATGCCCGGCAGGTAGGGCGCGTGGGCCGGGCGGACCGCTTCCTTGACCTGGAGGAAGAGCGCGTCCGCGTCGGAATTGCCGAACAGGAGCGCGACGTAGGCGCGGGTCCCGACGCTGCCGACTCCGACGACGCGGTGGGCGACGTCGACGACATGATAGCGGTCGAGCATGAAGCGCCGCTCGCGCGGCAGGGTCTCGGCGTAGCGCTCCAGACCCGACACGATCCCGTCCCGCGTCGCGTCGTCCACGGACGTCAGGATCGGCGGGTCCGCACGCAGGCGCCAGCTGCCGTCGGTGCGCCGCTCCGCGAGCTGGCCGAGCAGGCTGCGGTTGTTGCGCCGCCGGGCCTTGTCCACCGCGCGCCGGACCACCGCCCGGGCCTCGGCATCCATCCGGATTCCGGCGAGATGCGGCGCATCGGCCCGCGTGGTCTGGTACCAGACGTCGAGGGAGCCCTGGGGGGCGAGGCGCCGCATCGTGTGCTGATAGCCGGTGACCGCCTCCTTCACGGCGGCGCGGCGCTCGCTGGCCGGGACGCCGGCATCGCCGGTGGCGACCGCGATGCCGGCCGCGAGACGCTTCAGGTCCCATTCCCAGGGGCCGATCGTGACCTCGTCGAAGTCGTTGAGGTCGAGGACGATGTCGCGCTGGGGCGTGCCGAACAGGCCGAAATTGTCGGGGTGCGCATCGCCGTTCATCACCACGTCGATGCCGCTGCGCGGCCCGTGCGCGAGGTCCCGGGCCATGACGTGCGCGGCGCCGCGCAGGAACGCGAAGGGCGACGTCGCCATCCGGGCGACCCGCAGCGGGATCAGGTGCGGCTGCCGTCCCCGGTGCGCCGCCTCGATCAGCGCGACCGGATCGGGGCGGTCCGGATCGGACGCGGGCGCGGCCTGGGCCGCATGGGAAACGGCGCCGCGCATCCGCTTGCCGGCCTGCCGGCGCTTGTCCCAGGACTCGACGCCGACCCGCAGGTCGATGCGCGGGAAATCCGCGATCGGTGCCAGCACCGGATCATCGGCCCCGCTGTCGGGCTGCGCCTGACCGCGCGGCAAGTCAGTGCCGTTGCTTGCCGCCCGATCCATGACTTTCCGATCCGCTTCAGGCTGGACAACCTTGACCGTGCCACGCCGTTCCGAGATGCCGACAGTCTTGCACAGATAGCATCGGCCCGGCTCTGTGACTGTTCGGCCCTGACCGGGTCTTGACCACTCTCCGGGCGAGCCCTCTAACCGTTCGACTATTCGAGGGCGTCTGTCGTCCCGTGCCGTTCACGGTATCGCGACCAGCGGGCCGAATGCGGACCGGACGCCCCATCGGTCGCGGTTGCATCAGCGAGACGTCGCATGCCCAAGGGTTCAGATCTCCTCGTCGCAGCCCTCGAGAACGAGGGCGTCGACCGCATCTTCGGCATCCCCGGCGAGGAGAATCTCGACGTCGTCGAATCCCTGCGCAACTCCAAGATCGAGCTGGTGCTCACCCGCCACGAGCAGGCGGCGAGCTTCATGGCCGCCACCCACGGGCGGCTGACCGGCAAGCCCGGCGTCTGCCTCTCGACGCTGGGCCCGGGCGCCCTGAACTTCTCCACCGGCGCCGCCTACGCGCATCTCGGCGCGATGCCGATGATCATCATCACCGGCCAGAAGGGCATCCTGTCCTCGCGGCAGGCGAAGTTCCAGATCGTCGACGTGATCTCGTCGATGAAGCCGATCACCAAGATGGCCCGGCAGATCGTCTCGGCCTCCTCGATCCCCACCATCGTGCGCGACGCCTTCCGGGTCGCCACCGAGGAGCGGCCCGGCCCGGTCCTGCTGGAACTGCCGGAGGACATCGCCGCCGAGGAAGCCGAGGCGGATCTCGTGCCCTCGCACCCGATCGACATCGCGGTCGCACACCCGGCCGCGATCGACCGCGCCGCCGCAATGATCCTGGGGGCCAAGCGCCCGCTGGTCATGCTGGGCGCCGCCGCGAGCCGCCCGCGCGCCACCGGCGAGCTCGGCGGCTTCGTGCAGCGCACCGGCATCCCGTTCTTCACAACCCAGATGGGCAAGGGCACCGTCGCGGGCGGGACCGACCTCTACATGGGCACCGCCGCTCTTTCCGAGCGCGACTACGTCCACGAGGCGATCGACAAGGCCGACCTGATCATCGCGATCGGCCACGACACGATCGAGAAGCCGCCCTTCTTCATGGGCCAGGCCGACCAGAAGGTCCTGCACATCGGCTACATGCCGGCCAATGTCGAGCAGGTCTACTATCCCGACGCCGAGGTGGTCGGCGACCTCGGCCCGACGCTGAAGCTGCTGGCCGACAAGCTCGACGGCAAGCTCCCGAACGCGGGCGCGCTGCTGCACCTGCGCGAGCACATCCTCGGCCATATCGCCGACAGGGCCGGCGAGGACCGCTTCCCGGTGACGCCGCAGCGCCTCGTGCGCGACGTGCGCCGGGTCATCCCCGAGGACGGCATCGTCTGCCTCGACAACGGGATGTACAAGATCTGGTTCGCCCGGAACTACCGCACCTACGTGGCCAACACGCTCCTGCTCGACAACGCGCTCGCCACGATGGGCGCCGGCCTGCCCTCGGCCATGATGGCGGCGATGCTCTACCCGAAGCGGCGCGTCATGGCGGTGTGCGGCGACGGCGGCTTCATGATGAACAGCCAGGAGATGGAGACCGCCGTCCGGCTGAAGCTCAACCTCGTGGTGCTGGTGCTCGACGACTCGGCCTACGGCATGATCCGCTGGAAGCAGGCGGTCGACAAGTTCGCCGATTACGGGATGACCTTCAACAACCCGGACTTCGTGCTCTACGCGAAGTCCTACGGCGCCACCGGCCACCGGGTCGAATCGGTCAACGACCTCGTGCCGACGCTGGACCGCGCTTTCGCGGCCGGCGGCGTGCATCTCGTGGCGGTGCCGATCGACTATTCCGAGAACACCCGCGTGCTGGTCGATGAGCTGCGCGCCAAGGTGAAGGATTTCGAGCCCGCCGAGTGATCTCGGCGTCGCAAGTGGGTCGGGACCAAGACAGGGCAGTGCGATGAACCCGTTCACCTTCCAGACCACGCCGAACGTGCTGTTCGAGGCCGGCGCCTCCCGGAAGCTTCCGGAGATCGTCGGCAGTTTCGGGGCCAAGCGCGTCCTGCTGGTCACCGACAAGGGCGTGCGCAGCGCCGGGTTGACCCGGGCCGCCGAGACGGCTCTGGCCTCCGCGGGCGTCACCCTGGACGTCTACGAGGACGTGGTCGCTGACCCGCCCTCCACGGTGATCGAGGCGGCGGCCAAGCGCGCCCGGGAACTCGGGACCGACCTCGTCCTGTCGATCGGCGGCGGCTCGGCCCTCGATACCGCCAAGCTCGTGGCCTACCTCGCCAAGTCCGACGAGCCGCTGGATTCGATCTACGGCGTCGGCCTCGCCAAGGGCGATCGCCTGCCGCTGATCCTGGTGCCGACCACTGCCGGCACCGGCTCCGAGGTGACGCCGATCTCGATCGTCACCACGCCCACCACCGAGAAGAAGGGTGTCGTCGCGCCGAAGCTCCTGCCCGACTGGGCGGTGCTCGATCCGGAGCTGACGCTGGGCCTGCCGTCGCACGTGACGGCCGCCACCGGCATCGACGCCATGGTTCACGCGATCGAGGCCTTCACCAGCAAGAACAAGAAGAACCCGATCTCCGACCAGCTCGCCAAGCAGGCGCTGGCTTTGCTCTCGGCCAACATCCGCACCGCCTGCACGGACGGGAAGAACCTCGAGGCGCGCTCCGGCATGCTGCTCGGCTCGATGCTGGCCGGCATGGCCTTCGCCAACGCGCCGGTCGCGGCGGTGCACGCGCTGGCGTATCCGGTCGGCGCGATCTTCCATGTGCCGCACGGGCTCTCGAACGCGCTGGTGCTGATGGGCGTGATGCGCTTCAACCTCTCGCACGCGGAGGCGCTCTACGCCGAGCTGGCGCCGATCCTCGATCCCGCCGCCGCGGATCTGCCGCAGCCTGAGGCCGCCAAGCGCTTCGTGGACAGCCTCGACGCGATCTGCCGCGACTGCAAGGTTCCGGCCTCGCTCGCCGAGGTCGGCGTCGCCCGGCAGGACCTGGAGCGGATGGCCACGGACGCGATGAAGCAGACGCGGCTCCTCGTGAACAATCCGCGCGAGATCACCTACGACGACGCGTTCAGGATCTACGCCGAGGCACTCGGGGAGGCGCGGCCCGCGGCGTGACCGATCGATTGATCCGACGGGTCCCCCCCGCCTCACTCGTCCCTGGCAGATTCGCACATCGACGGATGAGGCCGACGACCAATTCACGCGCGCCTTCCCTTTCCCGTAAAGGGGGGCGGGAAGAGACGGGTCATGCGGTCGGGTCTGTGAGCTGACGACAGGCTTCGCGGTTGCGCGAGGCCCGATAAGGTCGGGAGGGAACGCCAGCATGGACCAGTTCGACGCGTTCCGGGCGATGAGCGAGTTCTGGACCCGGGCCGGAACGGGTCTCTTCACCCAAGGCGCGGGGCAATCCGCGCCCGGCTTCGGCTGGCCGACCTTTCCGACATCCGATCTCGCCGGCATGGCCGCCGCCCAGTCCAAGCTGACCGAGGCCTGGACCGCCGCCAGCGCCCTGTCGCAGACGCTGACGCGATCGCTCCAGGGCGGCCCCGGCGCGCCGGACCCGACCGCCGGGGCGGTGCTCGCCAAAATCTTCGATCCGCAGGCCTGGCTCGGCGGCTCGGCCGAGTTCGACGCGGCGCTGACCCGCATGTCCGAAGGCCCGCAACTCGCCGACCTGTGGCAGACCGAGCGGCGCTACGCGGCGCTGTTCACCGCCTGGGCGACGCTTCGGCGGGCGCAGAGCGAGCATCAGGCCGTGATGCTCGATGCCTGGACCCGGGCCGCCGGCACCTTCGCCCAGGAGGCCAATGCCCGCGCCGATCGCGGCGAGAGTTTCGCCTCCGCCCGCGAGATGATGAGCCGGTGGATCGACACCGCCAACGCGGTCCTGCTGGAGGTCCAGCGCTCGGACGGATTTCTGGCCTCGCAGCGGGCCGTGCTCCGGGCCTCGACCGATCTGCGCCTCGCCCAGCAGGACGTCGCGGCGTTCCTGTCCGAGTTCTACGGCCAGCCGACCCGGGCCGAGCTCGACGACGTGCACAAGAGCCTGACCGAGCTGCGCCGCGAGGTCCGGGCGCTGCGCCGCGAGCGGCGGCAGGCCGGCAAGGTCGCGAAGGCGGCTGGTTCACAGATCGGGGAGGACGCCCATGGCTGATCTGGAGAGCCCGAAGGGGCCGGCCGCTCCGCTGAATCTCACCCCGGCCGCATTGCTGGCCGAGGTCGGCACCCTCGGCCGCCGCCTCAGCGAGGGCGCCAGGCTGTTCGCCGATGTCAGCGACGCGGACGTGGAGATCGCCACCACGCCGAAGGATCTGGTCTGGAGCCAGGACAAGGTCAGCCTCTACCGCTACCGGCCGCTCGCCGAGAGCAAGGGCCTGCCGCCGGTGCTGATCGTCTACGGGCTGATCGGCCGCTACACGATGGCCGATCTGCAGGAGGACCGCTCCCTCGTCCGCAACCTGCTGAATCTCGGCCTCGACCTCTACGTGGTCGATTGGGGCAATCCCGGCCGGGCCGACCGCTATGTCACGATCGACGATTACGTGGACGGCTATCTCGCCGAGTGCGTCGCCTTCATCCAGGAGGCGGCCGGGCGGGAGACGATCAGCCTGCTCGGAATCTGCGAGGGCGGCGTCTTCACCACCTGCTACGCCGCGCTCTACCCCGAGACCGTCAACGCGATGGTGCTGACCATCACGCCGATCGACTTCCACGCCGATGCCCGCGATGCCCGGGCCGGCCACGGCTTCATCAACGTCTGGACACGCTCGCTGACGCCCGAGGATATCGACCGGCTGATCGACGCGCAGGGCTCCCTGCCCGGCGCCTTCATGGGCTCGGTGTTCTCGATGATGACGCCGATGCGCACCATGACGAAGTACAACCTCGACCTGCTCGACGCCCTCGACGACAAGAAGAAATTCCTAAATTTTCTGCGGATGGAGAAGTGGATCGCCGACCGGCCGGATCATCCCGGCGAGGCGGCCAAGCAGTGGCTGAAGGATCTCTATCAGGACAACAAGCTGGTCCAGAGTTCTTTTGAACTTGGCGGCCGGAGGGTGGATCTGAAGGCCATTACCTGCCCGGTGCTGAACGTGTACGCGCAGGACGACCACATCATTCCGCCGGCCACTTCACAGGCGCTGAAGGACAAGATCGGCACCACCGATTACACCGAGATGGGTCTGCCTGGCGGCCATGTCGGCGTGTTCGTCGGCGGCAAGGCGCAGAAGTTGCTGGGCTCGGGCATTGCAGACTGGCTCGGCCAGCGGGGGTCGGATGCTCGCTGATCGGTTCTCACGACGCGCAACGCCCCTCCCCTCCCCCCTCTGCGGGGAAGGGTGGCGCCCGACCCCTGCTGACGCAGGGGCCACCCTCCCCCGCAGGGCTGAGGGGGAGATGCGCGCGGTCCGGCCGCCGAGGACCAATCCATGGGCAGCCTGAAGAACAAGATTGTCAGCGCCGACGAGGCCGCCGCCATCCTGCAGGACGGCGACATGGTCGCTGTCTCGGGCTTCGTCGGCATCGGCACCCCCGACGAGCTGATCCTGGCGCTGGCCCGCCGCTTCGAAGCGGGCGCCGGCCCGCACGGGATCGGGCTGATGTTCGCCGCCGCCCCCGGCGACGGCAAGGAGCGCGGCCTCAACCGCCTCGCGATTCCCGGCCTCGTGAAGCGCGTCGTCGGCGGCCATTGGGCGCTCGTGCCGAAGCTCGGCGCCATGGCGGTCGAGGGGCAGATCGAGGCTTACAATCTGCCGCTCGGCGTGGTCTCGCATCTGTACCGGGAGATCGCCGCCCATACGCCGGGCCACATCACCAAGGTGGGCCTGCGTACCTTCGTGGATCCGCGGCTCGAAGGCGGCAAGCTCAACGCCGTCACGACGGAAGATCTCGTCAGCGTGGTCGAGCTCGGCGGCGAATCCTGGCTCCACTACAAGGCGTTTCCGGTGAACGTCGCGCTGATCCGCGGCACCACGGCCGACCCTGCCGGCAACATCACCATGGAGCGCGAGGCGCTGACGCTGGACAACCTCGCCGCCGCCATGGCGGCGAAGAACTCGGGCGGCTTCGTCATCGCCCAGGTGGAGCGTCTGGCGGAGGCCGGCTCCCTGAACCCGCGGGAGGTGCAGGTCCCGGGCATCCTGGTCGATTGCGTGGTGCTCAGCCAGCCGGAGAACCATCGGCAGACCTACGGCACGCCCTACAACCACGCCTTCACCGGCCGCCAGCGCGTGCCGCTCGACCGGGTCCCGCCGATGGCGCTCGACGCCCGCAAGGTGGTGGCCCGGCGCTGCGCCTTCGAATTGCCGCCCGGCGGCGTCGTCAATCTCGGCATCGGCATGCCGGAGGGCGTCGCGGCGGTCGCCGCCGAGGAGCGGGTGCTCAAATACCTGACGCTCACCGCCGAGCCCGGGGTGATCGGCGGCCTGCCGCAGGGCGGGCTCGATTTCGGCGCTGCGCTGAACCCGGCCGCGGTGCTGCACCAGAACCAGCAATTCGACTTCTACGACGGCGGCGGCCTCGATCTCGCCTGCCTCGGCCTCGCCCAGTGCGACGCCGAGGGCAACGTCAATGTCAGCCGGTTCGGCAAGCGGCTCGCGGGCGCGGGCGGCTTCATCAACATCTCGCAGAACGCCAAGAGCCTCGTTTTCGCCGGCACCTTCACGGCCGACGGCCTCAAGGTCGCGATCGAGGGCGACGGGATCCGGATCCTCACCGAGGGGCGCTCGCAGAAGTTCATGGCGGCGGTCGAGCAGGTGACCTTCTCGGGGGCCTACGCGGCCGAGCGCGGCCAGCCGGTGCTGTACGTGACCGAGCGCTGCGTGTTCCGGCGGACCCGGGCCGGGATGGAACTCGTCGAGGTTGCGCCGGGGGTCGACATCGCGCGGGACATCCTCGGCCAGATGGGTTTCGCGCCGATCGTGCGGAACCCGAAGCCGATGGATCCGCGTCTGTTCCGCGAGGCCGTGATGGGGCTGGAGCCGTGGCTGCTCGGCCTCTCCATGGCGGAGCGGATCAGCTACGATGCGGAGCGCAACATCCTGTTCTCGAACCTCGAGGGCTTTCAGGTCCGGACCATCGAGGATGTCGAGCTGGTGCGCCGGGAATACGAGCGCGCCTGCCAGGAGATCGGCCGCAAGGTTCACCTGATCGCCAATTACGACGGGTTCGAGATCGACCCGACGGTGAGCGATGCCTATTTCTCGGCCATCGCTTATCTGGAAAAGCGGTACTATGAGACAGCGTCGCGCTATACGACGAGCGCGTTCCTGAGATTGAAACTCGGCGCCTCGCTGGCGAGCCGCGATCTGGCTCCCCACGTATTCGAGACAAGAGCCGAGGCACAGGCGAGGAATACGGCCCAGGGCGTGACCCTCAAGCCGCGGATTGCGATGTCGGATCCCGAACGATCGGAGCCCGACCTGCCGCAGCCGCCGAAGGAACCGTTGGATGCCTGAGACCGAGATTCCCACCCTGAAGGATCGCGCCCTGCTGGTCGAAGCCTGCCTCGTCGGGGGCGCCTGGACCAAGGCCGGCTCCGGTAGCATCGATGTCACCAACCCGGCGACCGGCGCGGTCATCGCCCGTGTGCCGAATGCCGGCGCCGAGGAGACCCGGCAGGCGATCCAGGCGGCGCATGCGGCCTATCCGGCCTGGCGCGCCAAGACCGCCAACGAGCGCGCCGTGCTGCTGCGCAAGCTCGCGGCGCTCGTCACCGAGCATCAGGAGGATCTGGCGCAGATCCTCACCGCCGAGCAGGGCAAGTCGCTGACCGAATCCCGCGGCGAGGTCGCCATGTCGGCTTCCTACGTGCTGTGGTTCGCGGAAGAAGCGCGGCGCGTCTACGGCGACGTGATCCCCTCCCCCTGGGGCGACCGGAAGATCCTCGTCACCAAGGAGCCGGTCGGCGTGGTGGCGGCGATCACGCCGTGGAATTTCCCGTCCTCGATGATCGCCCGCAAGATCGCCCCGGCTCTGGCCGCCGGCTGCCCGATCGTGATCAAGCCGGCCTCGCAGACCCCGCTCTCGGGCCTCGCCTGGGGCGTGCTGTGCGAGCGCGCCGGCTTCCCGGCCGGCGTGGTGTCGATCCTCACCGGATCGGCCCGCGCGATCGGCGCCGAGATGACCGGCAATCCGCTCGTCAAGAAGATCACGTTCACCGGCTCCACCGAGGTCGGCAAGGTTCTGCTGGAGCAGGCCTCGCACACGGTGAAGAAGGTCTCGATGGAATTGGGCGGCAACGCGCCGTTCATCGTGTTCGACGACGCCGATCTCGACCGGGCGGTGGCCGGTGCGATGCTGGCGAAGTTCCGCAATTCCGGCCAGACCTGCATCTGCACCAATCGCTTCCTGGTGCAGGACGGGATCTACGACGCCTTTGCGGAGAAGATGGCCGAGGCCGCCAACCGCCTGAAGGTCGGCAACGGCATCGAGGACGGCGTCGCCCAGGGGCCGCTGATCGACATGGCGGCAGTGGAGAAGACCGAGGCGCATATCCGCGACGCCGTCGCGAAGGGCGGCCGGGTTGTGGCGGGCGGCCACCGCCACGCGCTCGGCGGCCAGTTCTTCGAGCCGACCGTGATCACCGGCGCGACCCCCGCCATGGATGTCGCCCGCGAGGAGACCTTCGGGCCGCTGGCGCCGCTGTTCCGGTTCCGCGACGAGGCGGAGGCGATCCGCATGGCCAACGACACCGAGTATGGGCTCGCCTGCTACTTCTACACCCGCGATCTCGGCCGCACCTTCCGGGTGGCGGAGGCGCTGGAATACGGCATGGTCGGGATCAACGAGGGGATCATCACCACCGAGGTGGCGCCCTTCGGCGGCGTGAAGGAATCCGGCCTCGGCCGCGAGGGCTCGTATCAGGGCATCGAGGATTACCTGAACACCAAGTACCTGTGCGTGGGCGGGCTGGGCGTCTGACGCGCATCCCGTCACCCTCCAGCCGATCACCCGACGCCTTTCCGGGGCGCCGCGGGCGAGCCCGGGCGCCAGACGCACCGGCGCGCCCGGACTGGACGCTTCGGCGGGTCTGGATCCCGGGTCCGCTTCGCGGCCCCGGGATGACGCCCGGGTGAGCCGAGCCTACCGCCCGCTGGGCGCCGCGCCGCTGCCGGTCGAGCCGTTGCCCGTGCTGCTGCCGGCCGGCGCGCCGGGGGCGCTGACGCGCGGGCCGGCGCCGGTGGAGCCGGTGTGTTCCATGGATCCGGCCCCCGTCCCGGTCCCGCCCACCGCGCCGGACTTGTTGACGTTGCCCTGATTGGCCCCGCCGGTCTGGGGTGCCTGAGCCAGCGCCGCGCCGGACGTGGCGAGCACCAGGGACGTGGCGAGGGCGAGGATGGTCTTCGGCATGAGGGCTCCTGATCCGTCGATGCGACGGTGCGCGGAGCCAACCCGGACGCTCGAGAATGGTTCGGTCACCCTCAGCGGGCGAGCGCTTCGCGCCACCGCGCCCAGGGCCAGGGCAGGGCTCCCCCGCCGGCCGCCGGGGCGATCGACACCGTCGCGGTCCGGCCGCTCACCAGCCGCGGATCCGCCGTTCCGCCGTCGAGGGTGATCCGCACCGGGATGCGCTGGGCGAGGCGCACCCACGAGAAGGTCGGGTTCACGTTCGCCAGGAGGTTGGTCGCGTCGCTGCGGCCGGTCTCGCCGATGCCGCCGGCGATGCTCGCCACGCGACCCATGAGCACGCCGTCCTCACCCATCAGCTGGACGGTGACCGGCGCGCCGACGCGGATCCGCGGCAGCTTGGTCTCCTCGAAATAGCCTTCGACCCGGACGGTGTCGCGGTCGATCAGCGCCATGACGCCGCGGCCGGTGGTGACGTAGGCGCCCGGCCGCAGCTCCATGTTGGTGATCCGGCCGTTGACCGAGGCCCGCACCGCGGAGCGCTCCAGGTTGAGCTTGGCGAGGTCGCGATCCGCCAGGGCCTGCTCGTAGGCGGCCTCGGCGGACAGATCGGCGGCCTTGGCGGCCTCGACCTTCTGCTGCGACACCGCTGCGTCGGAGAGCTTGCTGTAGCGGGCGTAGTCGGCCGCATTCTGCTCGGCGGTGGCCTTACGGCCCTGCACCATCGCCTCCGCCTGCCGCAGCCCGAGGCGGAACCGGTCCGGATCGATCCGGAACAGCACGTCGCCCTTCCGGACGACCTGGTTGTCCTCCACCAGCACCTCGGTGACGAGGCCGGACACGTCGGGCGCGACCGCCACAACGTCGGCGCGCACGCGCCCGTCGCGGGTCCAGGGGGCGTCCATGTAATAATCCCACAGGCCGAGGCCGACGATCAGCGCCGCGGCGACCATGCCGAGCGTGACCAGGAGGCGGCCGAGGACGGAGAACAGGGCGGTCATTGCAGGGTCCGATGGGCGAGGGTCACGACGCCGCCGAGCAGGACGACGTAGAGGGCGAGGTCGAAGAGCGGCCGGTGCCAGACGAGGCGGTAGAAGCCGGTCGCCGCGAGGAGGCGGCGGAGCGGCAGGCTGAGCGCGAAGGCGGCGGCCATCCAGAGCGCGAGGCCCGGCACGAACACGCCGTAGAGGTCGATCTCGCCCATCATGCCGCCATCTCCCGATCGTCCAGCGCCGGCGCCCCCCGGTAGGCCGGCGCGTCGGGGAAGAGCCCGCGGCGCAGGCCGGTCAGCCCGATCAGGGCGGCGCGCCGCTCCGGCGACGGGGCCGCGCCCGCGACGGCGTCGAGCGCGTCGTCCAGAGCCGCCAGGAGCGCCGTATCCGGCTGCCCGATCCGGCCGCGCAGCTGGCGCGCCGCCAGCGCGAGGACCCGGTCGACTTTGCTCCGGGGCGGGCCCGTCAGCCGTCGGCGCACCCGGCGGACCTCCACGAGGTTGATGCCCACCCGGACGTCGGCCAGCAGGTCGCCCACGGAGGCGGACATGTCCGCGGGCAGGCTCGCCAGCCGCGGCGCGATCAGGCCGACGCGGTCGAGCATCAGGGCCGCAAGTTCGAGGCCGTGGCCGGTGCCGCGCCCGGCCGCGGCGGCCGCGAGGCTCTGCCGGTTGATCCGCACGAGCCGCCGCGCGCTCCAGCCGGCGCCGACCGAGCGGATCAGCCGGGTCACCACCGCGCCGACCCACATGCCCACGACCGAGGCGATCACCCCGTTGGCGAAGGGCGCGAAGTCGCCGCTGTAGCCGTTCTGGAGCGCCAGCAGCGTCGCGCCGTTCAGCGCCGCGCCCATGCCCATCGGGGCGGTGCGCGGCTGCGTCATCATCAGGCCGCACAGGATCAGGGCCGGCGCCATCGCCAGGGCCAGCATCTCGAAGGAGGTGGCGAGCGGCAGCACCGCGAACAGGTAGAGCCCCGCGCCGAGGGCGCCGACGATCGCCGAGTTGGTGAAGCTCAGGATCTGCGGCGCCGGATCGTCCTGCGCGGCGAACAGGCAGCAGGCGACCGCGCCCATCATCGGCGCCGCGGAGCCGTCGGGCCAGCCGGTGCCGATCCAGATGGCGCAGCAGACCATCAGGCCCACGAACACCCCGAAGGCCGAGAACGCCGCCAGCCCGTGATCGCGGTGGCGGACGGACCGGACCCGGGCGGTGTAGGCGAAGGCGAGCGGCGCCCGCGGGTCCGCACCGTCAGCGAGCTGCTCGCGGAGCGCCCGCAGATCCTGGCGCAGGTCGATGACGTCCCGCAGACGCGCCGCGAGGCTCGCGAGCAGGAGCGTGCTCCAGTCCGGAGCCCGGCCGAGGGCCGGCTCGAACCCGTCGATCCGGCTGCGCAGCTGCGCAGCGCGATCCGGATCCCCCGCCCCACCCTCGGCCTCGTCGGCGAGCCAGGCGGCGAGGTCCGACAGGAAGGCCCGGACCCGCGCCGGCAGCACGCCGGCCCGCTCGAGGGCGGAGACGCGGTCCGCCACGGCGGCGACGATCGGCAGGACCATCAGCATGTGCTGCCGGAGCGGCGCGAAGGCCTCTGCGGCGCGCTCCGCACCCGTCGCCTCGTTGCGCAGGGCGAGGCCGAGGGCGTCGAGGCCGATCGCGTCCGAGGCGAGCCGCAGGCGCCGGCCCTGGCTCGGCGCGGCGGCCTCCGGCGCGCGGGCGGCCGCAAGGGCGCTCCGAATCCAGGCCCGGGCCTCCGCCGACCAGTGGTCCAGCCGCCCGACGATGAGCGGGGCCGCCGATTGCGGCAGGATCAGCGTGGCGGCGAGGCTGGCGCAGACGATCCCCAGGGAGATCTCCTCGGCCCGCGCGACCGCCGTGTCGAAGATCGCCCCGGGATCGTCGACGGCGGGGAAGCCGATCAGCGCGGCCGTGTACCCGGCGAGCATCGGCAGGTAGCTCGCGGGGGTGCGGTCGAGGAGCGAGACGTACAGGCAGAGGGCCACCCAGAGCGCCACCGCGAGGCTCAGCAGGATCGGCTCGTTGACGAGGTTCGGCACCAGCACGACGCTCACCGCCGCGCCGAGCACGGTGCCGCAGACCCGGTAGACGGCCTTCGAGCGCGTCGCGCCGGAGAGAACCTGGCTGGTGATGTAGACGGTGCCGAGCGCCCAGTACGGCCGCGGCAGGTCGATCCAGAGCGCGAGGAACAGGGCGAGCATCGCCGCCGCGTAGGTCTTCAGCGCGAAGGCCCAGTCGCGCCATCCGGGAAGGCTCACGATGCCGGCTCCAATTCGGGCTCGGCGGCCGCGCGGCCGTAGCGCTGAAGCGCCGCGAAGACCCGGAGGCTCGCCTCCAGATCCGCGCACGCGACCTCGGCGAAGACGCAGGCACGCAGGGTCGAGAGCTCGGCCTCGATCCGCTCGAAGACCTGCCGGCCGCGCGGGGTCAGGCCCAGCACCTTGGCGCGCCGGTCGGACGGATCCTCGCGGCGCACCACAAGCCCGGCGGCTGCGAGCTGGTCGATGAGGCGCACCAGCGACGGGCCTTCGATGCCGACGGCCTCCGCCAGGACGTTCTGGCGCGGCGCCTCGGCCATCCGGCCGATGATGATCAGCGGGTGCGCGGTGGCGTCGGACAGGCCATGCGCCTCCGCGACGGTGTTGGCGGCGCGACGCCAGTGGCGTCCGGTCGTCAGGAGGGCGTGGGTACAGGCCTGCTGCAGCTGTTCGCGCGTCTTCGGATCGTCGATGTCGGGCATGGCCAAATCCATCGCCGCGCGGATCCGCAGAGAGGCAGGATCAAACGGCTCGCGTGCTGATAGATAGCATCATATCAATTTGGATACGGAGACATCTCGCGTCATCAGGGTTGCAGGAGGTGAATGGGTCCGCTCCATGTTCCGGTGCGGAGCGCCCCCGGAATGCAGAGGGCGTCTGACCGCGCACCGTCATCCCGGGGCGGCGCAGCGGAGCCCGGGTTTCTGAGTCGCCGAGGCCGCAAGGTTCGGCTCCGCCTGCGGTTCTGGATTCCGGGCCCGCCTTCGGCGCCCCGGGATGACGGTGTGAGGGCCGTGCAGCCCCGCTCTCACGCCGGATGCGTGTTGTGGATCTGGTCGAAATCCAGGGACGCCGTGTCGATCACGATCTGCGTCCGGCTGATGACCTCGAGCTTGCGCAGGATCTCCGAGACATGGGCCTTCACGGTCGAGTCGCCGACCTGAAGCTCATGGGCGATCTGCTTGTTGAGCTTGCCCTGTCGGATCATCATCAGAACCCGCAATTGCTGCGGCGTCAGCCGCGCGATCCGCTCTGGCAGCGGCGCCTTCTTGCCCCGCGGCGCGGGCGCGCCGGCCTCAGCCAGCCCCGGCGGTAGGAACAGCCCCCCGCTCATCACCTCGGTGATCGCCCGGGTCAGCGTCGCCTTGTCCATGGCCTTCGGGACGAAGCCCGCCGCCCCGTGCTGCAGAGCCTCGTGGACGATGCGCGGATCCTCATGGCCGGAGACGATCAGGATCGGGATGCGCGGAAAGCTCGCCCGGATGGTGATCAGCCCGTCGAAGCCGGTCACGCCTCGCATGGACAGGTCGAGGAGCGTCAGGTCGATGCCGCGGTTGGCGGCCAGCACCGCGCAGGCCGCCTCGATCCCGTCGGCCTCGTGCAGGACCGCGTCCGGGTGCGCGAGGCGGATCGTGGCCGCCAGGGCATCGCGGAACAGCGGGTGGTCGTCGACGATCAGGAGATGCACGGAGACCTCGGTCCTTCGCGCGAGATCCTCACAGGATCGGCCGAATACGCGGGCAGGAAGTCCGAAGGTGATCGATGCGGCCCCGGGGCGCAAGCGCGTGTCGAGACGACCGCCCGCATCCCGAGGCCTGGGCGTCCCGACCCGTAAGGCCGACACGGTTTCGGTCGCGCGCCTTCAGCGCGACGCCACCGTCTCCGGCAGCTCGAACGCCCAGACGCTGCCGCCCTGGTCGATGCCCGCTGTGGACTTGGCGACCTCGGCATCCAGCGCGCGAAGGCCGGCCGCATCGCTGTCGTGGTCCTTGGGCGCGAACGCGGAAGGCGGCGCGTCGGCGCACATCCGGGCTGCGCCATCCGCTTCACCGACCGGGCCCGACGACGCAGCGGGACGGGGCGGCGCCCGCCGCACGGCGGTCGTCTTCCGTCGGGCGCACGTCGAGGATCGCAGGTGCACAATCATTCCAGGGCCGCGCAGCGGAGCCTGGGATCCGGAGCCGGCGGGGCTCCAAGATCCTGCGTCGGCTGCTTGTCTGGATTCCGGACTCGCCTCCGGCGCCCCGGAATGACGGGGCGAGAACAGGATCCGGCCACCGTCCCGCTCGCCGCTGGTTGCCCCGCATGTGCGGAACCTCACCCGAATGAGCCCCCCTCGGCTTGATTCCGAGCATGACGGTCTTCATGTTCAGAATACATGATGACCGTCATGTTCGACCATCGGAGATTGCCCATGTCAAGCAAGCCAGCCGTCCTCGTCACAGGCGCCTCGTCGGGAATCGGCGCCGTCTATGCCGACCGCTTCGCGCATCGCGGCCACGACCTCGTCCTGGTCGCCCGCGACGGCGAACGACTGAACGGCCTCGCCGAGCGCCTGCGCCGCGAGGCCGGCGTGACCGTCGACGTCGTGCAGGCGGATCTCACCCGGACGGACGATCTCGCCCGCGTCGAGGCGCGCCTGCGCGAGGATGCCCGGATCGGCGTGCTGGTGAACAATGCGGGAGCGGCGTTGTCCGGGCCCTTCGCCGAGCAGAGCCCGGATCAGACCGCCGCCCTCATCGGGCTCAACGTCACGGCGCTCACCCGGCTCGCCGGCGCGGTCGCGCCGCGCTTCGCCGCCGCCGGGACCGGCGCGATCATCAACATCGGCTCGGTGGTCGGCTTCGTCCCCGAATTCGGCATGGCGGTCTACGGGGCGACCAAGGCCTACGTGCAGTATCTCAGCCAGGCGCTCCATCTCGAGCTCGGGCCGAAGGGTGTCTACGTCCAGGCGGTCCTGCCCGCCGCGACCCGGACCGAGATCTGGGGCCGCTCCGGCATCGACGTGAACGCGCTCCCGGCCGTGATGGAGACGGGCGATCTGGTCGACGCCGCTCTGGTCGGGTTCGACCGCCGCGAAACGGTGACGATCCCGCCGCTGCCCGATGACGGCCAGTGGCGCAGGTTCGACGCGGCCCGGGCCGCGATGATCCCGAATCTCGGGCAGACCCGTCCGGCCGAGCGCTACCGCAACGCGGCCTGATCGCCGCGATCCCGGCTCGGGGGCCCGAGCCGGGTTCAGGCCTCGCGGCGCGCGTTCCAGAACACGAACTGGTCCTGGACGATGTCGCGGATCTCGCGCCGGTACGCCGTCCGGTAGAAATACTGGCCGAGCGGCAGGTACGGCACCTGGACCATGGAAGCGGCCTGCAGGTCACGGGCGATCCTCTGCCGCCCGGCCTCGTCCGGAGCCTCGATCCAGGCTTCCCGCAGGGTCTCGATCTCGGGGATGTCGGGCCAGCCGAAGAAGCCCTTCTGGCCGCCGCAGCGCAGGACCTGCTCGCCGACCGGGTTGGTCATGTCGAGACCGGTCCAGGTGGTGCTGAAGATGTTCCACCCGCCCTGGTCGGGCGGCGCCTTGCTGGCCCGGCGTGTCACCAGCGTGCCCCAGTCGGAGACGACGTACTGCACGTTCATCCCGAGGCGCCGGAGCAGGTCGTGCATCACCTCACCCAGCGCGCCGAGCACGGGGTTGTCGCTCGCCGACATCAGCACGATGCGCTCGCCCTTGTAGCCGGCGGCGATCAGGTTCTTCTTCGCCTGCTCCAGGTCGCGCTTGCGCGTCAGGACATCGAGGCCGGCATCGCTGGCCATGGACGTCCCGGGCGTGAAGATCCCGACGCCGGTGCGCCGGAGCTTCTCGTCGTCGCCCGCGGCGGCGGCCATGAAATCCTCCTGCGTCAGGGCTTCGAGGATGACCCGCCGGACCGCCGGCTTGTCGAAGGGCGGATGGAGGTGGTTCATCACGGCGGTGCCGAGATTGCCGAGGCGTCCGGCGAGCTGCGTCACGATCTGCGGGTGGCCCTGCAGGGTCGGCAGCAGATCGTTGATCGGGTTCTCCCACCAATCGACCTCGCCGTTCTGGAGCGCGGCGGCGGCGGTGCCGGGATCGGGCATGACCTGCCACTCGACCCGCTCGAAATGCACCCGCTTCGGTCCCGCGGCCCAGGAGACCGTGCCGCTCTCGCGCGGCCGGTAATCCGGATTGCGATCGTAGACGACCCGGGCGCCGACCAGCCGCTCCCTGGCGTTGAACCGGAACGGGCCGGACCCGATCACCTCCGGGATCTGCTGCGCCGGGTCCGTGGCGGCCAGGCGCTCGGGCATGATCACCAGAACGGGCGGCCCGAGCTTGGCCAGGGTCTCGAGCATCAGCCCGTAGGGCCGCTTGAGGCGGATGACGAAGCTGCGGTCGTCCGGCGCGCTCATGGCGTCGGTGCGGGCGATCAGCGCCTGGCCGAGGCTGTCGCGCTGTGCCCAGCGCCGGATCGACGCGATGCAGTCGCGGCCCCGGACCGGCTCGCCGTCGTGGAATTTCAGGCCGTCGCGCAGTCGGAAGGTCCAGAGCGTTCCGTCCGCCTCGACAGTGTGCCCCTCGACCATCTGGGGCTGCGGCTTCAGCTGGGCGTCGAGGCCGTAGAGCTGGTCGAACACCATCAGCGCGTGGTGGCGGGTGATGTAGGCGGTGGTCGTGACCGGATCGACGATCGTGAGATCGGATTGCGGGACGTAGCGCAGGACGCTGGCCCGCGCGGTCTGGGCGAGCGCGGGGCGCGCCGGCAGGAACGGCAGGGTACCCGCCGCGGCGGAACCGCTGAGAAAGGAACGTCGCAGCATGGTCTCGACTCCGGTTTAGGCCCGCGCCGCAGGTCTGTTCGGGCCGGCGCGATCTGGCCGTCCGGACAGGGCGCGGGCCTCGTGAGGATGCCCGGCCGCAAGAGATGAGCCCCGGCCCATGCCTGCGGCGCAGACCGTGCATTCAGAATACAAGGGATTAAATCCCGCGAGCGACAGGAGAGCGCATGTGACCGAAGCGATGCAGCCGTATTGGCCGACGGAAGCCTGGGAGGACGCGGATCCCGGCGCGGCCGGATTCGACACCGGGCGGCTCGCGGAGGCGGTCGCCTACGCCGAGGCCAACGAGAGCCCGTGGCCGCGCAGCCTGTACTATCCCGACGGGCGCTATGTCGGGATCGTGGAGTGGAATGAGCGCGGGCCCTGGAGCGACATCGCCGGCCCTGTGCGGGCGCGGGGCGGGCCGGCCGGCGTGATCCTGAAGGGCGGTCGGCGCGTCGCCGCCTGGGGCGACACGCGCCGGCCGGACATGACCTTCTCGATCGCCAAGAGCTATCTGGCCGTCCTGGCCGGCCTCGCCCACGATGACGGGCTGATCCCCGACGTGGACGCGCCCGTGCGGGACAGCGTGCCGGACCCGCTCCTCGACGGACCGCAGAACGGCGCGATCACGTGGCGGCACCTGCTGCAGCAATCGAGCGAGTGGGAGGGCACCCTGTTCGGCAAGTCCGACCAGGTCGATCACCATCGCCAGATCGGCCCGGGGGCCGACAACAGCCGCAAGGGCGAGAGGCGGCTCTTGCGCCCCCCGGGCACGCATTACGAGTACAACGACGTCCGGGTGAACCTGCTGTCCTACTGCCTGATGCGCCGCTTCGGCCGCGGCCTGGCGGAATTACTGCGCGAGCGGATCCTGGACCCGATCGGCGCGTCGCAAAACTGGGCGTGGCACGGCTACGACAACGCCTGGGTCGAGATCGACGGGGCCCGGGTCCAGTCCGTGCCGGGGGGCGGACATTGGGGCGGCGGCCTGTTCATCGGCGCCGACGACCACGCCCGCTTCGGGCTCCTCATCGCCCGCGGCGGAGACTGGAACGGACGCCGGATCCTGTCGGAAGGCTGGATCCGCGCCATGCTGACGCCGTCGCCGACCCTCGACAGCTACGGCTATCTCTGGTGGCTGAACCGCGGCGCGGCCGCCAAGCCGCAGCTGCCCGCCGCGGCCTTCAGCGCCCTCGGGGCCGGCAACAACGTCATCTGGTGCGATCCGGACCGCGACGTGGTCGCGGTCCTGCGCTGGATCGACAAGGCCGCCCTTGAGGGCTTCCTGCTCCGCCTCGTGGCGGCGCTGCGGGATTAGGCCTTCGCCAGCGCCGCGATGGTCTCGGCCATCGCGTGCGCCCTCGGGACGAGCGTCGCGACGTCCAGATACTCCTCGGGGGAATGCGCTTTCCCGCCGACCGGTCCGACGGCGCAGAGCGTCGGGCAGCCGACGCTGGCGGTGAAGCCGGAATCCGCGCAGCCGCCGGCGAATTCACCCGCGACCGGCGTGCCCTGCTGCGCGCTGACCCGCGCGTAGGTCTCGAACAGCGCCCGCGAGGCCTCGTCCTGCACCAGCGGCAGGAACTCGCCCTTGATGGCCAGGTGCGCGGTCGTGCCCGGCACGGTCGAGTCCGCCACGATCGCGGCGATCCGGTCCATGGCCGCCACGCGGTCCGGCGGGGTCACGTAGCGCAGGTCGATCTCGCAGGTCGCCCGCGGGGCCACGGTGTTCACCGATTGCCCGCCCGCGATCAGCCCGACATTCACCGTCGTGCCGCGCTCGAGATCGGTGACCGCGTGGAACGCCACGGTCTTGTGCGCGAGTTCCAGGATGGCGCTGCGCCCATCGGCATAGTTGCCGCCGGAATGGGCCGCCTTGCCGCGAACCTCGAGGACCATGAACACGCCGCCCTTGCGGCCCGTGACGACGTTTCCGGTCGGGCGGCCGGGCTCGGAATTCAGCACCGCCCGGGCGCCGCGCGCGGTTTCCTCGATGATCGGTCGGCAGGCCGGCGAGCCGATCTCCTCGTCGCTGGTGAACAGGCCGACGAGCGGCACCGGGGCGCCGGCCCGGTGGAAGGCCGCGAGCACGAAGGCATTCATCACGAGCCCCGCTTTCATGTCGGCGACGCCCGGCCCGTAGGCGCGGCCCTCCGCGATCCGGAACGGGCGTTGCGCCACCTCGCCCTTCGGGAACACCGTGTCGCGATGGCCCATCAGCACCACCGGCCGGTTGCCGCCGCCGGACCCGGCGACATGGGCCTTCAGCGCGTCGCCGTAGCCCTCCACCGGGACCGTCGTGACCGGGATGCCGTGGCCGGCAAGAAATTCAGCGATGCGGGCGCCGACCGCATCGACGCCCGGCTTGTCGTAGGAGCCGGAATCGATGTTCACGAGCTCTTCGAGGAGGGCCAGCATGGCGCCCTCCTGGGTATCGAGCCAGCGGACGGCGTCGGTCTCACGTGCGGTCATAGGCTTCCTCGTACCGGGCCGAGCGGAAGTACGGGCTCAACCGCCCTTGCGCCGTGAACCTGCATACAAAATGCACGCCTATTCCACGGTGACGGATTTGGCGAGGTTTCTGGGCTGGTCGACGTCTTTGCCCATGACCACGGCGGTGTGGTAGGCGAGCAGCTGGATCGGCACCGCGTAGACGATCGGCGCCACGGTCG
>Ga0255028_100094_pt1 | contig 22826 bp, 27 predicted proteins | sample DRGLUT_MetaT_FD_178168 | JGI IMG/M metagenome (GOLD analysis project Ga0255028, IMG submission 178168) | Metatranscriptome of freshwater microbial communities from Pennsylvania, United States - DR:GLUT (Metagenome Metatranscriptome) | ecosystem: Environmental > Aquatic > Freshwater > Creek...
CGGCGAAACGGACGAGCGCGCGCGGTTCCCCGGTGGCGCCGAGCAACTCAGCCGCCGATCGTTCCTGGTCGGCTCAGCGCTCGGCATCGGCGCGCTCGGGCTCGGCGGTTGCGGGACCTCCGACAGCCTGTTCCTCGCCGAGGCGCGGAACACCTACGGGCCGATGCCCGGCGAGAAATTCCCGATCCCGGCGGTCGATATCAGCAAGGTCGATCCGAAATACTATCGCCGGACCGTCAGCTACGCGACCAAGGAAGCGCCCGGCACGATCATCGTCGATCCGGCCAATTACTACGTCTACCGGGTGGAGGGCGACGGAGCCGCCACTCGGTACGGCGCCAATGTCGGCCGCCAGGGATTCCTGTGGAACGGGGACGCCTATGTCGGCCGCAAGTCCGAATGGGCGACCTGGACGCCCCCAGCAGAGATGATCCGGCGCCAGCCGGAGGCTGCGAAATACGCCCGCGGCATGCCGGGCGGGCTCGACAACCCGCTCGGCGCCCGGACCCTCCACCTGTACCAGAACGGCGCCTACACGCTGTACACGATCTACGCCAGCAGCGACGCCGAATCGATCGGGACGGGCATCACCAGCGGCTGCGTCGGCCTGCTCAGCCAGGACATGATCCATCTCTACGCTCGCACGCCGGTCAAGACGAAGGTCGTCGTCCTGCCCGCGTAGGAGGGCGGATCCGGCCGCCGAGAACAGGCTCCGGCCGGCTTCAGGGCCGGGTTTGCCGCCGGACGGCACCGGACCCGGCATCGGGCAGCGCCTCCCGCGTGCTCCAGCCGGAACGGTCGAACAAGAGGGGTCACATCGGCACGCTGGCACGAATCTCCCATTCACGTCCGCACGGTACGGATGCGTACGTGAGTCTGCGCGCGACAAAGGGCTGCAATTGCCGTGCGCGGATGCAAGGCTAGCTTGGCCGCAGGGGTGCGGAAATTCGGTGAGGAGTCGAGAGCGTTGCTTCAGTCTGGGGATGGGTTGCGGGCGTTGACCGGACGCCGGGTGGCTGTGGTCGGAGCCGGTCCGGGTGGACTGGCAGCGGCCCTGCTCCTGGCCCGCGCCGGCATCCACGTCACCGTGTTCGAGAAGGATTCGCAGGTCGGCGGCCGCACCAAGACCGTCGAGGCGCCGGGCGGCTATCGGTTCGACATCGGCCCGACCTTCTTCCTCTATCCCCAGATTCTCGCCGACATCTTCGCGAGCTGCGGCGAACGGCTTGAGGATCACATCAAGCTCGAACGGCTCGATCCGCAGTATCATCTCGTCTTCGAGGGGCAGGACGGTATCTCCGGCACGATCCGTGCCACCGGCGACATCGCTCGCATGGAGGCGGAGATCGCCCGGATGGCGCCGGACGACGCCCGCAACGTCCAGGCCTTCTTCACCGAGAACCGGACGAAGCTCGGCTACTTCAAGCCGATCCTGCAGCAGGCCTTCCACACCCTGCGCAGCATGGCGAGCCCGGCGATGCTGGCCGCCCTGCCCTACCTGCACCCCGGCCGGAGCGTCGACCGCGACCTCAAGCGCCACTTCGCCGACCCGCGGGTGCGCCTCGCCTTCTCGTTCCAGACCAAATACCTCGGCATGTCTCCGTTCCGGTGCCCGAGCCTGTTCACGATCCTGTCGTTTCTCGAATACGAGCATGGCGTCTATCACCCGGTGGGCGGCTGCGGCGCGGTCTCCGAGGCGATGGCGGGCTTGGCCACGCGGATCGGCATCGACCTGCGGCTCAACACCAAGGTCGAGAAGGTGCTGTTCGATGGCAAGCGCGCCAGCGGGCTGGTGGCGAACGGCGAGACCTTCAACGCCGACGCGGTGCTGATCAACGGTGACTTCGCCAAGGTCGTGCGGGCTCTGGTGCCGGAGCGGCAGCGCCCGCGCTGGCGCGACGCCAAGATCAAGAAGGCCCGCCTCTCCTGCTCGACCTTCATGCTCTATCTCGGCATCGAGGGGAAAATGCCCGACAGTCTCGGGCACCACACGATCCTCCTCGCCGACGGTTACGAGAAGAATATCCGCGAGATCACCGAGGGCACGCTGCCGATGCAGCCCTCCCTGTACGTGCAGCACGCGGGCTACACCGACGGCGGCATGGCGCCCCCCGGTCACACCGCCCTCTACGTGCTGGTACCGGTGCCGAACCTGAAGGCCGGGATCGACTGGAAGGCGATGCGGAAGACTTACCGCGCCCTGATCCTGGAGCGGCTGAAGATCCTGGGCCTGGGCGATCTCGAGTCCCGAATCCGCTACGAACGGATCATCGATCCCACGCAATGGGAGGAGGATTTCGCCGTCCACGAGGGCGCCACCTTCAACCTCGCCCACGACCTGTTGCAGATGCTGTATTTCCGGCCGCACAACCGCTTCGGGCCCGGCCTCTATATCGTCGGCGGCGGCACCCATCCGGGCTCCGGCCTGCCGGTGATCTACGAGGGCGCGCGCATCTCGGCACGGCTGCTGATCGAGGAGCTGGCCGGTGCCCGCGCGACCGCGGCGGCGGGGATTCCCGAGACCGCGCCGCTGGCGACGTCCGGCGAGGCTTCGTGATCGCCCTGCGCGACCGGATCGTCCTGATCGCGACACTCTGCGCGGCTGCCCTGCCTGCTTCGTCCGCGACCGTGCAGGTGGAGGTGGACGGGATCGAGCCGGGTGCCGGCCGGGTGCGCGTCGCCCTGTGCCAGGGTGGCCTCTCGGAAGCCGCGTGCGCCCGCGGTGACGACGGGGCAGCGGCCGCGGGTCGCGCCCTGTTCACCTTCCGGGATGTGGCGCCGGGCACCTATGCGGTGGCGGCCTACCAGGATTCCAACGGCAACGGCCGCCTGGATCGCACCGGCCTCGGCCTGCCGCTGGAACCGTACGGCTTCTCCGGTGCGGTGAGCCGCCGGGCGCGGCCGGATTTCGCCGAGGCCGCCTTCGCCCTGCGGGAGCCTGGCTCCGCCCTGCGGGTGCGCCTCGGCCGCGCCCTGCCGCAGCGGTGAACTGATGCAGGGTCCCCTCGTCCGGATCGAGGGCGTCGGCCTCGACCTGCGCGGACGCCGGGTGCTCGAGCAGGTCGACCTCGACCTTGAATCCGGCGAGACCCTGGCCTTGCTCGGGCCGAACGGAGCCGGCAAGTCCTCGTTAATGCGCCTCGTGGCGGGCCGCCTGAGGCCCGATGCCGGCTCCGTCCGTGTGGCGGGCGCGGACCCGTTCCGGGAGGGCGATGCCCGCCGCGCCATCGGCTGGGTGCCCCAGGAGATCGCCCTCTACCCGAAGCTGACCGTATCGGAGAATCTCGGCGTCTTCGGCCAGCTCGCGGGCGTGCCCCGGCGCGACCGGAAGGCCGCCGTCGAGGCGGCCCTGGACATGGCCGATCTCGCCGATGTTGCCCGTCGGCCGGTCGGCATCCTGTCCGGCGGCTACCGGCGGCGGGTCAACATCGCGGCGAGCCTGATGAACCGGCCCCGGCTGGTCCTCCTCGACGAGCCGACGAGCGGCGTCGACCTTGCCGCGCGGGCCGCGATCCACGCCGTGCTCGATCGGCTCAAGGCGGCCGGCACCGCGATCCTGATCGCGACCCATGATTTTGGAGAAGCGGAGCGCCTCGCCTCGCAGGTCGCCTTCCTGGCGCAGGGACGGATCGTGCGGGCCGGGCGGCTCGCCGATCTGCTGGCGCAACTGCGCACGGGCGCGCCGGAACGGGAGCTGAGCCTCACAGTCCCGGCGGATGGATCGGCGGAGGCGGTGCTGCGCCGCGCCGGCTTCGCGGTCGCCGAGCCCGGCGGCGTGCTCTGGCGTTCGGTGGAGCGCGGCGGCCTCGACGGCGCGGCCCTGCTCGGGAGCCTGCGGGCACAGGGCGTGCCGGTTGCCGAAGTGCGGGTCCGCGCACCACGGCTGGAGGCGCTCTATCTCGACGCCCTTCGACCCCGCGGCATCGGCGACAACGATGCGTCACGGGCATCGACGTCGCTGCGGGCGGGAGCGGCCGGGTGATCGGCGCGGCGTTCCGGGTCATGGCGCTCAGCCTCCTGCGCGACCGCGCGGCGTTGGTCATGGCCTTCGTGCTGCCGACCGTGATCTTCTCGATCTTCGCGGCGATCTTCTCCGGGGCGACCGGCGACCGGATCCGCATCCATCTCGGGCTGGCCGATTTCGCTCAGACGGCGGCGACTGGGCGCCTGGTGGACGCGCTGGCCGCCGATCCCTCTCTGCGGGTGACGCGCCTGCCGGCGATGGACATCGAGGCCGTGGCCCAGGCCGTCCGATCGGGCGAAGTCGACGTGGCACTGGCTCTTCGCGGCGACCTGATCGCCACCCCGGCGGGCGACGCGCCCGGCCCAGCCGACCAGCCCGTTGTGCTGGTCGAGAATCCCGCCAAGGCGCTCGCCACCCCGATCGCCCTCGGCCAGTTGCAGCGGGTGCTGAACGAGGCCCTGCCCGACGTGGTGCTCTCCCGGATCGTCGCCGACGTGGAGCGCACCGGCAAGATCGGTCCCGACGAGCGGCGCTTCCTGGAAGACGCCTTCGCCGAGCAGCGGGCCAGGAAGGAGCCGTTCAGCTTCGCCTCCCTGGTCGAGCGGCGCAGCACGGCCGCCGGCACCGCCAATGCCCGCATCAGCTACTACGCCGGCGCGATCACCGCGGTGTTCCTGCTCTTCGCCGCCATGCAGGGGGCGATGTCGCTGGTCGAGGAGCGCGAGACCGGGCTGACCGAGCGGCTGATGGCCGGCCCCGGCGGCCTGCCGGTGGTGGTGCTCGGGAAATTCGGCTTCCTGACGCTCCAGGGTCTGGTCCAGGCCGGCCTGATCTTCCTGGCAGCCGCTCTGCTTTACGGTGTCGAGATCGGCCCGCACTGGCCGGCCTTCCTGGCCGCCTGCCTGCTGGTCTCCGCAATGGCGGCCGGCCTGGCGCTGGCGGCCTGTGCGCTCGCGGCCTCGCGCCAGCAGGCACATCTCGCGTCGACCTTCGGGGTACTGCTGCTCTCCGCAGTCGGCGGCTCGATGGTGCCCCGGTTCCTGATGCCGCCCTGGTTGCAGCAGGCGGGATGGCTCACGCCCAATGCCTGGGCGATCGAGGCCTATCAGAACGCGCTGGGCGAGGGGTTTGCCGCCGCAGCCCCGGCGCTCGCCGTGCTGGGCGCGCTGACGCTGTGCGGGCTCGGTTTCGCGCTCGCGCTGACGGCGCGTCGGACGGCGTAGGGCGGCAATCGCTCCGACCCGGCGCTAATCGACATACACCCCGGCCCCGATGAGCGCCTCCACCCCATCGACACGGGTCGCGCAGACATAGCTCCATTTCACGCTCGGGGCGGACTGGCCGGGCTTCGGGAACATGTAGTCGACCCAGCCGGACCCGGACCGGCTGACGACCTCCACGAAGTCCCGGTGGAACTGCTTCCCGTCGGCATCGCGCTCGTGGAGCAGGTCGCGTCCTTCCCGGTTCGGGTGGGCAGCGTTGAACAGGACGATCCCGCGCAGATCGACGACGAACAGGTAGACGTCCCCGTAGCGCCAGCTGCTGCCCTTGCGCCTGAACGCGTCGAACGCCCCGGTGCCCTGCTCTTCCAGCATCTCGGCCGCCTTGTTGACGAGGGCCTCGATTTCCGCCGCCTGATGCACGGGCGGAGGCGATCTTTTCGCAAAGGCCGGGATCGCCGTCCCCAGGACGAGCAGCACCGGCCATATCAGCAGGGCTCTCAACATGCCGTCGCCTCGCCGACTGAGCCTCGCCTCTGCGCAAGATCTCCGGATCGTGCCGCCGTCGATCGACCGCGGAGCGCACGAACCCGACCGCGCGGAGGCTGCGCGCGTCGGTCAGATCTGACCTTTGGCATCAACGCGCATCGTCCGCATCCAGCGATCCAGGCGCAACCCTCGCGCGTTGGTCAAGCGGGAGATGATGAAAGCGCGGGTGACCGATGCCGTTGTTCTACTTCCACCTGCGCGGCCCAAACGGGCTGGAGCGGGACGACGTGGGCCTGGAGCTTCCCTGCGTGGACGCCGCCTACCTTGGGGCCTGCCGAGCCGTTCCGGGGATGAGCGCGGACTTGGCTCGTGAGGAGACAAACCCGGCCCGTTACGCGTTCGAAATCACCGACGCCTGCGGCAACCTCCTGATGGACGTGCCCTTCACGGAGGTGCTGGACCGCGGGCACAAGCCCGCTGCGCCGGGATCAGGTGCACGCCGCGGCAAAGCTGCGGTCGAGATGGCGCGCACCGCGTCGCTGATCTTCTCGATCAGAGAGGAGCACGCGGCGCTGCAGGTCACCCTGACCGAGACAAGACGGCTGCTGGCCTTGTCCCGGAAGCTGGGTCGCACACCGCTCTGATGCCGGGCGGGGCGTAGTCCCCGGAGGCGGGCGCCAAGAGTCGGAGGGCGGCCACTAGGCCCCAGTCCCCACAAACCGTCCCTCATCGGTTGCGCGCTGACGCAGGAAAGGCCGCCACACCCGCTTCTGAGGGGCAGGCGGACTCACCGCGTTGGGCAGAGCCTCGAACGCCAGGCGGTTGCGGTGCCGCTCGATGATCCGGCTGAGATGCCGGAGCGCCGTGAGACCCTGGTTCGCCATCATGCGATGGCCCTCGCAGGCACCCTTCCGTCTCAGACGATCGAGGGTGCCTTCGGCGCGAGCCAGGATCTCCCGGGCCTCCGCGCAATAAAGCTCCATCTCAGCGAGATCTGGCATTCTGCCCTCCGCGCCGACCGTGTCTCAGAGTTCGACAGCGCATGGGTACCGCCACGGCCGGCCGCCGCACATCACCCATTTGGAGGTGTTGGGCAGCCTCGCGGGGTCGCATGCGCGGCCCGCGGCTCAGGGCAGGTCCGAGATCCGATGCAGCGGCGCGGAGGCCCGGCCTGCCGCGACGATCCGCGCCGTTCCTGCGGCATGCCGCGTACAGCCATACCGGCGTTGATCCGTCACGGCCCCGCTCACCGGAAACCCGAATGCTCCGCCTGCTTATCGCCGACGGCAACGATCGCGCCGCCCGCGAACGCCATGTCACGGCCACGGGCCGAACCTCGGCCGAATCCTACGCCGCGGTGGTGCAGGATCTCGCGCCGGAATCCGCCTGCCGGCACATCAACCCCGCCGATGCCGACGCCGCCCTGCCGGTGGGCCTCTCGGATTTCGACGGGTTGATCCTCACCGGATCGACGCTCAAGGTCTCCGAGGGCACGCCCGCGGTGACCCGGCAGCTCGACCTGATGCGCGCCGCCTTCGAGGCCGGGCTCGCCGTGTTCGGCTCGTGCTGGGGCGTGCAGGTCGCCGCCACGGTGGCGGGCGGCCACGCCGCCGCGAACCCGCGCGGACCGGAATACGGCTTCGCCCGGGCGATCACCCCGACCGAAGAGGGCCGGGCCCATCCGCTTCTCGCAGGCCGGCCGGCCACCTGGGACGCCCCCGCGATCCACTCCGACGCGGTCCTGGAGCCGCCCCCGGGTGCCCGCGTGCTCGCCGGCAACCGCATGCTCGGTATCCAGGCCATCGAGATCCGGCAGGGCAGCGGCTGGTTCTGGGGCACGCAGTACCATCCCGAACTCGACCTCGACGAACTCGCCGCCATGCTGCGGCTCTGCGGCCCGGGCATCGTGGAGGCGGGCCTTGCCGAGTCTTCACAGGCGGTGGCGGCCTATGCCGACGAGATCGCGGCCCTGCAGGGCGGCGACCCCGAGGCGGCGCGCCGCCTCGCCTGGCGCCACGGCATCGGCCCCGAGGTGCTCGAGGCGGATCTGCGGCGCCGGGAGATCGGCAACTTCCTGGCTCGCCTGTCCACAGGCGAGGCCTGACCGGCCGCCGCCGCGACCGGGTGGCGCGTTGACCCGCCCGGTCCCAGGTCTAGCTTCGCTCCTGCGGGCCACACCGTCTCGGGCCCGGGGAGCGACCCAGCAGGATGAGCCAGGATTCTACGGTCGCCGTCATCGGCAGCGGACTCGGCGGACTCGCGGCCGCGTGCGTCGCCGCCGCGCGGGGCCACCGCGTGACGGTCTACGACAAGAACGGCTGGCTCGGCGGCAAGGCGGCGGTGCTCCACGAAGGCGGCTTCCGCTTCGACATGGGCCCGACCATCCTGACGGTACCCCGGGTGCTGGAGCGGATTTTCTCCGAGGCCGGCCGCTCGGTCCACGACTACATGGACCTGCGTCGCCTCGATCCGCAATGGCGCTGCTTCTTCGACGACGGCACCCACATCGACCTGATGCAGGATGTCGAGCGCATGGCGGGCGACATGGAGCGCTTCGCCCCCGGCACCGGCGAGGGCTACAAGAAATTCATCTCTATCTCCGAGCATCTGCACGGCGTCTCAGAACGATTCTTCTTCTGGAAGCCGGTCGAGGACCTGTTCGACACGATCAACATCCGGGCCAACCTGAATCCCGGCACGCTGCGCGACGTGCTGTCGCTGCGCATGCACGCGTCCGTCGCCTCGACGATCCGCGGCAAGGTCAAGGATGCGCGGCTCGCGCAGATGCTCGACCACTTTGTGCAGTATGTCGGCTCCTCGCCCTACGGCGCGCCGGCGGTGCTCTGCGCCATCGCCCACATGCAGACCGCCGACGGGGTCTGGTACCCGATGGGCGGCACCCGCGCGGTGGCGGAGGGGCTGGCGAAGCTCGCCCAGGAACTCGGCGCCACCTGCAAGACCGACACCGAGGTGACCGGGATCGAGACCGCGAACGGCGCGGTGCGGGGCGTGCGCACCGCCGCGGGCGTCACGCCCTTCGACGCGGTGATCTCCAACATGGATTCGGTGCGCACCTACCGCGAGCTCGTCGGTGGCGAGGCCGCCAAGGTCTACGCCAAGAAGAACCCCGAGCCGGCCTGCTCGGGCGTGGTGCTCTATCTCGGGCTGAACAAGCGCTACGAGCACCTGAACCACCACGACTTCGTCTTCTCCCGCGACCCGGAAGAGGAGTTCGACTACATCTACAACAAGGGTGAGCCGGCCCCGGATCCGACCGCCTACCTCGCGGCCCCCTCCTCCACCGATCCGAGCGTGGCGCCTGACGGTGGCGAGGCGCTTTACGTCCTGGTGCACACGCCCTATCTGCGGCCGCACCATGACTGGCGCCCGGACGGGCCGCTGTTCCAGAACTATCGGCGAACGATCCTCGACAAGCTCAAGCGCACGGGCGGCATGCCGGACCTGGAGGAGCGCATCGTTGTCGAGCGCCACCTGACGCCGCAGGACATCCACGAGCGCTACAAGGTCCTGAACGGCGCGATCTACGGGCTCGCCTCGCACGGGCGGGTGATGGGGGCGTTCAAGCCCGGCAACCGCTCGCGCCAAGTGCGCGGCCTCTACCTGGCGGGTGGCGCCGCCCATCCGGGACCCGGCATGCCGATGGTGATGATGTCGGGCTGGATCGCCGCCGACGCGCACGACCAGGATGCGCGCGGCGCCTTGCGCGAGACGGCGTGAGGGCTGCTGAACCTCCCCCTCCTCCCTCTACGGCGGAGGGTGGCCGTTGCGTCAGTGAGGGGCGCGAGAGGGGAGCACCGGTTCCGGAGAGGTCATCCCGGGCGCCGGAGCCCGCACCGTCGCACCGCCCCTCTCCCCCCCTGCTGCGCAGGGTATCCTCCCCCGCAATGGGGGGAGCGAGAGATGCGCATCTCCCCCGCGTCTCCCTGCCAATCCGGAACTTCATGGTGGCGTGGTTCGAGCGCTACCTGCATCGCCATCTTGACGCCCTGCGCCTGCCGCTCTGGAGCGCGCCGCCGGCCCCGGACCATCGCGGCCCGATCGTCGTCTACTGCAACCATCCGGCTTGGTGGGATGCGGCCCTGATCATCGTGCTGGCCGGGCGCCTCTATCCGGAGCGGGTGAGCCGGGCACCGTTCGACGCCGCGATGCTGGCCCGTTACCGCATCTTCGAGCGGATCGGCGCCTTCGCGGTCGACCTCGACACGCCCCGCGGGGCCGCGCAGTTCCTGGCCGCCGCTCGCGCGATCCTGGCAGAGCCCGACGGCATGCTCTGGATCACCGCGCAGGGCCGCTTCGCCGATGCCCGCGCCCGCCCTCTGGCCCTGCGCCCAGGGGTGGCACGGCTGGCCGAGATCGCCCCCGACACCCTGTTCGTGCCGCTCGCGCTCGAATACGCGTTCTGGGACGAGCGCGGTGCCGAGGCTTTCGCGGCTTTCGGGACCGGGACCAGAGGCGTGGACCTCGCCGCCCTGCCCCGGGCGGAGCGGCTTGCCCGCCTGGAGGCCGACCTGACCGCGACCCTCGACCGGCTGAGCGCCGACGTGATCAGCCGCGAGCCGGCCCGCTTCCGCGCCCTCGTGTCGGGCCGCAAGGGCGTCGGCGGGGTCTACGATCTCTGGCGGCGGCTGGCGGCCCGGCTCACCGGGCGCCGCTTCGACCCAGCGCACCGTGCCCTGAACGGCAAGGATCGCGGGCCATGACCCCTTCCGCCCGATCCCGCCCGCATGCGATGCCGGGAGAGCGCCGCCTCCTACCCCGGCACGGACGATGACCGATTCGATCCTCACGGCCCTGGCCCTGGTTTCCCTGGCCGCGGCCCTCCTGCCCGCGGTGCTGGCGGCGGTGAACCTCGCGGTCCTGCGCCGGCCGGCGCCGGAGGCCGATCCCGGTCTGGTCTCGATCCTGATCCCGGCACGCAACGAGGCCGGCAACATCGCGGGCACCGTGCGGGCGGCCCTGGCCAGCACGACGGTGCCGGTGGAGGTGATCGTCGGCGACGATCATTCCACCGATGCGACCGCCGCGATCGTGCGCGCCATCGAAGATCCGCGCCTGCGCCTCGTCGCCGTCCCGGCGCTGCCCGAGGGCTGGACCGGCAAGAATCACGCCTGCAGCCATATGGCCGGCCTCGCGCGCGGCCGCCAGCTCCTGTTTATCGACGCCGATGTGCGCCTCGCACCCGAGGCCGCCGCATGCCTCGCCGCGCAGGCCCGCCGGACCGGCGCGACGCTCGTCAGTGGGGTGCCGCGCCAGCGCACGGAGACGCTCGGCGAGATGCTGACCGTCCCGATGATCGACTTCCTGCTCCTGGGCTACCTGCCGGTGCCGCTGATGCGCCGCCTGCCCGACCCGTCGCTCGGGGCGGCCTGCGGCCAGCTGATCCTCGCCGACCGCGCGGCCTATGATGCCACCGGCGGGCACAGCGCGATCCGAACCTCCCTGCACGACGGCGTGCGCCTGCCCCGACTGTTCCGCGCGGCGGGCTACCGGACCGACCTCGCGGCGGCCGCAAGCCTCGCCACCTGCCGGATGTATGACGGCTTCGCGCAAGCCTGGGCGGGCTTCTCCAAGAACGCCCATGAGGGCTTGGCCACGCCCCGTGCCCTGCCGGTCTGGACCCTGCTGCTCGGCTGCGGGCAGGTGCTGCCGCCGCTCCTCGTCCTTTTCGGCCTGCTCGGCCTGATCCCCGCCGCCGCCCTGGTACCGGCCGCAACGGCCTGGGCTCTATCCCTCGCCACTCGGTCGGCCATCACTCTGGCGACGCGGGCGCCGCTGGCGACGATCCTGCTTCATCCGGCCACCGTTCTGGTCGCGCTGGCGATCCAGTGGAACGTGCTCCTGCGCGGCGAGCGAGCCGGGGCCGCCACCTGGAAGGGCCGAAGCTACCCGGTGAGCGGGGCCTGAGGCCCGCTTCGCCGGAATCCGCTCTTCATCGCGATGCGGGCTGACACGGCTCGGTGGAGGGGGCTGCCGCCTCCGGCTTCTTCAGGGAAACGATGAGTTGCACGTTCGGCACGTCGCCGACCTGCCGGGTCAGGTGCCCGACATGCTTCTCCGGCCCCTGCGGTGTCGATCCCATATCGGCGTTGAACTGCACCTCGCCCGGCCCCTGCTCCAGCACGCTGCCGTCCGTCGCCTCGACCGACCAGCGGCCCGACAGGGTGATCACCCATTGCGGGCCGGGCGCCGCGTGCCATGCGCCGACATAGCCGACGGGCAGCACCGCGTAGCTGATCGATTTCACCTCGCCCGGGGGGATGCCGACGAATTGCGGCGCCGCCGGCGGCGCGTAACTCTTGAAGACAAAGTTTTTCAGGTCGCAATACTGAACATGACTCTGCCCCCGGTCGTCCGCGTAGAGGACGCCGTAGCGCAGGGCAGGCGGGTCGGCCGAGGCGAGGCCGGCCGGGCCGGAGGGCGCCGGCGCGATGGTCATCGGCGGCTCGCCGCCCGTGCCCTCGGCCCGCGCACCCGCGCCGCACGCGACCGAAGCCAGCACCAGCGCGGCCGCGCGACCTGCTTCCTTGGCGCGCATCATGGTCTCGGCCTCCCAACGCTTCGCCCTTGGCGAACGATTCCTCGGCATAGAGGCGCGGCGCCTGACCGGGCCCGGTGATCGGCCAACTCAGGAATGCGTGCCGCGTCTCGGCCTCGTCGATCAGGCGCCCTGATCGGCCGCCGAGACCGCGCCGCCGAGGCCGGTCTCCGTCAGGATCCAGGCCGCCGTATCGGCATCCGCGCCGGCGACCGGCAGGTGCAGGATGATCGGCGTGTCGTAGGGGTGACGGGCCTTGAGGGCGACCGACAGGGCGTCGGCGAGACCCGTGCGGCTCTTCAGGATCGCCGCGACCTCTTCGCCGTGCTCCACCGCGCCCTTCCAGCTGTAGACCGAGCGCATGCCGGGCAGGACGTTGATGCAGGCGATCAGGCGCTCGCGGACCAGGGCCTCCCCGATGTTGAGTGCCGAGGCGGCGTCGGGGAAGGTGGTGTAGACGAGGAGCGGACGCTCCATGCTATGCCTCCGGATGTGCGTGCGTCCGGAGAGTGAGGCGCCTGCAGGGTATGAACGTCAACCGGGCGGTTCGCTCATGAGACTGGAGCCGTGACGTGACACCCGACGCGACCCCGATCCAAACGACCGGCTGCGCCTGAGCCATGCCGCATTTCAAGAAGATCGCCTTCGTGGCGAGCCCGACCGGCCATGCCCGCGAGGCGGCCGCTGCCCTGATGCGGCGCTACGACCACGTCCCGCCCGAGGAAGCCGACGTCGTCGTCGCGCTCGGCGGCGACGGGCTGATGCTTCAGGTCCTGCACCGGTTCATGGACAACCCGAAGCCGATCTACGGGATGAACCGCGGGACGGTCGGATTCCTGATGAACGAGTTCCGGGACGACGATCTGCTGGAACACCTGGAGGCATCGGAGCGCAGCGTCATCCACCCGCTCGTGATGGACGTGCTCGACACCGAGGGCCGCTCGCACCGGGCGCGGGCGATCAACGAGGTCTACCTGCTGCGTCAGACCCACCAGACGGCCAAGCTCAAGATCGAGGTGGACGGACACGTGCGGCTCGACCTGCTGATCGCCGACGGCGTGCTGGTCGCCACGGCGGCGGGCTCCACCGCCTACAACCTGTCGGTCGGAGGCCCGATCCTGCCTCTGGACGCGAAGCTGCTGGCGCTGACCCCGATCTCGGCCTTCCGGCCTCGGCGCTGGCGCGGCGCGCTTCTGCCGGACTATGCCCGGATCCGGATCGACGTTCTCGACGCGCCTCACAGGCCGGTGGCCGCGGTGGCGGACCATATTGAGTTCCGCCGGGTCTGCACGGTGGAGACTTCCCTCGATCGCGCCACCGAACTGGTACTCCTCCACGATCCCGGCCACAGCCTCGACGAGCGCATCCTCCGGGAGCAGTTCGGGTGAGCCTGGAGATCAGACCGGCCCGCGCAGCCGATCGCCCGGCGATCGCCCGCATCATCATGCCGACCATCCGCACCGGCGAGACCTACGCGCTCGACCGCGACCTGAGCGAGGCCGACACCGTCGCCTACTGGACCGGCGCCGACCGCGAGACCTTCGTGGCCGAAGCGGACGGGGCGGTGCTCGGCACCTACTACCTGCGCGCCAACCAGGCGGGCGGGGGCGCCCATGTCGCCAATTGCGGCTTCATGACCGATGCGGCCGCAACGGGGCGTGGGGTCGCCCGCGCTATGGGCGCGCATGCCCTCGACCGGGCGCGAGCCCGCGGCTTCGCGGCGATGCAGTTCAATTTCGTGGTGAGCACCAACGTCCGGGCGGTTCGGCTCTGGGAGAGCCTCGGCTTCGCCGTCGTGGGCCGGCTCCCGGGCGCCTTCGCGCATCCGAGCCTCGGGCATGTCGACGCCCTGGTGATGTTCCGGACGCTCTGAGGGACGGACCGCCCCGAGAAGATCCCGTGCCGGTGTCCCAGCTCCAGCCTCTCCCTGAGGGGTCTGGCAAGAGAGACTCCCCCGGTTCAGGTGAAGCCGGGACGCGCCCCGATCAGCCGAGGGGTGCCTCTACCAAGTCGCTCTCGCGGATTGCCCGCTCCCCGGTCTGGGTGCGGATCCGGTAGCTGGGCTCGCCCGTCTGGTCCTCCGGCATCAGCCGCAGGACCTCGAACACCTCGCCGTCGCCCTTGTCGCCGGGGAGACCGATCCGGGGCCGGCACACGCGCTGGCCGATCTTGAACTTGTGGGACATGCCGGACTCCGGGAGCGAGGTGTCGATGCGGAAGCGCCTCAGCGGCGCTTCTGGGCCTTGGCCTTGCGGGCGAGGTAGCGCGCGTCGCGCTGGAGCTTCTGCTCGGCCTGCAGAGCCTTGGCACGCTCCTGGGCGGCGAGCTGCTCAGCGTGCTTACGCTCGATCTCGGCGAGGCGCTCGGCCTCAGCAAGCTTAGCGGCCTGCTCGATCTCGGCCTGCCGAAGAGCGGCACGCTCAGCCGCCCGGGCCTCGCGGGCATCGACCACCGCGCGGCGGGCGGACTGGCGGGCAAGGACGGTGGGATCGTCGGCCGACGGGCGTGCCCGGAACCGCGCCAGCATCTCGGACCGCGCCTTCGCGGCCGTCTCGAGGCGATCGACGACACCCTGCTTGTTCGGAAAGCTCACAGACGCTCCTGAGTCGGGCGCGGCAGAGACCGGCGCCCCAATGGGGGATTGCAAATGCGAAGAAGCCGCTCTGGAGGGAGCGGCTTCCAAAAGACGGGTCGAACGGCGATCAGGCCGTCTGGAGCTGGCCGGCGGACTGCTTGCCGCTGCGGCGGTCGGTCTCCAGCTCGTAGGTGACCTTCTGGCCCTCGTTCAGGCCACGCAGGCCGGCACGCTCGACAGCCGAGATATGAACGAACACATCCTTGCCGCCGTCATCCGGCTGGATGAAGCCGTAGCCCTTGGTCTCGTTGAACCACTTGACGGTTCCGGTGCTCATGGAAGTCCTTGATCTTCGCAGGCATAGTGAGAGATGGCACCCGCCTACAAGGCACGGCGCCGACATCGACCGATAGCGATAGGAAAGTCAGAACCGCCCTGCGAAGGCGTAACGGTCCAAGATATCCGGACACGTGCCGATAAGCGACGGATAAACCCTTCGGGGCTTCTTGGCAAGAGCGAGGAACTATTTGGCACGGCCACCGGGCCGGCCGATGGTCAGTTCTTACTGGAACAACGCGATCATCCGCGTGCGAACCGCCGCTTCATCGCAGGAGAGCGGAATTTACGCGCGCGGCGTCATTTGAAACCTGTGGTTTTCGTCGTGCCATTTGGCACGCGGTGGATCAGCGATCCGGTCAGGCGGGGACGAGACGCAGCACCCCCTCGCCGCGGCGATGCCCGATCACCGTTACGGCGACCTCCCGGGCGCCGGCATCGGCGACGAGAGCGGCGGCCAGCGCTGCGCCGAACGGGGCCGCCACCTCCAGCCCGTGCCCGATCACGTCCCCGAGGGCGCGCAGCCGCGCCTTGGGCGCGATGCGCCCGAGGGCGTCCCGCTCCTCGGCGGTGATCGGGGCCACGCCGGTCGCACCGGACAGGATGTGGTCGGGCGCCGCGATCCCAGCCTGCCGCCAGAGGCCGTCGAGGCTCGCCGCGACGCTGCCGGGTGCGCGCCGGGTCCGGTCGCTCGCCACGGCATCGAGCCGGGCGAGGGCCCGGGCGCCGCGGGCAGACGCATGGGCCGCCGATTCCAGCATCAGGAACGCCGCGCAGCTGCCGAGGATGAAGCCGCCGGTGTCGCCACGCTGGAAGACCGGGCTGAAGCTGTCGCGGGCGAGGTAGCCGCCCATCTCGTGGATCACCAGCACGTCCGGCCGCTCGGCACTGTACGAGCCGCCGACCAGGATCGCGTCGATCTGGCCCGAAGCGACCCGGGCCTGGGCGATCCGCAGGGCATCGACCCCGGCGGATTCCTCGCCCATGAAGGTGCGCGAGGCCCCCGTGACCCCGTGCACGATGGCGATGTTGCCGGCCAGCAGGTTCGAGAGCTGGGCGAGGAACAGCGTCGGGCGGAGGTCGTTCTGCAGCCGTTCGTTCAGGTAGGCGCCCGGATCGGCCGCCTCCCGCAGGCCCGTCAGGATCGTGCCATCGACCGCGTAGTCGCGCTCGCCGCCGCCCGCCGCCACGACGAGGTGGAGCGCCTGCTTGAAGCCGGCATCGTCCTTCACGCCCGCGGCGTCGAGGGCGAGGCCCGCGGCATAGACGCCGAGCCTCTGCCACGCCTCCATCTGGCGCTGATCGCTGCGCTTGGGGATCTGCCCGTCCCAGGCGATCGCAGGCGCGGGATGCACCGGGTAGGGCGTGAAGGTCTCGGTGTCGGTGTGGGGGGCCGCCTGCGCGTCGAGAGCCGCGAGATGGGCCGCAACCCCCTCGCCCGCACAGGAGACGAGGCCGAGCCCGGTGACGACGACGGCGCGGTTCATGGCGGGCTCACAACTGCGCGGGATCCGGAAACAGACCGATCGCCTGGGCCCGAGCGCGCATCGGCGCGTCGAGCCCGTCCGGGAACGGCATGGTGCGGAAGCGCAGCTCCGCGTCGCACAGCACCTTGCCGGCGTGGCTGATCGCCGCCTTGGTCACCGCGTAGCCCGAGCCGTCATGCTCGAGGCTCGCCGTGACGACCAGTTCCGCCCCCGGCCCGACGAACGAGCGGAAGCGTGCTTTGTCGACGCCGGTGAGGAACGGCATCCGGGCGAAATCCAGATGGGCGAGGACGAGATAGCCAGAGGCCTGCGCCATCGTCTCCGTAAGGAGGACGCCGGGCACCAGCGGATGGCCGGGGAAATGCCCCTCGAAGACGGGGCTCTCAAGCGGCACACGCGCGAGCGCCTCGATCCGCCCGGCGGCCCGGTCGAGGAGCCGCACGGAATCGATCATCTCGAAATATTCGAGGCGCATGGCAGGGCCGGCGTGGCGGGGCGAATCAGAGTGCGGGGGTCAGACCTTGGCAGCCTTCTCGGCCACCAGGCCGTCGATGCGCGCGCACAGGTTCTTGAGGACAAAGTACTCCTCGGCCGGGACCTTGCCCTCGTTGACCTCCTGGGTCCAGCGCTCCAGCGGCAGCTTGATCCCGAAGGCCTTGTCCACCGCGAAGGCGATGTCCAGGAAGGCGAGGCTGTCGATGCCGAGATCGTCGATGGCGTGACTCTCGGGCGTGATCTTGTCGCGCGGGATGTCGGCCGTCTCGGCAATGATGTCGGCCACGCGCTCGAAAGTGGCGCTGCCGTGGGAGGGCTCGTCGGACATGTCTTCTCGCGGGCTGTTCGAATTCCGGATCGGTCAGGCGGGAAGCCCCCTCGCCGCCGGGCAGCCCGGCGCTCACGCCCCGCGCGGCCACCCTACACGTCTTTGGGCCTCATACGCGGCCCCGTTCGGATGGCGGCGACCTCTACACGAGGGTGTCAGGGGCGGCAACCGCAACGGTTCCCCCGGCGTTTCAGCGCGTATCCACAAGCGCGCGTCGCTGCGGGTGAGGACGTGCGGACGCTCCGGCCGCGCGGGCCCCGGCTGACGCGCGCGACCGCGCGTTTCCAGGAGTCAGACGGATGCCACCGATCACCAAACCCGCCGCCCCGCCGGCGCGGATCGAGGCGACGCCGCCGGCGCCCCCGATGGCGCCCCACGAGCGGGCGCGCTCTCAGGGAGCAGCCCGCGTCCTTCTGGTCCTGGCACTCTCCGCGCTCGGCCTATGGATCCTGCACGGCTTCCTGCCGGCGCTGGCCTGGGCGCTCGTACTCGCCATCGCCCTGTGGCCGCTTTACACCCGCCTGGAGCACCGCTTCCCGCCGGGCAAGCACAACATCCTGCTGCCCTCCCTGATGACGGCCGCCGTGGCGCTGGTCTTCCTGGCCCCGCTGGCGATCCTCGGCGTGCAGGCGGCCCGCGAGGCCCACGACGTCGCCGACTTCGTGCGCAACGCGGAGGCCAACGGCATCCCGGCACCCGAATTCCTGCAGCACCTGCCCTACGGCGCCGCGCAGGCAACCGCGTGGTGGAACGACAATCTCGGCCACGCGCAGGCGGGCTCAGACCTGCTGCACCGGTTCGAGAACCATTCGGTGATCGGCGCGTCGCGGAATTTCGGGCGCGAGGTGGTGCACCGGATCGTGCTGTTCGGCTTCAGCCTCGTGGCGCTGTTCTTCCTGTTCCGCGATTGGCGCAGTGTGCGGGACCAGTCGCTGACGGCCTGCCACCGCCTGTTCGGTCCGCGCGGCGAGCGCGTCGCCCGCCAGATGGTCGCCTCCGTGCACGGCACTGTGGACGGACTCGTCCTCGTCGGCCTCGGCGAGGGCTTCCTGCTCGGGATCGTCTACTACTTCGCGGGCGTGCCACACCCGGTGCTGCTCGGCGCCTTCACGGCAGTGGCGGCGATGATCCCGTTCGGCGCTGCCCTCGCCATCGCGATCGCGGCACTCCTGCTGGTGGCGGCCGGCTCGGCGACGGCGGCGATCGTGGTGGCCGTCGCGGGCCTCGTCGTCACCTTCGTGGCCGACCACTTCGTGCGGCCTGCCCTGATCGGCGGTACCACGAAGCTGCCGTTCCTCTGGGTGCTGCTCGGCATCCTGGGCGGCGTCGAGACCTTCGGCCTGCTGGGCCTGTTCGTCGGCCCCGCCGTGATGGCGGCTCTCGTCCTGCTGTGGCGGGAATTCACCGAGGGGCACGACGAGACGGCCTGAGTTCCGTTCTCACCTGGAGCCGTGCCGGATCGATCCGCCATCCGGAACGGCTCCGGATCTCCGCGTTCACCCGCCCCGCCTTACGGAAGGGCGAGACGCCTCGGCGGAGAACACCCTAATCGACCGCGCTTGCCTCGATGCGCTGCCGATCCTGACGCCAGTCGGCCGGCTTCTCGAAGGTGCCGGCCCAGATGCCGCGGCGGGTGGCCCAGGCCTGGCCTTCCTGCCGGATATAGGCCGCCGTGACGTGACGGCTGGCCAAAGCGTGGCCTTGCGCCGCCATCCAGGCGGACAGGTCCTCGCCGTGGACGTGGCAGACGCCGGCGACACGGCCCGCGGCGCCGCCCTCGCGGCGCTCGCAGGTGACCACGCCGCCGCCGATCCGCGTGCGCAGGGCCTGCTCGGCCTGACGGCCGCAGCGATACTCCAGCCCGGACGCCGTCTCGCAGCTCTGCGCCATCTCGGGCGCGTCGATGCCGTAGAGATGGATGCGGGTCCCCTGCACCTCGATCGTGTCGCCGTCGATCACCGAAGCGGAGCCGCTGATCGTGCCCGCCGCCGCGGCGGGGCTGCCGAGGAGGAGCAGGGCGAGCATCGGTCTGATCATCGAGGGATTGTCCACGCGGAGGGCGGTCGAACTGGCGAAAGGGGGCTGGTGAAGCCGGGACGCTGCGCCGCCAATGTGGCGATTTTGCCGGGCGGCCCCGGCGCGGGGTTCGCCTTGAGGCGAAGGTTGCCGCTTCCGGGTTGCGAAAGTGTTCCACCCGACACCACGGGTGCGGCTGCCCGGAGGCGACCATCGTGCGCGATGGCGTTTCGCGAGACCCTGCAGGGCGCGGTGACCCTGTACGCGGCGCTCCTGCTCTGGGCCGCCGAGACGATCGGGCCGGAGCGGTCGGGTTTGAAACCGGCCTGAAGCCTCACGGCCGCGGCAGTGCTGGCCCGCGACGGCATGTCGCCGGACGGTCCGCTGGGTGATGGCCGCCTCGACCGGGCCGCCCTCGACAGGCTCCCCCACGCGGCCTCGGGTGAGCCCCCGGCGGCAGGTGCGGCCGAGAAGCCCGCCGGCTGACGGGCGTATCCCGGTCGCCGGGCCGCGCAGCCATTCCGTCATCCCGAAGGCGGCGCGGCGAGTTCGGGATCCGGACCGACCACCGCTCTTGGATTGTGCGTGTAGATCGGCTGCGTCAGGCCCGGTACTTGCCGTTGCGCTTCACCAACACGCGGGTCCCGACCGGCACCCGCTCGTAGAGATCGGCGATATCCTCGTTGAGCATCCGCACACAGCCCGACGACATCTGCTCGCCGATACTCCAAGGTTCGTTGGTGCCGTGAATTCGGAACAGGATGTCGCGGTTACCCTGGTAGAGATAGAGGGCGCGGGCGCCGAGTGGATTGTCGACGCCGCCCTTGCGAGTCCGCGGCAGGTCCGGGTTGAGCGAGACCATGGTGGCCGTCGGGCTCCAGTCCGGCCAAACGCCCTTCCGGCCGACCCGGGCCTCACCCTTCCAGGAAAAGCCCGCCTTGCCGACGCCGACGCCGTACTGCATCGCGGTTCCGTCGGCCTGCACCAGCAACAACTGGCGCTTGTCGATGTCGACCAGGATGGTGCCGGGCTGCTCGGGGCCGTTGTAGCTCACCTGCTGCCGCCGGTACTTCGGATCGAGCCGCCCGGTATCGACCAGGGGGATGTCGAAGGGCTTGTCGGGCTTCGCGCCGATGTACCAGGCCGCATCGTCGTCCTGCGCGAGCTGGGCCTGACGGGTCTGGCAGGCTGCGAGGGGCGCGATCGCAACGACGGCAAGGAGGAGGCGCGAGAGCAGGATCCGGCGGATTCGGGTCCAGGCCGAGGGGCGCGTCACGGTCATCGGTTCAATCATGCAGGCTAAGGTCCTCAGGTCCTGCCTACCGTCTCCCCGCCGGTGACGATGTAGCTTTTCCGCCGCAGCCGGCCGCGTGCGGCCGGCTCCCGAGGCCACGGTTGCGCCCTAATTCACAATCGGAGCGGGGCTTCGTCGAGCCGCGCGCGGAGGCGAGTGATGCCTGAGACCGAGACACTGCCCGACGCGGCGGAGGTGCCGCCAGCCCTGGCGCTCAGCCCTGCGATCCACCTCGATCATTGCGTGATCCACATCAGCGACTGGACGCGGTCCAACGCCTTCTATCGCGACGTGGTCGGCGCCGAGGTGATCGAACGGGGGAACGGCTACGCCTACCGGTTCGGCGGCGTGCAGCTTAATTGCCACGGTCCCGGCGTGAAGGCGGAGCCCCTGGCGGCACACCCCGTGGAGCCCGGAAACAGCGATCTCTGCTTCCGATGGTCGGGACCGATCGCGGACGCGATCGCTCATCTCGAGGCCGCGGGCGTGCCGGTGGAACTCGGGCCTGTCGAGCGGCACGGCGCCGCTGGCGCCGGGATCAGCGTCTATTTCCGCGATCCGGACGGTTCGCTCCTCGAATTCATCACCTATCCGACAGGCTGATCAGCCCCGGCTCTCGGCAAGCGCTTGGTTGGTCTGCTCCAACCGCAACGCCAGCACACGCATCAGTGCGATGCTGATCTGTGGAAACTGTGCCAGGAGTTCCAGGAACACGCCGCGGTCGATGCGAAGCGCGGTCACGGCGGATTCGGCCGTCACGGTGGCCGATCTGGGCTGCTCGGCGAGGATGCCCATCTCGCCGACCAGGGCATCCTGGCCGAGCAGCGCCAGCCGCACCGGCCCGGCGGGACCATCGATGCTGACCTCCGCGGTGCCCTTCAGGATCACGTAGGCGGCATCGGCCACATCGCCGCGGGCGAAGAAGCGCTGCCCGGGCTCGAAATGCACCCGCTCGCTGGTGAAGGCGAGAAGCTTCAGGCGCGCCGGTTCGACTTCACGGAACAGCGGCACCTGTTTGAGAGAGGAAACCTCGGTGTCGAGGGTCATACGTGGGCTCCACGACGGGTCTCGGGGCGGGAACAGACGAGTCTGCGCATCCATGCGGTTCGTCAGGCACTTGTCCAGCCCTGCACCCGGCGCAGCCCAACTCTTCCCGCTCCGCAAGTTCGGCGTAGGCCTGACGCTCGCCACCCTGCTCGTTGGCGGACCGGCTTGCGCCCGGCTGACCCCGAGCGAACTCGCCCGCGTCGCGGTTGCGCCTCCGGAGGGAGCGCAGGCCCCTCTGGATCTCAACGTCACGGACGCTCTGACGGGTCAGGCCACGACACTGGGGCAGGCGCTGGCGGGACGTCCCACCCTGTTGCTGCCGGTGGATTACACCTGCGGCAATGTCTGCGACCCGATGGTGTCGATGTCGGCCGACGCCCTGGCGGCGACGGGACTCGCGCCAGACGACTCCGCATTGGTGCTTGTCGGCATCGACCCGCGCGATGATGCCGCGGCCGCGCGGCGCATGCTCGAGGACACCTTGGGCGAACGTGCCGCGTCGGTCCGACGCAAAGCGCTGATCGTCTCCGCGGCCGCGCTTGCCCGCTTGACCGGGACCCTCGGCTACACGGCCGTGTACGATCCGGGCACCGACAGCTTCGCCCATCCGGCCGCCGCCCTGCTGCTCGCAGGCGACGGACGGGTAGCGCGCGTGCTCTCACCCTTGGCGCTGACCGGGCGGGACCTCCGCTTCGCCCTCACGGAAGCCGGGGAAGGCCGCATCGGAGGATTGGCGGACCGCCTCGCCCTGCTCTGCTACGGCTACGACGCGGCCCGCGGCGTCTACACCCCGCTCGTTCGGCGCATCCTGACGGTGGCTGGCCTCGTGACGATCCTGGCGATCGGTCTCCTCATCCTCGGGCTAACCCGCCTCGCGCGGAGGCGGGTAGGCTGAACCCGGGTCAGCGCCGCGTCGAAAGGCCGTGCTCGCCGGCCGCCGGGGTCTCGCGCTTCAGGCTGGCATTCAGATGGGGCGAGTCGACCGGCTCCTCACGGGTCGTCGGCGTGGCCGAATCTTC
>Ga0255028_100095_pt1 | contig 22710 bp, 19 predicted proteins | sample DRGLUT_MetaT_FD_178168 | JGI IMG/M metagenome (GOLD analysis project Ga0255028, IMG submission 178168) | Metatranscriptome of freshwater microbial communities from Pennsylvania, United States - DR:GLUT (Metagenome Metatranscriptome) | ecosystem: Environmental > Aquatic > Freshwater > Creek...
GCGATAAGCGGCGTCGACCATGCGCGAGCGGGTCGCCCAGGCGCCGCCGCGCAGGACCTTGCGGGTCCCGAAGGCGGGCTCCGAATACTCCTTGTAGGCGTCGGGCGCGAAGCCGGGGAAGGGCAGGAACGGACTCGCCGTCCATTCCCAGACATTGCCGAGCATCTGCCGGCAGCCCCAGGCGCTGTCGCCCTCGGGGTAGGCGGCGACGTCGACGCAGCCGACATGTCCGCCATCGAGGTTGGCGAGGGCGGGCGTGGGTGCCGCAGCCCCCCAGGGATAGGCGCGCTTGGTTTCGCCGAGCGTGCCGTCCGGCGCCGGCCCGCCGGCGGCGGCGGCTTCCCACTCCGCCTCCGTGGGCAGACGGCGGCCCGCCCAGCGGCAATAGGCGTTCGCCTCGTGCCAGTTGACGTGGACGACCGGCTGATCGGGCGCCAGCGGCTCGTCCCGGTCGAACCTCCGGACGGTCCAGTCGCCCCGCCCGTGCCGTGTCCAGTAGACCGGATGATCGGCACCTGCACCGTCGCGCCACCGCACGCCGTCGGCGTCCCAGTAGGCGCCCTCCCGGTAGCCGCCATCCGCCACGAAGGCGGCGAACTCCGCGTTCGTCACCGCCGCGCGGGCGATGCGGAACGGCGCGACGGGCACGGGATGCGCCCATTTCTCGTTGTCGAAGACGAATCCGCCGCCGGGCTCGGATCCGAGCCGCCACGTTCCGCCGCCGACGGCGACGTCGCCCGGCCAGGGGCCGGTCCCCGTCTCCCGCGCGCAGGCCGACGCGGCGAAGGCCGGCACCGGGTAACCGAGGGTCTGGCGGGTATAGGTGAAGGCCTCGTCGTGCATGTCCTCGTGGAAGGTGACGAGCTGATAGAGTTCGGCCTCGCGCGGCGTGGGCTCGCGACCGGCGAGGCGCCCGACCAGCGCCTCGTGGACGCGAGCCATGTAGCCGAGCGTTTCGGGCAGCGGCGGCAGCGGGATCGACCAGCGCGTCGCGTGGGGCACCCGCGCGGAATCGTAGAGCGCGTCGGCTCGGTCGATCAGGGGCCGATGACCGTCGAGTCCGCGCAGGATGAAATGTTCGTGGAACCAGGCGAGATGCCCGATTTCCCACAGGAGGGGGTTCACGATATCGCTCTGTGGCCCCATGAGGCGGTCGCGATCGAGGCCTGCCACCAGTTCGAGCGTGCGCGCCCGGGCATCCTGCAGCATCGCCACGAGATCGGCAGTCGAGACCTGTGCGCTCATCGGACGTCCTGGAAGCCTGTCGAGACCATGAAGATCAGCCTCATCACGCCGGCTGCGCGGACGTCCCGCGCCGGCAACCGGACGACGGCGATCCGTTGGGCGCGCATTCTCGGCGATCTCGGACACCAAGTCGACGTGGCGACGGACTACGCCGAGGACGCCGACGCGGATCTGATGCTGGCCCTGCACGCTTGGCGCAGCGCCGCCGCCATCGCGCGCTTCAAGGCACTTCATCCGGACCGGCCGTTGGTGGTCGCCCTGGCGGGCACGGACATCTACCATTTTCTCTCCGCGGACCCCGAGCCGATGCTGCGCTCGCTCGACTTGGCGGACCGCCTGATCGGCCTCCACGACCTGGTCGCCGCGGCCCTTCCGCAACGCCATCGCGCCAAGGTCGACGTCGTGTTCCAGTCCGCCCTCCCGCGCCGACTGCGCTGGCCGGTCTCGGAGGAGGCTTTCGAAATCCTCGTCGTCGGGCACCTGCGCGCCGAGAAGGACCCGTTCCGCGCCGCCCGCGCCGCACGGCGGCTTCCGGCCCGGTCCCGCATCCGCATCGTCCATCTCGGGGGCGCGCACGAGGCGGTCTGGGCGGCGCGAGCCCGCGCCGAGATGGCCGACAACCCGCGCTACCTGTGGCTCGGAGACCGGCCCGGATCCCTGGTGCGGCGCTGGCTGACCCGTGGGCGCGTCATGGTCCTCAGTTCGCACCAGGAGGGTGGCGCCAACGTGGTGTCCGAGGCCATCGTGTCCGGCCTGCCGGTGATCGCCTCCGACATTCCCGGCACCCGCGGACTGCTGGGATCAAGCTATCCGGGCTACTTCCCGGTCGGCGACGATGCGGCGCTGGCCGCCTTGCTCCTCCGCGCCGAGGAGGAGCCGGCGTTTCTGAGCACCTTGGCTGCGTATGGCGCGGCGCGCGCCGAACTCTTCGCACCGGCACAGGAGTGCGAATCCCTCCGGCGTGTCGTCGCGCGTTGTACTGAGGATCGCTCCGATCCAACAGCTCCGCCATCCGCGGCGAGGCTCACGAAAAATCCAGACAGACGCCGAAGCGGGGAAGGCGACGCGTCATGACCGACGCACTGGATCGACGCCGCATGCAGCCTGAGCCTGACACTTTTTGATGGCCTTGCGGCCGGCGGTGGCAATCGCCCAAAGCTGTCTCAACCCGCTCAAGATGACCTGCAAATCGGCGCGCGCAGTCGGCTGGATCCGAAAAACGATGATGATCCTCACTCGACGTCGGGTTCCAAAATCTGGTGTCGATCTCTGATGTCCGCCGCGCCGAAAAGAGCTTGTTCAACCAGCGGCTGGGCAATGATCGGACGTGAAGTTTGGTCTGCTTCTGGAACGGCGCCGCATTGGGCTCCATGACCGGAATGCGCGCACAGCCGAACGCCCGGTTTTGGGCGCTCAGGCGATCTGGCGCGACGAAGTCTGGCCGAAAGCGGCTGGTCCGCTTCGCGGAGGGCTCGTTGGAAAAGCGGACGAGCTCCTATCGACCCCAAACGGTTACCAGCGGACGGGGCTTGCTTCTCCCAAAGCAGACATCCGCCCCGCCGCCGATGATGGTGGGCATTCGCCGACGCAGATACCGGCCAGCTCTCGAAGCTGGTCGAGCGTGAGAGTGTATCCCAAGCGCCGCGTTCGGTCTTCATCCCGTGCCGCTTTTGCGCGACCCATTTCAGGGCATCGGCTCCCAGCTACAGTCGCACGGGCGGATCGTCAGCGACGATCAGCACCGGCTTCTCCTGAGCAACCTTCGCCGGATCACCGGGATGGTTAAGGCTCTTGGCCCGCCGCGCGGTGTGAATAGGGTCTGTGATTGCGGCGTCGTCGGCGCTGGTGTGGGATCTACGGTCATTAGAGCGACCGGCCCAATCCGTGCGAACTGCTCCGACGCGAGGGCTGTCACCCTGATGCCGAAGCGTGGCACCGCTTCGCGCAAGTCTTCCGTGATGCCCTCCAGGGCAAACCTTCTGCCGCACTCAAGCGCGGCGATGCTGGCGCTGAGGTGGGGACGGGACATCGAATTTGACCAGGAACCCGAAGGCCCAGTTTCCTGCCGCGGCGGTCCCCGGTCCAGGCATACCGTCTAGCTATGCAGCTACAAGGCGACAACGCGGGAAGGCAGGAAGCTTCTCATTTCCGGCACAACCCGGCGGTGAGCAGTCCATCGCATGGTCCCGGGATCCGAAGATCGAGAGCGGCGCCTGCCGTTCGAGGAGATCGTGCGCCTCGTCCACCGCACCGCCTTATAGAAGCAAGGCCTAATCGAGGTCGATGATGAGTGCTGAAGCCTCCAAGGCGGATTGGGCCGCCTCGAAAGGCTTGGTCGCGGAGAGGGTTACGTGCTCGACCATGATCCTGGTCGAAGTGAGCGGGCCGGTCATGATTTCAACCTCGAATTCCAACGGCTGAACGCCCTGCAGCGCAAGCCGCGACTGCTCGTCCCTGGGCTGTCCGGACGCTCGCTCAATTCTTGGCTTCAAGCGACCCGAGCTTGACCGTGCCCGTATTGGCCTCGACCATGTTCGGCGCGTCGGGCAGCCACCGGACGGCACCCACGGTCGCGAAGCCCCCCTGCTTGAGGACCTGCGCGGCATCTGTCGCAACGTTCCGGTTGCGATAGGCGACGGTGATGGTGGCGGGCACCTTGAAAGGCTCGACGGAGGCGGTGGCCGGCCGAGCATCCTGCCAGCGCGTTAGGGCTGGCACGAGGAGACCGCCCTGCGCACGCACGTCGGCGGCGCTCAGCGCGAGACCAGGCGTATGGTAGGCCGCGCCGATGACAGCAGGAACGGAGAAGGCACCATGCGCGGCGATGCCGAGGGTCGCCTCCGACGCGGCGGCCGGCAGGAGGGCCGCCACGGCCATCGTCAGGGCGGCAGTGAGGGTGACGGTACGGTGGGACATCTTTCGATCCTCTCGGTGTGACGGGGACCCGTCGTTCGATCAGGAGAAGATGCGGCCGAGAGCCGTATCCATCAAACAGATGCAATCGATAGCCAACATCCACGCCGTGAATGATGGTACGTTCACGCCATCCTCGTCGCCGGCCAATTTCGTCAGGGACGCTGCACGGTCCCGCTTGCCGGATCCTGCATCGTCCGGTCGCCGGGGATGTGGTCGAGAACCACGAGCGAGCCCAGCCATGACGATCAAGCACCGTGACCTCGCCGGCATCGACCTGAACCTGATCGTGGCACTGGATGCGCTCCTGACCGAAAGCAGCGTCACGCGGGCCGCTGCGAAGGTCGGCATCACGCAATCGGCCATGAGCAGCAGCTTGGCTCGCCTGCGCAAGCTCCTCGGCGACGAGCTCCTGACGCGCACGCCGGACGGCATGCGCCCGACGCCGCGCTCGCTCGCCCTCATCGAGCCGCTCCGAGCCGCCCTTCGCCAGTTCCAGGGCATCGTCCTCCGAGAGGACGACTTCACCCCCGCGACCGTCGAACAGTCCTTCACGCTTGCCATCCCCGGCAGCGTCGAGGTGCGTCTCATCCCGCGCCTGCTCGCGTTCCTTGCACGCGAGGCGCCTGGCATCCGCCTGCACCTGGTCAGCCTCGATTACGGCAGCGTGCTGGGCGACCTCGACGCCGACAGGATCGACATGGCCGTCGGTATGATCACCGAAGGCCAGGTCCACCATAAGGTCCGGCCGCTCTATCGCTTCGGCTTCCTGAGTCTATTCAATCCCCGGCTGCTCGGCATCAGTGGTCCGCTCTCGCTCGACGACTTCGTTCGCTTCCCGCACATCCTGACATACCTGACTGGCGTCGGCCCGGGGGTGGTGGATACGGCGCTCGCGAAGGTGGGCCGGACGCGGAGGCTGGCGGCGACGACGCCGCGCTTCGCCACCGTGCCGTTTCACGTGCAGGCCGCGCCCTTGATCGCCACGATGGCCGACGAGCTGGCCACGACCTTCGCGGCCCAGCTCGGCTTGGCGACGAGCCCCGTGCCGGTGCCAACTGACGAGATCGTCATCTCGATGCTGTGGCACGCTTCCTATGACCGTGATCCCGCCCATCGTTGGCTGCGGGAGGTCATGGTTCGCATGGGGCGGGCGGCGGGGAGCGCACACGGGGAAGAAGCGGTCTAATCCGTTCCCTCATGCTGACTGCACCTGTGGGCCTGCGCGAACGCGTCGGCAGGTCCGACGATGTCCAGCGCCCGGGATTCCGGGGGGGCGACGAGACCGACCGCGACGGTCCTTGCGTCCATCGTCATCCCTTCCCGACAGGCCACCCACGCAGTCGATCAGTTGAGCGGTCCGGGGGCTTCGCCCCGGGCAGGCGGCGTGCTGTGTGCGCTGGCCATCATTCCGGTGGCCAGCGAGCGACGCTCAGTCATGCTGGCCGCAGCCGCACCCCGGTGCATGGGTCCCACCGGGCCAGCAAGAGGCGCGAATGACGCCGCAGAAGTTGCCCCTGCGGAAGTCCGGCTCCTTGTCGGCGATCACGTCGGCCTTGACGTTGCCGAAGGTGGTGTCCGGCTTGTGCTTGATGCCGTCGTAGAAGGCCTGGCCAATGTCCAGTGCGACCGACAGGTCTACGCCCTCGCGGTGATCGGGACGGCGCTTGCTGCCGGACCTCGTCTCCCCAACCGATGCGAGCCCGCCTTTCGACACGCTCCTCGTGGCCGGCGCACCCCGGATGCATGGGGCTGCGGTCGCCCCCGAGCTGCTCGTGTGGCTCCACTGCGCCGCCGAGCACTGCCGGCGCTATGGCGCGGTCTGCAGTCGAGCGTTCCTGCTTGGGCAAGCGCGGCGGCGGCCAGATGCAGTTCAGCCGTCGCGGCGTAAGCGCGCCATTCGGCCGCTCGGCGCTGCTGGACGCCCAACGCTGGGCGGCCGCGCATCCCGCCGAGGACCTTCGGGTCGAGCGGCTCGCCAGCCGGACCGGCATGAGCCCTGCCATTTCGCGCGAGTGTTCCGCGCCGAGACCGGTATGACTCCGGCAGCTTACGACGAGACGGTGCGGATCGAGGCGCTGCGCCGCGTCTCCTGGAAACGGGTGAACTTGCCTTGAAGCAGGTCGGGGGCGCCTGCGGCTTCCGGGATGCCGACACGCTTCGACGCGCCTTCCTCCGGCGTGTGGGCACCACGCCTGCCGAGTACAAACGCTTGCACGCCCCCGGCTGACGCGCGACCGTCATGCCGGAGACGCGGGCCCGGCGAGGCTCAGGCGTCTTTGGGACACGCCCGCATTCGGATATTCAAAGTGCCTCTCAAAGTCGTGCGCGAGCCAGCGATGTTCGCTTGGATGCCTTCCGCTCGAACGCAAACTGTCTGAAATTTACCACAAGCGCACCTTCTGCTTCCGATCACTGCCAGCCGTAGCAGATGCTGAGCGTAAATCCCGAAAGCCGCCATTCCCTATGCCCGCTTCCAAGATGAACACTATCGCGCGCCTTGTGTCCGGAACCCCCGTGCCTTTCGGCGGTGACCGCGTGACTGTGATCACGCCGGAAATCGCGGAAGCCTTCCAACCTGGTGATCATCTGCTGGTCCTGCAGGAGACCGGAGAGCTGCTCCACATCCCCGCGGCTCAGATCGCCTTGGCCGCGGCGGCGGTGGACCGGGCGCATGCAGCCTTCATCAAGATGTCGGCGGTACCGGATCAAGGCATCGAGCAGTTTTTCGACCGTTTCGCTGCGCTCCTCGAAGACCCGTCGGCTTGGCATGCCATCGCTGAGGCGAACCGGCAGGATGTCGAGCGCGCCCAGAGCAGTGGCCGTTCGACAACCCGCCTCCTCGCCACCGACCGGATGCGGCAGGACATGATCGCGGGCCTGCGGGCGTGGCGTGACAGCGAGACGCCGCGCGGTCGGGTCGTTGAACGCATCGTCCACGCCGGCTGGACGGTCGAGCAGGTGGCGGCACCACTCGGTGTGGTCGGCTTCGTTTTCGAGGGTCGCCCGAACGTGCTCGCCGATGCCGCAGGTGTCCTGCGCAGCGGCAACACGGCCGTCTTCCGCATCGGCAGCGACGCACTCGGCACTGCACAGGCTATCATGCAGCACGCGCTCATGCCCGCGCTGAGCGAGGCCGGCCTCCCGCCTGGAGCCATCTCGCTCGTCGAGAGCCCGGAACGGTCGACGGGCTGGGCGCTCTTCGCGGACCGTCGGCTCTCGCTGGCGGTAGCACGTGGGTCGGGTCGGGCGGTGGCTCAGCTCGGGAGCGTCGCCCGACAAGCCGGCACGGCGGTCAGCCTGCATGGAACCGGCGGTGCGTGGATGGTTGCCGACCGCGACGCAGATGCGGAGCGCTTCGCCGCAGCTGTCGAAGCCTCGCTGGACCGGAAGGTCTGCAATACGCTGAACGTGTGCTGCATCCATCGCGCCCGGGTGACGGATCTGGTGCCGATTTTCCTGGCGGCCCTCGAGTCCGCCGGCCGCGCGCGCGGCTTCGGATGCAAGCTTCATATGGTCGTAGGCGACGAGACCGTTCTGCCGAAGGCTTGGCGCACCGCCACCGTCCGGGTCCGGCGCGCTGACGGTGAGCGCGTCGAGTCGCTGACGGAGATCCAATCGGAGGATGATCTCGGCCACGAATGGGAATGGGAGGACACGCCCGAGGTCAGCCTGAAGATCGTGGATGATCTCGATCACGCGGTGACGCTGTTCAATCGCCACAGCCCGCGATTCGCCGCCTCGTTGATCAGCCGGGACCGGGAGGCGCATCGCCGCTTCTACGACACGGTGAACGCGCCGTTCGTGGGTGACGGGTTCACCCGGTGGGTCGACGGGCAATACGCTTTGAACCAGCCCGAACTCGGGCTGTCCAACTGGCAGAGCGGCCGTCTCCTCGCCCGGAGCGCAATCCTATCCGGGGGCGGTGTCTTCACGCTGCGCAGCCGCGTCACGCAGGACGACCCAAAGTTGCGGCGATGAAGGATTGGAATGCCGCGAGATGAATTGGCGACCCGTCATGGAGATCTCGACGGCTGGCCGGCGGCATCCTGTTTGAGCGTCAATTTCCGGCGCAAGATCTTGGCGCCCAGCCATTCATCCGAGGCACGTCAGCCGGGGTACGGCGGAGGACATTGAAGCCAGCATGGTGTCTCCAGCTCGGTCCACGCGCGGTATGGGCGACGCTGTGGCTGGCTGAGGGAGGGCGGCGACCGTCGCCACCCCCGCCTCGACACGTCGGGTCTGAAGGACCTCAGAAAGCCAAATCGACAGAGGTCCGTCAGCCTCCGGCCTGCAGCGCGGCTTCGAGCTGCGGCCCGGTCTGGGACCATAGCTGGCCGATCTGCTGCGCCGTGGGATCCGGGAAGATCGAGGTCTGACCTTCGGCGAGGCCCCGGACGATGTTGGCGGCCGCATGTTCGGGCGACGCCTTCTCCATCGGCATGTCCCTGGCTAAGTCCGTGTCGATCGGGCCGGGATAGATCCCGACGACGGTGACCCCGGATTTCGCCAGGGAGCCGCGCAGCCCCTGGGTCAACGACTGCAGGGCGGCCTTGGAGGCCGAGTAGCCGGCCAGGAGCGGTACGGGCGCAAGGCCGACGACGCTGACGACGTTCGCAATCGTCCCCGATCCACGGCCGGTGAGATGCGGCAGGAAGGCCCGGACGACCCGCAACGTCCCGTAGTAGTTGACGTTCATATCCGCCTCGACCGCGTCCTGGTTCGTAGCGATCCAGTCGCCGAACGCCATCGTGCCGGCGTTGTTGACGAGGATGTCGAGGTCCCTGGCGATCCCGGCGGCCGCTGCGACGGATGCGTCGCTCGTCACGTCGAGCTGCAACGGGACGACCCGGCGGTCGCCGAAGTCGGGCAGAGAAGCCACGCTGCGCGCGGCGGCGTAGACCTTCGCCACATCCGCCTTGAGGAACTCGCGAACGACGGCCGCACCGATGCCGCGGTTGGCGCCTGTGACCAGGACCACCTTGTTCTGCAGGGACATGATCTCTCCTCCGGTAGGCGTCGCACGCCAGACACGTTTCGCCGCGATGTAAACCGATCTGTTTACATTGGCCTCACGTAAACAGATCGGTTTACCCGGTCAAGGCCGTTCGGTATGGTGCCGAAGGATGGAAGGGGGGGCCGATGGCCGGCGACGTGCGGGGCGAGGAAAAGAAGCGGGAAATCGTGCGTCAGGCTTTCGACCGCTTCTACGACGGCGGTTTCCACGCGACCGGCGTCGATGCCGTCCTCTCGGAAAGCGGCATCTCGAAGCGTACGCTATACAAGTATTTCCCGACCAAGGACGCCCTGATCGAGGCGGTCCTGGAACTCTACGGACAGGTCATCGTCGGGAGGCTCTTCGATCCGGTGGCGGCTTCGAGCGAGGAACCGCACCAGCAGATCATGGCCTTCTTTGATGCCCGCAAGGCGATGATCGACGAGAACCCGACGCGAGGCTGCCTGGGCATCAAGGCAGCCCAGGAGTTCGTCGGCAAGCACGCCGGCTTGGCCGCGCACGGGAAGCGTGCGGCGCTTTACGTCGAGCGACGCTTCATCGACCTCTGCGAGCGGGCCAGGCTCGCGAGGCCGGCCGAGGTGGGCAAGCAAATCCACGTGCTGTTCCAGGGCGCCCTGCTGCTCTCGCAGGTCTACGGCGACGGTTCACCCTTCGTGTCCGCCAAGCATGCGGTCGCGGCGCTGCTTGAGGCAGCCGACGGGCCTACTTCCTCGGGTCGTCCATGATGCCGCGTTGGTATCGTCAGGCGACCGGTTCCGCGAGCGCGGAGGGCCCGTCGGTGTCGAGCGACACGGGACGCGCTAGGGCGGTTGCCTGAGGGGTTGGCTTGTGGCGTAGAGCCCGGCCAAGCGTCCTGCGGAGGGCGAGACGTCGGCGCCCGCGAGGTTGTTGGTTTCCTGCGAGAGGGTCCGCGAACCGAACAGGCTGGCCGTCTCCGGGCGGGGCTCGGGCGACCGGCACAATCGATACGCCCACCGCGCCCTGGCGAGGAAGGTCGCACTGGCATCGACCGCGTCTCCTCGCCCGGATGTCAGTCGACCTTGATTCCCGCGTTGCGAATAGGGGCAATTGCCGCCATCTCGATGCGGGCAAGAGGCCGTCGACGTCATCGGAGCGAGAGGCACATATGGGCGACCTGCCACCGGAGCCCTGCAGTTGCTCCGCCGTGAGGCAGGCGGCCAGGCACCTGACGCGTCTCTACGACGGCGTGATGGCTCCCACGGGCCGCGGCCTCGACCAATATTCCATCCTGGCCAAGGTCGAACGCCACGGCGAACCGTCAGTCCAGCAGCTCGCCGCGCTTCTGGTCATGGATCGCTCGACCCTGGGCCATCTTCTGCGACCGCTGGAAAGGCGCGGACTCCTGACTGTCCGGCCATCGACGAGCGACGGCCGGAAGCGGGTCTTGGCGCTCACTTCGGAGGGGAGCGCGCTTCTCGGGTCGGCCAGGCCGCTCTGGAGGTCCGCTGAGGAAGGCTTCGAGGCCAGCTTCGGGCAGGATGAGGCGGCCGGTCTCAAGAACCTGATGCGCCAGGTGACCACGACCGATCTCCCGGGTACGGCGCGCTAGGGATGCCGTTGCCGGACAACGGGTGGAGTCGGTTCGTTTCAGGCGTTTCCGAGCCTGTTCTTGTAGACTGAGAGATGCGTGTAGGCGGCGGCGAGCAGCGGCGCGGACGAGGTCGCCGATGATGTTCTCAACCTCGACCGGCCGTGCCTTCAGGAGGTCTCGGTACATCGAGGACGTCAGAGGTGAACCCTTGGCGTCTTGCCCGTCGCGCTTGAGCCAGTCGCCGTGGTCCAGCATCAGGAATCGGGTGAAGGCGCTCGGTCCAAGATGCTCCTCGACCCGGCTCCGGAACGCCGCCTCGTCTCGCGCACCAGCTGGGAGGGCCGGCCAGCCGACCTCCTCGATTGACCCCACCGCGTGTTCGAAGGCGGCGACGACCGTCTCGAACGAACGCGTGGTGACGTGCTCGACGTGTTGGACCCGCAGTTCCTGGATTCTCTTCGTTCGTCCGTGATCACGGGTCCGGGCAGGACACCCGTCGCGTCAGATATGTGCATTGGCCCTTATTAGGAAGCCGATGTCGAGCGGCGCGTATCGATCAGGCCACTCACGTCGTCCAGGAGGTCTGTCCGACCGGCCGACCTGCCGACATCGTGCGTTCCGACACGCCCGTCAGGAAGACGAACAGCGGCGGCATTGACGTCCGTCTCGCTTCCAAATAAATGTTGATCATAATGATTGGAGCGGTCGGAAACGGCCGCAGAGGAGCGGTGCGATGGACCCCAGGGCTTTCCTTGTGCTGACCCCGCTAGCTCTGGCAGCATGCTCGCCGGCCGAGACCGCAGTGCCCCCGGAGCCGCCGCTGGTCCAGACCGTCGCGGTCGCTCCGGCGAAGCTTGGCATCGCGCGCTACACCGGTGTCATCCGCGCCCGTACCGAAAGCAATCTCGGCTTCCGCGTCGGCGGCAAGATCTACGAGCGCCTTGTCGATCCGGGGGACCACGTCCGGCTCGGTCAGCCCCTGATGCGCCTCGACCGGACGGACTTCACTCTCGCCCTCAACGCGGCGCGGGCCTCCGTCGAGGCGGCCCGGGCGCAGATGATCAAGGCCAAGGCTGACGATGAGCGCAGCCGCAAGCTCGTCGGGGACGGCTGGACCTCGAAGCAGACCTACGACCAGAACAAGGCCGCGGCGGATGCGGCCATCGCCCAGTTCGCCAACGCGGAGGCGCAGGCGAGCCAGGTCGCCAACCAAGCCGGGTATTCCGAGCTCCAGGCCGATGCCGACGGCGTCGTGATGGAGGTTCCGACCGAGCCGGGCCAGGTCGTCGCCGCCGGCCAGACCGTCGTCAAGCTCGCCCGTGACGGCGCCCGCGAGGCCGAGGTGTTCCTGCCGGAGGGGAGCCGGCAACTCGCGAAGGGGGCAGCGTCGGCAACCCTTTACGCCGAGGGCGAGACGACCTACCCGGCCAAGCTCAGGGAGCTGTCCGCCACCGCCGACCCGGCCACACGGACCTACCGGGCGCGTTACATCCTGTCGGGCGGCGGCGAGACTGCGCCGCTCGGCGCCACGGTGACGCTCCGGCTCGCGCCGGCGGATGCCGGGCATGCGGCGTCGGTCGACGTGCCGCTCGGGGCCCTGTTCGACATCGGGCAGGGTTCGGCGGTCTGGAAGTTCGACGCCGACACCAAGACCGTCACCGCCCAGCCTGTCTCCGTCGCCCGCATGTCGGAGGAAGGCGCTCAGGTCGTGTCCGGCCTCAGCCCGGGCGACCGAATCGTGTCGCTCGGCGCCCACCTCCTGAAGGCCGGCCAGACAGTGCGGCAGGCTCCCTCAAGCCTGACGGGAGTCACGCGATGACCGGCTTCAACCTCTCCGCCCTGGCGGTCCGGGAGCGGGCCGTCACGCTGTTCCTCATCATCGCGGTGACCGCCGCGGGCTTCTTCGCCTTCCAGAAGCTCGGCCGCGCGGAGGACCCGGCCTTCACCGTGAAGACGATGTCGGTCTCGGCAGCGTGGCCCGGCGCGACCACCTCGGAGATCCAGCGGCAGGTCGCCGACCCGTTGGAGAAGCGGCTGCAGGAACTCGTCTACTACGACCGCGTCGAGACCACGGTCCGTCCCGGCCTCATGCTGATGAAGGTCTACTTCAAGGACAGCATGCCGCCGGCAAGGCTGCAGGAAGAGTTCTACCAGGCCCGCAAGAAGCTCTCTGACCAGGCCTCCACGCTGCCGCGCGGCGTGCTCGGGCCCTTGTTCAACGACGAGTTCTCCGACGTCTACTTCGCACTCTACGCGCTCCAGGCCCAAGGTCAGCCGCACCGGCATCTCGTGCTGCGCGCCGAAGATCTGCGCCAGCGGCTCCTGCGCGTGCCCGGCGTCGAGAAGATCAACATCCTCGGCGAGCAGGCGCAGAAGATCTTTGTCGAGATTTCTTATCAGCGCCTCGCCACGCTCGGCATTACCGGGCAGCAGTTGCTCGCGGCGTTGGCGAACCAGAACGACGTGACGCCGGCCGGCTTCGTCGAGGCCGACGGCCCGCGCGTGTACCTCCGGCTCGACGGCGCCATCGACGGCCTCGACACGATCAGAAACCTGCCGGTGGCGGTCGGGGACCGCAGCATCAAGCTCGGCGACATCGCCGAGGTGAGGCGCGGCTACGAGGACCCGAAGGTCTTCGAGATACGCAACGACGGCGAGCCGGCCCTCATGCTCGGCCTCGTCATGAAGCCGGGCTTCAACGGCTTGGCGCTCGGCGAAGCGCTCAACGCCGAGGAGGTGGCGATCCACCACGAACTCCCCATCGGCATCACCTTCAAAAAAATTACAGACCAGGCGAAGGTCATCGACGACGCCATCCATGAGTTCATGGTGAAGTTCTTCACCGCGCTCTCGGTGGTCATCGTGGTCAGTCTGGTCGCGCTGGGCTTCCGGGTCGGCATCGTCGTGGCGCTCGCGGTCCCGATCACGCTCGCGGCCGTGTTCGTGGTCATGATGGTCACCGGGCGCGACTTCGACCGCATCACGCTCGGTGCGCTGATCATCTCGCTCGGCCTGCTCGTAGACGACGCCATCATCGCCATCGAGATGATGGTCGTGCGCATGGAGGAGGGCTACGACCGCGTCGAGGCGGCGACCCATGCCTGGAGCGCCACCGCCGCGCCAATGCTGACCGGAACGCTCGTCACCATCGCGGGCTTCCTGCCGGTCGGCTTCGCCGCCTCCACGGCGGGCGAGTACGCCGGCAACATCTTCTGGGTGGTCGGCTTCTCGCTGATCATCTCCTGGATCGTGGCGGTGACCTTCACGCCCTACCTGGGCGTCAAGCTCCTGCCCAACATCCAGAAGGTGGAAGGCGGCCACGAGGCGATCTACGCCACGAGGAACTACGAGCGCCTGCGCCGCGTGGTGCGAGCCTCCGTCGACCACAAGTGGCTGGCGGCCGGGATCACGGTCGGACTGTTCGCCCTCGCCGTCGTCGGAATGGGCCAGGTCGAGAAGCAGTTCTTCCCGAACTCGGAACGCCCCGAACTGATCGTCGAGGTGACGCTGCCCACCGGCTCCGCATTCGCGACGACCGAGGCGAGCGTGAAGAAGGTCGAGGCGGCCGTCCGCGGGCTCCCCGAGGCGCGCGAGATCACGAGCTACATCGGTCAAGGCATGCCGCGCTTCGTGCTCTCGTTCGACCCCGAACTGCCTGACCCCGCCTTCGCGCAGATCGTCGTTCAGACCTCCGACGCTGCGTCCCGCGACGCGCTCCGCATCAAGCTTCGCAAGCTCGTGAGCGACGGGTTGTTCCCCGAGGCACGGGTGCGCGTCCTGCAGATCGTGTTCGGCCCGCCGATCCGCTTCCCCGTCGCCTTCCGGGTGGTCGGACCGGACCCCGACGTCATCCGCGGCATCGCCGCGGAGGTCCGGGATGTCATGATGGCCAACCCCAACATGCGTCTCGTCCATCTCGACTGGGGCGACAAAACCCCGAGCCTGCACCTCGCCCTCGACCAGGAGCGCCTGCGCCTGATCGGCCTGACGCCGAAGGAGGCCGGCCAGCAGCTGCAGAGCTACCTCAATGGGACGCCGGCGACCCAGGTCCGCGAGAACCTGCGCTCGGTGGACGTGCTCCTGCGCAGTCCCGGCCCGGAGCGGCGCTCACTCGGCGACATCGGCGACCTGACCCTGACCACCCATGACGGGCGCCAAGTCCCGGTCTCGCAAGTCGCGCACCTGGAGAGCCGCTACGAGGACGCGGTGCTCAAGCGCTACAACCGCGACACCTACATCCGGGTGCAGGGCGACGTGCTCGACGGGAAGCAGCCGCCGGACATCCACGCGCAAATCTTTCCCACGCTCGACGCGATCAAGGCGAAACTGCCGACCGGCTACCGCATCGACACGGCCGGCGCGGTGGAGGAGAGCGTGAAGGCGATGAACGCTCTGGTCGGGGTCTTCCCTCTGATGCTGATCGTGACCCTGACGGTCATCATGCTGCAGGTCCGCTCGTTCACCACCATGTTCATGGTGTTCGCCACTGCGCCGCTCGGGCTCGTGGGCGCCGTCCCGACGCTGCTGATCTTCCACCAGCCCTTCGGTTTCAACGCGATCCTCGGGTTGATCGCGCTATCAGGCATCCTGATGCGCAACACCTTGATCCTGGTGGACCAGATCCACCACGACCGGGCCGCGGGCCTGTCGGACTACGAGGCTATCGTCGAGTCCACGGTGCGGCGGGCGCGTCCTGTGATCCTGACGGCTGCGGCCGCGATGCTGGCCTTCATCCCGCTGACGCATTCGGTGTTCTGGGGCGCGCTGGCCTACGTGCTGATCGGCGGCGTCGGCGTCGGGACCCTGCTGACGCTGCTGTTCCTGCCAGCCCTCTACGCCCTCTGGTTCCGGGTCAGACGGGCGCCCGTCGCAACTGGCGTCGCATCCGGATCCGACACGATGCCGGTTCAGGCGGAGCGTTGATCCAAGACACGGATCGATGTCCCGTTGACGGGACATTCCGGGATCGCGCGTTCAAGCACCGAACGCGCGATGCACCGGCCGGCCTGCGACCAAGCCCCCCTACGCAGGCCGGCCGGTTGTTGCGCCGAAATCGCTTCGTCTCGCTCGGCAACATCCAGCTGCCCCGCAACGGTCGCACGAGGGACGACTCTTCTTAGATGACGATTGGCATCTATATTTGACACGGTAACGCCGGAGGATCAGGCAATGCCCAGGGTTTCGCAGGAACAGGCCAGGACCAACCGGCGACGGGTCGTGGAGGTCGCCGCGTCGCTGTTCCGGGAGCGTGGCATCAATGGCGTCGGCGTGGCCGACATCATGGCGTCTGCCGGCCTCACTCATGGTGGGTTCTACGGTCAGTTCGCCAACAAGGAAGCGCTCGCGGCCGAGGCGTTCGATACCGCGTTGGACGAGGAATACCGCGGGACCGTCGACTCCAACATCGCCAACTATCTCTCCCTCGCGCACGTCCGGTCACCCGGGATGGGATGTCCACTCGCCGCACTGGCGAATGACGTCGCGCGGGAGCCGCGGGGCGGCCCCGTCCGCGCGCGCTTCACCCAAGGCGTCGAGCGCATGGCCTCCATCCTCGCCGCCCTGACGCCCTGGGCAGCCAAGGAGCGCCGCAGGCAACGGTCCCTGGCGACGCTTTCGACGATCGTCGGTGCCGTCGTCCTGGCACGAGCTGTCGACGACGAAGCGTTGGCGACCGAGCTGATCGAAGCGGCGCAGACTTCCGTCTCGGCATGACAACCTCGGGACCGGGCTGGCCGTGACGGCTCGCGCCTCAAGGCGACGCGGTCCCTGACGACCTGAAGGAATGCCCGAACCTAGCCTGTCGGGACCGAGCGTGTCGGGACCTGCCTGTGCGCCGCGCCGCCGCCGCGCGCACGATCTAGACGAGAGGAACTCCATGCGCGAACGGATCGTGGTCACGGGTATGGGCGTCGTGTCCCCCCTGGGCTGCAGCGTCGAGGGCATGTGGCGCAGGCTTGTCGCATCCGGGTCCGGGCTGCGGCGCCTCCCAGACGACCTTGTCCCCGACATCGACGCCAAGGTCGCCGGGCTCGTGCCGTCCCGGGACGAGGACCCGGACGGGTTCAATCCGGACGCCCTCATCCCGGTGAAGGACCGCCGCAAGATGGACCGTTTCATCCAGTTCACGCTGGCGGCCGCGGACCAGGCGCTTCGACAGTCAGGCTGGACGCCGTCCAGCGAGGCGGAACGCGTCCGCACCGCGACAATCGTGGCGTCCGGCATCGGTGGCTTCCAGAGCATCACCGACGCGGTGGAGACCGTACGCACCCGCGGTGCGCAGCGCCTGTCGCCCTTCACGGTACCGTCTTTCCTGGTCAACCTAGCCGCCGGCCACGTATCCATCCGGTACGGCTTCAAGGGACCGCTCGGCGCGCCCGTCACCGCCTGCGCGGCGAGCGTCCAGGCCATCGGGGACGGCATGCGCCTCATCCGCGGCGGCGAGGCGGACGTCGTCGTATGCGGTGGCGCGGAGGCCTGCGTCACCCGGGTCGCGCTTGGCGGCTTCGCTGCAGCCCGCAGCCTCTCGACGGCCTACAATGACACGCCCGAGGCGGCCTCCCGTCCGTTCGACCGAAGCCGCGACGGCTTCGTCATGGGAGAGGGCGCCGGCATCCTCGTGCTGGAGACCTTGGACCATGCACAAGCGCGCGGTGCCGTCCCGCTGGCCGAACTGGTCGGGTACGGCACCAGCGCCGACGCCTACCACCTCACCGCCGGCCCGGCTGACGGCAGCGGCGCCCGACAGGCGATCACCACGGCCCTGGCTATGGCGGGGCTCGAACCCGTCGCCATCGGCTACGTGAACGCGCACGCGACCGCGACCTCGGTCGGTGATGCGGGCGAACTGGCGGCGCTCAGGTCCGTCTTCGGCGAAGGCGGCCCGGCAATTTCCTCGACAAAGTCCGCGACCGGGCACCTTCTCGGAGCGGTCGGCGGCCTGGAGGCGATCATTACGATCCAGGCGCTGCGTGAGGGCATCCTCCCGCCCACGCTCAATCTTACAGACCCCGATGAGGCCGCTGACGGCCTGGACCTGATCGGTCCGTCGGCGCGGCCGGCAACCGTGGACTACGCTCTCTCGAACGGCTTCGGCTTCGGGGGTGTGAACGCGAGCATCGTCCTGAGACGGATGCCCACCCGGTGAGGGACCGCGCTCCCGGAAGCTAGACACTCGCGAATGAGCCTGCGCGGCTATTGACGCATCGCCGTTACCATAATAGATGTTGATCATAATCTTTATTCCGCCATGAGTGCCCCGGAGGGGGCCGATCACGCCATCTCAGGCACGGCACTGGAGTTCGCACCCGATGGACGAGCTCAAGCCAATCGCTGATCCGAAATCCCTCAAAGCCGACTTGTCCTCGGACGCGCCCGAAACCCGCACCGGCACGGGCCGCTTCGGAGGTGGAAGGCCCGGACTGAACCGACTCCGCGCCATGGCCGCGGGGGAAATCCTGCCTCCGTCCTCAATGAGCCTGCTCGGCATCGAGTTCGTTTCGGTTGCCGAGGGCAACATCGCGCTGCGCCGAAGGCCCGACGAATATCTCTACGATCCCTTCGGCCCGGCCCATGCCGCTACCGTTGCCGCCCTGTTCGACGTGGCGCTCGGCTCCACGTTCGAGTCCGTCCTGCCGCACCGTCGGACCTACACGACGCCGGACACCCGGATCAGCTTTCGGCGTCCCGCGACGGCCACGTCGGAAACTCTGACAGTAAAATCCAATATGATCGACGTGGAAGAGGAGCGTTTGGCCGCTGAGGCGCAGCTCACCGATGCCAACGGGCAGACCTGCACCACGGAGACGATGACCTGCCTGATCGTCGATACCACCGAAGATAGTGTTCCAGCTGAGCCGAACCGAACGTGGGATGTGCAAGACTGGTACAAAGTCTGTTGACGCCACGTTTTCGATCAACATGGAGGCCTGACCATGCGTGACATCGTCCTCTGCAATCCCGTGCGGACCGCCATCGGCGCCTATGGCGGCAGCCTGAAAGGTGTCGCCGCGACCGAGCTCGGCGCGACCGTCATCCGCGAGTCCCTTCGCCGTTCGGGGCTGGACGGCGGCAGGCTCGGAAGCGTGACGATGGGCAATGTCGTCCAGGCCGGGAACCGCATGAACCCGGCCCGCCAGGCCGCGGTGAACGGGGGCGTCCCGGTCTCGGTGCCGGCCCTGACGGTGAACCGGGTCTGCGGCTCCGGCGCCCAGGCCATCGCGACGGCCGCCGACGAGATCCGGCTCGGCCACCACGATGTCGCGCTGGCGGGCGGCATGGAGAACATGGACCGGGCGCCGTACCTGATGGAGGGCGGTCGCTGGGGCCATCGCATGGGTCATGCCCAGATCCTCGACAGCATGCTGAGCGACGGGCTCAACGACGCCTTCTCGGGCGAGCATTCCGGGTGGCACACCGAGGACTTGACGACGCGTGCCCAGATCGGTCGCGATGCTCAGGATGCCTGGGCGGCCCGTTCTCAGGCGCGGTTCGAGAAAGCTCGGTCCACCGGCGCGTTCGATGCCGAGATCGTCGCCGTCGAGGTCACGGGCCGCAAGGGGGTGGAGACCTTCGCTCTCGACGAGGCGCCGCGGCCGGAGACCACCGTCGACACGTTATCGAAGCTCAAGCCCGCCTTCCGCAAGGACGGGACGATCACTGCGGGCAACGCGCCCGGCCTGAATTCCGGTGCGGCGGCGATGCTGGTGGCCGAGCGGAGTTTCGCCGACGCCAACGGTCTGGAGGCGTTCGGACGGCTCGTCGCCTACGGCATCGGGGCCTGCGAGCCAGGCCTGTTCGGCCTGGGGCCGGTGCCAGCCGTCCGCCAGGCGCTGGAGCGTGCCGGGTGGTCGCTCGGAGACGTGGAGCGCGTCGAGATCAACGAGGCCTTCGCGGTCGTGCCCCTGGCCGTCGCCAAGGAGCTTGGCCTGCCCGAGGACATCGTCAACGTCGAAGGTGGCGCCATCGCACACGGCCATCCCATCGGCGCGACCGGCGCGGTCCTGACGACCCGCCTGCTCCATTCCATGCGTCGCGACGGCATCCGTCGCGGTCTGGTCACCCTCTGCATCGGCGGGGGACAGGGCATCGCGCTCGCGGTCGAGGCCGCCTGACGGTCCGACTCCAGACTGCGCTTGGCCTCAGCGGCTTCTGCGAGGCGCTCCGGACCCGAACCGCCCCCCCCCTCCCGGCGAACGAAGTGGTCGTGCCATGTTACGCATCAAGACGGCCCAGCACGCGGTGGGGATCCCGGCGCTGTCGCTGGCGATTGCCTGGGCGGCCTTGCCAGCGTCCGCCGCGGATGGGCCGACTGCGATACGGCTGCCGGACACCGGCCGTTTCCCGGAGAGCGTGACGTCCCTCGCCGACGGCACGCTGTTCGTCAGCAGCATCGCCGACGGGGGCGTCCTTAGGATCGCGGGCGGCGTGGCGGTGGCGACGCCCTTGGTGAAACCCGGCGAACACGGCAAACGGTCGACCTTCGGGCTACTGGCCGACGAACGGCGGGGCACCCTGTGGGTCGCGTCGCATGACGCCACAGCCATTGTTGCGCCTGGGCCAACCGCCACCGAGGGCGGGTGGTCCAAGGCGTTCGACCTCGCGTCTGGGACCCTCAAGCTTCGCCTCCGGCTGCCGGGCGGAAAGGCCCTGTCGAACGACTTCGCCCTGGACGGGGACGGCGCGCTCTACGTCACCGACACGCTGGCGCCGCGGATCCTGAGGCTCGAGCCGGGCGCCACGCTGCTCTCCGCGTCATCCAGGGACGGCCGGGAGGCGCCGAGCTTCCACCTGCGCTCCGCCGACGTCGAGTAGGCGACGCCCGGCAATCGGAGGCGTCGCGTGTTCCGGCCGCCCCGGAGCGCACTGTCGACAAGCGAGGACATGCCCATGATCGGGTCAACGGTCCGGAAACTGCGCTCGCCGGCGACGTGGCGAAGACTTTGGGCGAGGCTTGTGGCGATGGAGGCTGCCCTGGCCACGACCGAGGCGGAGATCCACGACCGGCGCATCTCACGGCTCGAAGCGGAGATGGTCGAGGCGCGCGCTCGGATCGGCCTCCCGACGCTCGCCGCCCCGTCGAGATCGGTGGCGTCGTCAGGCCCACCGTGAATGGTTCGCCCATCATCGATGTGGGAGCCCCGACAAGGGCGACATCGGAGGCCGGGCTCTCAACGAGCGCGAGCTGGTCGCGAAGGTCTGTTTGCCGAAGGGAGCCGTTGTGATGTCGCAGGTAACGATCGACACCGTAGAGGATGACGCTCGGACGTACACGCGCCGCTGGCTCCAAGCGGGTGACATAGCCTACGCCACGCTTAAAGACGGGACGCGGGTGCGCTACGTCAGGTCCGGCGAAGGGCCAGATCTCGTCCTGACGCACACCGTGCGCACGCAGCTCGACATCTTCCAATTCGTGATCCCCCTGCTGTCGCGGCACTTCACCGTCTACGCCCTCGACCTCCCGGGTTTCGGATGGTCGGACCTGCTGCTGGAGCGCTCGAAGGACGAGCCGACGCTTCGCGCGCAGCTCAAGGAATTCCTGCAGGTGCTCGGCCTCCGCCGTCCGATCCTTGCCGGCGAATCGATTGGCGCCACGCTCTCGCTTTCTCTGGCGGCAGAACTCGGCGACGGGGTGGACCGCGTCGTGGCCTTCAACACCTACGACTACCTGCCCGGTCTGGAGCGGGCCAACCTGCTCGCATCGGTGATCATCAAGAGCGTGCGTGCACCCCTGATAGGCCCGGTCTTCGCGGCGACTGAGAACCGTTCGATCACCGGGGGCATCCTCAAGGGCGGCTTCGCCGACCCGCGGAAGCTGCCCGACGACCTGCTCGACGAGATCTCGCGTGTGGGCATGCGTCGCGATTACGGGAAAGGCATGCGGCGGCTCCTCAAGGCGCTTCCGAGCTTCGTCGCGGCCCGTTCGCGATACGGCGCCATCAAGGCACCCGTCACGCTCGTGTGGGGTGAGCGCGACTGGTCTTCCTACGAGGATCGCGCCGGCGTCGGACGGAGCGTGCCTGCGCCGGAGGTCATAACCCTCGCAGACACGGGCCACTTCAGCGCGCTCGAGCGTCCTCAGGACTGGGCGAGCATCATCATTTCGGCCGCGAAGAATTGAGCGTGGAAAGCACGATATGTCCGATGCGACCTTGGTCTCGCCGGCTTCCCGGCACCTGCGATCTTCGAACGCCGCGAGGCGGAGGGGAGGCCCCGTCGACATCGGTGAATGGATGGTGCGACCTGAGGCGTCGAGCGCATGGCCGTGTTCCGCACCGCTCACGGGAGGTTCGCGGATCCGTCGCGTGGCCACGGGCCCGTCGCGCCGAACCGTGTTGTTCGGTAGCGGAGCCTTCGTGCTAGCTGGCAATGCCGCCCACGGGGCCGGGCATTCTTCAGGAGTAGCGAGTTTCCCGATGAAGAACCCCGAGATCTCGTCCGTTCCCATCACGACCGAGCACGTCACGATCCGGTCAGCGAAGCCGTTCGAGGCGGTGCGGGCGGCCTTGGAGGCCGCGTTGCCATCGATCGACAATGCCTACGTTCAGCTTCTGGCTGCAGGAAAGGTTGATGCGGCCCGCGATCTTCTGGGGAAACAGGCACCCCTCTCGATCTTCGGCACGCGGAATCATGGCCGGTTGCTGCAGGTCGCCGGACTGCAACGCCGGGCGATCCAGTACGACATCGGCAACCCGCTCACGGCCTCACCGGGCGGCCCTCGCGCAGCACCACCCCGGTCGGCAGGTTCCGGGGCGCGATCCGGCACAGGGCGTCGCCGAGGTGGTCGACCACGCTGCCGGCGGTGAACGGGTCGTTGATGCCGGGCGAGAGCGCCCGCGCCGCGATCTCCACCAACTGCCGCACTGAGTATTCCAGGTCCTGCAGCGCGGCTGGACGGCGACCGAGCGTTACCGCGTTCAGAATCGCGGCCTCGGCCTCCTCGACCGGTGCGGACAGGAACGCGACGGGGAAGCCGCTCGGCACGTAA
>Ga0255028_100096_pt1 | contig 22504 bp, 21 predicted proteins | sample DRGLUT_MetaT_FD_178168 | JGI IMG/M metagenome (GOLD analysis project Ga0255028, IMG submission 178168) | Metatranscriptome of freshwater microbial communities from Pennsylvania, United States - DR:GLUT (Metagenome Metatranscriptome) | ecosystem: Environmental > Aquatic > Freshwater > Creek...
AGCGGCGGGATCAGGCCGCGGCGCAGGCTCCGGACCTGGGCGAGGCTCTCGGCGATCGCCGCCTCGTCCTCGACCGCGAAGCCGAGGGCGGCGAGCAGGCCCCGGCGCACCTCCAGGGCGGTCTCGACCGGCTTGCCGAAGGCATCGGTATAGCCGGCGGCGACGCCGACGAGATCGGCGAGCTGTTCCAGGGCGCTCACGAGCGGGACTCCGTCAGGAACACGCCCGTCCAGGAGGGCAGATCGCGTCCGGCCCCGTCCGGGGCGTTGGTCCAGACAAGCCGGGCGCCGCCCGGATCCAGCGCGAAGGGGGCATCCCCGACATTGGCGACGAAGCGCAGCGTGCCGGCGCCGAAGCGCCACGTGCAATCGACCACGTCGGCCCGCGGCAGGGTGGCGGCGGCACCGTCGTAGCCCGACTTTGCCAGCGGCACGACCACGTCGCGGCGCAGGCCGAGGAGCCGGGTCGTCTCGGCCAGGACCTCGCGGTGCGGCGCGCGCTCGCGCTCGGACCAGTCGAGCTTCGAGGCCGCGAAGGTCTCGCGCTCGGTCGGATCGGGGATCTTCGAGGTGTCGTCCGCAAACGCCGCGAAGCTCTTGAACTCCCGGCGGCGCCCGTCGCGCACCGCCTTGTTCAGATCCTCGTCCGGCGCGAAGTCGACGAAGAACAGGAACGGCGCCGAGGCCGACCATTCCTCGCCCATCCAGAGCATCGGGATCTGCGGCGCCAGCAGGAAGCCGGCCCGGGCCAGATCGAGCTTTTTCGGGTCGGCCAGATGGTTGAGCCGCTCGCCCAGGGCGCGGTTGCCGACCTGATCGTGGTTCTGCAGGAAGGTCACGAAAGCCGAAGGCGGCAGGTGCCCGGAGGGCTCGCCGCGGGGGTGGTTGTCGAGCGTGGCGAAGGGCTCGCCCTGATAGGCAAAACCCTCGGCGAGGCAGCGGGCGAGGTGTTCGACCGGTTTGTCGGCAAAGCACTTATAGTAGCCGGCGTCCTCGCCGGTGAGCAGGACGTGCCAGCAATGGTGCAGGTCGTCGGCCCATTGGGCGTCGTGCATCTTCGGACGCCCGGCGGCGTCCCGCTCCAGCCAGCGGGCCTGATTGGCCTCGTTTTCCAGCATCAGGTGGATCTGCCGGTTCGGGAAGGTCTTGCGGACCGTCTCGCCGAGCTCGGCCAGGAAGTGGCGGGGCGAGTCGTCGAGGATCGCGTGGACCGCGTCGAAGCGCAGGCCGTCGAAGTGGTACTCCTCCAGCCAGTACAAGGTGTTCTGGATGAAGAACTGGCGCACCGTGGCGCCGCTCTCCTTGCCGTCGAAGTTGATGCCCGCGCCCCAGGGGGTCTGGTGGCGCTCGGTGAAGAAGGTCTTGGCGTAGGCGTGGAGGTAGTTCCCGGCCGGGCCGAAATGGTTGTAGACCGCGTCGAGATAGACCATCAGGCCGAGCCCGTGGGCGGCGTCGATCAGGCGCTTGAGGTCGTCCGGGCGGCCATAGGCGCCGTCGGGGGCGTAGGGCAGCACGCCGTCATAGCCCCAGTTGCGCGAGCCCTTGAAGTCGGCGAGCGGCAGCAGCTCGATGGCGGTGACGCCCAGCGCCTTGAGGTCGGACAGCCGCGCCTGCAGGCCGGCATAGGTGCCCTCCGGCGTTGCGGTGCCGACATGGCACTCGTAGATCACCGCCTCCGCGAAGGGCCGGCCGGCCCAGCCCTCGTCGGACCATTCGAAGCCCCGCGGGTCGATCACCTCGCTCAGGCCCGAGACGTCGTCGGGCTGGAAGCGGGAGGCGGGATCGGGCGCCACGAGGCCGCCGTCGATGCGGAAGCCGTAGCGGGCGCCGGGCTTCACCCCGGGCAAAGCGGTGCGCCGCCAGCCGCCGCCGGATTCGGGCAGCGGATGGTCGATGCCGTCGACGACGAGTTCGACGCTCTGGGCGGTGGGCGCCCAGAGGGCGAAGCGCACCCCGCCCCCGACCATCTCGGCCCCGAATTCCATGCTGTGGGCGCGCCGCATCGGGCCACATTCCTCGTCGTTTGTCGCGCGCACCGAGGCACAAGCGCAGCAGGATCTACCAGTGGTGGGAGAAGGCCCCGGGTTCGATCCGGTTCCCGCAGTGCAGCTATGGCGAGCGCGGGGTGTGGCAATGGGGGGACGGAGCGTGCAGGTCTCCGTCCCGCGCAGAGGGGCTACGACATGCGCAGGCCGACCCGGGCGAGGCGCGACAAGCCGCCTCTCCCGGGCGGGAGAGGGTTGGGGTGAGGGACGAGAAGGTTCAGGATCGAGCACGTCGGTGAAGCGCGTTCGGAGCGTGCTCAACCCTCACCCGGCTTTCTGCGACAGCAGGCCTCTCCTGCACGGGAGAGGGGACCCGCGCCCGCCCCTACCGCCCCGGCACCCACCCGTTCCGGCTCCCGTTCTCGGTCCCCGCGGCGGTGAGCACCAGGACCGTGCGGGCTGGAAGCGGCACGGCGGCCCCCGCTTCGTAGGCCGGGGCCTCCGGCAGCAGCGCGCCTTCCGGATCGCCTGTGTCGAAGACCGGATTCCACGGGCCGCCGATCACCGGGGTGAGGTGGAATGTGAGAGCCCCCTCCCCGGCATTGAACAGCATCAGGAGGCGGTCGCCCGGGCCGCCGTCATTGCCGATCTGCATGCCGAACACCTGCAGCCCGTCGTCGGACCAGTGGCGCCCCTCCATCTCGGTGCCCTCGGGGGCGAGCCAGTGCACGTCGCGCAGGGGCTCGTCCGGGTCGATCAGCGCGCCGGTGAAGAAGCGCTTTCGCCGCAGGGCCGGCTGGGCGTCACGCAGGGCCAGGAGGTTGGCGACGAAGTCCGTGAGCCGGGGATCCGGATCGGTGCTCCAGTCCATCCAGCTCGTCGGGTTGTCCTGGGCGTAGGCGTTGTTGTTGCCGCCCTGGCTGCGGGAGCGCTCGTCGCCCATCAGCAGCATCGGCACGCCCTGGGCCAGCATCACGGTGGCCAGCATGTTGCGCTTCTGGCGGGCGCGCAGGGCCAAGATCGCGGGGTCGTCCGTGTCGCCCTCGACGCCGTAGTTGCGGCTGACATTGTGGTTATGGCCGTCGCGGTTGTCCTCGCCGTTGGCCGCGTTGTGCTTCTCCTCGTACGCCACCGTGTCGGCCAGCGTGTAGCCGTCGTGGCTGGCGATGAAGTTGACGCTGGCGAGCGGCGAGCGCCCCGACGGCGCGAATACCTCGCGCGAGCCGGTCAGGCCCTGCGTGACCTTGGCGAGCGTGCCGGGATCGCCCTTCCAGAAGCCCCGCGTGGCGTCGCGGAACTTGTCGTTCCACTCGCTCCAGCCGCGCGGGTAGCCGCCGAGCTGGTAGCCGCCCTCCCCGATGTCCCAGGGCTCGGCCACCATCTTGACCCGGGCCAGCACCGGGTCCTGCGCCACCGCCTGGAAGAAGGCCGCCTGCGGGGTGAAGGCGATGGGCGCGCGCCCGAGGCTCGAGGCGAGGTCGAAGCGGAAGCCCGCGATGCCATAGGCGGTCACCCAGTGGCGCAGGGAATCGAGCACGAGCTGCATCACCCGCGGGTGGCTCGCGTCGAAGGTGTTGCCGCAGCCGGTGCAGTCGAGATTGCGGCGCGGATCGGCGGGGTCCAGCTTGTAGTAGCTGGCATTGTCGATGCCGCGGAACGACAGGGTCGGGCCGGTGTGGTCGCCCTCGGCGGTGTGGTTGTAGACGACGTCCAGCCAGGTCTCGATCCCGGCGGCGTTCAGCTCCCAGATCGCCGCCTTCAGGCCGCCGAGGCCGCCCTCCCCCAGGTAGCGCGGGTCCGGGGCGAAGTAGCCGAGGGGCTGATACCCCCAGAAATTGACCAGTCCCTTCTCGACCAGGAAGCGGTCATCCGCGAAGGCCTGGATCGGCAGGAGTTCCAGGGCGGTGACGCCGAGCTTCACGAGATGCGCGATGATCGCCGGGTGGGCGAGCGCCGCGTAGGTGCCGCGCTCCGCCTCGGGGATATCGGGATGGGCGCGGGTCAGCGCCTTGACGTGCGCCTCGTACACCACCGTCTCGGCGAGCGGCCGGCGCACCGGATTGAGGGCGAGGTTGGGCGCCTCCGGGGCGGTGACCACGCATTTCGGCATGTAGACCGCGCTGTCGCGCCGGTCGATCCGGTCTTCGCGGCCCCGGCGGTGCCCGTAGAGCGCGTCGTGCCAGCGGATCCGGCCGCGGATCTCCCGCGCATAGGGGTCGAGCACCAGCTTCGAGGCGTTGAACCGGTGCCCGTTCGCCGGATCCCAGGGCCCGTGCACGCGATAGCCGTAGAGCTGGCCCGGCAGCACCCCGCGCAGGTAGCCGTGCCAGACGTCGTCGGTCCGGCAGGGCAGCCGGACCGTGCGGGTCTCGTGCCGCTCGCCGGGCTCGAACAGGCAGATGTCGACCGCGGTGGCGTGCTCGGAGAACAGGGCGAAGTTGACGCCGCGCCCGTCGAAATGCGCCCCGAGCGGCGCCGGGATCCCGTCATCGACGGCGATCATGCGGGGCGTCCGGTCACACGGATGGCGGCGGGCGGAAGCAGCGGGCGGCGCCGGCTATTCGGCGGCCGCGGCGGCCGCGGGGGGCTCGCGCTCGACCGTGCGGAAATTCTCGAGCTCGGCCAGGAAGTTGCGCGCCCACCAGTCGACATCCTCGCGGGTCATGCGCTCGACCATCGGCTTCCAGCGTGCCAGCCGCTCGGCCTTGGGCATGTAGAGCGCGGCGCGGATCGCCTCGGCGACCTCGAACCGGTCGTAGGGGTTGATCAGCAGCGCCTCGGGCAATTGCCGGGCAGCGCCGGCGAATTTCGACAGGACCAGCACGCCCGGATCGTCCTCCGACTGGGCGACGACGTATTCCTTGGCGACGAGGTTCATGCCGTCGCGCATCGGCGTCACGAGACCGACCCGGGCCGCCCGGTAGAGACCGGCGAGCACGGGACGCGGATAGGCCTTGGTGATGTACTGGATCGGCGTCCAGGCCGGGTCGCCCAGCGAGCCGTTGATCTCGCCGACCTTCTCGTTCACGTCGCGGGCGAGCTGCTCGTATTCCGGCACCTCGCTGCGGGATTTCGGCGTGATCTGGATGTAGGTGACATTGCCGCGCTGGTCGGGATTGGAGGCGAAGAAGCTCTCCACCGCCTCCATCCGCTCGGGCACGCCCTTGGAATAATCGAGCCGGTCCACGCCGATCAGCAGCTTGCGGGTGCGCAGGCCCGCGATGGTCTCGCGCACGACCTTGTTGGCGCTGGCCTTCTCGGCGGCATCCTTGAAGCCCGCCACGTCGATGCCGATCGGGAAGGCGCGGATCCGGGTGCGGCGACCGTCGACCATCAGCGAGCCGCCGCCGAGCGGAATCGCCCGCTGGGTATCGACGAGGTTGCGCTGCAGGTTCTGGACGTCCGCCTCGGTCTGCAAGCCGATCAGGTCGTAATCGACGATCGCGCGCAGCAATTCGGTGCTCGCCGGCAGCGAGTTGAACACGTCGGCGGCGGGCCAGGGGATGTGGTGGAAATAGCCGATCGGGTTGTCGAGCCCGAGGCCGCGCAGTTCGGCCGCGAGCGGCAGCAGGTGATAATCGTGCACCCAGATGATGTCGTCGGGCTCGACCAGCTTGGCGAGCGCCCGGGCGAAGGTGCGGTTCACACGGCTGTAGCCGGCATAATCCGAGCGCGAGAAGGCGCCGAGCCCGAGCCGGTAATGCATGATCGGCCACAGGGCGCGATTCGCGAAGCCGGCATAGTATTCCAGGTGGTCCTGGGGTGAAAGGTCGACGACCGCGTACTGGACCCGGCCCCGGTCGATCAGGGTCGGTTCCTCGGAGGGCTCGTCCGTGATCGTGCCGCTCCAGCCGAACCACAGCCCCTCATAGGCCGAGAAGGCCTCCTTGACGGCGACGGCCAGGCCGCCCGCCGCTACCGCCTTGCCGCCATCTTCCGGGATGGCGACGCGGTTCGATACGATCACAAGGCGTGCCACGCGGGTCGGCTCCGGATCAGGGGCGCGGGTCAGGTCGAGAATTTCGCCGCGCCTGCATCGGGACTTCACTATTATGCTCAGAACGCGCGTAGGCCCTGCGCGATCCTTTGTTGTGTCTTGGAGCAACCCAAGCTGGGGCAACCCAAGCGTGAAGCCGGGCCCGGGTCAAGTCGCGGCCGTGCCGTTCCCGGACAGGGCGGCCGCTCCGTCCCGAACCGGACCGGCTTGCGCGACGCGCCCCGCCCGGCGAGTCGGGCGGGGCGCGTCGCGCAAGCGTCACTGTTCTGCGGGACGCTGCCTGAACGCGGAGTGAGCGGTGCTGCGGACCGCCGGTGCGCGATGCTGTTCAGCGCGTCGAGCCCACCGGAACCGGTGTCACCCCAATCGGTTACTCAGCCATCGCGGGGGCCGCGGTCGCCGCGAGCGGCGCCGACCCTGCGTCGCGAGGAGTGTTTTCGAGATGGCCGGCAACGAGTTACCGCAGGATACGCCCAGGGACCCGCTCGCGGACCCGCTCCGCGAGACGTCGCACGGGGCGGCCCATGAGCCGCCGCACGGGACGGCGGACGAGCGCGCGCAGTGGCGCGCCCTGCAGGGCGATGTCGAGGGGCTGGCCGACGTGGCGGCGGAGCGCGGGCGCGGGCTCCTCGACGCGGCGCGGCTGCAGGCGCAGTCCTATGTCGAGCAGCGCAAGAGCGACGCGGCGCAGTCGGTCCACGATCTGGCCCAGACGATCCGCAATTCCGGCCGCGACCTCGGCGACAAGCCGAACGTACGCGCCTTCTTCGACAGCGCCGCCGACGGTCTGGAGCAGCTCGGCTCCTCGATCGAGCGGCGCAGCCTGGGCGACTTCTACAACGAGGCCGAATCCTTCGCCCGGCGTGCGCCGGTGGCGGTCGCGGTGGGCACCTTCGTGGCCGGCCTGATCGCCGCCCGCTTCATCAAGTCGTCGAGCCTGCCGCCGGAGGCGCCGGAAGGCGACGCCCGCGACAGCTTCCGGGCCTGACGTCATGGTCCAGGGTTCCGATCCGCGCCAAGCCGGTCCCTCTGCCGGTCCCTCTGCCGGCGCCTCCAGCATCCAGAGCCTGATCGGCGACGCCCTGCGGGAGACCAACGAGCTCGCCCGCAAGGAGATCGCGCTGTTCCGCGCCGAGATGGCGGGCAACATCCGCCAGCTCATCGTGGGCCTGGCCTGCATGGTCGGCTCGGCGGTGTTCGCCGTGGTCGCCCTCTTGGTCCTGATCGGCGCCCTCGTGAAGTGGCTTGCCACGGTCGTGGGCTCCGAATGGCTCTCGGCCCTGATCGTCGGCGGCGTGCTGCTGGTCGTCGCCGTCGGGATGGCCCTGTGGGCGCGCAGCGTTCTCTCCCTCTCGACCCTGGCTCCGAAGCGCACCACGCGCCAAGTTCGCCAGGATGCCCAGGCCTTGTCGGAGCGTGTGTCCGGATGAGTACGATGAACGACCTCGAGAAGGAGATCGAGGAGAGCCGTGCCCGGCTCGACGACACGATCGACCGCATCCAGGGCCGGCTCTCGGTGCCGAACCTCGTGGACGAGATGCTGGGCAATGCCCGGCGCGTTCCGGCCCTGAACAGCACCTACGATTCGGCCCTGGAAGCGGTGCGCCGCAATCCGGTGCCGGTGCTGCTGATCGCGGCCGGTGTCGGATTGCTGTTCAACCGGATGGCGCGCGACGCGCAGCGCCGGCGCACGGAGGTTTCGGCCGAGCGCGTGCCCGCGCTGAACACCGGTGCGGCCCGCGGCTACGACCCCGATCTCCCGACGGCGCGCCCGGCCCGCGATCCGCTGGACAGGACAGAGATCTGACGACCGGGCGGGACCCGGGACGAGACTTACAGAGCCCGACCGGAAGGCCGGGCAAACCGGCGCCGAGCACGGACCGCCGAGACCGATTTCTGAGGACAGCGCCATGACCGACAAGCCGGGTATTCCGACCACGCCTTCCAGCATTCCCGAGCAGCTCGCCGCCGAGGCCGCGATGCCGCATGGATCCGGTGACAAGGGCCTGCGGCCGGACCCGGCCGGGCTCGGCGACCCGGGTGCGCCCGGCACGGCGGCGGGCGATTTCACCCTGCGGCCGGACCCGCACGGCCGGCACGACCCGCTCTCGGCAGGCGGTGCGTCCGGCACGACATCCGGTGGCTCGTCCGCGGCAACGGATGCCGCGTCCGCCGCGAAGGACAGCGTCCGGGCGGCGAGCGACCGTGCCGCCGACTTGGCCGGGCAGGCGCGTCGGACCGTGTCGGACTTCGCCAGCGATATCAACGACCGCCTCGGCGGGGCGGCCGATCAGGCCCGTGACCGGGCATCCGCGGTCTACGACGACGCCCGGGAACGGGCCGGCCAGCTCCACCGCCGCAACATGCGGGCGCTGGACGACCTGACGAGCCAGGGGATCGACGGGATCCAGCGCGGTCGCACCACCGTCGAGCGGTTCGTGGACGACAACCCGCTGCTCGTCGGCGTAGTCGGCGTCGCCGCCGGCCTGCTGCTCGGCGCGCTGCTGCCGCGCACCCGCCAGGAGGACCGGAGCATCGGTCCCTGGGCCGACGAGGTGCGCGATCAGGGCCTGCGCTACGCCCGCGAGGTGACCAATATCGGTCGCGAGTTCGTCCAGACCGCCCTCGATCCGGACAACCTCAACGCCGCCGCCCGCAAGGTGGCGGATCCGGACGGCCACAAGCCGCCGGAGGACGAGCGGACGCAGCACAATCTCTGATCCAGGCTGGGCGCGCGCCGCTTCAGGCTCCGGGCCCCGTCATCACGCGAGAAGCGAAGTGACCAGAGCTGCGGGACGTCGAGAGGCGTGGCGCGGCCCGGATTGCTTCGCTCCGCTCGCATAGGCGGTGCGGCCGGATCGGGGCGTCAGTCCCGGTACAGCCCCGCATGCGCCTCGCGGAGCAGGTTCTTCTGGACCTTGCCCATGGTGTTGCGCGGCAGCTCGTCCACGAACAGGACGCGCTTGGGGCACTTGAACCGGGCGAGCCGGCTCTCCAGGGCGGCCTGCACGCCGGCCTCGTCGGGGCATCCGGCGCCGCCCACCACCACGGCGGTGACGGCCTCGCCGAAATCCGGGTGCGCGAGACCGATCACCGCGGATTCGACCACGCCCGGCAGCGCGTCGATCTCGGTCTCGACCTCCTTCGGGTAGACGTTGAAGCCGCCCGAGATGATCAGGTCCTTGCCGCGCCCGACGATGTGGACGTAGCCCCGGCCATCCACCTTGCCGAGGTCGCCCGTGATGAAGAAGCCGTCGGCCCGGAACTCGGCCGCGGTCTTCTCGGGCATGCGCCAGTAGCCCTGGAACACGTTCGGGCCCTTCACCTCGATCATGCCGACCGAATCCGGGCCGAGCACGCGCCCGCCCTCCGGATCGACCACCCGCAGAGCGACGCCGGGCAGCGGGAAGCCGACCGTCCCGGCGACCCGGTCCCCGTCATAGGGGTTCGAGGTGCTCATGTTGGTCTCGGTCATGCCGTAGCGCTCGAGGATGGCGTGGCCGGTCCGGGCCTGCCACTCGCGATGCGTCTCCGCCAGAAGCGGCGCCGAGCCTGACACGAACAGCCGCATGCCCCGGGCCGCCTCCGGCGTGAGGCCCGGCTCCTTGAGGAGGCGGGTGTAGAAGGTCGGCACGCCCATCAGGACGCTGGCCCGCGGTATCAGGCTCAGGATCAGCTTCGGGTCGAGCCGGGGCAGGAACAGCATGGAGCCGCCGCTCGCCAGCACCGTGTTGGTCGCCACGAACAGACCGTGGGTGTGGAACACCGGCAGGGCGTGGATCAGCACGTCGTCGGCCGTGAACCGCCAGGACTCGACGAGGGTCCGGGCGTTCGACGCGAGGTTGTCGTGGGTCAGCATGGCGCCTTTGGAGCGCCCGGTCGTGCCCGAGGTGTAGAGGATCGCCGCGAGATCCTCAGGCCCCCTGGGGACGTCGGCGAACGCGCCGTCCTGCCGGTCCGCGGCCTCGGCGGCGCTGCCGCCGCCCGCGGCGTCGAGGGTCCAGATCTGGCGGACCTTCGCGGCGGCCTCCGCCAGCGCGTCGCGCTTGCCCGGATCGCAGACGAACACGCTGGGCTCGGCGTCGCCCAGGAAGTAGCCGATCTCCGCCGGGGTGTAGGCGGTGTTGAGCGGCAGGAACACCGCCCCGGCCCGGACCGCGCCGAGATACAGGAAGATCACCTCGGGGCTCTTCTCGACCTGCACGGCCACCCGGTCGCCGGGCTGGACGCCCGCCGCCCGCAGGGAAGCCGCGTAGGCGCCGGAGCGGGCGATCAGGTCCGCGTAGCTGTATCGGCGGCCTTCCGGCGTCTCGATCACGGTCTTGGCGGGATCGGGAACGCCGTCCCGCACCAGGGAGAAGAGGTGGTTCGTCATCGTGAGGCTGAGCTATCACGGGCTGCGTGTCTCGCGCACCCATAGCCGCCTGAAGGGCCTTTGGGCGAGCCCTTTCAGGCGGCCAGCCGCTGCCGTGACGACAGGAAGGCGCCGTCCGGGGTGCGCTCGGGGGCGAACAGCCCGAGACCGGTGGGCGCGGGCATGCCGACATAGATCGCCTCCATGCCGCGCCGCCCATAGGCCTCGTGCCAGAACCCGGAGCCCTTGGAGTCCCGGGAGAAGTCCCGCCACCACGTGCGGTGCGGCTCCGACCGGGTGAAAGTCTCCAGGCTCTCCAGATCGCGCCAGTACTGGCGCATGCCGACATGGTTCAGCCCGAAGAACAGGTTCTCGTGCGCCAGCAGCCCGTCCGGTTGGCTCCGCACCGAGGCGGCGATGCCGCGGCTGAGGCCCATCAGCGCGAGCAGGCCGCGCCAGCGGGCGACCCGGAAGCCGAGATACACGACCACAAGGTCGGGATAGCCGGAGAGATCCACGGACTGGCGGACGGGAGCACCTTGCATGAGTCAGCCTCCTAGGCTTGTATGCAATGTAAACATGCGGCGGTCTGCGTACAGTGTCAACATCGATTCCGGACAGGACCTATCATCATGGCGACCTGCGCGCGGCGCTGGTCGCCGCCGCCCTGGATCTCCTGGAGACGGCGGGCGAGACAGCGTTGTCGCTGCGCGCGGCGGCCCGGGCCTGCGGCGTCTCGGCCATGGCGCCCTACCGCCACTTCGCCGACAAGGAGGATCTTCTCGAAGCCGTCGCGGCAAGCGGGTTCGAAGATCTCGCCGCCTGCCTGGAGGCCGCCGACAGCGCCGCGGCGGGGGGCCAGGCGCTGGCCGCACAGGGGGCGGCCTACGTGGCCTTCGCCTGCCGGCGCCCGGCCCTGTTCCGGCTGATGTTCATGAGGCCCTGCCGGGCGCCGGGCAAATCGCGGGCCTACGGGATCCTGGAGGAGCGGGCGGCGGCGCTGGCGGGTTCGGGGATGTCCGCCGAGGACCTGACGCTCGCCGCCTGGTCGCTGGTCCACGGGCTCGCCGCGCTGATCCTCGACCGCCGGGTGCCCCTGGAGGGCGCGGCCGCGGAGGCCGCCGCCCGGCGGATCACCCTGTCCTTCGCCCGGCTGACGGCGCGCGGCTGAGTCAGGCCTCGGCGAGCACCACGGCCCGCGGCGGCGGCAGCTTGGCGCGCAGCTCCCGGGTCACCGCAGGCGCCGCGACCACGGTGCCGAGATTGGCGTAGGTCTCGTGGTTCCGCTCGATGGCGGCGAGGTCGTAGAGGTAGTTGACCATCAGGCCGTGGGACTGCGCGAGGCCCTTCCTGGAGGTGTCGCCCAGGAAGTTGATCCGGTCGAGGCGCGCGCCGTTGCCGAGATGGAACCGGGCCACCGGGTCGAGGGGGCGCCCGCGCTCGTTCTTGGCGCGCAGGAAATAGGCCGCCGCCGCCGGGATCAGCGCCCGGCGCACCGTCTCGGCCCGGGCCTTGTCGGCGGGCCAGTCCGGATCGTCCAGCGCCCGCAGGGTCTCGACATCTTCCGGCAGCAGGCCCTGCGGACTGTCGGCGCGGCGCTCCCGCGCCAGCCACGCGGCGAAGCCCGGGACCGGCGACAGCGTCACGAAGGTCTTGAGCGTGGGGATCTCGCGGGTGAGATCCTCGACCACCTGCTTGATCAGGAAGTTGCCGAAGGTGACGCCGGCGAGCCCCTTCTGGCAGTTCGAGATCGAGTAGAACACCGCCGTGTTGGCCGCCTGCGGCTGCAGGGGCTTGCGCGCCTGCGACAGGATCGGGGCGATCGCCGGGGCGATCTCTCCGGTGAGCGCCACCTCCACGAAGATCAGCGGCTCGTCGGCCAGAGCCGGGTGGAAGAACGCGAAACAGCGCCGGTCCGGCGGCTCGATCCGGGCGCGCAGGTCGTCCCAGTCCGCGATGGCGTGGACCGCCTCGTAGCGGATGATCTTCTCCAGGATATGCGCCGGCGTGGTCCAGTCGATGTGGCGCAGCACCAGGAAGCCGCGGTTGAACCACGAGGCGAACAGGTGCTCGAAGTCGCAATCGAGGCTGTCGACCGCATCCATCAGGGCCGGGTCGGCCTCGTCGCCGGCGCGCAGCGCCCGGCGCAGATCGAACAGGTCCTCGCGCATCCGCACGAGGCTGAGCGTGCCGCCGCGGGCGAGGTTGAGGCGGCGGATCAGCTCCTGGCTGCGCGGCTCGGCGGCCTCGTGCAGGCTGCCGAGCCGCGCGCGCGACGGGGCGGCCCGGTAGGCGGCGATCGCCGCGTCGACGGCGGCGTGGTCCGCGTCGAAATCGAGCGCGATGGCGCGCAGGAAGGCGTGGCGCTCGGCCTGGCCGAAACTGGCGTAGCGGTCGAGGATCAGGCGGGCCAGCGCCACCCCGGAGGCCTCGCCGCGCCGGGAGATCAGATCCTCGCACAGCTTGACGAGGTCGCCGGCGCTCGCCCGGGACGCGATGTCGCCGCGCCCGATGCCGATCAGGTCGCGGCCGCGCTCGCTGATGGTCTGAAGCAGGTCGCCGAAGAAGGAGATCGCCGCCATGACCCTTGCACTGACCCCCGTCGGTTCGGACCTAGAGCGCCTCCGGCCCCGCGACGCCGGCTCGTCGATCGGAGGCGTGCGGAACCGGGTGCGTGAACCGCCGGCCCTCCGTGGGGAGGCCGGATCAGCGCCCCGATCCTGGACGACAGTCTACGGCGGCGCGCCGTCCACGACCAGAGCTTGAGCGTCCCGGACGGTGGGAGTCCGCATCCTGTCGGGCCGGTATGAAGGTCCCGTGACGGGCTGCGGCTCAGAGCCGCTCGGCCACGGTGGCGAGGTCGGCCCGTTCCCGCCAATCGCCGACGCCGTGCTGGCGGGCGAAGCGGAGCTCGGCGGCGCGGCGGGCGCGCTCGGGATCGCGCGCCCGTGCGATCTCGACCGAGCCGATCGTGAACGGCACGCCGAGGATCTCCTTGGCGAAGTCGACGCGGTAGTTCGGCATTCCGTACTCCCTGCTGCGGCGGTCCCGGATCCGTCCGCACGGAACGAAACCGCCCTTTCGCTCGTCATCCGGTGCGGAACCTGGATCGGCTCGACGCCTCGGACGTGACCTGCGGCGGCCGCTCGCGTGCGGACGGCCTCAGCCGCATCGTTCGCATATGGTGCGGTGTCGGAGCGGGTGAAGGGTCTGCGGCGTGATGGAGCGTGCCGGCAGGAATGCGCTGCCGCGGCTTGCCGGGCGGCGCGCTCTGCCCGTATCGCTCGCGCCCTGCCCCATTCTCCCTGCCAGTTTCTCCCGGACACGGACCCGACCATGGCCTTCCCGCGGCGGCGCGCCTGCCTGTTCCCGATCCAGCCGTGACAACGTTCCTCGACGCGAAGGCCCGGCTCGGCCTGACGCTGATCGCCGGCGGCGCCGTCGCCAACATCTACTACAACCAGCCGCTGCTCGGGCTGATCGTCGCCGAGTTCGGCGACCGCGCCGCCCTGTGGGTGCCGACCACGGCCCTGGTCGGGTACGGGCTCGGCATCGTCGGGCTCGTGCCGCTCGGCGACGCCCTGCCGCGCCGCGCCCTGATCGTCGGGCAATGCCTCGGCCTCGCCGTGGCGCTGCTGGCGGTGGGCCTCGCCCCGAACCTCCCGAGCCTCGCGCTCGCCCATCTGGTGGTCGGCGTGCTGGCCTGCGCGGCCCAGCAGGCGGTGCCGTTCGCGGCCGAGCTCGCCCCGGATGCGACCCGCGGGCGGATCGTCGGCCAGGTCATGACCGGGCTCCTCACCGGCATCCTGCTCGCCCGCACGGCGAGCGGCTTCCTGGGGGCGCATCTCGGCTGGCGGCCGGTCTTCCTGGTCGCGTCCGTGCTGGCGCTCGCCATGGCGGGTATCGCGCGGGCCACCCTGCCCCGCACGGTGCAGACGCACCCGCTGCGCTACCGCGCCCTGATGCTGTCGATCCTCCATCTGGCCCGCACCCAGCCGGTGCTGCGCACCGCGAGCCTGTCGCAGGCGCTGCTGTTCGCCGGATTCAACGCCTTCTGGGCGACCCTCGCGCTGCTGGTCGAGGGGCCGCCCTTCGGGCTGTCCGCCGCCGGGGCGGGGCTGTTCGGGGTGATCGGCGTCTGCGGTGCCTTCGTGGCGCCGATCTCGGGCCGCTTCACCGACCGGCGGGGGGCGAAGCCCGTCGTGCTCGGCGGCAGCCTGCTGGTCGCCCTGTCCTTCCTGGTGCTCTGGGCCGGGGGCACGTGGTCGCTGATCGCGGTCGCGCTCGGCGTGCTGCTCATCGATATCGGCATGAACGGGGCGCTCATCGCCAACCAGACCCGGGCCTACGCGCTGGTCCCCGGCGCGCGGGGGCGCATCAACACCGTGCTGTTCACCACCCTGTTCGTGTTCGGGGCACTCGGCGCCTATGCCGGCTCGCAGGCTTTCCTGCTGTTCGGCTGGGCGGGGGTCTGCGCGGTCGGCCTCGTCTTCTCGGCGCTCGCCGTGATCGTGGCGGCCCGCGATCCGCACCCGCCGGGCGTGCAATCTACCTGAGCACCCGCGACAGCCGGCACCAGGCCGCCTTCCCGGCCGGCAGGCCGAACCGGAGGCGCTCCGGGCGCTCGGCGAAGCGCCGCACCGCGATCCCGGACGCCGCGAGCCGCCGGTAGAGGTCCGGCCCGTCGGGGAAGTCGGCGGTCCGGAACAGGCTGGTGCCGCCGACGATCCGGCCGCCGCCCCGGGCGATCATCCGGTCGAGGCGGGCCGCGTCGGCCGCTCGGTCCCGGGCGGCCGACGCCCGCCACTCCGCATCCGACAGCGCCGCGCGCCCGATCGCCAGGGCGGGACCCGACACCGCCCAGGGGCCCAGCGCCGCGGCGATCCGGTCCGCCGTGGCGGGATCGGCGATCGCGAAGCCGAGGCGCAGGCCGGCGAGCCCGTAGGTCTTGCCGAAGGAGCGCAGCACCACGAGGCCCGGCGCCAAGTCCGGTGCGGAGACGTGGGGGCACAGACTCGCCACCGGCTCCAGATCCGCGAAGGCCTCGTCGGCGACCAGAAGGCCGCCGCGCGCGCCGAGCGCTTCGGCGAGCGCCCGGCGCTCCGCCAGCGAATGGGTCCGCCCGTCCGGGTTGTTGGGATCGACGATCACCGCCACCCGGGCGTCACCGAGCCCCGCGACGGTCGAAACCTCGTCCACCGCGTGGCCGGCCCGCGCCCAGGCGGCGGCGTGCTCGGCATAGGTCGGCCCGAGCACCGCGACGCGGCCCGGCGCCAGGAGCCGGGGCAGGGTCTCGATCAGGATCTGGGTACCAGGGGCGGGCACGACATGGTCGGCATCCGGCGCGCCGTAGGCCGCGGCGGCCGCCTCCCGGAGCGCCCGGACCTCCGCGGCCCCGGGCAGCCGGGCCCAGGCGCTGGCCTCCACCGGCGGGACACGATACGGGACCGGGTTGATCCCCGTCGAGAGGTCGAGCCAGGGCTCCGGCGCATCGGGATAGGCCATTCGCAGGCCGCCGAGATCGCCGCCATGCGCGATCGGGGCGACCTCACGCGCGGGAACGCTCCACACCGAATGGTCCATCTGCCCGGTACGTTTGCCGACACGCTCGCCGTCCTCGCCGTCGCCCTCGGGATCGAGGCGGCGGCCGGCTATCCGGATGCGCTCTACAGGGCCGTCGGTCACCCTGTCACCTGGATCGGCCGGCTGATCGCCGCCCTGGAGCGCGGCCTCAACCGCGGCTCCGACCGGCGCCGCCGGATCGCCGGCTGCGTCGCGCTGGCGCTGCTGCTCGCCGCGGTGGGCCTGCCCGCCCTCGCCGTCGCGGCGCTGGCGGGACTCGCGGGCCACCTCCCCGCCGTGCTCCTCCTCGGCCTGATCTGCGCGAGCCTGCCGGCGCAGCGCAGCCTGCACCAGCACGTCGCCGCCGTGGAGCAGGCCCTGCGGACCGGCGGCCTGGAGGCCGGGCGCCGGTCCGTGGCGATGATCGTCGGACGCGACCCCGAGCGCCTCGACGCGCCGGCCGTCTGCCGCGCCGCCATCGAGAGCCTCGCGGAGAACTTTTCCGACGGGATCGTGGCGCCGTGCGTCTGGATCGGCTGCCTCGGCCTGCCCGGGGGCGCCCTCTACAAGGCGATCAACACCGCCGACAGCATGATCGGCCACCGCAGCCCGCGCTACGCCGCCTTCGGCTGGGCTGCGGCTCGGCTCGACGACGGCGTGAACCTGCCGGCCTCGCGGCTCGCCGGCCTGCTGATCGCCGGGGCGGCGGCCCTGCGCGGCGCCGACGCCCGGGGCGCGCTCCGGGCGATGATGCGCGATGCGCGCCATCACCGCTCGCCCAATGCCGGCTGGCCGGAAGCCGCCATGGCCGGGGCGCTGGGCCTGCGCCTCGCGGGGCCCCGGATCTACGACGGCACCCTCGTCCCCGACGCCCATATGGGCGACGGCCGGGCCGAGGCCACGGCCGACGACATCGCCGGGGCGCTGGCGCTCTACCGGACGGCCTGCTGGTTCCAGGGGGGGCTCGTCCTGACGCTCCTCGTTCTCTGCCTGTCGCTCACGGGCTGAGCCGTCTTCGCGAGCGCCGCGAAGCAACCCGGCCGCGCCACGCAGACGGAGGGCCTCCAGCCCTGGCTTGCTTCGCGGCGCCCGCAAACACGGCGCACCGTTCAATCGGGCCTTGGCACGGCCCGCGCACCGGACGCATCGTGGCCGGACGGGGCTGGATGAGGGAGACGCCGATGCGCGCTGTATTCGTGGATGCCAGCGAGACCCTGGCGGCGGTGGCCCGGCGGCTGCTGCGGCCGGACGATCCGCCCTTCGCGATCCACGCGGATCCCGGCATCACCCCGCAGGACCTGCCCCCGATCCTGGACGGGGCTGAGATCGCGGTGATCGACCACACCGCCCTCCCCGGCGACGTGGCCCGGGCCTGCGCAGGCCTCAAGCACGTGGTGTTCCTCGGCACCGGCGCGCGCAGCTACATGGACCCGGAGGCGCTCGCGGCCGAGCGCGGCATCGCGGTCCACACCATCAAGGGCTACGGCGACACCGCGGTCGCCGAATGCGCCTTCGCGCTGATGTGGGCCGCCGCCCGGGGCCTGCCCGAGATGGACCGGGCGATGCGCGCCGGATCCTGGCTGCGCACGGAGGGCATCCAGCTCACCGGCAAGACCGTCGGCCTCGTCGGGTTCGGCGGGATCGCCGCCGAGATGGCGCGGCTCTGCCGCGGCATCGGCATGCGCGTGCTCGCCTGGAACCGCACCGAGCGGACGCATCCGGATGTCGCGTTCGTCGCGCTCGAGCACCTGCTCGCCGAGAGCGACGTGGTCTCGCTCCACCTGCTGCTGACCGACGCGACCCGCGGCTTCCTGTCGGCCGCGCGGATCGCCGCGATGAAGCCCGGCGCGATGCTGATCAACACCGCCCGCGGGGCATTGCTCGACGAGGCCGCCCTGGTCGAGGCCCTGCGCAGCGGCCGTGTCGCGCGGGCCGGGCTCGACGTGTTCACGGTCGAGCCGCTGCCGGCCGATCACCCGCTGGCGGCCCTGCCCAACGTCACGCTGTCGGCGCATTCGGCGTTCCGCACGCCCGAGGCCAGCGACAACCTGATCGGCGCCGCCCTCGACCATTGCCGGCGGATCGCCGCCGGCTGACGCGCGCTCAGTGCTCGGTGCCCGGCATGTTCGGGCGCGGGGCATCGCCGTGATGGTGGATCAGGCTGGAGCGTTCCGGGCTGCCCTTCGCGTCGGCGACCTGCTTGCGCGCCGCAGCGGCCAGAAACCACACGCCACCGAGCGTGCCGAGGGCGAGAATCAGTAGCGGGAATCCCTGGCTCATCGCGGTGCCCTCCTCGGCAGAGTCCCGCAGCGTCGCGGGTACGCATGATCGTGCCGCGTGTTCCGGCGTGAGGAGGGATAACGCACGAACCCGTCCCGTGTTCAGGCGGGCCGCGCCCCCGTCGGAACTGCCCGCCGCGCCGCATCCCGGCGCAGGGCCGAGAGCACCACGAACATCAGGCCGGCGCCCACGGCCAGGCAGGCCGACAGGAACAGCATCGGCACGAGATTGCTCTGCGTCTGGTCGCGGATGAACGGTACGGCGTTCTGCGCGACGAAGCCGCCGAGGTTGCCCACCGAGTTGATCGCCGCGATCCCGGCGGCCGCCGAGGCGCCGCGCAGGAAGGTCCCGGGCATCGACCAGAAGACCGGCTGGGCCGCGAAGGTCCCGGCGGCCGCCACGCACAGGCAGGCGAACTTCACCGCGTTGCCCGGCAGGACGACGCTGAGCGCGAGCCCGGCCGCCCCGACCAGAGCCGGCCCGACCACGTGCCAGGTCAGCGCGTTGCCCTCCGCGCCGGTGCGGGCGGCGTGACGCGGGACCCACCACAGGGCGAAGGCCGTGGCCATCCAGGGAATGATGTTGAGGAAGCCGTTGGTCAGGTTCGAGACGCCGAAGCCCTTGACCACGGTCGGCAGCCAGTAGCCGAGGCCGTAGGCGGCCAGCGGCAGCGAGACGTAGACCCCGGCGAGCATCAGCACGCGCCGGTCGAGGAGCGCCGCGAACGGGTTGCCGTGGTCGACATGGCCGCCATCCTCGCGCTCGGCCCGGAGCGTCCGGGCGAGCCAGTCGCGCTGGGTCTGCGACAGCCAGGGCGCGGTCTCGGGCCCGTCGGGCAGCACCACCAGCACCACCGCGGCCATGAGGATCGCCGGCGCGCCGGTGGCCAGGAACACCCATTGCCAGCCCTGGAGGCCGAGGAGCCCGTCGAGACCGAGCAGCGCGCCGCCGATCGCCGCGCCGATCGCGTTGGCGATCGCGCTGGCGATCATGAACCAGCCGATCATGCGGGCCCGGTGTCCTTGCGGGAACCACAGGGTCAGGGCGAACAGCACGCCGGGGAAGAACCCGGCTTCCGCGACCCCGAGCAGGAAGCGCAGCACGTAGAACATCGTTGTGCCCTGGGTGAAGCCGAGGAGCACCGTGACGATCCCCCAGGTGATCATGATCCGTGCGAACCAGATCCGCGCACCGACCCGTTCGAGGAACACGTTGGCCGGCACCTCGAACAGGAAGTAGCCGATGAAGAACAGCGAGGCCCCGAGCCCGTAGGCGGTCTCGCTGAGGCCGAGGCTGCCGACCATCTCCAGCTTGGCGTAGGAGACGTTCTGCCGGTCGATATAGGCGATCAGGTAGAGCAGGCCGAGCAGCGGCATCAGCCGCAGCGTCACGGTGCGCACGGTGCTCGCGGCGAGATCTTCCCCGACGGGGGATGGCGTGGGCGGCATGGGGCGTTCCTCCGGGCGCGTGCGGCCCTTCGGGGCGGGACCGGCATTACACAGAGTTATCCCTGGCTCAGGCCGCGTCTACCGGGCAAGCGCCAGCAGGCGGTCGCAGTCGACATGGGCCGCGATGTGTCGCGCGAGGCCGTCGAGCGCCGCCTCGACGCCGGCCTCGTAGCCGGCGCCGTCCGAGGCCGTCCCGAGGCGCGCGAGCCAGGCCGCCCGCTGGGCGTCGTCGGCGAACAGGCCGTGGACATAGGTTCCGGCCACGCGCCCGTCCGCCGAGACCGCCCCGTCCAGGCGCCCGTCGGCGAAGCGCAGCAGGGGGCGGGCCGCGTCGGGACCCGCGGTCATGCCGATATGCATCTCATAGCCCGAGAACGGCACGGCATCGGGCAGGCTCGTGCCGGTGACCGCGGCGAGGCGCTTGGCCGGGGTCATCACGGTCTCGACGTCGATGAGCCCCAGGCCCGGCACCGTCCGCGGCGCGCCCTCGATCCCGAGCGGATCGGCGAGCGTGCGCCCGAGCATCTGATAGCCGCCGCACAGGCCGAGCACCCGGCCGCCCCGCCGAACATGGGCGCGCAGGTCGATGTCCCAGCCCTCGGCACGGAACCGGTCGAGGTCGTCGATGGTGGTCTTCGAGCCCGGCAGCAGCACCAGGGCAGCCTCCGCGGGGATCGCCGTCCCCGGATGGACCAGCACCACCGACACGCCGGGCTCGGCCCGAAGCGGATCGAGATCGTCGAAATTGGCGATGCGCGGCAGCACCGGCACCGCCACCGTGACGGAACCGGGCCGGCGCGATTCCGAGCCCGCGAGCCCCAGGACGTCCTCGGCCGGCAGGCGTGCGGCGTCGGGGAAGTGGGGCACAAGGCCGAGCGCCGCCCAGCCGGTCCTCTCGGAGATCAGCCGCATGCCGTCGGCGAACAGGCTCGGATCGCCGCGGAAGCGGTTGACGAGGAAGCCGGCGATCAGCGCGGCGTCCTCGGGATCGATCACGGCCTTCGTGCCGACGAGGCTCGCGATCACCCCGCCCCGGTCGATGTCGCCGACCAGCACCACCGGCGTGTCGGTGGCCCGGGCGAAGCCCATATTGGCGATGTCGCCCGCGCGCAGGTTCACCTCGGAGGCCGAGCCCGCGCCCTCGACGAGGACGAGATCGGCGTCTTCCGCGAGGCGTGAGAAACTGTCCAGGACGGCGGACATCAGCCGGGGCTTCCAGGCCTGGTAGTCGCGCGCCTTCACGGTCGCGACCATCCGGCCCTGCACCACCACCTGGGAGCCGACCTCGCTCTGCGGCTTCAGCAGGACCGGGTTCATGTGCACGGAGGGCGCCACCCGGGCGGCCCGGGCCTGGAGCGCCTGCGCCCGGCCGATCTCGCCACCGTCGGCGGTGACGGCGGCGTTGTTCGACATGTTCTGCGGCTTGAACGGCCGGACCCTCAGGCCCCGCTCCGTGAAGGCGCGCGCCAGCCCCGCCACGATCAGCGACTTGCCGACATCGGAGCCGGTGCCCTGGATCATCAGGGCCTTTTTCCGCAACGGGCTCAGAACTCGATCCCTTCCTGCGCCTTCACGCCGGCGGCGAAATGGTGCTTGACGCTGCCCATCTCGGTGACGAGGTCGGCGGCCTCGATCAGGGCCGGCTTGGCGTTGCGGCCGGTGACGACCACGTGCAGGTCCGGCCGGCGGCGCGTCAGCGCGGCCAGCACCGCGTCGAGGTCGAGATAGTCGTAGCGCAGCGCGATGTTCAGCTCGTCGAGGACGAGCAGGCGGATCGCGGGATCGGCCATCAGGCCTTCGGCGACGGCCCAGGCATGGCGGCAGGCGGCGATGTCCCGCGCCTTATCCTGGGTCTCCCAGGTGAACCCCTCCCCGAGGGTGTGCCACGCGACCCGGTCGCCGAAGGCCGCCACGGCGTGGCGCTCGCCGGTGTCCCAGCCGCCCTTGATGAACTGCACCATGCCGACCCGCCAGCCGCGGCCGAGCGCCCGCAGCATCAGCCCCAGAGCCGCCGTGCTCTTGCCCTTGCCGGGGCCGGTATGGACGAGGAGCAGGCCCTTCTCGAGGGTCTTGCCCGCCACCTCGGCATCCTGAACGGCCTTGCGCTTCTCCATCTTCTCGCGGTGGCGCGCGGCATCGTCGCTCATGCGGGGACTCCTTCGAGGGGGGCTTGCGGCTTCACGACCAGCGGCAGGCCGGCCACGGTGAGCACGACCCGGTCGGCGCGGGCAGCGAGCGTCTGATGGAGGCGGCCGGCCGCGTCGCGGAAGCGCCGGGCGAGGGCGTTGTCGGGCACGATTCCGAGCCCGACCTCGTTGCCGACCAGCACCAGCGGACCCCGCGCAGCGGCGCAGGCGGCGAGCAGCCGCTCCGTCGCGTCGGCTATGTCGGCCTCCGCCAGGATCAGGTTGGTGAGCCAGAGCGTGAGGCAATCGACGAGGACCGGCCCGTCGGACGCGGCGACCGCTTCCGGCAGGGCGACCGGCACGTCGCGGGTGCGCCACGCCCCGACGCGCCGGGCGCGGTGCTGGGCGATGCGCGCGACCATCTCGTCGTCGAAGGCCTGCGCGGTGGCGAGATACAGCCACGGGCCGGGGCAGGCTTCGATCAGCCCCTCCGCGTAGGCGCTCTTGCCGGACCGGGCCCCACCGAGGACGAGGGTCATGCGAGGGGTGGGCTGGGGCATGGTCCTCCATCGCCGCAACCCGGCTCGCGGTCAAACCTGGTTTCTGCCGTGCATGAGCGGTTGCCGGCCGCGTCTGCTCCGACTATAGAACGCCGGCCCAACCAGTGCGCCCTTCGTCTAGCGGTCCAGGACGTCGCCCTTTCACGGCGAAAACACGGGTTCGATTCCCGTAGGGCGCGCCAACAAAATCAAG
>Ga0255028_100097_pt1 | contig 22497 bp, 24 predicted proteins | sample DRGLUT_MetaT_FD_178168 | JGI IMG/M metagenome (GOLD analysis project Ga0255028, IMG submission 178168) | Metatranscriptome of freshwater microbial communities from Pennsylvania, United States - DR:GLUT (Metagenome Metatranscriptome) | ecosystem: Environmental > Aquatic > Freshwater > Creek...
CGAGCCCCGAGCCGAGATGCCCGCCGGTGATCGACACCGCGTCGATCATCTCGGCGCGCACCGCGTCCGCCACAGCCGGCAGATCCGATTCCGGAAGCCCGCGCAACGCCGCAGGATTCGGGACACGATCCAGCAACGCCGATTGCTCAGGTGATATCGCCAATGGTCGCATCCGCTCGTTCGAGTGTGGCGACGGCCCCGTCGCGAGCCCGAGGCAACCGCGACGCCAGCACGCGGGGGTACGCGTTCATGCTAGAACCCACCCGTCCGTCGCTGTCATGATAGTGCCAGTTACGGATGATTGGCGGCGCGATCAATGTCGGGCCGGCGTTTTTTCCAGTCACGTGCCCTTACCGCCACAAGAGGTCCGCCTTTGAGCCCGGCTCGTCTGTGCACAATCCTGCTCACGCTCGCGATTACCGGAAGCAGCCAAGCTTACGCCGAGCCGCGGCCCCCGGACGGCAATCTCGACTTCCTGTGCAACTTCCTGGGCGATTGTCCGACGCGGGCGGCCCCAGGAGGCCCGGACCGCGATGCGCGACCCTTCGTCGGCAACCTGGGCCGCCCCTGCGCGTGGCGGTATCGCCCGACCCCGGAGGGATCGCGCCGGGTGCGGGTATGCTGGTGAGGCGGCGCAGGGTATTCTGTGCCGCGATCGTGGCTGTGGCGGCCCTCGGCGCCGCGCCGGCCCCCGCCGACGAGGCCTGCCCGGGGCTTTTCGCCGATGGCCGGGCGCCCGTGCTCACCAATCCGAAGCTCGCCGCGCAGACGGTGCCCCTGTGCTTCGAGGCGTTCGCGGTGCTCCATTCCGGGATGGCGCGCACGCCGCTCTATTCGGCCGAGCATCTCACCCGCGCGAGCGTGGCGGAAGCGCGGACGGTGGTGCGGGACGATTCCTTCCACGAGGAGGCACGGCTTCCGGAGAACCAGCGGGCGTCGCTGGAGGATTACGTCCGCAGCGGCTTCGACCGGGGCCATCTGGCGCCGGCGGGCGACATGCCGACCCTGCGGGCCCAGGCCGAATCGTTCAGCCTCGCCAATATCGTGCCCCAGAACCGGATGCTGAACCGCGGCCTCTGGGCCGACATCGAGGAGAGCGTCCGTCGCGTGGCGAGCCGGCGCGGGTCGATCTTCGTGGTGACCGGCGTGATCTTCTCCGGCGACGCGGTGCAGCAGATCAGGGGCGGCGTGCTGGTTCCGACCCGGCTGTTCAAGGCGCTCTACGATCCGGCGAGCGGGCAGGCCGGGGCCTACCTCGCGCCCAACGACGCGTCGAAGGATTGGGGCGCGGTCTCGATCGACGAACTGAACCGGGACTCGGGGATCGACGTGTTCCCGAGCCTTCCGGCCGCGGTCCGGACTACCGCGATGATCCTGCCCGATCCCCACGCCAGCGCCCGCTCGGACGAGCACCGCCCGCGACGGGAGGAGACGTGGCCGGACTGGCTCCGGCGCGAGGGCTATCGCGTGCTGCGCAGGCTCGTGCACGATCTCCTGCGCGCGATCTTCTGACGGGAGCATCCATGGCACAGGACAGGCACGGCAGCCGGCCCGAAACCGGCGACAGCGGCCAGGACAGGTTCGAGCCCTTCGCCGACGACGCCACCGTGCGCAGCGTCGGCGCCCTGTCGTTCGAGAACGGCAAAGATCGAATCGCCGTGCACGGATCGATCGACCTCACGCGGGACAAGGCGGGCCTCGCGCAGGCCAAGCACCTGAGGGAGACCCTGGCGGCGATCGTGAAGGCGCTGGAAACCGGCGACCTGCCGGAGGCGGTCGCGGACAGCCCCGACGCGGCGCCGACATCGGTCCGCAATCCGTTCGCCTGACCATCCCAATCGAGGAGCCTTCCAGCGGCAACCTTGCCGCTGCCCGGCGGGGCTGATACTCGGGCAGCGTCATTCTATATCTTGGAGAACGCGCGTACAGGACGGGTGCAGACGCCCCGCACCTGGCCCGTGCCGCTGGCACGCATTGCGCATTCCCGCACACCACGCCGAGGACGGTCCGCGATGGCTCGCGAATTCATCTACCACATGCGGGGCCTGACCAAGGCCTATACCGGCGGCAAGAAGGTCCTGGATAGCGTCAACCTGTCCTTCTACCCCGATGCCAAGATCGGTGTGCTCGGCATCAACGGCTCGGGCAAGTCGACGCTGCTCAAGATCATGGCCGGCCTCGACAAGGACTTCACCGGCGACGGCTGGGTCGCCCAGGGCGCGCGCGTCGGCTACCTGCCGCAGGAGCCCCAGCTCGATCCGAACAAGTCCGTCCGCGAGAACGTGATGGAGGGCGTCGCCGAGAAGCAGGCCATGCTCGACCGCTACAACGAGCTCGCCATGAACTACTCGGAGGAGACCGCCGACGAGATGACCGAGCTCCAGGACCGGATCGAGTCCCTGGGTCTCTGGGAACTCGATTCCAAGGTCGATCAGGCCATGGAGGCCCTGGGCTGCCCCAGCGACGAGCAGCCGGTCGCCACCCTGTCGGGCGGCGAGCGCCGCCGAATCGCGCTGTGCCGCCTGCTCCTGTGGGAGCCGGAGCTGCTGCTCCTCGACGAGCCGACCAACCACCTCGACGCCGAGACGGTGAACTGGCTGGAAGGCCACCTGCGCCAGTACCCCGGCGCGATCCTGATCGTGACCCACGACCGGTACTTCCTCGACAACGTCACGAGCTGGATCCTGGAGCTCGATCGCGGCAAGGGCATCCCGTACGAGGGCAACTACTCGGCGTGGCTGGTGCAGAAGCAGAAGCGCCTCGAGCAGGAGGGCCGCGAGGACATGGTCCGCCAGCGCTCCATCGCCCGTGAGCAGGAGTGGATCGCCGCCTCGCCGAAGGCCCGCCAGTCCAAGTCGAAGGCGCGCATCACCCGCTACGAGGAGCTGGTCGCCAAGCAGAACAACAAGGTCGATGCCTCCGCGCAGATCGTCATCCCGATCGACGAGCGGCTCGGCAACAACGTCATCGAGTTCGAGCACCTCAGCAAGGCGTTCGGCGACCGGCTGCTGATCGAGGACCTGTCGTTCAAGCTGCCGCCGGGCGGCATCGTCGGCGTGATCGGCCCGAACGGCGCCGGCAAGACCACCCTGTTCAAGATGATCACCGGCCAGGAGAAGCCCGACAGCGGCAAGATCGATGTCGGCGAGACCGTGAAGCTCGGCTACGTCGACCAGTCGCGCGACGCCCTCGATCCGAACGCCACGGTCTGGCAGGAAGTCTCGGGCGGCAACGACATCATCTATTTCAACAAGCGCGAGATCAATTCGCGCGCCTATTGCGCGGCCTTTGCGTTCAAGGGCCCCGACCAGCAGAAGAAGGTCGGCACCCTCTCCGGCGGCGAGCGCAACCGGGTGCACCTCGCCCGGACCCTGAAGGGCGGCGCCAACGTGCTGCTCCTCGACGAGCCGACCAACGACCTCGACATGGAGACCCTGCGCGCCCTCGAGGACGCGCTGGAGGATTACGCCGGCTGCGCGGTGATCATCAGCCACGATCGCTGGTTCCTGAACCGCATCGCCACCCTCATCCTCGCCTTCGAGGGCGACAGCCACGTCGAGTGGTTCGAGGGCAACTTCTCCGACTACGAGGCCGACAAGGTCCGCCGCCTCGGGGCGGATTCGATCATGCCCAAGAAGATCAAGTACAAGCGCTTCTCGCGCTGAGCGCCGCCGGAACCCGCTCCCGCCCGCAGGGCCGCGCGGGAGCGGGTCGCACGGCCTCCTTCATCCGGGCGTGATCAGTCGAGGCGTGATCGCGCTTCGGCCAGCATCACCGCGAGGCTTTGTGTGAGCGGAAGAGCGGGCCGCCATCCGGTGAGCCGCGCGAACGCCGTGGGGTCGCAGCCCTCGCTGCGCACGCCCTGCGGCCGGACCCGATCGGGCGTTGCCCGGACCGTGAAGGTCGCCTCCGTCATCGTGCGGAGCGCGTCGAGGATCTCGGCGACCGACGTGATCACCCCCGATCCGACGTTGAAGATGGCGCCTTCGGGCAGGTCGTCGATCCGCTCGATGACCCGCAGGCACGCCGCAGCGAAGTCGGCGATGTCGAAGAAGTCCCGCGCGGCCGAGAGGTCGCCGACGTCCAGGCTCGCCGCCGCCAGCCCCCGCTCGATGCGGGCGATCTGCGCGGCGAAGGACGCCACCACGAAGGTCTCGCTCTGACCGGGGCCGATATAGTTCGACGGCCGCAGCACGAGATGCTTCACGCCGGCACGGGCGAGCACGTCGCGCAGGATGTACTCGCACGCGTTCTTGGTCCGCCCGGAGATGGTGTCGGGCCTTGGCGTCACGCCCTCGTCCGGGCGCGGATGGATCCGGAACGCCTCCCCGTAGACCACGGTCGAGCTCAGGAACACGAGGGCCGCATTGGTCCGGGCCACCGCCTCGGCGAGGTTCAAGGTCCCGAGCAGATCCGCCCGCCAGGCATAGGACGGCGTCTCGCTCGACTGCGCCACCGAGGCCAGGGCCGCGAGATGGAAGACGATGTCCGGATCGAAGGCTGCAACCGCCTGCGTGAGCCGGCTGGCCTCGAACGGGTCGACCTCCAAAAAGGTCACGCCGTCGAGCGGCGGCTGTGCGGCCCGGTCGATCCCGAGGATCGGGCTGCCGGCCGGCAGCCCCAGCCGCAGCGCTTCGAGCAGGCGGCGGCCGAGATAATCTCCGGCTCCGGTGACGAGGACGCGCATGGATCCGGCCCCTGGACGGCGTGGACGACCCAAGCCCGGATCGGTCCGCCGCCTCTATAGCGGGTGCGGACGTGATGCGAGAGCGGATGCGGCGAGCGGTCGATCGCCGCCGCCCAGCTTCGCGCCGCCCTGCCACACACGCAGATCGGGCTGTTACACTGCGGAGCCGCGCTCGCGGTCGGCCGGGCTGTTGTCCCTAACGGAACAAAGACGCGTGATCGGCGCAGTCTCGTGCAGCGGTTGCGCGTGTACGCGCTATGTTGCAGTGCGGCCGGCGAGAACTGACGCCGGCCGGCGAATTCGGCGCGAAGATGGGCCGCGTGGCAATCACCGACGATCTTGAGCGGCCAGCCGCCGCCGAACGGCCCAGAACCGGACCGCGACCCGCCAAGCCGGCCCGCGACGCGCGGGTCGACGTGGTGCGCGGTCTCGCGCTGCTGACGATCTTCCTCGACCACATTCCGCGCAACGCGCCGGCCCTGTTCACGCTGCACAATTTCGGCTTCTCGGATGCCGCCGAGATCTTCGTGCTCCTGGCCGGCTACTCCTCGATGATCGCCTATGGCGGGTTGTTCCGCCGCGCCGGCATCCGGACGACGGTCGCGCGCATCCTGCGGCGCTGCCTCCGCATCTACCTGTTCCAGGCGGGGCTCCTGCTCGCGACGCTCGTGATCGTCCGGATCTGGATGGACCTCACCGGCCTGACGCCGCGATTCGGCGTCGCGCCGCTGCTTCAGATGGGGCTCCTGCCGGGCCTGCTGCGCGGTCTCATGCTGAACGCGCTGCCGAATTACCTCGACATCCTGCCGCTCTACATCCTGCTGCTGGCTCTGTTCCCGCTGATCTATCTCGGGATGCGGCACGCGGTCTGGGGTGTCCTGGCGCTGTCGGGCGCCCTGTGGCTCGCCGCCAACCTCGATCACCAGCTGAACCTGCCGAACGCCGCAGCCGATGACGGATGGTATTTCAACCCGTTCGCATGGCAGTTCCTTTTCGTGATCGGGGCTGCCCTGGCCCTTGCTGTCCGCGCCCGCGACGGCCTGCTGCCCTGGCGGGGCTGGGCCGCTTCCGCAGCCTGTGCCTATCTGGTCTTTGCCCTGTTCCAGGGAGGGTCGTGGATCGATTGGGGCCTGCCGGACCTGAGGCCGCTGGCGATCGACGCGCCGGACAAGAGCCATGTCGGCCCCTTGCGCCTGCTCAACATCCTGGCGCTCAGCTACCTGCTGTTCAGCGCCCCTGCCGCGCTGCGCGCCAGCCGGTGGCGCCACTTCCGGCTGATCGATGCCTGCGGCCGGCATTCGCTGGAGGTCTTCGCGGCCGGCTGCCTGGCGGCGCTCATCGGCCGCATCCTGTACCGCACCTTCGACGCCACATGGCCGCTGCAGGTCGCCGTCAATCTCGGCGGGCTGGCACTCATGCTGGGCTTGGCGAGCTTCCTGGATGCCCGGCTCCGCAGATCGGCGGATTCGAAGCCGCCCCGTCGGTAAGGGCCGGCAGGACCCAGGCCCGGAGGAGCAACGATGCCGCCAATGCGCCGCAAGGGCGACCTCCCGGAAAAGGTCTGCGCGCAATGCGGCCGGCCCTTCGCGTGGCGCAAGAAATGGGAGCGCGTCTGGGACGAAGTCCGCTACTGCTCCGACCGATGCCGGGCCGAGGCCAGGACGGCGCGCAAGCGCGACGCGGCGGAAGGGTGACGGCTCAACCGCCCCGCAGGGCGCTGAGCCCCGAGGGCGTGTCGATGTCGAGGGCGGTGCCCGGGTCGCCGGGGATCTCCAGCACGTCGGTCCGCCCCTTCAGGAGCGGCCCGGCGCCATGGTCGCCGACGAGGCGGGTGATCGCGGGACCGAGCCGGCGCAGGTTGAGAAGCACTGGATTGCCGCGCCGTCCGCCCTGGACCGGGACCACGGCGGCCGGCTCGTCCCGGGCGCCCGTGAAGGCCGCCGCGAGGCGGTCGATATGGGCAGCGGTGACGCGGGGCATGTCGCCCAGCACCACCACGGCGGCGGTACAGGTCCCCGGCAAAGCCGCGAGACCGGCCCGCAGCGAGCTGGCGAGACCGGCGCGGTAATCCGGATTCTCGATGCCGATCAGGTCGAGCCCGTCGAGGGCGGCCCGCACGGCCTCCGCGTGCGCGCCCAGCACGACCACCACCGGACGCGGCCGGGCCCCCAGGGCGGCCTCGGCCGCATGGCGCACCAGCGGCTTGCCGTCGAGGGGCGCGAGCAGCTTCGGCTCCGGGCCGAAGCGGCTGCCGAGACCCGCGGCGAGCAGGACCGTGCCGATCTCAGCGCCGATCTCACTCATGCACGGCCGGATCCACTTCCGCCTCCTCTCCGGCGGTCTCGCCGCCGGCGCGGGGTTGCGGGCGCGAGACGATCTCCATGAGAAGCCCGCCGACCCCGAGCGCGACGATGTCGGCGCGGCTGACGGGCAAGTCGGCCAACAGGCGGTGCAGGATCCAGTCGAAGCCGTTCTCCTTGGGCGAGCGCGCGCAGCCCGGCGCGCCGATCATCGGCACGTCGCCCCGGCGGCCGATCAGGAGCAGGTTGCCCGGATCGACCGGCATCCCGAGATGCTCGACCCGGCCGCCCGCCGCCGCGATCCCGGTCGGGATGACGTCGCGCCGGTCGGCGATGGCCGAGGCGCCGAACACCACCACGAGGTCGGCCCCGGCGCGATCGATCGCTTCCGCAAGTGATGCGGCGACGGCCTCGGCCGCGTGCGGCACCCGGGTCTCGGTGACGATCTCGGCTCCTGCCGGGACGAGGCGCTCGGCCAGCACCCGGAGGGTCTTGTCGATCGTCGTCTCCTTGAGGCTGGGCAGGCGGGTCGAGACCACGCCCACGCGCCGCCGGCGATAGGGCGCGACCGCCAACGCGCCGCCCGCGGCCGCCGCGCCGACGCGATCCAGCACCGCGCCCGGCACCGCGTAGGGGATGATCTTCACGGTCGCGATCATCTCGCCGGCGACGACCGGCTTGAAGCGCGGCAGTGTCGCCACCGTGACGGCCTCGTCCACCGCGTTCACGGCGTCGATCTGCGCGGGATCCAGGATCAGCACCCCGGCGGTCTCGGCGAAGAGGTTGCAGCGGCCGGTGAAGGGCGGCTCGACGCGCAGATTCGCACCCGCGAGATGCGTGGCCAGACGGGCGGCGGCCGCGTCCTCCCCGACATCGCCGGGCTCCAGGGTAGCCGCGACGATCTCCGACAGGCCGGCCCGCGCCAGGGACGCCGCCGTATCGGAGGCGATCACCGCCCCCTTGCGCAGGGTGATGCCCTCGCGCCGGACGGAATGGGCGCTGATCAGCCCGGCCGCCTCCGCGACCGGGACCGGACCGAACCTCACGCAGCCTCCGGTCGGGGTGCGCGGCGCAGGGCCGCCACGATCTCGGCCAGCACGGCGAGCGCGATCTCGGCGGGGCTGACCGCTCCGAGCGGGAGACCGATCGGCGCCCGGATCCGGCCGATCTGCTCGGGCGAGAACCCGGCTTCGGTGAGCCGCGCGACGCGGGCCGCATGGGTCTTCCGCGAGCCGAGCGCGCCCACGTAGAAGCACTCGGCCATCAGCGCCGCCTTCAGGGCCGGATCGTCGATCTTGGGGTCGTGGGTGAGGGCCGCGAGCGCGCTGTAGCGGTCGAGCGGTGGCACGCTCTGCCCGAACGCGGCATCCGGCCACTCGGCCACGAGCGCGATCCCCGGGAAGCGCTCGGGCGTCGCGAAGGCCGTGCGTGGGTCGATCACCGTGAGCGCGAGGTCCAGGCCCGCTGCCATCGGCGCCATCGCCTGCGAGATGTGGACGGCGCCGACCACCACGAGCCGCACCGGCGGAACCTGCACAGTGAGGAACAAAGTCCGTCCGTCGGCTTCGACGAGGCCGCTCTTTCCGGAGGCGAGATGCTTGGCCAGCACCGCGCCGAGCGGATCGGCGGCGACCTGTTCCTCGCGCACGAGGCGCTGCGCGCCATCGGCGATGTCGGTGACGAGGATCGCGGCCCGGCGTGCCGCCCGCTCGGCGTTGAGCTCGGACAGGAGATCGCTGCGCATCAGTCGATCCGCTCGACGAAGACCCGGATCCGGCCGCCGCAGGACAGGCCGGCCCGCCACGCGGTCTCGTCGGCGACGCCGAATTCCAGGACGCGCGGCGCCCCGGCCTCGATCACCTCGATCGCCTCGGTGATGACCGCGCCCTCGACGCAGCCGCCCGAGACGGAACCCAGGAAATTGCCTTCGCCATCGACCACGAGGTGGCTGCCTACGGGCCGCGGGGCCGAGCCCCAGGTTTCGATGACGGTGGCCAGCGCCACGGCGCGGCCGTCGCGCCGCCAGGAATCGGCGGCGGTGAGGATGTCGGTATCGGTGCTGAGCATGGCCTCGAAGACCTTCGGCCGGCGGGCGCCCCCCGCACCCCTCAGGTATGGCCCGGGCGCCGCCGCGCAAGAAGCCCGCCTGCGAAAGCGCGTGTCAGGAAATGATGGCGGACGGCGGCGCGCGGCCATACTCTGACGCCACAACCTTTCGCGCAGGTGGTATCCCGAGACGTGTTCGGCCTATCCAACCCAAGCCACCGGATCGGGACGACGGCGTATGGCTTCGCCATGGCGCGACCGCAGCCCGTGGGCCGCGGCAAGACAAGCCGTGCCGGAGGCTGCGAGATCCCCCTCCCCCGCAGAGGGGGCGGGGGGATGCGCGGATCTCGTCGCTTCGTCTAAACAAGAGATCCGTGATCATTATAGCCTCACCGCCGGACCCCCACCGCCCAGTTCCATGAACGCCCCCGATCCCGCCCTCGCGCGCGCAGTGCGGAAGGATCCCCCGCGCTCAGGCCCGCACCGGCTCTGGAAGCGCCTCAGCCGGGCGATCGGCGACGTGTTGCCGAAGGGTCTCTACGCCCGCTCGCTGATCATCATCATCGCGCCCGTCGTCCTGCTCCAGTCGGTGATCGCCTACACCTTCATGGAGCGGCACTGGCAGCTGGTCACCAAGCGCCTGTCCGCGGCCGTGACCGCGGACGTCGCCGCGCTGATCGACATCTACGAGAGCTATCCGCAGGACAAGGATGCCGACACCCTCTCGCGGATCGCGGGCGAGCGGCTGAACCTCGACCTCGACATCCTCAAGGGCGCCAAGCTGCCGCCGCCGGGCCCGCGGCCGTTCTTCTCGATCCTGGACGAGGCGCTGTCCGACGAGATCAAGCGTCAGATCCGGCGCCCGTTCTGGATCGACACGGTCGGCCGCTCGAACTTGATCGAGATCCGGGTGGCGATCCCCGACGGGGTGATGCGCATCACGGCCCGGCGCAGCCAGGCCTACGCGTCGAATTCGCATATCTTCCTCGTGTGGATGATCGGCTCCTCGCTGGTCCTGCTCGGCGTCGCGATCCTGTTCCTGCGCAACCAGATCAAGCCGATCCTACGGCTGGCCGCCGTGGCGGAGGGCTTCGGCAAGGGCCGGGAGATCGAGTTCCGGCCGCGCGGCGCCCGCGAGGTGCGTCAGGCCGGCCACGCCTTCATCGAGATGAAACGGCGCATCGAGCGGGCGATGGAACAGCGCACCACGATGCTGAACGGCGTCAGCCACGACCTGCGCACCATCCTGACGCGGTTCCGCCTCTCCCTGGCGCTGTTCGAGCAGTCCAGCGAGATCGAGGATCTCAGCCGCGACGTCGACGAGATGAGCCGGATGCTGGAGGGCTATCTCGCCTTCGCGCGGGGCGATTCGGCCGAACCCGCGACGCCCACCGACATGCGCGCCCTGCTGGAGGATCTGCGGTCCGACGTGGAGCGCCTCGGCGCGCACGTGTCCGCCGTCGATCTCATCGGGGCGCCCGAGATCACCGTGCGGGCGGGCGCCTTCCGGCGTTGCCTGTTCAACCTCGCGGCCAACGCGGCCCGCTATGCCGAGACGGTGGCGATCTCCGGACGCCTGGAGGCGCGCGCCTTCTTCGTCTCGATCGACGATGACGGACCGGGCATCCCGCCCGAGAGCCGCGAGGCGGTGTTCAAGCCGTTCGTGCGGCTCGACGATGCCCGCCAGGATGCCGGCGGGTCCGGACTCGGGCTGGCCATCGCCCGCGACATCGCCCGCGCCCATGGCGGCGACATCACCCTGCAGGACAGCCCGCTCGGCGGCCTGCGGGCCACCGTCCGGGTCCCGGCCTGAGCCGGTTCAGGCGTCGGCGGGCCGGCGCAGGCGCAGGAACTCGTCCTGGACGTTCCGGAGGAGATGGTCGAGGCTCGCCTGGTCGAGGGCGGCGTGACGCAGACGCACGCGGAGGGCCGCCTCGCCGTTCCAGTCGTAGCCCGAACCGTGCGGCAGGTGGCGCAGCAGCAGCGGACTGACGATGCTCGCGCGTCGGTAGGCCGGATGACGCAGGAGCTTGCCGATGTGGAGCGCGAGAAGGTCCACCGGGGCCGTCTCGGGTCCCTTCCCGTTCCAAGTAACCGAAGACCTGCCCATACGGTTTTTTCCTCTCGGATAGGCAGTATCAGGCCGAATGATTGCGTATCGGTTTGCGTCCGGCCGGTCCGGAGAAAAACTGCGGCCTGTGGGGTCCCAAGCTGCGCGGCGGGGTGATATGCAGGCGCGCTGCCTATGAGCCGCGGATCACCGCGCGCCGGATCTGAGTGTCGAACATGAACCCGCTCGTCCCCCTCTTCATCCTGCTCTCCCTGCCGCTCGCCGCGATCGGCCTCGTGCTCTACACGGATGAGGGCATCAATCCGGACCTGTTCTACGCGTCGGTGAAGACCTTCGTGATCCTCGGCGCGATCGCGGGGGCGATGTCGTTCGGCGCGATGAAGCTGTCCGAGCGCGCCAAGCACTGATCTTACCCGGCCCGGAGGGCGCGATGCTGCACGTGGTCCCGGCCTTCTCGCGCATCGGCGAGGAGAATGCCTTCGCGGTGCTCGCCCGCGCACAGGCCCTGGCGTCCCAGGGCCGCGACGTGATCAATCTCGGCATCGGCCAGCCGGACATGCCGACGGCCGCCCACGTGGTCGAGGCCGGCATCAAGGCCCTGCGCGACGGCCACCACGGCTACACGCCGGCGGTGGGCATTCCGGGCTTGCGCGAGGCGGTGGCCCGCGACATCCACCGGCGCCACGACGTCGAAGTCTCGCCGGATTCCGTGATGATCGTGCCGGGCGGCAAGGTCACCATGTTCATGGCGATCCTGATGTTCGGCGCGCCGGGGACCGAGATCCTGTATCCGGACCCCGGATTCCCGATCTACCGCTCGATGATCGAGTTCACCGGCGCGACCCCGGTCCCGGTGCCGATCCGAGAGGAGAACGGCTTCGCCTTCTCGGCGGCCGAGACCCTGGCGCTGATTACGCCGAAGACCCGCCTGCTGATCGTCAACTCACCCGCCAACCCCACCGGCGGCGTGACTCCGAAGGCCGAGATCGATGCCCTGGTGAAGGGTCTGGCCGATCACCCCGACGTGGCGGTGCTGTCGGACGAGATCTACGGCACGATGACGTATGACGGCGCGCAGCATCACTCGCTGCTGAAGTACGAAGAGATCCGCGACCGGCTGATCTATCTCGACGGGGCGTCGAAGACCTACGCGATGACCGGCTGGCGGCTCGGCTGGTCCGTCTGGCCGAAGCCGCTCTACGACGCCGCGCGCAAGCTTGCGGTCAACGCGCATTCCTGCGTGAACGCGGCGACGCAGTGGGCTGGGATCGCCGCGCTCGACGGACCGCAGGATTGCGTGGCCGCGATGGTCGCCGAGTTCGACCGGCGCCGGGCGATCGTGGTGGACGGCCTGAACGGCCTGCCGGACGTGTCGTGCATCGCCCCGAAGGGTGCGTTCTACGCCTTCCCGAACATCTCCCGGACCGGCTGGAAGGCGAAGGCCCTGGCCTCGACCCTGCTGGAGGAGGCGGGCGTCGCCGTGATCGGCGGCCCGGATTTCGGCGTCCACGGCGAAGGCCATATCCGCCTGTCCTACGCCAACTCGGCGGAGAACATCCGCCGCGCGCTGGAGCGGATGGGCACGTTCCTCAGCGCGCGCAAGCCGGGCTGAGAGGACACCCCCCCGTCACCGACCATCGGCTGAGGCGCGTGGAGATCGTCCCGGCTGTTGGTATCGACGCGGCCGTCCTTGCGTGCGCAGAGACGCAATCCAGTCAGCGCGCCGACCGCCGATCTCGGTCTACCCCGGGTGACTTCGCTTCGCTCGTGGTGACGACGAGGGATGCGTCGATCGAAGCTTTCAGACGGACGCCGGTGCGGTCAGCGCGGCCGGTTTGCGCCCCTCACGACTTGCCCGGCGCGCGCTTGTCGATCCAGCCGGAGAGCCAGTCGGCGATGTCCAGGCTGTTCTTGTCCTGCATCAGCATGTGCGAATTGCCGTGGATGCCGATCTCCGGCAGCAGGATCAGCTCGGCCCGGCCGCCGGCCGCGTTCGCCGCAGCCACGAAGCCGCGACACTGCTTGAGTCGGGGCGCCCAGCGCGGCGAAGCATCGACGTAGTCGCCGAACAGGACGAGGATCGGCAGATCCTTGTAGGGGGCCAAGTCGTCCTTGGCCGGGTCCGGGCACGCCGCGGGCTCGATGGCCACGAGGGCGCGGATCCCGGAGCGGTCGAGGGCGGCGGTCTGGAACGGGTAGATCCCCGACTGCGAGTGCGAGATTAGCACTGCGCCCTTGAGGCGCTTGGCGAGTTCCGAGAGGGCCGGAACGGTCGGGTTCGGCACCGGCAGCGCCGCCGACCAATCGGGGACCATCTGCTTCCAGAACTCGCCCTGCGCCTCCAGGGGGAATTGCATGTCCGGGAACACCTTCGGGTATTCCGGACCGAACCGGAAGATCGCCCAAGCCGGTTCGCGCCCGGCCGAGAAGACGGTGGGCAGGGCATTCGGATCGGCCCGGCCGGTCTTCACCGCGTTGATCTGCACCGGGCTCGCTGCCGAGCGCCCGCGCCACGCCTGATCGATCACGTAGGTCGGGAAACCGTGCCGGACGAAGAACTCGTCCCAGCCCATGCGCCCGTCCGGCGTCGTCTCCCAGGTCTTGCCGGTGAGGCAGCAGCCATGGATCAGGACCAGCGGCGGCCGACCCGCGCCCACCGGGATCTGATAGCGGACATAGATCTGGTCGACGCTGATCGTGCCCGAGGGCGCGTAGGCCGGCAGCGTCGAGAGCGTGTCCGCTTGGACGTCGCGGCCGCCGACGAAGAAGCTGCCCTGCTCGGCGATCGTGAGCGGCCCCGGCGTGGGATCAGCCGCCCGGGCGGGTCCGCCCGCGATCAGCATGGCAGCGACCAGCGCGCCGGCGATCCGCCGAGCGCGCACCAGCGCGGGCACTGACAGTCCTGACATGAAATGTCCCGTCTCCCCGCGCGCAGTCCGCCCGCACCCCATCACGACCGCATGCCTAGCACAAAGCTCGGCCGTCATGGGAGGGCTGCCGGCTCAACGGCTTGCCGTCAGGCTGCGATGTCGCGCTCGACCTGTGCGGTGGCGTCCGCCGGAAGGTCCAGGGCCTCGGCGAGCATCTTCAGGAATTGTCGCTCCTGGATCGTGTCGGGATCGATCGCGAGCCGCGCCGCCGCATAGATCCGCGCCGCTGCGTCCGGTCCCGCGACGCGGTCAGCGATCTCGTCGAGGTCGGCCGGGCTCTCGAGCTCGCGATCAAGCCAGGCCCGTCCATCGGCATCGAGGCCGGCTTCGGCCACGGCCGCGTCGAGGCGCTTGCGCTCCGCGGCGTCGACCAGGCCATCGGCGGTGGTCGCCGCCACCATGGCCCGCAGCATAAGCCGGGCCTCGTCCTCGTCGACATTCGTGAAATCGGGCCCACCCGTCTCCGGCGGAGCCGATCCCCGCAGGGCCCGGAAGGCGAGGCTGCCGATGAGCGCGAGCCCGCCGAGCGCCGCGCCCGTCGCGAGCCCGCCGCGCCTGGCGCGCACCAGCGCGTCGACGATTCGCCTGCTGTCAGCCATGCCGTCCTCCCGGTCGTGATATCCGAATCCGATCGGAAACCACCCGGGAGGCCCTCGGGTTCAGCCGCGCTCAGGCGTCGGCTTCATCCTCGTCCTCGTCCTCGTCGATATCCACCAGGAAGACGATGTCGGCCTCGTCCTCGTCGTCCGACTCGGCGTCGGCGTGGCGGGCGTCGTCGGTGAATTCTCCCTCCCCGTCATCCTCCGCCAGGGCGTCCTCGAAGATCTCGATCTCGTCCTCGGTGGCAGCCCGGACCTTGAGCGCGGATGTGCCGTTCCAGAGCGGCTTGCCCTCGCTCGTCATGGTCCGGATGTCTTCCTTGAAGCCCTCACAGGTGAACAGGTCCTTGGCGGACGCCTCGTCGCTGTTGATCACCGCAACGGCGGTGCCGTCGATCTCGAGCGTGAACATGGCCGGCATCCCTCTCGTAACCGTCCTCAGGCGCGCCCGATCGACGGGATCGCGCGGGTGCGACGCCGGGCCCCGGTCGAAACCCATGGGTTTCGACCGGCGGTCATGAGCGCCGCGCGCGGGATGCTGTAGGGGTGAAGCGGCCGGGCGCCAAGTCCGCCACCGCGGTGGCGGCACGATTTGGCGCCGCACCTCCGGCCTGGACGGCCAGCATCGGATCATGGAAGGATTCCCGCGCATGCGGATCAGGCTCGGCTGCGAGATGCGCTACGCCTTTCCCTATCCGGTGCCCATGGTGGTGATGCTCAACGTGCATCCCTCCCGGGCCGGCGCCCTCGAAGAACCCGACGCGCTCCGCACCGAGCCGCCCGTGCCCGTGGAGACCTATCGGGACGGCTTCGGCAATCTGTGCGGCCGCCTGACCGCGCCGGCCGGCAGCTTCACCATCGGCACCGACGCGGTGATCCGCGATGACGGTCAGCCGGATTCGGCGCATCCGGACGCCGCGCAGCACGCCGTGGAGGCGCTACCGCCGGAGACCATCGTGTTCCTGCTGCCGAGCCGCTACTGCGAATCGGATCTCCTGGCCGACACGGCGTGGCAGCTGTTCGGGGGAACTGCGCCCGGCTGGGAGCGGGTGCAGGCGGTCTGCGACTTCGTCCATGGCCACATCGCGTTCGGCTACGAGTTCGCGCATCGGGACCGGACGGCCGTCGACGCCTATGCGGGCGGCCGCGGCGTCTGCCGGGATTACACGCACTTGGCGGTGGCGTTCTGCCGCGCCCTCAATATCCCGACGCGCTACTGCACCGGCTATGTCAGCTTCATCGGCGAGCCCGAGCCGCACCCGGCCGGCGACTTCGCTGCCTGGATGGAGGTCTATCTCGGCGGCCGATGGCACGTGTTCGACCCGCGCAACAACAGCCCGCGGATCGGGCGGGTGATGGTGGCCTACGGACGCGACGCCGCGGACGTGCCGCTGACACACACGTTCGGGCCCAATCCGCTCATCGGCTTCCGGGTCTGGGCCGACCGGGTCGACCAGCGCGAAAGGTCCGAGGTCGCAGCTCTCCCGCCGGAGGAGCCGCTTCCGCCACAGAGTATGGCGACCCGGATGGGCTGAGACCTCGCCGGGGCCTCAGACACCGGCGCCCCGAGCGATGGCACGCTTGACCACGCCCTGAACCTCGGGATTCGACAGGAACAGGTCGTGGTTGAGCAGGCCACCGCCGTAATCGGAGGCGTCCGCGACGCGGACACCGAGCGCCTCCAGCTTGGCGCGATCGACGGCACCGGCCCGGACGCCGCCCGCGATCGCGGCCGAGAGTTCGAGTGCGCGATCGTTGGTGGCGGAGATCACGGTGATCTTCGAGACATCGGGCCCCATCCGGGCGACGCCGTTGGAGAACAGGTCGAAATCGATATCGGGCGCGGCGAGCACGACCGCGCCGATGCGCGCCATCGCCGCCTCGCCCGCCTCGGCGCGCAGCATGCGCAGGGTCTCCAGGGTCAGGAGCGTGCCCATCGAATGCGCGACGATGTTGATCCGGCCGCCGCTCGGCGAGGCGGCCAGGGCCTTGAGCAGGTCCTCGAAGGCGTCGCGCGACCACAGGGCGCTTTCGCGGTCGTAGTTGTAATCAAGGGTTGCCGCCGCCGACGGCCACGTGAACAGGCCCGAGACGCCGCGGAAGCGGATCCCGTCGGAGAGCCGGGCGGCGCTGACAGCAGCCGATTCGAACGATTCGCGGTAGCCGTGGACGTAGATCAGCACGTCGCGGCCCAGGGCCGCCTGCGCGAAGGCGTCGGCGGCGCCCGCGCCCGTCTCGGTCTTCGGCACCGCCCCGATGGTCCAGTCGCCGGTGATCACGGCCGAGACCTTCCCCAGCAAGGAGCGGTCGGGCGGCGACAGGCGCACTTCGGCGAAGCTCAGGCCACGGCCGCGATCGCTGCTGAAATACGGCGGCCGCGGCGGGTTGCCCACGGGCTTGCGGGTGGTGGCCACCAGCAGCACCGGCATGACATCGAGCGCCGACTGCTTCTCGGGCAGCCCGGCTCCGGTTCCGAGGTCGTCGGTGACGCAGGCGCCGAGCGAAGGGGCGAGACCTGCGGCACCCGCGAGGGCGCCGAACCGGAGGAGAACGCGGCGTGAGACGATATGGCTCGGCATGATCCGGGGGCGCTCGGGCGGGGCGTCCTCCCTCGCCCAGGATCATGACCGTGGCGGGGCACGATCGCCGCAGGCCGTTGTGAACGGCCGGTAAGGCCGCACTTGTGGCGTGCGGACCACAGCGGTTCCGTCCCCCGTCCCGACGGCCCAACCCCCTCGACGGCGGCTGCCGGCGCCGCCATGAAGAGACCATGACGCCGTCCATCGACATCGAGAGCCTGCGCGAGCGCCTGCTGCGCGGCGACCGCGCCGCCCTGGCCCGGGCCATCACGCTGGCCGAGTCGAAGCGGACCGATCACCGGGCGCTCGCGTCCGACCTCATCGACTCCGTGCTGCCGCAGACCGGGCGGGCGATCCGCGTCGGAATCACCGGCGTGCCCGGCGTCGGCAAGTCGACCACCATCGACGCCCTCGGCTCGAATCTCACGGAGGCCGGCCACAAGGTGGCGGTGCTGGCGGTCGACCCGTCCTCCTCACGCACCGGCGGCTCGATCCTGGGCGACAAGACCCGGATGGCGCGGCTCGCCCACGACCCGCGCGCGTTCATCCGCCCCTCCCCGTCATCCGGCACCCTGGGCGGCGTCGCGGCGAAGACCCGTGAGACCATGCTGCTCTGCGAGGCCGCGGGATTCGACGTCATCCTGGTCGAGACGGTGGGCGTCGGCCAGTCAGAGACGGCGGTTGCCGACCTGACCGACTTCTTCCTCGTGCTGATGCTGCCCGGGGCCGGCGACGAGTTGCAGGGCATCAAGAAGGGCATCCTGGAACTCGCCGACATGATCGCGGTCAACAAGGCCGACAGTGGCGAGGCCGAGCATCGGGCCAACGCCGCCGCCTCGGAATACCGGGCGGCCCTGCACATCCTGACGCCGGCCTCCGCGACCTGGTCGCCGCCAGTGGTGACGATCTCGGGTTTCCACAACCTGCGGCTCGATGCCCTGTGGGCGAAGATCGTCGATCACCGGGAGAAGCTCACCGCCACCGGCGAGATCCAGGCGAAGCGCCGGACACAGGACGTGAAGTGGATGTGGGCGCTGGTGGACGAGCGCCTGCACCAGCGTCTTGTCGGCTCGCCCGAGATCCGGCGCCGGACCGCCGAGGCGGAGGCGGGCGTCGCCCGGGGCGAGACCTCCCCTGCCGCGGGCGCCGCGGCCATCGCCACTCTGATCGGCCTCTGACGGGTTTCGCGGCGCATCTCCTCCGTGGCGCCGGGCCGGGACGCACAAATTCACCGTTGCGGGGGGCACAAACGCCATCTCGCGCGTTCGGTGGACGACGGCGTAACGAACGGTGCCCCTGTCGCGGCGCCGCGCTCACGTCAAGGAGAGTGCCATGGTGGATACGGATCGGATCGTCGGCGGCGCCAAGGAGGCTGTCGGCAAGGTTCAGGGGGCGGCCGGCGATTTCGTGGGCTCGAACCGTGACTCGGTCGAGGGGCGTTTCCGCGAGGCTCAGGGTCAAGCCCAGAACGTCTTCGGGCAGGTGAAGGACAAAGCGCGCGACCTCGCCGACCGCGCGAGCGACTACGCGAGCGACGCCTATGATCGCGCCGGCGACGTGGCGGACGACGCCTATGGCCGAAGCGGCTCCTACCTGCGTGACGGTCGCGCCGCCGTGGGCGCCCGGGTGGAGGAGAATCCCCTGGTCGCGCTGCTGATCGCGGGCGCCGTCGGCTACGGCCTGGCTCTGCTGATCCACAGCCGCCGCTGAGCCGAGATGGCCCCGCCCGTCACCGGGCGGGGCTGCTCCAGGACGTCCCGCGACAGGGCAGCGATCGGCCGGATTGGGACTCGGCTACTGCGCCGTCCAGCCGCCATCCATGCTGATATTGGCGCCGGTGATCTGGCTCGCCGCGTCGGAGCACAGGAACACCGCGAGCGCGGCGACCTGATCGACCGTCACGAATTCCTTGGTCGGCTGCGCCTTCAGCAGCACGTCCTCGATCACCTGCTCCTTGGTCAGGCCGCGCGCCTTCATGGTGTCGGGGATCTGCGCCTCCACGAGCGGCGTCCAGACATATCCCGGCGAGATGCAGTTCACGGTGATCCTGTGCGGCGCGAGTTCCAGCGCCGCCGCCTTGCTGAGGCCTGCGATCCCATGCTTGGCCGCCACATAGGCCGACTTGAACGGTGAGGCGACCAGCGAATGCGCCGAGGCCGTGTTGACGATCCTGCCCCAGCCCCGCGCCTTCATCCCGGGAATTGCCGCGTGCATCGCGTGGAACGCCGAGGACAGGTTGATCGCGATGATCTGCTCCCACTTCTCCGCCGGAAACTCCTCGATCGGCGAGACGAACTGGATGCCGGCATTGTTGACCAGCACGTCGACGGATCCGAACGCCTCTTCCGCCTCCCGGACCATGGCGGTGATCGCCGCCGGCTTGCTCATGTCGGCCGCCGAGTAACGGACCTTGACCCCGTAGGCGCTCTCGATCCCGGCCCGCGCCTCCTCGATGGCGTTGGCGTCTCCGAAGCCGTTCATCACAATGTTGGCGCCATCCGCGGCAAGCGCGCGGGCGATGGCGAGGCCGATCCCGCTGGTGGAGCCGGTGACGAGGGCGGTCTTGGTCTTGAGGGTCATGGAGCCTCCTGGGACGCACGGCCGATCAGGTCCGCGGGTAGGGTGGCCGGGGCTGTGCCGGGTCGAAGACCTACCTAGCGCGTGAGGACGGCACCGGCACAGGGCCGCCCGATGGCGGTGCATGCGGGATGTCACCCGTCTCCTCCCCCGCGCCCGTCTCGGCCGGGAAGCTGATCTCCACCCGCAGACCCGGTGCGTTGTCGGAGAGGCGCAGCGTCCCCTGGTGCAGGCGGACAACGGCGTTGACGAGGCTGAGGCCGAGCCCGAAGCCGGGCCGCGTGCGGGCGTCTTCCAGGCGTACGAAGCGATCGAGCACGCGGCCGCGCTCGGCCTCCGGGATGCCCGGCCCCGGGTCCGCGACAGCCAAGCGGACGGACTCCCCCGCCCGCCATGCTTCGAGGGTGACGCGCGCCTCCGTGCCTTCCGCGGCGGCTCCGTATTTCAGGGCGTTGTCGATGAGATTGGCCAGAGCCTGCCCGATCAGCTCCCGGTTGCCGGCGATCGTCAGGCCGTCCTCCGCGCGCACGTCGAGGACGAGGCCCTGATCTTCTGCGAGCGCCTCGTACAAGTCGCCGACGCCCCGAACCGCCTGTCCGAGATCCAGCGGCACCAGAACGTCCCGCGCGCTCCCGGCCTCCAGTCGGGCGATCATCAGGAGGGCGTTGAACACCCGGATGAGGCCGTCGCCCTCCTCGATGACGGCCTCGAGCGCCGCGCGCAGCTCCTCCGGGGACGAGGCGCGGCGCAGGGCCTCGTCGGCCCGGTTGCGCAGGCGGGTCAGTGGCGTCTTCAGGTCGTGGGCGATGTTGTCGGACACCTCGCGCATGCCGCGCATCAGCTCGCCGATGCGCTCCAGCATCAGGTTGAGGCTCGAGGCGAGGCGGTCGAGTTCGTCGCCGTTGCCGGCCACGTGGAGCCGGCCGTCGAGGTCGCCCGCCATGATCGCCCGGGTGGTCTGGGTCATGGCATCGACCCGGCGCAGGACCCGGCTGGCCGCGAGCCACCCGCCGATCACCCCCAGGATCACCACGGCGGCGAGCGCGGTGACGAAGGCCCGCCCGATCACTGCGCGCAGCCGGTCGCGCTCCTCGGTGTCGCGCCCGACCAGGAGCCGGAATCCGCCCGGGAGGGTGAAGACCCGAACGATGGCCCGGTGCGCCTCGGCATCCGAGTCGTTGCGGCCGTAACGCGTCTCGCTCTGGCCGGGCGTCGCCAGCACGGCGGCGGGCACGTAGCCGACATTGCCGACGACGTGGTCGCCGCCAGCCGTCGTCACGAGGTAGAGGGAGGCGCCCGGCTCGCGCGAGCGCCGCTCAACCACGGTGATCAGCCGGCGCAGGCCGCCGGAATTATATTGTTCCGACAGGCCGTTGATCTCGGCATCGATGGTCGAGACGATCTGGTCGTCGAGCACCGCCCGGGCGTTCCACGCGACGTAGCCGAGCGCCAGGAAGGCGCACAGCGCGAAGATCGCGAGGTAGGCGAGCGACAGCTTGAACGCGGTCGTGCGGAACAGCTTCTGGAAACGCGCGCCGCGCGTCTCGGGCGCGAGGGGCTCGCCCGCCGGAGACCCGGTCACCCGGGGCCGCTCTCGTCGACGCGCAGCACGTAGCCGGCCCCCCGCACCGTGTGGATGATCGGCGACGGGAAGCCCTTGTCGAGCTTGCCGCGCAGGCGCGACACGTGGACGTCGATCACGTTGGTTTGCGGGTCGAAGTGGTAGTCCCAGACGTGCTCGAGCAGCATGGTGCGGGTCACCACCTGGCCGGCATGCCGCATCAGGTATTCGAGAAGGCGGAATTCCCGGGGCTGCAGCGGGATCTCGCGACCGGCGCGGGTCACGCGATGCGACAGGCGGTCGAGTTCCAGATCTCCGATCCGGTAGCGCGTCTCTTCCGCGGCGCCCGAGCCGACCTGCCGCCGCGCCAGGGCCTCGGTCCGGGCTAAGAGCTCGGAGAACGCGTAGGGCTTCGGCAGGTAATCGTCGCCGCCGGCGCGCAGACCCTTCACCCGATCGTCGACCTGCCCCAGCGCGGACAGGATCAGGGTGGGCGTCGCCACCGACTGCTCGCGGAGCGAACGGATCAGCGACAAGCCGTCGAGTTTCGGCAGCATCCGGTCGACGATGAGCACGTCATAGTCGCCTTCACGCGCGAGCGCGTACCCGTCGAGGCCGTCATGGGCGCTGTCGGCGACGTGCCCGGTCTCGCGGAACGCCTTGACCAGATAGGCGGCCGCCTCCCGGTCGTCCTCGATGATGAGCAGTCGCATGGAGCCGGTCCATAGCGCGCCGCGCGAGTCCGGGGAATGTGTCTCGGTCAACATGGTCAAGCCGCTCCCCTCCCCTGCCGCCGCCTGAACGGGCCAGGACCGCAGGACGCGAGTCCCGGCCCGTTCCGAAGCGGCGCCTCAGGTATCTCGGAGGGCGCGAGATCTGCCGGCCGCTTCGTCCGCGACCCGTCGATCGGATCTGCAGCTCCGTGATCCTCGCGCGCTGCCGATTACAGGACGGTCGCGGCAGGATGACATCGCGGTAACGCGCAAGCAGCTCGCCATCGAACGCCCAAACGCAAACAGGCCGCTCCCGAAGGAGCGGCCTGTTTGCGTCGTGTCTCGTGTCGAGGGAATGCCGGTTTGGACCGGATGGCTTGCGATGGGCAGGTCTGGCGGCGACCGACTCTCCCGTGTCTTGAGACACAGTACCA
>Ga0255028_100098_pt1 | contig 22380 bp, 21 predicted proteins | sample DRGLUT_MetaT_FD_178168 | JGI IMG/M metagenome (GOLD analysis project Ga0255028, IMG submission 178168) | Metatranscriptome of freshwater microbial communities from Pennsylvania, United States - DR:GLUT (Metagenome Metatranscriptome) | ecosystem: Environmental > Aquatic > Freshwater > Creek...
CTGGGCGGTGGCGACCACCTCGGTGGCGCGCTTGCTGATCTGCGCGCCCGAATGGGTGATCTCGTCGACCGTGGCGGCGGTCTCCTGCACGGCGGCGAATTGCTGCTCCACGGAGGCCGCCTGTTCCTGCGCCGAGGCGCGGATCTCGGCTGCGGCCGCGTTCAGGTCGGCGGTGGCGGCCCGGTTGGTGCGCGCCAGGTCCGACAGCCCCGCCACCATCGCGTTCAGCGTCGCGCCGAGGCGGCCGACCTCGTCGCCACCGCGGGCGTCGAGCTGTCCCGACAGGTCGCCCTCGCCGACGCGGGCCACGAAGGCCATGACCGTCTCCAGAGGGCGCACCACCGCGCGGCTGATCAGCCACGTGACGATGATGGCGAGTAGAACGGCGGCGGCCAGCGTCAGGTAGATCGAGAGGCGGGACCGGTCGTAGACGTCCTGTGCCGCGCGCTGGCCCAGGGCCATGCCGCCGTCCAGCAGGGTCCTCAGGTTCTTGATCCCCGCCAGGAACGGCACCTGGAGCTGCGTGATCTCGTCGTTGCGCGCCTCGACGGCGGCCGTGTCCTGCTTGAGGATGGCGGAAAACTGAGCCTCGCTGAGGCTCCGGACATCGCGGAAGGCGCGCTGGACCTCGCCCGCCGCCGCGGCGATGCGATCCCAGGCGGCGATGCGGTCGGCGGAGGGCGTAATGGCCCTGTACTCGTTGGCGAGCTGAATCGTGGCGGCGAGGCGGTTCTCCACCTGGCTCGCGGTCTCGCGCCACTTCGCCAGCATGTCCTCCATGCGCGTCGATTGCCCCTGAGACCGGGACTGCGTCAGCATCGCGATCACGGCGGTGCGGCGCAGGATCCCGAGATCCCGGGCCTCGTTACCGAGATCGTCGAGCTGGCGCAGCACCGTCATGTCGCGCCGCACGATGCCGTCCGTAGTGTCGCGCACCGTCCCGATCTGCTCCAGCGCGTAGAGGCCGAGCGCCACCATCACCACCGTGACGGCAAAGAAGCCGAGGAGGATACGTCGTCCGATCGAGAGCGTCACGGTCGCGGGTGGCTCCGGTTGAGGCAGGCGCCCATCAGGGCAGGACGCGGCGCAGAAGACGGGGGAGGTCGATGACGACGAAGTCGGGACGGCCGTCGCTCGTTGCGCCGGGGGCATAGCCCGAAGCGGCCTCGTTGCCCAATCCGTCAGGATCCGCGATCCCCGGCGACGCGTCCGAAGTTCCGGCGGCGCGGACGATGCCCAGCACCCGGTCGACCGCGAAGGCGATCGGCTGGACATGGCCTTGGTGATGGGGCTGTGCGTTCCGCAGCACGACCAAGTGCCCCCCTTCGGCCTCCGGATCGGGCGCGGCGTCCGGGCGCCCGAGCGCGCGCGCCAGGCTGAGCACCCCGACAATCCGGCCCGACAGGGCGACGAGCCCGATGAGGGCCGGCACCGCGCCAGGCATGGGTGTGCACGGGCGCATCGGCAGGATCTGCGCAACGGCGGTCAACGGCAGGCCATAGCGATCGGCCCCGCAGGCGCAGACGAGATGGTCGACGCCGGTATCGGATTCCCCTGCGGCCAGGCCGCGCCGGGCGAGGGCGGCGGCGCGTTCGGTCCGCAGGTCCCGGTCCGTCCGGACACGCGGCCGGCTCTCCGGCGCTCTCGATGTTGCCTCCATCAGGAACTCCTGCGGTCGGCGCCGCGGCTACGAACGAGTCCGGCGCGGGCTGCCGCCGCGCCGGCCGCGACCTCGCCGGCGGACACACCGTCACCCTCGGGCAGCTCCGTATCCGGCCGGAGGGCTTGGCTCAGGGCAATCGCATTGTCGAGGGCGCGGGCGGCCTCGTCCGGGCGGCCCAAGCCGAGGAGCAGCAGGCCGAGATGGTAGTGGGCCATCACGAAGGCTCGGTCGAGATAGAGCGCAGCCCGCAGCGCACGCTCGGCCTCCGCGTCACGCCCGAGGGTCCGGGCGAGCAGGCCCTCGTAGAAGCGCAGGGCCGGAGCGGTGGGATCCTGGTCGAGGGCAGCGCGCAGCGCCCGCCAGGCTGCACCGGTCTCGCCCGCATCCGCCAAGGCGCGGATCCTGTCGATATCATCTGGAAACGCCGTCTCCTCGCGGGGATCCGCTGCCCGCGGGGCCTCGCCGGCCGGCGCGCGGTCATGGATGGCCGAAGGTGCCTCTTCCAGAGCCGGTTCGGCCGCGTCATACTGAGTGGCGTGCGCGCGTCCCTTCGGCACCGCCAGTTCTTCGACGAGGATCGGGACCGGAGCGGATGGCGGCGGCAGCGCCTCCACAAGGCGGCGGTAGGCCACCGTGCCGGGCATGCTGACGGGGGCGAGGAAGGCCGCGAAGGCCGGGCTCGGCTCGGCGTGGCCGAGCAGCAGCCAGCCATCGTCCCGCAGCCTGCAGCTGAGGCCGCGCACCACGGCGCTGACGGTGCGGGCATCGAAATAGATCAGCACGTTCCGGCACAGGATGAGGTCGAACGCCTCGCCCTGCGGTGTGCCGGGCTCGGCGAGCGTCAGGAGGTTGCCGCGTTCGAACCGCACCAGCGCGCGGAATTCCGGCCGCAGGGCGTAGCCGCCCTCGCGCCGGATTCCGGGGGCAGGGGGAAGCCGCGTGAAGTAGCGCAGCCGGTCCTCCGGTGGCGTCGTGCGCAGGGCCCAGCGGCCGTACTCGGCGGCGCGGGCCGTGGCCAAAGCCTCGGTGCTGATATCGGTGCCGAGGATCGCGACCCGCCAGGCGGGCAGGGCCTCCCCAAGAAGCTCCCGCACCAGGATCGCCAGAGAATAGGGCTCGGCCCCTGTGGAGCAGCCCGCGCTCCAGATCCGCAGGGAGCGCTCGGAAGCCCGAGCCTCGATCAGCGCCGGCAGGATCGTCTCCCGCATGGCCTGGAATTGCTCGGCATAGCGGAAGAAGAAGGTCTCCCCGACGGTGATCTCGGCCTCGAGACGCGCCCATTCCGCCTCGCCCTGCGCGCCCTCCGACAGCAGGGCGGCGTAGGCGGCGCAGTCCGCCGAGCCTGATGCGCGGAAGCGCCGGCGCAGGCGCTCGATCAGCAGATCGTCCTTGTCGGCATAGTAATGGTGGCCGGTGCGCGCGACGATCCGTGCCTTCAGCGCGGCATAGGCCGGGTCGGCACCCGGATCGGGGCGAGGTATACCCGGACGCGGCATCGGGCGGTCAGGCGATCTGAGGCAGCGCGGCGAGCCGTTCGGCGGCGGCCTGCGACAGCGCGGCGACCCGGGCTTGTTCCTGCGCCGTCAAGAGTCGCTCCGGCGCGAGTGCGTGGATGAGGCGGTCGCCGAGGACGAGTTCGGCCGCGACACAGCCGTTGAGCGTCCCTTCCGCCTCGACCGGCCGGATCGCGGCCTCGGAGACGGTGACGAGGTCGGCGGCGCGATCGACGAGGTAGGCGTGCGGCGCGTCGCGGGTGAGGACGAGATGCGCGTAGAGGCCGGCCGCCGACGCGGCGGGACGGAGGCCGAGCAGAGCTGCCAGGTCGATGACCGGGATCGGCGCGCCACCGAGATTGAGGAATCCGATGAGCCATCCTCCGGCGGCGGGCGGATTGTGCAGATCCGGAAGCGGCAGCACCTCGGCCACGGCCGCACGGGGCAGGGCGCAGGGTGTGCCGGCAACGTCGAGGACGAGATAGGCCGAACCGTTGCTGGCCACCGCCACCCGCTCCCCCCTTATCCGGTCGCGACCGAACCGAGACGGCTCGCGACATAGGCCGTGTTAACGCTCCCGGCAATCGTCGGGTCCGCAACACAGGTGGAGGCGGAACCAAGTCTTGTCTCAGCCGCTTATTTTCCGACGCAGCGGAATCGCACCTGACGAGGTGCGCGGCCTTGCCTGCGCCGGTCTACGCCAGGGATTGACGATGAAGAAACTTCTGTTGGCCGCCGCGTCGCTGACGCTGCTCGCGGGCTCCGCCTACGCCCAGGGCAACTCGCCCTACAACTCTTCCGGCTCGCAGGCCGGTGGCCCCCGGGGTGGCATGGAGCGCGCGGCCGAAGGCGCTGCGATGGAGCAGGGTGCCGCTCCGGCCGCTCGGCCGATGATGCGCAAGCGCATGAAGCACAAGCGGATGATGAAGCATCACCGCCGGATGCGCCATCACATGTAATCACCGTCGGGCCTCGCCGCGCTGCGCGGCAATGCCCATACGGCTTGGCCTGCCGCAACCGCGGCAGGCCTTTTTCGTGGCTGTTCACCGGCAAACGCCGGCGGAGCAGTCAGGCAGCATAATGCAGCCCGCCCGCCGGTTGCCGGACGCGCAGGCGCGGTCCAAGCTCGCCCGAACGCAGCACCGATCGAAAGATGTTCGCAAACGAACATCTTTCGATCATCGGTAGTGCATGCTGAGTGGGGAAACGCGGGAGGATCAATGTCACGACCGCTCGACCGGAGGTCCGAGGACAGGATCGAGGCGACCGGTGTCGAGGGGCGGCGCAGCGCCATCGTGGCGTCCGTGCGCCAGCGGGGGTTCGTCACCATCGAGGCCCTGGCGGCGCAGTTCGGCGTCACCGTCCAGACGATCCGGCGCGACCTCAACGAGCTGAGTGCCGAGGGCCGCCTCGAACGCTACCGGGGCGGGGGCGGCTTGCCGTCGAGCGTCGAGAACATCGATTATGCCGACCGCCGCGTGACCCTGCTGCCGGAGAAGACCCGGATCGGTCGCTTGGCGGCAAGCCGGATCCCGTCGCATTGCTCGGTCTTCATCAACATCGGCACGACGCCAGAGGCGGTCGCCCGAGAACTCACCCGTCACGACGACCTGAGCATCATCACCAACAATCTCAACGTCGCGATCTCGTTGGCGGACATGACGGAGTTCCGCATCGTGGTGGCCGGCGGCACCGTGCGCAACCGCGACGGGGCGGTGCTCGGCCAGCTCACCTGCGATACGCTCAGCCAGTTCCGCGTCGACGTGGCGGTGATCGGGATCAGCGGCATCGACGCCGACGGGGCTCTTCTCGACTACGATTACGAGGAGGTGCGTGCAACGCAGACCATCCTGGCGCATGCGCGGAAGACCTTCCTGGTCGCCGACCACACCAAGTTCACCCGCCGCCCGATGGTCCAGGTCGGGCAACTGGATCAGATCGATACCTTCTTCACCGATCAGATGCCGCCCGCCGAGATCATCGCACTGATGGAGCGCCAGGGCGTCACGCTGGCCGTGGCCGAGGGTGGCGGCGAACCCTAACGAACAATCATTTTTCGCTTGCGAAAATCTCGGGATGGCTCGATATATCTCCAACCCGCCGGCAGGGCGGGAGAGGAGGAACCATGGCGGCAGCAACGGGCCAGTGCGCGCCGTCCGACGCCTACGATCTGCTGATCATCGGCGGCGGCATCAACGGCACGGGCATCGCCCGGGATGCGGCCGGCCGCGGCCTGTCGGTCCTGCTGGCCGAGCGCGGGGATCTGGCTGGCTTCACCTCCTCATCCTCGACGAAGCTGATCCACGGCGGCCTGCGCTACCTCGAATATTACGAGTTCCGCCTCGTGCGCGAGGCGCTCGCCGAGCGCGAGCGGCTGCTGCGGCTCGCCCCGCACGTGATCTGGCCCCTGCGCTTCGTCCTGCCCCATGACGAGGGCCTGCGCCCGGCCTGGATGCTGCGGCTCGGCCTGTTCCTCTACGATCACCTCGCGCGGCTGCGCACCCTGCCGGGCTCCCACGGGGTCGATCTCCGCAGTTCCGCCTACGGCGCCCCCTTGCAGAAGCGCCTGACGCGCGGCTTCGTCTATTCGGACTGCTGGGTCGAGGACAGCCGCCTCGTGGTGCTCAACGCCATGGATGCCCGGGAGCGCGGCGCCACGGTTCTGACCCGCACCGGCGTCGTCTCGGCCCGGCCCGAGGGCGAGGGCTGGGTCGCGACCCTGCGCGACGAGCGCGGCGGGGCCGAGCGGACGATCCGCGCGAAGGCCGTCGTCAACGCCGCCGGCCCCTGGGTCAGCGAGACCCTCGGCGGCACGCTCGGCATCAACAGCCGCGCCGCGGTGCGGCTGATCAAGGGCAGCCACATCGTGGTCAAGCGTCTGTTCGCCGGCGATCAGGCCTACATTCTGCAGCAGCCCGACAAGCGCATCATCTTCGCGATCCCCTACGAGCGCGACTTCACGCTGATCGGCACCACCGACGTCCCCTACGACGGCGAGCCCGGCCCGGTCTCGATCTCCGCGGACGAGACCGACTACCTCTGCGGCTGCATCAACCGCTCGTTCGACACCAAGATCACCCCGGCCGACGTGGTGTGGAGCTACTCGGGCGTGCGACCGCTCTACGACGACGCGGCCGAGAACGCCTCGGCGGTGACCCGCGACTACGTCCTCGATGTCGAGGACCAGGGCGGGACAGCCGCCGTGCTGTCGGTGTTCGGCGGCAAGATCACGACCTACCGGCGGCTCGCCGAGCACGCGCTGGAGAAGCTGAAGCCCTACTTCCCGCACCTCAGGAAGGCCTGGACGGGAGAGGCGGTGCTACCCGGCGGCGCCATGAAGGATGCGGATTTCGACCGGTTCCTCGCCAAGCTGAAGGCCGAGAAGCCGTTCCTGTCTGACGAGACCGCCCGGCGCCTCGCCCGCGCCTACGGCACCCGGGCGCGGGACATCGTCGGGACAGCGCAGTCGATGGCGGATCTCGGCGAGGCCTTCGACGGTGGGCTGACCGCGGCCGAGGTCGATTACCTGCGCACCGAGGAATGGGCGGTCACCGCCGACGACATCCTGTGGCGCCGCTCGAAGCTCGGCCTGCGCACGAGCCCGGAGAGCGCCGCGCGCCTTGCCGCCTATCTCGATTGCAGGGCCGAGGCGGCCTGACGATTTCGGACCCGTTCCGGCACAGACCGACCGGGCATAACAGGGGAGGGAACGATGAGCCGTTACGTCGGGGCCATCGATCAGGGCACCACCAGCAGCCGCTTCATCGTGTTCGACCGAGAGGGCGGCGTGATCACGCTCGCCCAGGCCGAGCACGCGCAGATCTACCCGGCCCCCGGCCATGTCGAGCACGACGCCACCGAGATCTGGACGAAGACGCAGGGCGTGATGCGTGAGGCGCTGGAGAAGGGCGGCCTGCAACCCTCCGATCTCGCCGCCATCGGCATCACCAACCAGCGCGAGACCACGCTGATCTGGGACCGGACGACGGGCAAGCCGCTCCATAACGCCCTGGTCTGGCAGGACACCCGCAACGACCGGCTGGTCGCCGAGTTCGCCCGCGACGGCGGCCGCGACCGGTTCCGCGACCTGACGGGCCTGCCGCTGGCGAGCTATTTTTCGGGTCTCAAGCTGCGCTGGCTCCTCGATCACGTATCCGGCGCCCGCGAGAAGGCCGAGGCCGGCGACGTATTGTTCGGCAACATCGACACGTGGCTCGTCTGGAACCTCACCGGCGGCACGGAGGGCGGCCTTCACGTCACCGACGTGACCAATGCCAGCCGCACGCAACTCATGTCGCTCAAGACCCTGGAATGGGATGACGGCATGCTCGAGACCTTCGGCATCCCGAAGGCGATGCTGCCGAAGATCGTCTCGTCGAGCGAGGTCTACGGCGAGACCAAGGCGCCGTTCTCGGGCGTGCCGATCGCCGGCATCCTGGGCGACCAGCAGGCGGCCCTGTTCGGCCAGACCTGCTTCACCCCCGGCGAGGCCAAGAATACCTACGGCACCGGCTGCTTCGCGCTGATGAACACCGGCGAGGAGCCGGTTCCTTCGAAGGCCGGCCTCGTCACGACGCTGGCCTACCGCCTCGACGGGCAGAAGCCCGCCTACGCGCTCGAAGGCTCGATCGCCATCACGGGCGCCCTGGTGCAGTGGCTGCGCGACAACCTGCACATGATCAAGGATTCCGCGGAGGTCGAGACGCTCGCCACCACGGTCGAGGACAATGGCGGCGTCTACTTCGTGCCGGCCTTCTCGGGCCTCTACGCGCCGCACTGGAACGAGGGCGCCCGCGGCCTGATCATCGGCCTCACCCGCTACGTCAACCGCGGCCACATCGCCCGCTCGGTGCTGGAGGCGACCGCCTTCCAGACCCACGAGGTACTGGACGCGATGGCCAAGGATTCCGGCATCCCCGTCAAGGAGTTGCGCGCCGACGGCGGCATGGTCGCCAACAACACGCTGATGCAGTTCCAGGCCGACATGCTCGACGTGCCGGTGGTGCGCCCGAAGGTGGCCGAGACGACCGCGCTCGGCGCCGCCTACGCGGCGGGTCTCGCGGTCGGCTACTGGAAGGGACTCGACGACCTCAAGCGCAACTGGGGTGTCGACAAGCGCTGGACGCCGAAGATGGATGCCGGCCGGCGCGAGACGATCGCCGCCGCCTGGAGCCGGGCGGTGCAGCGCTCCTTCGATTGGAAGACCGACGAGGATTGAGGGGCGGACAGCCGGGTCCGTGCGCGCGGCGCGTGGGCCTGCCAACCTCGTGACCGCCTCCATCCCACCCGCGACCTCATCCCGAGATGCGGCGAAGCCGCCTCGAAGGAGGGTTCCAGCCAGTCGCACGATCCCTGGAGCTCTCCTTCGCGGCCTACGCCACGCTTCGGCACCTGAGGATGAGGGAGGTGAATTGGATCTGCGCCGATAACGGTGGCCGCCTTCGGCGATCACACGCTCGCACAAGCTTTAAGCGCTCACAAAAAAGCAGCGAACGGGGGAGACGAAACGATGACATCACCCTTCCTGGGCGAATTCCTGGGCACGATGACCTTGATCGTGCTCGGCGACGGCGTCGTGGCCGGCGCCCTGCTCAAGCATTCCAAGGGCGAGAACGCCGGCTGGATCGCCATCACGGCGGGCTGGGCCTTCGCGGTCCTCGCCGGTGTGTTCGTGGCCAACGCCACAGGCAGCGCCGACGCCCACATCAACCCGGCGGTCACCGTGGCGGGCGCCGTCAGCTCCGGCGATTACGGCAAGCTCGCCACCTACATCCCCGCCCAGATGCTCGGCGCCTTCGTGGGCGCCGTGATCGTCTGGCTCCATTACCTGCCGCATTGGGGCGCGACCCAGGATCCCGACCTCAAGCTCGCCTGCTTCTGCACCGGCCCGGCGATCCGGGACGCGAAGGCCAACTGGCTGTCCGAGATCATCGCGACCTTCTTCCTGATCCTGACCATCTCCGCCCTCGTGACCACCACGCTGGGCTCCGCCGGCGCGATCCCGCGGGCGGTCGCGCCCTACATGGTCGGCATGCTGGTCTGGGGCATCGGCCTGTCGCTGGGGGGCACCACCGGCTACGCCATCAACCCGGCCCGCGACCTCGGGCCGCGCGTGGCCCACGCGGTGCTGCCGATCGCCGGAAAGGGCACCTCCGACTGGGGCTACGCGCTGATCCCCGTGGCCGCGCCCCTGGTCGGGGCGGTGCTGGCCGGGCTGCTCGTCCGGGCGCTCGGGATCTGACGGAACGGCCGCACCCTCAATTACCGCGGGGCGGCCCGGCGTCGCGGCGGTTTGCGGCGCGCGGCCTTGAGCCTTAAGTCAGGGCGATCCCGAACGCGCCCCCGGGCGCCCCCACGCGGTGTGGCAGCCCCCGACCCATGGCCGTCGTCCTCGACATCCTGAAGAATGATCCGCGGGCGGACCGCCTGCGCCATCCCGAGAAGGCGCACCGGCCCGATCAGCCGGTCCAGGCCAAGAAGCCGGACTGGATCCGCGTCAAGGCACCGGGCTCCAAGGCCTGGACCGAGACCCAGAAGATCGTGCGCGAGCACGGGCTGGTTACGGTCTGCGAGGAGGCGGGCTGCCCGAATATCGGCGAGTGCTGGGAGAAGCGGCACGCCACCTTCATGATCATGGGCGACACCTGCACGCGGGCCTGCGCCTTCTGCAACGTGCGCACCGGCCTGCCCAACGCCCTCGACCTGGGCGAGCCGGACAAGATCGCCGACTCGGTGGCCAAGCTTGGCCTGCATCACGTCGTCATCACCTCGGTGGACCGGGACGACCTGAAGGACGGCGGCGCCGAGCACTTCGCCCGCACGATCGCGGCGATCCGGCTGGCGAGCCCCGGCACGACCGTGGAGATCCTGACCCCCGACTTCCTGCGCAAGGACGGTGCGCTCGAAATCGTGGTCGCCGCCAAGCCCGACGTGTTCAACCACAACTTGGAGACCGTGCCGGCCAAGTACCTGACGGTGCGGCCGGGGGCCCGCTACTTCCACTCGGTGCGCCTGCTGCAGCGGGTGAAGGAACTCGACCCGTCGATCTTCACCAAATCGGGCATCATGGTCGGGCTCGGCGAGGAGCGGAACGAAGTGCTCCAGCTCATGGACGACCTGCGCTCGGCCGACGTCGACTTCCTGACCATCGGCCAGTATCTGCAGCCCTCGAAGAAGCACCACGAGGTCGTGCGCTTCGTCCCCCCCGACGAGTTCAAGGCCTACGAGACCACCGCCTACGCCAAGGGTTTCCTGCTGGTGTCGGCCACGCCCCTGACGCGCTCATCGCACCATGCGGGCGAGGACTTTTCGCGCCTTCAGGCGGCGCGTCTGGCCAAACTGTCGCCCGCGCTCTCGGCCTGAGGAAATTCGAACACCATGCCGTCCTTCCGGGTCACCCGCGCGGTGAAGCACTCGCCGCAGCAGATGTACGACCTCGTCGCCGACGTGGAGCGCTACCCCGAGTTCCTGCCGCTCTGCAAATCCCTGCGGGTGATCCGCCGGCAGGAGACGCCCGACGGCGGGCAGGTGCTGATCGCCGAGATGGGCGTGGGCTACAAAGCGATCCGCGAGCGCTTCACCACCCGGGTGACCCTCGATCCGGCGGATCTCAAGATCGTGGCCGAGTATATCGACGGTCCGTTCCGGCACTTGGAGAACCGCTGGCTGTTCAAGGACGGCCCGAATGGCGGCTGCGCGATCGACTTCTTCATCACCTACGAGTTCAAGAGCCGCACCCTGGGGCTCCTCATGGGCACGATGTTCGACCGGGCGTTCCGCAAGTTCACCGACGCCTTCGAGGGGCGGGCGGATCGCATGTACAGGGCGCGGGCGTAGCCGCCGTCATCGCGAGCAAAGACGATGCGCAAGGACGGCCTCAGGCCCGCGCCGGCATCCGCACGTGTTCGGGCCGTACGCCCATCCCGATCATCCGCGCCGGCAGGACCTGAAGCTGCGGCAGGGCATCGAGAATCCGCAGCGCCAGCGGCGCCCGGAACGGCGCGTCGGCCGCGAGCGACGCGGCAATCACCCGGGACTGGATCATCCGCTGAAGCGCCTGCGTCGCCCGCACCGGGAACATCCGCCTGGCCTGAACCCCGGCGAGGTCGGCCTCCGTGGGACGACCCGCCCGCAGCGGCTCGGACAGGAGGTTGGCTGTCGCCACCGCATCCTGGATCGCGAGGTTGATCCCGACGCCCCCCACCGGCGACATCGCATGGGCGGCGTCGCCGATGCAGAGCAGGCCCGGGCGATGCCAGCGGTCGAGCCGGTCGACCGTGACGGTCAGGAGCTTGACGTCGTCCCACGCCGCGATGGCGTCAGTGCGGTCGGCCAGGAACGGCGCGATCTGCGCCACCGCGGCCCGGAAGGCCGGCAGGCCCTTCGCGCGGAGCGCCGCGTCGCCGCCCTTCGGCACCACGTAGGCGCATTGCCACGAATCGCCCCGGTCGAGGGTGATCAGGATCCGCCCCGGCCCGAACCGTCCGGCTGCCGCCTCCGGGTCGCCGTCCCGGCGCGGCAAGCGGAACCATAGGACGTCGATCGGGGCGCCGAAGGCCCGCGGCACGAAACCCGCCTGCGCGCGCATCCGCGAGTGACGGCCATCCGCGCAGAGCACGAGATCAGATCGGATCTCGACTGGACCGTCCGGCCCGGCGGCGCGCACGCCCGCGATGCGGCCTGCCGCCTCGATCAGGTCCTGCGCCTCGGTGCGGCGGATCAGGCGGAACGTCCGGTATCGTGCGGCCTCGCCGGCCAGGAAATCCAGGAAGTCCCATTGCGGCATGAACGACAGGAAGCGGTTCCGGGTCGGCAGCCGGCTGAAATCGGCGACCCGGTAGCTGCGCCCGTCGACGACGCCGGAGAAATTCTCGACGCGCCGCTGGGGGAGGGCGCGGAAGCGCTCGGTGAAGCCGAGCTCGTCCATCAGGTCGAGGGTCGAGGGGTGGATCGTGTCGCCGCGGAAATCGCGCAGGAAATCGGCGTGCTTCTCCAGCACCGTGACGTCGATGCCCGCGCGGGCAAAGAGCAGTCCGGCCATCATCCCGGCGGGGCCGCCGCCGACGATGCAGAGGCGGGTCGTCACCGTGTCCATGGGCGGTCCTCCCCTACCGTGATCAGTCGCCGCGGGCGTCCTCCAAGAGACCGAGCGCGTCGGCCACGGCGGCGCGTCGGATGCCCGCGCGCCCGAGATCGCCGTAGCGCCGCTCCAGATGACGCGTCTCGCCATCCCGCAGGCCGAGGCCGAAATGAACCAGCCCGACCGGCTTCTCGGCGCTCCCACCGCCGGGGCCGGCAATGCCCGTGATCGCCACCGCGACGGAAGCCCGCGATGCGGCCAGCGCCCCGGCCGCCATCGCCCGCGCCACGGGCTCGCTGACCGCGCCGTGCCGGCAGATCAGGTCCATGGGCACGCCGATCGCCTCGGCCTTGGCTTCGTTCGAGTAGGTGACGAAGCCGCGCTCCAGGACGGCCGACGAGCCCGGCACCGCGGTGATCAGCCCGGCCACGAGGCCACCCGTGCAGGATTCGGCCGTGGCGATGGTGCGTCCGTCCGCCGCGTAGGCTGCCACCAGCGCCTCGGCCCGGGCGAGAAGCTCTGCGTCGTCAATCATCGCGAACGGGCTCCCCTCGGGCGGCGGCGCCCTATCTCACGGTGTGACTCAAGGCCGAGCCCGGCTCAAGGACCGGTGGCCCCCGATCGGAGACACCCTTTCCATGATCTTCCCCGCGACCACGGCTTTCTATGCCGGGCTGCTCGCACTCGTGTATCTGGGCCTTTCGGGATGGGTGATCGGGGCCCGCGTCTCCGAAAACGTGCTGTTCGGCGACGGCGGCGACGACACGGTGCTCAAGCGCGTGCGCTCGCACGCCAATTTCGCGGAATACGTCCCGCTGGCCCTGATCGTGATCGGCTTGCTGGAGGCGAGCGGCGGCAGTCACGGGCTGGTTCAGGCGCTGCTGATCGCCCTGTTGGTCGCCCGGATCCTGCACCCGATCGGGATGTTCGCGCCCCCGAACTCGCCGCGCCAGTTCGCCTGCCGGGGCGGCGGCATCCTGCTGACGATGGCGGTCCTGGGCGTCGCGGCGATCGTACTGCTGGTGCGGGTAGCCTGAGGCCGAGCACGACACGCCTCCGCTCCCGTACGGGAGAGGGAATCCGCGCCCGGTCCGGAAGCCGCGTTGCCCGTGCCGACGCGTGAATTGACAACCCTGCAACGGGAGCGGGCGGGCCGCGCCCTGTTCCGTCCCCGCTCGCTCCGAGACCGTTCAGCCCTGCCGCATCGCGGTCTCAGCCTGCGCGTCGAGGGCGGGGCCGTCCTCCTCGGGCAGCCGGACCGTCGCGGCGGCCTGTGCGGCGAGACCTTCCGCCCGCCCGACGAAGCCGAGCTTCTCGGTGGTCGTCGCCTTGATGGAGACGCTGCTGAGCGGCACGCCCGCGATGGCGGCGATGCGCGCGCGGATCTCCTCGCGGTGCTTGCCGATGCGCGGCGCCTCGGCCAGCACGGTGATGTCGAGATGGTCGATGCGGCCGCCGCGGGCGCGGACCAGATCGCAGGCATGGGCCAGGAACTGGTCCGAGGCAGCCCCGCGCCAGCGTTCATCGGAGGGCGGGAAGTGGGTGCCGATATCGCCGTCCGCGATGGCGCCGAGCAGGGCGTCGGTCAGCGCGTGCAGCGCCACGTCGCCGTCCGAATGGGCGAGCACGCCGCGGTCGGCCGGGATCTTCACCCCGCCCAGCCAGACATGGTCGCCGGTGGTGAAGGCGTGCACGTCGAAGCCGGTCCCGAGGCGGGTCACGTAGGTGGTCATGGCGCGGGCTCCCGGCGCTGGCAAGTCGGTGGTCTCGGTCGCGAAGGCGCGGTCCGCTTCGATCAGGTCGGCGGGCTGGGTGATCTTGCGGTTGGCGATGTCGCCAGCGAACACCACCACCGGCAGCCCGGCCCATTCGGCGAGGGCGCCGTCGTCGGTGAAGCCGTCGAGGCCCTGCGCAGCGGCGTCCCGGTGGGCGCCGAGCAGCGGGCCAAAGGCGAAGGCCTGAGGGGTCTGGACCGCGCGTAGATGCTCCCGCGGCGGCGTCTCATGCACCCGGCCGATGCCCGGGGCGATGTCGACGACGCGCTTGACCGTGTCGGTCACCGGCACGCCCGGAACGGCGGCGCCGTGGTCGCGCCCGGCGGCGATCGCCCGGGCGATCAGCGCGGAATCCACGTAGGGCCGGGCGGCATCGTGGACCAGCACGATCTCGGGCGCATCGCCGGAGGCCAGGGCCTCGAGACCGGCCTTTACGGAGAGCTGGCGCGTCGCGCCGCCCGCGACCGGCGCGGTGATCTTGGCGCGGATCGCGGGCGCGAGCTCCTCGAGGCAGTTGCGGAAGAAGTCCGCGGCGTCGGCGGCGATGACCGGCTGGATCTGCGCGATCGCGTCGTCGGCCGCGAGGGCCGCGAGGGTGCGGGTCAGGACCGCCTGCCCGCCGACCCGGCGGTACTGCTTGGGGGTGCCGCCGCCGATGCGGATGCCGCGCCCGGCCGCCACCACCACCGCGGCGACGCCGGCTCCCACGCTGGCGGGTCCGGTGGCTGGCGTGCCGGTGGCGGGCATGGGCGACGAACTCGTGAAGTCCTGAGGGGCGGAGGGGCGGCCGGCGCGCGGGCCAGCCGTGCCGGCGTCACCCTGCCGCGATGGGTGCCCGTCGTTTAAGCGGGGGAGGGCCCGAAATCAACGCGCGGTCCCGCTTGCCAGCGGACCGGCCTTGCCTCATTGTTGTGCAGAATGATGACTGACCATTATTTGAGCGCGCTGTGCCGCGAAGGTGTGAAGGCCGGGGCGGCAGATTCTGCCCCGCTCTGCCTGCTCGCTCCCCTTTCGGGCGTCACCGACCTGCACATGCGCCGCATCGCCCGCCGCTGCGGCGCCGACGCGGTCATCTCCGAGATGGTGGCGGCCCGGGAATTCACCCGCGGATCCAGCGAGGCCGCGCTGCGCGCCGAGGGTTCCGGCGTCGACCTGCACGTGGTCCAGCTCGCGGGCTGCGAGGCGGCCCCGATGGCGGAGGCCGCGCGGCTCGCGGAGGCCGGAGGCGCCCACGTGATCGACGTGAATATGGGCTGCCCGGCCAAGATCGTGACCGGGATCGCCTCGGGCTCGGCGCTGATGCGCGATCTCGACCACGCCGCGCGCCTGCTGGCGGCGGTGCGGGACGCCGTAGCGATCCCGGTGACGGTCAAGATGCGTCTCGGCTGGGACGATGCGAGCCGCAACGCCGCCGATCTCGCCGCCCGCGCCGAGCGGCTGGGCCTCAACGCCGTGACGGTCCACGGTCGGACCCGCCAGCAATTCTACAAGGGCAGCGCCGACTGGGCGGCGATCCGCGCCGTCGTCGCGGCGGTATCGATCCCGGTGATCGCCAACGGCGACGTGACCGATCTCGCCAGCGCCCGCGCCTGCCTGGACGCCTCGGGCGCCGCGGGGGTCATGATCGGCCGTGCGGCGACCGGCCGCCCCTGGCTGGTAGGACAGGTTGCCGACGCGCTCGCGGGCCGGCCGGCCGCGGAGCCGTCCCGGGCCGAGCAGGCCGCCCTGGCCGCGGAGCATTACGCGGGGCTGCTGTCGCTCTACGGCCGCGACATCGGCGTGCGCCACGCCCGCAAGCACCTCGCCGCCTATGCCGAGACCGGCGGCGCGCTGACGGCCACGGAGCGCGCGGTGCTCCTTACCACCGCCGAGCCGGAGGTCGCGCTGACCTTGCTGGCCCGGGCCTTCGCGGACTCGGCGGATCGCGTCCAGGAGGCCGCGTGAGCGACGACTCTCTCCCGAAAGAGTCCGGCAACCGGCGCGACACCGCCGCCGAGGCCGTGCTCAACGCCCTGCCGCTGCCGGTCCTGACCATCGGCGGCGACGAGCGCATCCTCCACTGCAACCACGCCGCGGAGGCGTTCTTCGACTACTCGGCGCGGCTGATGCTGCGCCGCCGCCTGCGCGACATCATCCCGTTCGCCTCGCCGATCATCGCCCTGGTGGCCGAGGTCCGGCGCCGGGGCGCCAGCGTCAGCGAGTACCGGGTCGAGCTGACCCAGCCCCGTCTCGGGCTGGAGCGCAGCGTCGACGTGTTCGCCACCCCGCTCGGTGACGACGGCGACGCCGTGGTGATGATGCTCCAGGAGCGCACCATCGCCGACAAGATGAACCGCCAGCTCACCCATCGCGGCGCGGCGCGCTCGATGGTGGCGCTCGGCGCGATGTTGGCCCACGAGATCAAGAATCCGCTCGCGGGCATCCGCGGCGCCGCGCAGCTCCTGGAGAGCACCGGTGCCGAGGAGGACCGGCTGCTCACCCGCCTGATCTGCGACGAATCCGACCGGATCGTCCGCATCGTCGAGCGGATGGAGCTGTTCGGCGACGAGCGTCCCTCGGACCGCGGCGCCGTCAACGTCCACGGGGTGCTCGACCAAGTGAAGCGCTCGGCGCAGTCGGGCTTCGCGCGGCATATCCGGTTCATCGAGACCTACGACCCGTCGCTGCCGCCGGTGCTGGGCAGCCGCGACCAGCTGATCCAGGTGATCCTGAACCTCGTGAAGAACGCCGCCGAGGCGATCGGCCCGGACGCGGTCGAGGGCGAGATCACCCTGTCGACCGCCTTCCGCACCGGCCTGCGCCTGCAGGTACCGGGCTCGCGCGAGCGGGTCAGCCTGCCGATCGAGGTGGCGGTGCGCGACAACGGCCCCGGCATCTCGGCCGACCTCCTGCCCGACCTGTTCGACCCGTTCGTCACCACCAAGGCGCAGGGCTCCGGCCTGGGTCTTGCTTTGGTGGCCAAGATCGTCGGCGATCACGGCGGGATCGTCGAGTGCGATCCTGCCCCGCGCCGCACGGCGTTCCGCATCCTTCTGCCGATGTCGAGTGCCCGGGACGGGCGCGAATCGGCGGTCGATCCGTGATGTCGATCCCCAAATCCGGCCCCCCGTCGGAGGTCTGAGTAGAGAGTCATGCCGAACGGCCACATCATCGTCGCCGACGACGACGCCGCCATCCGCACCGTGCTCAACCAAGCGTTGTCACGGGCGGGCTACGAAGTCCGCTCGACGGGCAATTGCGCGACCCTCTGGCGCTGGGTCGCGCAGGGGGAGGGCGACCTCGTCATCACCGACGTGGTGATGCCCGACGAGAACGTGTTCGATCTGCTGCCGCGCATCAAGCGGGTGCGGCCGGAGCTGCCGATCATCGTGATGAGCGCGCAGAACACCTTCATGACGGCGATCCGCGCCTCGGAGCGGGGCGCCTACGAGTACCTGCCCAAGCCCTTCGATCTGAAGGAGCTGATCGCCATCGTGGGCCGGGCGCTCTCGCGCCCGCGCGGTACGGCACCGGCCGGGGCACCGCCCGAGAACGAGGACATCCCGCTGGTCGGCCGCTCGCCGGCCATGCAGGAGATCTACCGGGCGCTCGCCCGGCTGATGCCCACCGATCTCACCGTGATGATCACCGGCGAGTCGGGAACCGGCAAGGAGCTGGTCGCCCGGGCGCTGCACGATTACGGCCGGCGCCGCACCGGCCCGTTCGTGCCGGTCAACATGGCGGCGATCCCGCGCGACCTGATCGAATCCGAGCTGTTCGGCCACGAGAAGGGCGCCTTCACGGGGGCGCTCCAGCGTTCCGCCGGCCGGTTCGAGCAGGCCGAGGGCGGCACGCTGTTCCTCGACGAGATCGGCGACATGCCCATGGAGGCGCAGACCCGTCTGCTGCGCGTGCTCCAGCAGGGCGAGTACACAACGGTCGGCGGCCGGGTCCCGATCAAGACCAACGTGCGGATCATCGCGGCGACCAACAAGGACCTGCGGATCTCGATCCAGCAGGGCATCTTCCGCGAGGACCTGTTCTTCCGGCTCAACGTCGTGCCGCTGCGGCTGCCGGCCCTGCGCGAGCGCTCGGAAGACGTGCCGGACCTCATCCGCCACTTCTTCGTGCTGGTCGAGCGCGAGGGCCTGACCCGCAAATCGCTCGACGGCGACGCGATGGAGCGGCTCAAACGCTACCGCTGGCCCGGCAACGTCCGTGAGCTGGAGAACCTCGTCCGGCGGCTCGCCGCACTCTACCCGCAGGAGACGATCACCGGCCCGGTGATCGAGGCCGAGCTCGATACGCTGCCGCTCGCCGCCCCCGCCCCGAACGGCAACGGCGCCGCCCGCAAGGCCGGCGGGGAGTCGGAGAGCCTGTCGAGCGCCGTGGAGCGGCACCTCTCGGACTACTTTTCCGGTTATCGCGACACGCTGCCGCCGCCCGGGCTCTATCACCGGATCTTGCGGGAGATCGAAGGCCCGCTGATCGGCGCGGCGCTGGCCGCCACCCGCGGCAACCAGATTCGCGCGGCGGAACTCCTCGGGGTCAACCGCAACACCCTGCGCAAGAAGGTGCGGGACCTCGACCTGCAGGTGTTTCGAACAGCGCGGTAGGGCGATCAGCGGGGTTCGGGGGGGCGATACCACCCGGATGCCTCATCCGCGGATGCCCGCGGGAGCAGGCCGCAAAGGGGGGTTCCAGGGATCGCGCGCTGGCCGGGAGGGCTCCTTCGCGGCCCCCGCCGCGCTCCGGAACCTCAGGATGCGGCCGGGTGTGCGATGAAGAGGTCGCGAAGGGGCGCTCAGCGGCCCGGCAGGATCGGATCGCCGCGCATGAGTGCGTGGAGCCGCTCGGTGTCGAATCCGTTCGGGATGCTGGCCACGGCCGCCTTCGGCGCGGGCGCAGCCTTCGCCGGGGCCGGGAGCGACCCGGTTGCGGAGGGTTCGGCCTGAGCGGCGCGGACCACCGGCGCCGGCGCCAGGTGCGCGAGCCGATCGGCGCTGACAAGAGCGACCGTCGCCGTCGAGATGAGGACGAGGACGGCGCCGAAGAGGGAACGCAGGATACGCACGCGACGACCCGGAACGCGACTTGAGACGGCAACAGATTAGCGGTGCGGCCGTTAACGAAGCCCCACTCCAAGTCTTCGGGAGGCGATATTGACCAACGCCCAGGCCACTGCGAGCGACAGCCCGTTCATCCAGGGTCGTAATGCCCGCCTCTACGGCAAGCCCATCAGCGAATGCCCCTATCCGGAAGGCTCCCAAGAGCGCGCCGCCTGGATGGAGGCTTACGAGGAAGCGGCGAATTCGGATCTGCCCGAGAAGCCCTGATCGTGGGACAGGCCCCGCTCCGAGCCTGCGGATCCGGGCATCCGGCTTGACCTCGCCGGGTGCGCGGCGCTTCGTGCGCCGCAGCGCAACGCGATCCGCGAGCCCCGATGTCCCTGAAGCCCTCGCCCGAGTCCAAGCAGACCTTCGCGCCCGCGACGCGCCTCGTCCATGCGGGCCGCGATCCGGGCGAGCAGCACGGCTTCGTCAACACGCCGATCTATCGCGGCTCCACGGTCCTCTACCCGACCTACGACGCCATCAAGCACCGGCGCGGGCGCTACAATTACGGCACCTCGGCCACGCCCACCATGGACGCTCTCACGAGCGCCTGGACGGAGCTCGCCGGCGCCGCCGGGACGGTGGTGACGCCCTCCGGGCTCGCGGCGCTCACCGTGGCGCTGATGGCCGCGGTCTCGGCGGGCGACCACCTCCTCGTCACCGATTCCGCCTACCGGCCGACCCGCCAGTTCTGCGACGGCGTGCTGGCCCGCTACGGCGTCGCGGTCACCTACTATGACCCGGCCATCGGGGCCGGCATCGCCGAGCTGATGCGCCCGAACACCCGGGCCGTGCTGGTCGAGGCGCCCGGCTCGCAGAGCTTCGAGATGCAGGACATCCCGGCCATCGCCGAGGCCGCGCACGCCAACGACGCCTGCGTGATCATGGACAATACCTGGGCGACGCCGCTGCTGTTCCCGCCGCATGAGCGGGGCGTCGACATCGCCGTGGAGGCCGGGACCAAGTACCTGAGCGGCGGCTCGGACCTGCTGATCGGCCTGACCTCCGCGAACACGCGCTACTACCCGGCCGTGCGCCGGACCTTCGACCATTTCGCCATGTGCGCCGGCGCGGAGGACATCTTCCTGGCGCTGCGCGGTATGCGCACCATGTCGTTGCGGCTGCGCGAGCACGGCCGCGCCGGGCTCGAGATGGCCCGGTGGCTCCAGGCTCGACCGGAGGTGCTGCGCGTCCTGCATCCCGGCCTGCCTGAGGATCCCGGCCATGCGATCTGGAAGCGCGACTTCTCCGGCGCCTCCGGTCTGTTCGGGGTGATCCTCAAGCCGGTTCCCGAGAAGGCGGTCGCCGCCATGCTGGACGACCTCCAGCTCTTCGGGATGGGCTTCTCCTGGGGCGGTTTCGAGAGCCTCGTGATCCCGTTCGACTGCGCCGGCTACAGGACCGCCACGCGATGGTCCCCGGGCGGTCCGGCCCTGCGCTTCCACATCGGGCTCGAGGACACGGCCGACCTCAAAGCCGACCTCGACGCCGGCTTCGCACGCCTGCGGGCCGCGTCATGACCGCGCCGAGCCGGCGCCGTCTCATCCAGGGCGCGGGCGCTCTGGCCCTCGCAGGAACGCTACCGGCCGCCGCTGCCGAGACGGATGTGACAGGCCGGCTCGCACGCTACATGGCCGCCGCCCGGACGCAGCCGCTTCCCCCTGAGGTGCTGACCGCCTGCAAGCACCGCATCCTCGACACCCTGGCCGCCATGGTCTCCGGCGCGCGGATGCGGCCGGGCGAGATGGCGCTCACCTACGTGCGCGGCCTGGGCGGGACCGAGCAGGCCGGGGTCGTCGCCTCCGATTTCCGGACCACCACCATCAACGCGGCGCTCGCCAATGCCATGTGCGCCCATGCCGACGAGACCGACGATTTCGAGCCGGTGACCAAGGCCCATCCCGGCTGCGCCACCGTGCCGGCGGCCCTGGCCATGGCCGAGCTGCACGGCAATTCGGGCGCGGACTTCGTCCGGGCGGTGGCGCTGGGCTACGATCTCTGCTGCCGCCTGCTCCTGGCGCTCGGACCCGACCACGTGCGCGGCACGCACCGCAGCGCCGAGGGCACGAGCTCGACCTTCGGGGCGCTCGGGGCCGCCGCCGCGCTCGCCCGCCTCGACGAGCAGGGCATGCGGTTCGCGCTGTCCTACGCGGCCCAGCAGGTCTCCGGCCTGTGGAGCTGGGTGCGGGACAAGGACCACGTCGAGAAGGCGTTCGACTTCGCCGGCATGGGCGCGCGCAACGGCGTCACGGCGGTCGGCATGGTGGAGGCCGGCCTCACCGGCGTCGCCGACGTGCTCGACGGCCGGCACAACCTGCTGAACGCGCTCTCGACCGCGCCGAAACCGGACCTGATGCTCGACGGTCTCGGCAGCCGTTTCTTCGTCACCGAGACGGCGATCAAGACCTTCTCGGTGGGCTATCCGATCCAGTCGCCCCTCGACGCGACCCTGACGCTCCGCAAGCAGTATGGGCTGACGCCGGAGGCCGTGCGGCACATCCTGGTCAAGGTCCCCACCGACGCCGTCGGCATCGTCGGATCGAGCGCCATGCCGGATGTGAGTTGCCAGCACCTCGTGGCGCTCGCGCTCGTGAAGGGCGCCGTCTCCTTCGCCGACAGCCACGATGCCGGCCTGATGCACGATCCCGCGATCGCGGCCGAACGGGCCAAGGTCGAGCTGGTGGGCGATCCGGCGCTGATGGATCCCGCCGCCCCCCGCGGCGCCGTCGTGACGATGACCCTCGCGGATGGCCGGATTGTGGAGCATCACACCCGGCATCCGCCCGGAACGAAGGAGAACCCGCTGAGCACCGAGGCGGTGAACACCAAGGCGCGGGATCTGATGGCGCCGGTGCTCGGAACTGATTCGACCGAGCGCCTGATCGCGCGCATCAACACCCTGGAATCGGTCGCCGACATGCGCGAACTGCGCCCGCTCCTGACTGCCTGACGCATGGCCTGCACACCGTCGCGTATTTGACCTGCCCGCTCGATCCTGATTGACCGGCCCGACATGACCACGAGCCTCTCCGCCGGCGGAACGCCGCGCCTCGCCGCTGCCGATCGTGTCGGCCGGGGGCTCGACGCGCTGAGCGTCAGCCACGGCCGGGCGGTGGCCGCCCTCCTGGCGCTCTGCCTCGTCCTGTTCCTGCCGGGCCAGATCTCGCTGCAGCCGATGGACCGGGACGAGCCGCGCTTCGCCCAGGCCTCCAAGCAGATGCTGGAGAGCGGCGACCTCGTCGACATCCGCTTCCAGGGCGAGGCGCGGCACAAGAAG
>Ga0255028_100099_pt1 | contig 22349 bp, 26 predicted proteins | sample DRGLUT_MetaT_FD_178168 | JGI IMG/M metagenome (GOLD analysis project Ga0255028, IMG submission 178168) | Metatranscriptome of freshwater microbial communities from Pennsylvania, United States - DR:GLUT (Metagenome Metatranscriptome) | ecosystem: Environmental > Aquatic > Freshwater > Creek...
TCATCGCCTTCGCCCTGGGCCTGGGGCTCGGCCTCGGGACCGCCCTCGTGCGCCTGTTCGCGCCCCGCCCGCTGGCGGCGCTGGCATGGCTCTACGTGTGGATCTTCCGGGGCACCCCGCTCCTCGTGCAGCTCTTCGTGATCTTCTACGGCCTGCCGAGCGCCGGGATCCTGATCGACGCCTTTCCGGCCGCGGTGATCGGCTTCACGCTCAACGTCGGCGCCTACACGTCGGAGATCATCCGGGCCGCCATCGGGTCCCTCCCGCGCGGCCAGTGGGAGGCGTCCTACGCGATCGGCATGACGCCGAGCCAAACCCTGCGCCGCACGATCCTGCCGCAGGCCGCGCGGGTCGCGGTGCCGCCGCTCGGCAATTCCTTCATCGCCCTCGTGAAGGACACCTCCCTCGCCGCCGCCATCACCGTGCCGGAGCTGTTCCAGGCGGCGCAGCGCATCGTCGCCGTCACCTACGAGCCGCTGATCCTCTACAGCGAGGCCGCCCTGATCTACCTAGTCCTGTCCTCGCTCCTGTCCTGGCTTCAGACGCTCCTGGAGCGGCGCCTCGGCCGCTACGGCGGCTACCTGGAGGCGCGCGCGTGATTGCCCTGTCGGCCATCGAGAAGCGCTTCGGCGCCACAACGGTCCTGCACGGCGTCGACCTCGCCGTTGCGGAGGGGCGGGTCACGGCGCTGATCGGCCCGTCGGGCTCGGGCAAGTCGACGCTCCTGCGCTGCGTGAACCTGCTGGAAATCCCGCAGGCGGGGACCCTCACCCTCGGCGATCTCCGCCTCACCTTCCGGCCGGACAGCCCGCCGGCGCGGCGCGCGGTGCTCGCCATGCGCCGGCAGACCGGCATGGTGTTCCAGAACTTCCAGCTCTTCCCCCACCGCACCGTTCTGGAGAACGTCACGGAGGGGCTAGTGACCGTCGCCCGGTGGCCGCAGGCCAGGGCACGGACGCGCGCTCTGGAATTGCTGGACCGGGTCGGCCTCGCCCACAAGGCGGCGGACTGGCCCGCCAGCCTGTCGGGCGGCCAGCAGCAGCGGGTGGCGATCGCCCGGGCCCTCGCCCCCGCCCCGCGCCTGCTGCTCTGCGACGAGCCGACCTCGGCCCTGGATCCGGAACTCGCCGCCGAGGTGGTCGACGTGCTGGCCGGCCTCGCGGGCGAAGGCATGACCATGCTGATGGCAACCCACGACCTGCGCCTCGCGCGGCGCGTCGCCGACCGGGTGGTGTTCCTCGAAGGCGGCGGGATCGTCGAGCAGGGACCGGCCGCCGACCTGTTCGGGCGCCCGAGCGATCCGCGCACCCGCCGCTTCATCCGGACCTTGCTCGGCGAGGCGGCGGACCAGAGCTGATCCGCGGTCCGAGCCCCCGGGTTCCTGTCGTTCAGCGCGACAGGCAGCGCAGGCTGAGGAGGTCATCGCGGGTCGGCGCGGTCCCGAAGATCAGGGGCCGCCACGCCGGCAGCGTTGCGAGGATCAGGCCGGCGGTCAGGACGAGCCAGGGAAGAACCGGACGGAGGCCGAAGCCGGCGGCCCTCATGCGGCGGCCCGCGCCGCCGAGGCCTCCGCCGCGCGGCCGTCCTGCACGAGGCCCAGGCCCGCGGCCAGCAGGCCGCCCCAGGGCAGGAATCCGATGTCCCGAAAGAGCCCCTGCGCCTGCGGCACCCGTTCGTTGACGTGATGCACGCCGAGGTTCTCGCGGTCGATCACCCCCTCGACGGGATTGAACAGGCTCCAGCCGATCAGGAGCGGCCCGGCGCGCAGCTTGCTGGACCAGGCGCGATGCGTGCGGTGCGCGGCCCGCCAGAGGATGAACCGCCGGAGGACGACGAAGACGTATGTCGTGCTGTCAAAGATGCCGTCCCACAGGGTGTTCAGCGCGAGATCCGCGATCGTATCGATCGGGTATCAGGAGCTCAGCATGTGATGCCATTGCAGGACTTGGTGCAGCACGATCCCGTCGCAGAAGCCGCCGAGACCGAGCCCGAACAGGATCCCGGCGCTCAGCGGAAACGCGCGTTCCCGGGTTGCCGCCTCTGCCATGCTTACATCCAGCTCGGGAAGGACCGGGATAACGGCGGTCGCGCGCCTCATACCCTCATCGCGAGCGCACCGCAGGGAAGGAATCCCTCTGGGAGCACGGAAATCCATCACGGGTCGCGTGGCGCCATGGCCGGGGACGAGACCATCCGCAGGTAGGCGGTCAGGCCCGCCAGGAAGACCGCGAGGCCGAGTCCGGTGGCGTAGGGCGCGAAGCCCTTGCCGGCGATCGCGATTGCCGAGCTGTGCCCCGCCAGGAGATCGGCGCCGGCGAGCAGCACGCCGACGCAGCTCTCCCCGACCAGGAATCCCGAGGCGAGGAGCACGCCGCGACGGCGAGCGGTCCCCACCGCCTTGTCGGCCGTCTTGTCGCCTTTGCCGCCGACCCGGGCGCGCAGCCGGCGCTCGGCGACCCAGCCGAGAATGCCGCCGATGGCGATCGTCATCTCCACCGAGAGCGGCAGGTACATGCCGATCCCGACCGTCAGCGCCGGAAAGGTGAGGTTGCGCCGCTTCAGCCATGTCTCCGCGGCGACCAGGACCACGCCGAGCCCTGCGCCGATCATCACCATGCGCCAGGGCAGCGCGCCCTGCGTGATGCCGGTCGCGATCTGGGTCATCAGAGCGGCCTGCGGCGCCGCCATGGCGCTGCCCGCATCCTGCCCGTCATGCGCGGGGGCGCCGACGAAGCCGTAGGCCTCGTAGAGCAGCGACAGGAGCGGCGCGATCACCACGGCGCCGACCCCGACGCCGAGGATCAGCGCGACCTGCTGGTGCCAGGGCGTGGCGCCCAGGACCTGTCCGGTCTTCAGGTCCTGCAGGTTGTCGTTGGCGATCGAGCAGGTGGTGATGATGACCGACGTCAGCAGCAGCGCCATGCCGGTGACGAACCGGTCGCCCTCCGGCCCGGCGGAATGACCAAGGATGAAGGGCAGGAGCAGCGCGGTTGCCATCGTGGTCAGGATGCCGATCCCCGAGATCGGGCTCGACGAGGATCCAAGCAGGCCCGCGAGGTAGCCGCAGGCCGCCGCCATCAGGAAGCCGAACAGGACAGCGAACAGCGTCGCGGCGACCGCCAGCACGATCATCAGGCTGCCGAGATCGGCAGGCTTGGCGAAGAAGCCGAACAGGATTGCGAGCGGCACGCACAGGCCCAGCGTCGCGGCGGCGACCCAGGCGATCGGCAGGTCGCGCTCCTCGCGCGGGTGGTCCTTGCCGAGACCGCCGCTGCCCGACAGGGCGGCGCGGATGCTCGCCAGGATCGGGCGCGCCAGAGACCCCACGGTCCACAGGCCGCCCACCGCGATGATGCCGGCGCCCATCAGGCGCACCTGACCGGACCAGACCGCCTCGGCGGCCTCCCCGGCGGATTTCGCGGGATCGCTCGACAGGGCGGTGAGCACCGGCACCGCGATGCCCCAGGCGATCACGACGCCGGTCAGCAGCGCCAGGCAGGCGCCGATACCAACGAGGTAGCCGACCCCGACCAGCGCCAGCGAGAAGCCGGTTCCGGTGCGGAACACCGCCCCCCCGAGGCTGATCGCGCCGTTCCACCCGTCGCCCAGGATCTTCAGCCCGGTGGTGGCGAGCCCGATCGTCCCGGCGGCGGCGGCGGCCCCGAGCAGGTCGCGCAGGCCTTGGCCGCCCTCCGCCTCCTGACCGGTCCGCAGCACCTCGGCGGCGGCGATGCCCTCGGGATAGGGAAGGTCGCTGCCCGAGACGAGGGCGCGGCGGAGGGGGATCGAGAAGGCGACGCCGAGCAGACCGCCCAGCATGCACACGGCCGTGGTCTGCCAGAACGGGAAACCGTGCCAGTGCCCGATCAGCACGAGCCCGGGCAGGGCGAGGATGACGTTGCACAGGGTGCCGGCGGCCGAGGCCTGGGTCTGCACGATGTTGTTCTCGAGGATGCCGGCCCCGCCCATCAGCCGGAACGCCCCCATCGAGATCATCGCGGCTGGGATAGAGGACGAGAACGTCATCCCGGTCTTCAGGCCCATATACAGGTTGGCGGCCATGAAGATGACCGTGATGCCTGCGCCGAGCGCGATGCCGCGCAGGGTCAGCTCGGCCTGACGGTCCTGTCTATGCGACGTGATCGCGGGGCTACGGGCGTCCATCATCCACTCGGGCTGTCGTACGCCAACCACTCAGGGCGCGGAAACTTTCCCCGAGCCCGCAGCCGTGACCCCTTCGCATTTGCGCGGGCCATTGCCTGAGGCGATGTGTCCCTGGCTCTTGCTACCAGGAGGATGCAGTCACCCGCCGCGCGCCAGGGTTGCCCAACAGACCGACGCACGCCGCCGCCTCCAGCGCGCAGGCCGCTCCCCCTCCGGACATCCCAGGCCGCCCATGTGGTATCTCTACGGCTTCGCCCTGCTGGCCGGCGTCGCCAACGCCATCGAACCCGGCCAGAACGCCACGCTGGCGAAGGTCACGGGGCAGCCGATGCTGGCGGGGGTGTTCTGCTTCGCTCTGTCGATCGCCTGCTTCCTCGGGATCATGATCGTCGTGCGGCTGCGCGGCCACAGCCCGACCGAAGCGGCCTCGACCGTTCCTTGGTGGGCTTGGCCCGGCGGCATCCTCGGCGCCGCGGTCGTGCTGGCGCAGCTCTACATCTCGGAGCAGATCGGCGCCGCGACGTTCCTGGGCTGCGTGATCACGGCGGGCGTGGTCGGCTCGATCGCCCTCGACCATTTCGCCCTCGTCGGCTTCGAGCGCCATCGCGCCAGCTTCTGGCGCATCGTCGGGGGCGTGCTGATGGTCGCGGGCGTCGCCCTCGTGGCGGTGTTCTGACGGTTCCGGCCGACGACCCGAACGTCCCCCCTCCCTCAGGATCCCCGAATGCTCTTCCTCTACGGCTTCGCCCTGCTGGCGGGCATCGCCACCGCGATCGAACCCGGCCAGAACGCGGGCCTCGCCAAGTCCCTTGCGCGGCCGCTCCTGGCCGGCGTGATCAGCCTCGTCGTCAGCATCCTCACTATCGGGATGATCATGCTGCTGACCGGACAGTTCGGGCTGCCGGGGGCGGACCGCCTCGCGCAGGTGCCCTGGTGGGCCTGGCTCGGCGGCCTGATGAGCGCGGGCCTGACGATGGCACAGCTCTACATCTCCAAACGGATCGGCGCCGCCACCTTCCTCGGGCTGATCGTCACGGCGGGTGTGGTCACGTCGATCCTGCTCGACCATTTCGGACTGGTCGGCTTCAAGGTCCACGAGGCGGGACTCTGGCGGATCCTGGGCGGCGCGCTGATGACCGGCGGCGTCGTGCTGGTCGCCCGGTTCTGAGACGCGTTCCGTCCGATCAGATCGTCCAGCCGCCGTCGATGACCACCGCCTGGCCGGTCGTGTAGGTGGCGCCCGCGAGATAGACCGCGAGATCGGCGATCTCCTCCGGCGTGCCGAGCCGCCCGATCGGCTGGCGGGCGATGAAAGCTGCACGGGTCTGCTCGTAATCGCCCTGCTGGCGGATCCGCTCCTGCAGCGACGGGCTCTCCACCGTGCCGGGGCAGATCGCGTTGCAGCGGATGTTGTGGCCGACGTAATCGGCCGCGACGGACTTGGTCAGGCCGATCACAGCCGCCTTGGTCAGCCCGTAGGCGAAGCGGTTCGGGACGCCCTTCACCGAGGAGGCGACCGAGGCCATGTTGACGATCGCGCCGTCGCGCCGCTCCAGCATGCCCGGCAGCACGGCCCGGATCGTACGGATCATCGCCTTGACGTTGAGGTCGATGGCCAAGTCGAGATCGGCGTCGCGCATCTCGAGGATGCTGCCGGCATGGACGATCCCGGCGCAGTTGAACAGGACATCGACCGGCCCGATCCGCTCCACCAGGGCCGTGACGGCGCCCGGGTCCAGGACGTCGAGGAGCGCCGTCTCGAGCCTGTCGGCCGGCAGGCCGGCGAGCGCGTCCGCGTTGATGTCGGTGGCGTGGACCCGCGCCCCAGCTTGGGCGAAGGCGAGCGCGCTCGCGCGCCCGATCCCCTGCGCGGCGGCCGTGACCAGGACGGTCTTTCCGGAGAGATCTGCCATCGCGTGCTCCCTGCAGGCTGCGTGCGGCGTGCCGGCATCGGGCCGCGCGGCGGAGAGTGTAGGTCCGGCCGACGTCCGGCTCCAGGCGCGTCGCGGCAATCTCCAACATAGGCTGTCGCCCGTGCCAAGCCGGCCCCCTACGGCAGAACCGGTCTGGTACGGGGGGCCGGCGTGAGCGGCATCGTGCGGTGACATCGGTCGAGCGCGGTTGGGATCAACTGGCGTGCCGCAGCCCTGCTCGGCCTGTTCAGCAGCGACCGGCGCCTGCGGATCATGGCGCAGGGGATCCGCCACGAGCATCGGGGGGAAATCGCCCTGATGCACGGGCTCGACGGCCTCGCTGCGGTGCAGGCGGCTTTGGGCGACCTCGTCCTCCCGGCCGGCCGCGCGGCCCCCGAGCAGGCGGCCGGACAGCGCTTGGGCCATAGCCGGAGCAACCCGGGATCCTAACCGGCCGGTGCCGCGTTTTCCTGACCGATCAACGCTGCCGGGAGGAATGCCGTGGGACTCGCCGCCTTCGTGGTCTTCGTCGTTCCGTGGATGGCCTTCGCCGTCTGGCTGGCTCTGAAGCCGGGCAGCATTCGTCTCGGTGCACCGGCGGCGCCCTGGCGTCCGCTAACCGACTATCCGCCCCCGGCGCGGGACCAGCGGCAGGCCGGGGAGACGCAGAGCATGGCGTCGGGCGCCGCCCATGACGGCAAGCACCAGCCCATCGCGTCGATCTGATCCTCGGATCGCGGCGGTGCCGCCGTCTTTGCGAGCAGAGCGAAGCAATACGCGCCGATGCACCAGGATCCTGCACCGGCAGCGGCTCTGGATTCCGGGCTCGTCTGCGGCGCCCCGGAATGACCGCGCGTGGACACCGCTTCGCTCACGATTGCGGCGCGGCGGCCGCGTTCGCACGACCCGGGGGGCGGATTCGGTCCGGCGTTAACCAACCGATGACCATGCGAACCGAGCGCATCCGATAGAAGCGGCGCTCCCGCGCCGGTTGGGCGCTGGCGATGAACGCCGTCGATGTTCCGTATTCCTAGTACGCTCCGGCTGCGGCGCACCTCGATCTGTTCGGATCCCTGGGCCTATGCCTCGGCTTCATCGCGGGCCTCATGCCGCGCCGGGATCGGCGCCTCTCGGCGTCGGCGGCCTGTGCCGCCTGCTTCGGTGCCCATTACCTGACGCGCGGCGCGCTGACCGGCCGGCGATGTGCGCCATCTCGGTGATGCAGAGTCTCGTCTCCCGGCGGTGCGTGGGCATGCCGGGCCGGAGCGGCTGGGTCCCGCCGCTGTTCGCGGCGAGCACCCTCGTGGCCGCCTGCCTGACGGTGGCCACATGGAGCGGATGGCCGTCGGCCTGCGCGGCCTCGGGCACGCTGCTCGCGACGGCCGCACGGCTCCACACGGCGCCACAGCCCATGCGGCGCCTCTTCCTCGGCGCCTCCCTGTGCTGGGGCGGCCACAACCTGCTGGTCGGCTCGGTCTTCGGCCTGACCTGCGACGTGCTGACGATCTGCGGTCTCGCGATCGCGCTGCTGCGCGCCGTTGAGACCCGCACGGTCGAGCCGGAAGGCTTGGGGGTCATAGAAGGCTTGCGGGCATCGCAGGGACGCGGCGCCGGCCGCTGCCGGTCCATCAACAATTGAGCGCTCGAACGAGCCGCGACTCCGGTATCCCGACCAAGATTCCTTAAGGGCTGGCAGGCAGGATCCGGGCATCGTCAGCACTTCGGAGCCGGCCGCATGTCCGAGCATCGCAAAGAGACGCGGCAGAGGGTCTTCCTCAAGGGCCGCATCGTCTTCAACAACGCGTCGTCGAGCTTCGACTGCCTCGTGCGGGATATGTCCTCCTCCGGCGCGCGCCTGGTCATGAGCGAGGCCACGACGCTCCCGGAGGCGTTCGACCTCTACATCCCGCAGAAGGACCGCACATACCGGGCGACCCTGCGCTGGCGCCGGGAGGACGGCATCGGCGTCACGTTCGATGAGCCGGCGCGAACCGGCGCCGGTTCGGCGTCCGCCCCCGATCCGACCTCGACCGAGGCGACCCTGGCCATGCTGCTGAAGCGCGTCAGCGAGCTGGAGACGGAGAACGCCGCCCTGCGCCGGCTGCTCGCCAGCATGGCCCAGGCGGGCGGTTCGGTGAGCGCGGCCTGAGCGTCAGACCTGCTCTTCGAGCGCCTTGCGGATCCTCGCGGCGTGCTCGGCCAGGAGCGCATTGTCGGCCATCCCGCCCTCGTGTCGCGTCAACGACACGCCCTCGCGCCGCGGGATGATGTGGACGTGCAGGTGGAACACGGTCTGGCCGCCGGCCGGCTCGTTGAACTGGAACAGGGTCAGCCCCTCGGCCTGGAACGCCGCCTTCACGGCGCGGGCGACCTTCTGGACGCTGGCCATCAGGGCGCCGAGCGACTCGGGCTCGGCATCGAGCAGCCCTCTGGCCGGCGCCTTCGGGATCACCAGGGTGTGGCCCTCGCCCTGGGGCATCACGTCCATGAAGGCCAGCGTGTGCGCGTCCTCGTAGACGCGCTGGCACGGGATCTCGCCCCGCAGGATCTTCGCGAAGATATTGTCGGGATCGTAGCGGGCGTCGGCCATGCTGCCTCCGGGCATTCTTGAGCGGGCGCAGGTTGCACGGGGTCTCGGTCCGCGTCCACACGGGAACCGGCGGCGCGCCGGAACGCTTGCACCGCCGCGGCCGACGCCGCGCGTGACGGCGTGCAGGAGGGTACCGGATGGCGCATGAGAGCACGGGGGCGATCTACGCGGCGGCCGGCGCCAATCTCGCCATCGCGGCGGCGAAGTTCGTCGGCGGGGCGCTGACCGGCTCGACCGCGATGATCGCCGAGGGTGTGCACTCGGTGGTCGACACGGCCAACCAAGTGCTGCTGCTCATCGGCATGAAGCGGGCCGAGCGGCCGGCCGACGCGCGCCACCCGTTCGGCTACGGGCGTGAGATCTACTTCTATGCCTTCGTGGTCGCACTGATGATCTTCCTCGGCGGCGGCCTGTTCGCGATCTACGAGGGCATCGCGCGGATCCGCCATCCGGAGCCCGACGTGGATGCCGAGATCCTGGGATACCGGCTGCCGGGGATCTGGGTGAACGTGGCGATTCTGGGCTTCTCCATCGCGGCCGAGGGCACGTCGTTCTTCGTGGCGTTGCGCCAGTTCTGGGCCGAGAAGGGCAAGCTCTCGGCCGTGCGGGCGATCCGGCGCAGCAAGGATCCGACCCTGTTCACGGTGCTGGCCGAGGACGCCGCCGCGCTGATCGGCCTCCTGATCGCTTTGGCCGGCGTGTGCCTGTCCCACATCCTGGAGATGCCGAGCCTCGACGGCTGGGCCTCGGTGGGGATCGGGCTCGTGCTCGTCGGCATGGCCGGGTTCCTGATGATCGAGACCCACGGCCTGCTGATCGGCGAGGCGGCCGACCCCGAGATCGTGGCGGCGATCGGCGCGCTGGCGCGAGCCGAGCCGGGCGTGCTCCACGTCAACGAGGTGCTGACCCAGCACCTCGGCCCGTCCGACATCCTGGTCAATCTCAGCATCGACATGGCCGACGACCTGAGTGCCGGCGAGGTCGAGAGTCTCGTGACGCGTCTCGATCGGGCGCTGAAGCAGCGCAGCCCGGACGTGACCCGGGTGTTCATTGAGATCCAGCAGCAGGGCGAACACGGGGTCCGGGCGGCGGCGTGACGGGCGCCGCGTGCGTCAGGCCCCGCCTCTGCACCGAGCGCCGTATGGACGAACGACACACAGGCGTCCCTACACGCGGGGTGACGCGGAGGCGCTTTCAAGCAGAGCATCCGAGACCCGGAGGTACGCACGCTCGCCGAGATGGTGATGAGGAGGACCGGTGCGCCCAACCTCACGGCCGCCATCCGACGCGCGCTTCAGAACGAGATCCGGCGCGCGGACGCGGCTGTCCCGTTGGCCGAGCGCGTGCGCGCGCTTCGTGCGAGGGCCTTGGCGGCGACAACGAAGACGCGGCAAGCTCCGCTGACCGAGGCCAAACGCGACGACCTCTGGGGCGCGTGATGTTCGTCGAGACATCCGCCATCGTGGCAATTCTGGCAGACGAGACCGAGGCCGGCACCGTCCTCGCGCGGATCGAGAACGCCAGAACCCGGGAGACGGGGGCACATGTCCGCCTGGCGGCAATGATCGATCTCGCGCGCATCCTCAGCCTCGAGGTGACGCAGGCGAACGACCTGTAGGACAGCTTTCTCGCAGCGGCCGAGATCGCCGTCATCCCGATTACCGACGCCGTGGCCCGCCGAGCCGTCGAGGCCTCTGCCAGATACGGAAAAGGCCACGGCCATCCGGCCCAACTCAACGTCGGCGACTGCCTGTCCTATGCGTGCGCCATCGCCAGCGGTGCGCCGATGCTCTTCAAGGGACGCGATTTCTCCAAGACGGATCTGAAAGCGGTCCATCTCTGAACCGCGTCCGTCATTTCAGTCGCTCCGGCCGACCTGCCGGAGGCTGAGCGCCCAGACCCGTTCCTGCACGGCCTCGTCGCGGCTCTCGGCCGAAGAGGGCTTCGGCCGCCGATGCGAGAAGTAGCGGCCGGTGACGCCGTCGAGCTCGGGCGCGCTCGCGACGTGGAGCGAGGTTTCGGCGCCCTTGTCAGGGCTCGTCAGGAACGGGCGCATCAGCGACCACGCGGAGCCGAACAGGCCGCCGGTGTTCTTGGCGAAGCCGGTGTTGATCACGCCCGGATGCAGGGCATTGACGGTGATGCCGCTGCCGCCGAGGCGCCGGGCCAGGGCGTAGGTGAACAGGACGTTGCCGAGCTTCGCCTGGGCGTAGGCCCGCATCGCCCCGTAGCGCCGGGTGCCCTCGATGTCGTCGAAGTCGATATGGCCCCGGTAATGGGCCGCCGAGGCGACGTTGACGATCCGCGGCTTGGCCCCGGCCGCCGCCGAGGCCTTCAGGGTGTCGAGCAGTTCGAGGGTGAGCAGCACGTAGCCCAGATGGTCGAGGGCCCAGGTGCGCTCGATGCCGTCGACGGTGAGCGTGCGCCGGTCGAAGATCGCACCGGCATTGTTCACCAGCACGTCGAGGCGCGGATGGGCGTCGCGCAGGACACCGGCGAGGCGCCGGATCTCGGCCTGGGCGGACAGATCCGCGATGTGCGCGTCGACAGCCGCGCCGGGCACGGCCGCGCGGATCCGCGCGGCGCAGGTTTGCGCCTTCTCCGCGTCCCGCCCGACCATCACGACCCGCGCGCCGCAGCGCGCGAGCCCGAGGGCGGTCTCGTAGCCGATGCCGTTGGTCGCCCCGGTGACGAGGCAGACCCGGTCCCGCATCGCGCCGGCCTCAGAACACCGCTTGCCCGACCGCGAAGGCGATCACGACGATCACGATGGCGATCAGGAGGAACAGCCCGAACAGGATCCGCGCCAGCGAGCCCGCGCCCGAGGCGATGCCGGTGAATCCGAGCCCGCCCGCGATCAGCGAGATCACGAAGCAGATGAGGGCCCACTTCAGAAGGGTCATGGCGTCACTCCGGCTTGGCCCGCAGGGCGGGCTGACATTTGCTGCCTCAACCGGCACCAAGCGAGACCGTTCCGCAGAATCCAGCCCGGTCCGCTTTTATTCTCAAGATCGGTCAGGCGGTCTTGGTCACCGGCTGCGCCGGGACATCGGCGCGCTCCAGCATGATCTCCGCCAGGGTGTGGTAGAGCCCGCCGCGGCAGACCGCCTTGGAGGCGGCGTCGGCGATCAGCGCGGCCACCATCAGGGGGATCATCATCGAGTGGTTCTGGGTCATCTCGGTGACGATGACGAAGCTCGTGATCGGCGCCTGGAGCACCCCGGTGAGATAGGCCACCATCCCGATCAGCACGAGGGCCCCCACCGGCATGTCCGGCAGCAGGCCGTGGACCGTGCCGCCGATCCCGGCCCCGACCGCCAGGGAGGGCGCGAACAGGCCGCCCGGGATGCCGCTGATCGAGCTGAGCACGGTGGCGGCGAATTTCAGGGGCGCGTAGCTCCACCCGGCAGCGGCGTCGCCGTGGAGGATCGCCCGAGCCTCCTCGTAGCCGGTACCGTAGGCGGCACCGCCGGAGGCGAGCCCGCACAGGGCGACGCACAGGCCGCAGGCGGCCGCGAAGACGACCGGCCGGCCCCGGACCAGCCGCCCGGCGGCGCCGGGCAGGCCGCGGGCGAACAGGATCACGACGCGGCTGAACACGCCGCCGGCGAGTCCGCCCAAGACGGCGATCAGCACCACGATCCAGCCTGCGGCCAGCGGCAGCTCCGCCTGGGTCGTTCCGAAATACGTGTAGTTTCCGAGGAGCCAGAGGGAGGTCAGGCCCGCGGCCACGATCCCGGCGACGATCAGCCCCGACGAGCGCGCCTCGTAGGCCCGGCCCAGTTCCTCGATCCCGAACACGATTCCGGCGAGCGGCGTATTGAACGCCGCCGCCACGCCCGCCGCGCCGCCGGCGAGCAGCAGCCCCGGCAGCCGCTCCGGCGTCAGGCGCCCGAAGGCGGCCATGATCGCGGCACCGACCTGCACGGTCGGCCCCTCGCGGCCGGCCGAGGCGCCGCAGAGCAGCCCCAGGAACAGGACCATCACCTTGCCGAAGGCGACCCGCGGCGAGATCAGGGCGTAGCGGAAGCCGGCGTCGCGGGCGTGGCGGGCGGCGATCACCTGCGGGATGCCCGAGCCCTGCGAGTTCGGAAAGACCGTGCGGGCGAGGAGCGCCGCGAGCGCGAACCCCGCCGGCGTGAGCACCAGGGCGATCAGCGGCGAGATCGCGATGAGACGCCGGAATCCGTCCTGCGCGAGATCCGCACCCTTGGCCATGAGCACGGCGGCGAGGCCGACGCCGATGCCGCCGGCCAGGAACAGCAGCCGGCCGCGCCAGAGCGGATAGGCCTCCATCGAGGCCGAGCGCAGCCGCATGATCGAGCGGCGGTAGCGCGAGCGCTTCGCGGGCGGGGCGTCCATCGTCTCCTGCGCCTCGTCCCGCATCTCGACCCTGTCTGAGCACTGCACCCGCGCTGGCGGAGCGAACGCTATACCGCAATCGATGGATAAGGGACCCTCTCGGAAGCCGGACGCCTTCGCCGGCACATCGCGGTTGCGGAGGCGAAGGGCCGACGAGGCCGACGGCCAGACGGGTGCTGGGAACCGGCGCGCCCCGGTCGCCCGGATGCGCCGGTTCAGATCCGCTCCATACAGTCCTCGTCAGACCTTCGGAGCCGGTTGTCCGGCCAGCGGGTTCCCACCCGATCGGCGGGATGGCGATGCGAGAGGCCGAAGTTGCGGCCCACGACAAGACCGTCCATAAGACCGATGTGATGCAGACTATCTTCACCACCGATGAAGTACACTCGAGAGATCGCTTCCGACAGTGGCGGGACGTCTGCGAAGACCGTCTCGTTCCGATGGCGCAAAGCTGCTTGGGCGAGGATCCGTTCGATGCCGTGATCGAAGGGACCAGCATCGGGAGCCTGCAGTTCACGAAATTTTCATTGAGCAATTTAAGAGCGTCGACAACGACGCAGACGCTGCGGCACGAAAATCACAAGACCGATCAGCTATTCATGAGCATGGTACTGTCCGGGGCCGTGCATTCAGAACAATACGATCGTTCGAGTACCGACAATATTGGAGACTTCTCAATACGCGACACGAACAGGACTTGGACGATCGAGCACAAAGGATATAGCGAGGTGCTCGCCATTCAGATCCCGCGGGGATGGCTGGAGGCCATGCTGGGCTCCACCCGGCGTTTTGCCGGCCTGACCGTGGGCGGCCATCTGCCAACCGCCACCCTGGCCCGGTCGTTCGTGAGCAACCTTCTGAACGTGGGAGACCGGCTCTCGCCGCAGGAGGCCGAACGGATGACCGCCGTGGCGATCGACCTTGTCGCGGCAAGCCTCGCCGAGCGCTTGGCGCTGGACACGCCCAAGGCCCTTCACGGGACGCTGGTCCTCCAGCGGGCCAAAGCTCACATCGCCGAGAACCTCGGCGATCCCGATCTGGGACCGACGCAGGTCGCGGCCGCGGCGGGCGTGTCGCTGCGCCGCCTGCAGGCGCTGTTTCGCGAGGACGGGCGCAACGTCGCCGCCCACATCTGGGAGCGGCGGCTCGAGAAGGCCGCGCGATACCTCAGCGATCCGGGCTGCCTCCATATTCGGCTCGGCGAGGTCGCCTACCGTTGCGGCTTCGTCGATCAGGCGCACTTCTCCCGTCGCTTCCGCGACCGCTACGGCGTCAGCCCGCGCGACTACCGGCATGCGGCGTTGACCCGGACCCGATCGGAGCCGGACCCGCCCTACCCGTCCGCCTCCGCGGCGCAGAGCGCCTCGACCGCCTTCACATAGGCCTTGGCGTCGAACTTCTTGAGCGAGTTCTCGCTCTGATAGCGGACCGTGCCGAAGATCTTGCGCTTCTGCCACGGGCGATCGTGAAGGCCGAACACCCAGGCGACGTTGGTGAAGGAGTTCGGATCACGCCCGTCGAGGAAGTAGCGGTTGTTGAGCCGGAGCGTGCGCGCGAAGGCCTCCTTGGGCGAGGGCGACCAGTCGAGGATCTTCTTGCCCCAGTACATCCGCAGCTGGTTGTGCATGTAGCCGGTCTCGCGCATCTCGCGCATCGCCGCGTTCCAGTACAGATCATGGGTCTCGCCGGCCGCGAGCTGGTCTTCCGAATAGGTGTGCGGGCGGGCGTCCTCGGCGTGCTCCGCCAGGGTCTTGCGCGCCCAGTCCGGCACCGCCCGGTCGTAATCGTCGTACCCTTCCGTGTAGAAGACGTGGTTCATGGCGAGCTCGCGCCGGACGATCAGCTCCTCCAGATAGGCGCTGTGGTCGTCGGCATCGCCGATCTTGGCCTCCCGCACCGCCAGGGCGATCTCCACCGGCGAGATCTGGCCGAAATGCAGGTACGGGCTCATATGCGAGGCGGCGGCGGCCTCCGGCCTGTTGCGCCCGGCCCCGTAGCCCGCGAACCCGTCCTTCAGGAACGCCTTGAGGCGCTTGCGGGCCTGCGTCTCGCCGCCGGTGAAGCGCTTCACCGGCCCGACCACCCGGTCGAGGCTCATGCCGGCCAGCACCGCCTCCGGGTCGGAGACGTCGATCTCGGACTTCAGCTTGAGGCCCTCCGCCTTGCGCTTCAGCTTGCGCGGCGCCAGCTCCGCGAGGAACGGGTCCCAAAGCCGGTTGAGCTTCGGCCGCAGCGTCCGCGCGGCGTATTCATGCTTCTGCGAGGCCGTTTCCACGGGCACCACCACGTCGCCCTCGACCTGAACGATCCGCGTCGTGACGGCCGCGGCGATCTCCCGGTACCAGCCCTTCTGGATGGCGAGATAGCCGCGGTCGAGGACGAGGAGCGCCGCGTCCGCGGACAGGTCGATCGCAACCTTGGCGGGCGAGGCCTTGCGCATCACGAAGCCGATCTCGCGCTTCTCGAGACCCGCCTTCGCATCCGCGAGCCCCTGAAGCAGGAAGGCGTAGTGACGGGCATTGGCTTCGGGGAAACCGCTCGCGCCATCGAGCAGGCCGAAGCAGGCCACAACCGGCAGGTTCAGCCGGTTCGCCTCCTCGATCGCAAATTCCAGGGCCGGGTTGAAATGGGCCCGATTGGCCTGCTGCAGGAGGTACAGGACGTAATCCCCGTCTCCACGCGGCTCGACATCGTTGAGAACCCGGGTCCGTTCACCCTGAATCGCCATGCGCACCCTGACCCTTGCTTCACCCGCCACGCGGAAGACTTGGCCGGAGAGCTAGAGCGCATGGCGAATTCGTCTCTCGGAGGGCGAGAAATAAGAAGACGCAGTCGAACCGCTGAACGGCGTGCTGCCTGATCCGACAAACCCACGCTTGATCAGGAACTTATGGGATCTTCCGCCGCGGCGGCTCGGGAAAATTCAGACTTCGGTCAGGCTGCACCGCCTGCGACATTTTCAGCACAGGCTCCCGCGGACTCGTGTGCAAACGCACAAAAGGACAGCCATGCTGTCCTGATCCCCTTGCAATTTTCTCCGGCGAGCGCAGATTGTGCAGCGCGGGAGAGCGATGGCGTCGCCCTTCCGCAGCCCTTCTTGGGCGTTTCCTCCCTAGACTTCGGGCCGCTCCTTCGGGAGTGGCCTTTTTTCTTTTTCGGCCCCTGGTTCGGCGTCCTTTGTCACCGGAGCGCCCCCGCATGGCTGGATCCCGCCTGCGCCGAGCGCCATGCTGGCCGCGAGCGTCGGGACAGGCGCGGGAGGGAATACGCCATGAGGATTTTCGCCGCGCTGCCGGCACTTGCCTGCCTGCTCGCTCTCGCCGGTCCGGCGCCTGCGGCGGATGCACCGCGCTTCCAGGTCGACCCGGCCTGGCCGAAGCCGCTGCCGAATGATTGGATCATGGGCCAGGCGTCCGGCGTCGCCGTGGACGCGCAGGACCATGTCTGGGTGATCCAGCGGCCCCGGACGCTGACCGATGACGAGAAGGCCGCGAGCCTCGATCCGCCGCGCACCAAATGCTGCAAGCCGGCTCCGTCGGTGCTGGAATTCGACCAGGCCGGCACGCTCCTGCGAAGCTGGGGCGGCCCGAGCGCGGGCTACGACTGGCCGACCAACGAGCACGGAATCCAGATCGACGGCCAGGGCTTCGTCTGGATCGCCGGCAACGGCGACCAGGACGGGCAGCTCCTGAAGTTCACGCCCGACGGCAAGTTCGTCCTGCAGATCGGCAAGTCAGGCCCGCAGACCGACAGCCGCGACACCAGCCGCCTGGGCAGGCCCGCCAATGTCGATTTCGACATGGCGGCGAACGAGGTCTACGTCGCGGACGGCTACTACAACCACCGCATCATCGTCTTCGACCGCGATACGGGCGCGTTCAAGCGGATGTGGGGCGCCTACGGGAAGCCGCCGACCGACGACAAGCTCGGCCCCTACGACCCGGCGGCGGCGCCGTCGCAGCAATTCGCCAATCCGGTCCATTGCGTGCGGATCGCCCGGGACGGGCTGGTCTATGTCTGCGACCGGACGAACGACCGCATCCAGGTGTTCAAGAAGGACGGGACCTTCGTGAAGGAGTTCTTCGTCGAGAAGAACACCCGGGCGAACGGCTCGGTCTGGGAGCTGGCCCTGTGGCCGGACGCCGACGAGACCTACCTGCTCAACGCCGACGGGGCCAACAACGAGGTCCGGACCCTGTCGCGGGCCACCGGCGAGGTGGTCGGAGCCTTCGGCCGGAACGGGCGCATGGCTGGCCAGTTCCACTGGGTCCACAACCTCGCGGTCGATTCGAAGGGCAACGTGTTCACCACCGAGGTCGACACCGGCAAGCGGGCGCAGAAGTTCCTGGCGCTCGGGGACTTCGTGCTGCGCAAGCGCACGCCGTGAGCGCACGCGACCGGTCGCCGTGAGAGCGGCGCGCCAGACGACGGGCCCGCTCGACCCTGGCGGCCTGCCTGAGCCGCGCCGTTATCACGCGCGCAGCGGAGTGACCCAGGGGGGCACCACCTTGGAAAGCGTGGCGCCGCCTGGATTGCTTCGCTCCGCTCGCAAAGACGCTGGCGTCTGCGCGCGCATCGCCCGGACCCGCTCGCCGCGCGCTCAGCGCGTCGCGCTGGCCCCGCCGCGGCTCGCCGCCAGCGCCGCGGCCTTGCCGGCCGCCGTGTAGAGGTCGAGGCGGGAATAGACGCCGAACTCCGAGCCGTCGTCGAGGAAGCCGCCGCCCGGTCCCTGCGTGTCGGTGAGGATGGCGTTGGCCTCGTCGAGCGTCAGCGCCGGGAAGGCCGCGGTCAGCAGGTGGCCCGCCTCCGGGGCGACCTTGGCCACGTCCGCCCGGCGACCGGCGATCTCCGGATGCACCACCGGCAGGCCGTACGTCTGGGTCGCCGCGTAGAACGCCGCGTTGGCGGCCGGATCCTTGAACCGGCCGTCATCCTTCGCGGCACAGGCCGCCACCGTGTCGCCGCAGCCGGCCTTCAGCGCTGCGGTCATGGCCGCCCGGGCTTCCGTCAGGAGCGCCCGGTAATCGGTCACGGACACCATCTTGTCGGCCTGGGCGCTGGCCTTGTCGAGCACGGCCGGGTTCTTCCGGATCTGGCCGACATAGGCCGGATCGTTGGCCAGCAGGTGGGCCAGGGCGTGGAGCGAGGTCGCCCGCCCGCCGAGCACATCCATCGCGTAATGGGCTCCGACGATGATCCGGTCGTTGCCGTACTCGGCCGCGCGCGCGACCATCTGCTGGTAGCGCTCCGGCACGAGGAGCGCGAGCAGCATGGACTCGGTATAGCCGTAGGTGGTGTGACCACTCGGGTAGGATGGGCTGTCGACGAGATCCTGCGAGGGGCCGCGCAGCCAGTCGAGGCTGTGGGAGGGATCGCCGAAATAGTCCTTGCCACGATAGGCCCGGAGGCGCGGCAGGGTCTGGAACGGCCGCGAATTGCCGTAGCGGTCGGCGCCGGGGCTGCCGGCGGGCCGGTCGTAGGCCTTTCCGAACACGTCGGTCACGGCGCCGTCCGCCAGGATCGCGGCGGCCTCGGCCGAGACCGGATGCTTGCCGTTGGTGGTGGCGTTGGCGAAGAAGTACTTGCCGGAATTCGAATCCGACTTGCTCACGTTGTTGGTGTACCCGATCAGATCGGCAACCGCCGGCGCGATGCTCGTGAAGGTCTTGTAGTCGCTGTAGGTCGCCTTGGCGTGGTAGGCCTGGGCCAGCGCGGTGCCGAGGCCGTCGGCGAGGTTGGCGGCGTTGCCGTCGGTGATGAAGCAGTCCCGCAGGGCGAGCTGTTGCTGCTCGGGGAACGGCAGGAGGATCGGCTGCTTGAGATCGCCGGTCTGGATATCGCCGGTGACCCGCAGATTCGCGTCGAGCGCCGCCTGGCCGTCCGGCGAGGTCTGCAGCCGCGCCACCGGGACGAGCCCGCGCAGGGCCGTCAGGTTGGCGGCGGATTGCGCCTGCACCTGGAGGGGCAGCGCGGCCCCGAGCAGCACCAACCCGACCTTCAGCGCTCCGGCCATCCAGCCCTCCCCGCTCATCGTTGCCCGGCCGGACGCTATCCCCGCGCCCGCGCCCGGATCATGAAATTGTCGTAGGTATACTCCGCCACCTGGAACCAGAGGTATTCCTCGTTGCGGAAGGTGCGCATCGCCTCGTAGATCCGGCGGAAATCGGGGTTCTTGGCGGCGATCTCGCCGTAGACGTCGTTGGCGTTCTTGAGGGCCGCCTCCATCACCTCCTGAGGGAAGGGGCGAAGCTGCGCCCCCGCGGCGACGAGCCGGCGCAGGGCCTGGGGGTTGCGCGCGTCGTACTTGGCCTGAACATCGGCTCCGACCTCGGCGGCGGCCATCCGGAGAACGGCCTGATAGGCCTTCGGCAGCGCCTTCCACTTCTCGGCGTTGAACCAGAAGTGCAGCATCGCGCCGCCCTCCCAGAAGCCGGGATAGTGATAGACCGGTGCGACCTTCTGCAGGCCGAGCCGCTCGTCGTCGTAGGGGCCGATCCACTCGGCGGCGTCGAGCTTCTTGCTCTCCAGAGCCGCGTAGATCTCGGGACCCGGCACCGCCTGCGGCTGGACCCCGAACTTGGCGAGCACCTGCCCGCCCATGCCGCCGATCCGGAACTTGAGGCCCTGGAGGTCGGCGAGGCTCTTGATCTCGCGCCGGAACCAGCCGCCCATCTGGGCGCCGGTATTGCCGCCGGGCAGGCAGACCAAGCCGGCCCTCGCGAACACCTCGCCGAAGAGCTCGGCGGCGCCTCCCGCCTGCCACCAGGCGGCGGCGCCCCGCGCGTTGAGGCCGAACGGGATCGCGGTGGCGAGCGCGAAGGTCGGGTCCTTGGCCATGCCCAGCGTCGCGGGGCCGTGGCCCATCTCGACGGTGCCCGCCGCCACGGCGTCCAGCACGCCGTCCGCGGGCACCGGCTCGCCCGGCCCCTGCACCTGGATCTGGAAGCGTCCATCCGTGGCCTCGGCCACGATCCGGCTGAGCGACTCGGGGGCGCCGAACAGGATGTCGAGACTCTTCGCGTAGGCCGAGGACAAGCGCCAGCGCAGTTCGGGGGCGCCCTCCGCGCGGGCGGGAGCCGCCAGCGGACCGGCGATCGCGGCGGCCGCGCCGAGGCCGGCGGTCAACACCGTCCGGCGCCGCGTCCCGGCCGTAGGGGGGTGCGCGATGTGAGTCTCGTCCAACGGCATCTCGTTCGAGCAACTCCGATCCGGCCGGCGCGGGATCGGCGGCCGCAGGTAGCACGTCCGCGCCGGTTCTCGAAAGTCGCGGGCGCCGGGGCCAGTTCCGTTCCGCCTCGAAACCGGCGTTCGCCCGTGCTAGGCGCCACGGATGCGATCAGAGCCCGCCGTCACCCTGCACACCGTCTGCGGCCTGGAGGAGCTGACGGGCCACGGCGCGCGCGGCGTCAGCCATGTCCTGTCCCTGCTCGATCCCGGCACGCCGGAACCCGAGGCGTTCGCGGGCTACGGCCGTCATACCCGCACCACCCTGCGCTTCCACGATTGCCTGGGCCCGGGCGAGGGCCTCGTGCCGCCGGAGCCCGCGCACGTCGAAGCCATTCTGGACTTCGGACGTCAGCTCGACGGCGCCGCCCATCTCTTGGTGCATTGCCACTACGGGCTGTCGCGCTCGACGGCCGCGCTGCTGACCCTGTTCGCCCAGGCCGAGCCGCAGACGCCCGCCGCGGCGCTGGTCGCGCGCCTGCACGCCCTGCGCGAGCCCGCTTGGCCCAATGCCCGGATGATCGGCTTCGCCGACGCGATGCTGAACCGGGACGGCCAGCTCAGCGAGGCGATCCGGCAGCTTCACGCCCTGCAGCTGCAGGTGCGGCCGCACCTCGCCGACCTGCTGCGCGGTCTGGGCCGCGGCGCGGAGGTCGATGCCGCGAGCGGCTAGGGCGCGAAAAGACCCGCCCGCGGGCCGTCATTTCCCGGCCGGCGTGAAGCTCCCGTCCTTCCAGACGTAGAGCACGTAGCCCTGCGCGGTGACGTCGCCCTTGGCGTCGAAGCCCACCGTCCCGAGCACGAGGTCGAAACGCTCCGTGTGGAGGGCCTGGGCGATGGCCCTCGGCGCGGCGGAATGGGCGAAGTTGCCGGCCGCGACCAGGGCCTGCATGGCTGCGTAGCCGTAGATCGTCGAGCCGGTCGGATCGACATTCTCGGCCTTGAACGCCTTCACCACGCTCGCCGCGGCGGGCTGCCGGCTCGGGTCGAGGTAGAAGGTCATCAGCACGCCGTTGCTCGCCGGCCCGGCGATCTTGGCAAAGTCCGGCGTGGCGATCGCCGAGGTGCCGAACCATTGCGGGCGAAAACCCCGATCGGCGGCAACCTTCACCAAGCGGCCCATCTCGACGGCATCACCACCGTAATAGACCACCTCGATCCCCGCGGCCTTGAGGCGATCCGCCAATGCGGCATCGTCGGCGTCGCTGGGCGAGAAGGACAGCGACAGCGCCTCGTTGACGCCGATGCGGTTGAGATTGTCCTTGGTGGCGGCCGCGAGGGTGCGGGACGCCGGAGTCGGATCCTGGATCAGCGCGATCTTCCGGTCCCGGAAGCGCTCGGCCAGCACGGCCGCCGACAGCCGGGCCTGATCGTCATCGCGCCCGCAGACGCGGAAGACGGTCGGCAACCCCCGGTCGGTGAGCCGCGCCGCCACCGAGGCGGCGGTGATCATCACGACGCCGTTCTGGGCGTAGATGTCGGAGGCGGCGATCGAGGCGTTGGAGCAGACATGGCCCACGACGAGGCGCACGTCGGAGCGCACGAAATGGTTGGCCACCGCCGTCGCGGTGTTGGAGTCGCAGGCGTCGTCCTGGACGTCGAGGGTCACGGCCTGGCCGTCGAGGCCGCCCATGGCGTTCGCGTCGCGGGCCGCGGCCTCGACCCCGCGCAGCACCTGCTCCCCGACCGCCACGTAGGGTCCCGAGCGCGGAACCGCCACGCCGATCACCATGTCGGCCGCCGCCGGGGCGGCTGACAGGAGCGCAACACACAGGCTCAGGGAGATCAGCGCGGGCCGGAACGGCCCACCTGCGGGGACGACGCGTCCGATCTTCATCGGCCTCTTCTAGGCATCCTTGCGTACGGCAGCCACGGGCGAAGCGGAGTACAATGTCCACAAGTTTCCCGCACCGCACTCGAAGCCCATACGCGAGGATCACGGGAAACGCGATTTTTTTCCGCCGCGCCCCCGAAGGCGGGGCGCCTCTACTTCGTGTAGGCGTAAGCTGTGGCGATTGAGGAGACCGGTCCGGTGACGCCGCTGAACGCGGAGAGCACCTTGGAGACCTCGGTGAACGGCGCATTCGAGACGTAGA
>Ga0255028_100100_pt1 | contig 22243 bp, 21 predicted proteins | sample DRGLUT_MetaT_FD_178168 | JGI IMG/M metagenome (GOLD analysis project Ga0255028, IMG submission 178168) | Metatranscriptome of freshwater microbial communities from Pennsylvania, United States - DR:GLUT (Metagenome Metatranscriptome) | ecosystem: Environmental > Aquatic > Freshwater > Creek...
CCCTGGTCGAGGGCGACCGTGGCGCCGCCCTTTCCAAGGCTCTCGGTCAGCGCCTTGGCGCCGCTCGTGCCGAAGGCGTCGGTGGAGTGGATGATCGCCCACTTCTTCTTGGCCAAGCCGTTGACGCCGTGCTCGGCGATCACCCGGGCCGAGAAGCTGTCGTTGGGCCGGAAGCGGAACAGCCAGGGGTTGCCGAGCTGCGTCAGCACCGGGTCGGTGCCGCCGAAGCAGACGGGCTTGCCGGTCTTCAGGATGTCGGGCGCCATGGCGTGGTTCTGGGTCGAGCGGATCGAGCCCAGGAAGCCGACGAGGTCGCTCTGCGAGGCGAGCTTGGAGAAGGCGAAGACCGCGCCGGGATTGGTGGTCTGGTCGTCCTCGGTAACGATCTCCAGGGGCTTGCCCAGCACACCGCCGGCCTTGTTGACGGCCTCGAGGGCAATCTTGGCCCCGGCGAGCGCGTAGCGGCCCGCATCCGCGCCCGGCCCCGTCACCGGCAGCACCATGCCGATCCGGATTGTCGACCCGGCACCCTGCGCGCAGGCCGAGCGGATCACGCCCGGCATCAGGCCGCCCGCCAGTGCGGATGCGGCACCTGTCAGGAAAACGCGACGCGTTGTCGTCATTGGCGTATCCGTCCCGCCGCCGATGCTTAAGCCCGGCGTTGGCGACAATCGGCCATACTCAGCGCGTCGCTGTCCATCCTGCTGCAGGTTCGGTGGTCCGCTTCAATGAGAAGAAGACCTGAGATCGTCACTCGCATGCGTCCGGCCGTGCGCAGACGCGAAGAGTGATCGCCGCGGAACGGAGCCTGTGCTTGCCGCTGGCCGCTCAATATCGCTCTGTCACAGGTGCGACCCACACAGCCCGTCCACCGCCCCCACGATCGCCCACCGAACGGAAGGACCAAAAAAACAGCCGCCGTCGGCGCTCGAGCCTCTGCGGCCGCATCCTCGATTATCAATAAAATCCCCGATACCTGAGACAGAAGCGAGCGAACGACCCGCATCGGCCGCATATTTATTGACAATCCCGAACCAGTCGCGGACGATCTGAGCAACAAACATGTGGGAGGAAGGCGCGATGCGCAGGGCTGGCCTCGGACTGGCATTCACCTTCGGCGCGGGCCTGCTCGCGGCCGGGGCTGCCGTGGCGGCCGAGCCCGTCCAGATCACCATGTGGTCGAACTGGCCGGACGAGCCGGCCAAGAAGGACTGGGTGGCCGCACGGGTCCGGGAATTCGAAGCCACCAACAAACAATGTGCGGTCAAGCTCAGCTTCATCCCGAAGGCCGACATCTATACGCAGGCCAAATCCGCCGTGCGCACGGGTCAGGCACCGGACGTCTTCTACCTGGAGCCCGACCAACCCGAATTCCTGGCCGGCGGCTTCCTCGAACCGCTCGACGGCCATGTCGACTTGGCCAAGTTCGAGGACTGGGCCAAGCCGGCCTGGACCTACAAGGGCAAGGTCTACGGCCTGCCGGTCGAGGCCTACACGGTCGAGCTGTACTACAACAAGGATCTGGTGAAGAAGGTCGGCGTCGAGGTGCCGCCGTCCCATCAGCTGACGCAGGCCGGCTTCGCGGATCTGGTCAGGAAGGGGGCCGCGGCCGGCATCACGCCCGTGTCGCAGGGCGTCGGCGACCGGCCGTTCCCGGGCGGCCTGCTCCTGTTCGAGTCGCTCCTGCGCAAGCTGGGCGTCGAGGATTACGGAAAGCTCCTGAACGGAACGCTGTCCTTCAAGGATCCGCGCGTCCAGGAAGTCATGACGTGGTTCAAGGGGCTGGTGGATGCCGGCGCCTATCCGAAGAGCTTCGCGACGCTGAAGCTCGGCGAATCTCACTACTACTTCTACCAGAAGCCGGGCGCCCTGACCTTCCCGGATCCGAGCTGGTTCACGGGACGCGCCTTCGCCTCACCGGAGAGCGGCGGCATGCCGGCGACCTTCCCGCTCGGCATCATGCAGTTTCCCGCCATGGACGATGGCCAGTGCCCGACCTGCAAGACGCTGGCGGTGGCCGGCAGCTTCGTCATGTATGCGCGCGGGAAGAACAAAGCCTGCGCGGGTGCGCTGCTCGACTCCATGGCCACTCCCGGGAACGGCGACAAGTGGATGGAGCAGGTCTCCCTGCAGACCGGCCTGAAATCGGATCCCGCGAAGATCAATTCGAGCCACGCCGATTATTTCGCCGAGCTTAACGCCCGCAACAAGGGCGCGACCTACTTCTTCGGAACGCCGCTGCTGTATTATCGCTCCAAGTGCGCCGAGACGTATACCCAGGTCATGAACAACGCCTTCCCGGCCGGCCTGATCGGCGTCGCCGAGGCCGCCGACAAGATGGACGCGGCCTGCCGGAAGGGGAGTTGAGGCGGTGGCGGGCACGACGGCTCTCAAGACGACGGCGGCGCCCACGGAGAATGCACCGGCATCGGGTCGCGTGTCGGACCCGCGGCAGGCGACTTGGCCCGTCCTGCTCGTCTTCCTCGCCCCCGCGCTCGTGATCTATCTCGGCCTGACGGCCTATCCGGCCGTCCGGACGATCTTCGACAGCCTGTTCACGATCGAGGGGTCGGAACGCAGCTATGTCGGGCTCGCCAATTATCGCGACCTCATGGGCGACGAGACCTTCTGGATCGCGGTCCGCAACACCTTCGTGTGGGCTTTCGTGGCCCCGGTGCTGGACGTCGCGACGGGCCTGCTCCTGGCGCTCGCGCTCTATGCCGGCGTCCCGTTCGCGCGCTTCCTCCGGGTCGCGTGGTTCACGCCCGTCCTGCTCTCCTATGTCGTGGTCGCGATCCTGTGGATGTGGATCTACAACTACGATTGGGGCGTGGTGAACGAGGGCCTGCGGGCCGCCGGGCTCGACGCGCTGACCCGATCCTGGCTCGGCGACCCGAACACCGCGCTGGCGTCCCTCATCGTGACCCATGCCTGGAAATGGGCCGGGTTCAACATGGTGGTCTGCCTGGCGGCGATCCACGCGCTGCCCTCCGAGGTGCTGGAGGCGGCCGAGCTCGACAATTGCGGCTGGGGCGCGAAGCTGCGCTACGTGATCGTGCCGATGCTGCGGCCCACGCTGCTCAACCTCTACGTCCTCGCCTTCATCGGGAAGATGAAGGTCTTCGACCTCGTCTGGATCATGACCGGCGGGGGGCCTCTCTGGGCGACCGAGACGGTCTCGACCTACGTCTACAAGCGCGCCTTCAACTGGAACACCTTCGACCTCGGTTACCCGTCGGCGATCGCGACGGTCTGGTTCGGCGTGGTCTGCGCGGCGGTCATCATCCTCAACCGGGTCTTCAAGTCCCGCGATCGGCTGGAGTACTGACGTGAGCGCCGACGCGACCGTGCCCCCGGCCGCCGGGCGGGGCGGCTTCCTGGCGAGCCGGACGGCCCTCGCGGTCGCCATCATCGCCTACACAACCTACACGCTGGGGCCGTTCCTGTGGCTGGCCACCATGTCGGTGCGGACCACGGGCGAGATCTCGGCCGACCATTACGCCTGGCCCCGTCCGTTCCACTGGGAACAGTTCCGGATCGCCTGGGTGGATTCCGACTTCGCCACCTATTTCTGGAACTCCACCATCGTGGTCGTCACCGCGGTCGCGGTGGTGACGCTGGTCGGCGCCGCGGCCGCCCACGCGCTCGCCCGCTACCGGTTCCGCGGCAACCGCATCCTCTACGGTATCCTGTTCTCGTCGATCATCTTCCCGCCGCAGATCACCTTGATCTCGCTCTATCAGATCCTGGTCGATTACGGGCTCTACAACAGCCTTCTCGGTCTGACGCTCGTCTATGTCTCGCTCCAGTTGCCGCTGACCGTCTATCTGCTGGAGGGGTTCTTCGCCCGGATCCCGCAGGATCTGTTCGATGCCGCGAAGATGGACGGCTACGGCGACATCGAGATCTTCCGCCGCATCGTCCTGCCGATCGGCATGCCGGCGATCGCCACCACCCTGATCCTGAACTTCATCCAGCTCTGGAACGAGTTCCTGTTCGCGGTGGTGCTCATCACCGATCCGGACAAGCGCACCCTCCCGATCGGCATCCGGGCCTTCATGGGCGACCATTTCCAGGACATCGGCATGATCGCGGCCGGTGTCATGATCTCGGTGGTGCCCGTGATCCTCATGTACATCTTCTTCTCCGAGAAGCTGATCCGCGGCATGACCGCGGGCGCCGTCAAGTAAAGGGCCCTGGATGGCTGTCGTTCAGCTCTCGAAGATCTGTAAACGCTATGGCTCCGGCGGACCGGTCGTGGTCGACAACGTCGACGTCACGATCGGGGACGGCGAGTTCATGGTGCTGCTGGGCCCGTCCGGGTGCGGCAAGTCCACGACCCTGCGCATGATCGCCGGCCTGGAGACCATCTCGTCCGGCACGCTGTCGATCGACGGGCGGACGATGAACCACGTGCCCGCCAAGGACCGCGACATCGCGATGGTGTTCCAATCCTACGCGCTCTACCCGCACATGACCGTCGCCGAGAACCTCGCCTTCGGCCTCAAGCGTCGCCGCACGCCCTCCGCCGAGATCGAGCGGCGGGTCAGGGAGACGGCCGCGATGCTGGGCCTCGTCCCCTATCTCGACCGCAAGCCCCAGGCCCTGTCGGGCGGGCAGCGCCAGCGCGTCGCCCTCGGACGCGCCATGGTGCGCGAGCCGATGGTGTTCCTGTTCGACGAGCCGCTCTCGAATCTCGACGCGGCGCTGCGCGTCAACACCCGCAACGAGCTGATCAAGCAGCATCACCGGCTCGCATCCACGATGATCTACGTGACCCACGATCAGGTCGAGGCGATGACCATGGGGACGCGGATCTGCGTCATGAATGGCGGGCGCGTCGCCCAGGTCGGAAAACCGCTCGACGTCTACTGGAACCCGGCCGACACCTTCGTCGCCCGCTTCCTCGGTTCGCCGCCGATGAACCTGTTCACCGTGCCGCTCACCGGCGGGGACCGGGTCGGCACGGCCGCGATCGAGACCGTGCTGACGCGCTGGGCGCCGGCCGCGCTCGCCCCCCTCGCCGGTCGCGAGGTGGTGCTCGGCGTCCGGGCGGAGGATCTGCACCTGTCGGCCGAAGCGGCCGGGACCGCTGCCGCCGGCCGGATCCGGGGGCGGGTTTTCGCCGTCGAGCCGCTCGGCGCCGAGACGCTCCTCGCCGTGGAGACGGAGGGCGGAACCGAATGCACGGCGCGCCTGCCGCGCGACACGCGCGCCACCGTCGGCGCGGTCGTCGACCTGTTCTTCCGACCCGAAGCCGCCTTCATCTTCGACGCGCGGACCACGGCCGCCATCCCCGCCTCCCCTCTGCCCGGAGGCGGCCCGAGCAGGGCCGGAGCTGTCCATTGAGTGCGGTCCGGCGGATCGGCCTGATCGGGGCCGGCTGGGTCGCGCAGCATCATCTCGCGGGCTGGGCCGCCCTGAGGGGCCGCGCCGAAATCGTCGCGATCGCCGACCCGTCGGCCGAGAGCCGCGAGGCGCGGGCCCGGGCGTTCCAAGTCCCGCACACCTACGCGGACGCCCGCGCGCTGCTGGCGGCAGGCGGCCTCGACGCCGTCGACATCGCGGCGCCCCGCGCCGTCCATGCCGAGCTCGTCCACTTGGCGGCCGATCACGGGCTGCCGATCCTCTGCCAGAAGCCCCTGGCCCCGACGCTCGCGGAGGCGGAGGCGCTGGTCGCCGCGGTGGAGGGCCGGGCCCGGCTGATGGTGCACGAGAACTGGCGGTTCCGCGCCTATTACCGCGAGGCCGCGGCGTGGCTGCGGGCGGGGGTGATCGGGCGGCCCTTCGCGGCGCGGCTGGACCTCGTGACGAGCGGCACCCTGCCGGACGGCGCGGGCCGCTATCCGGCCCTGGAGCGCCAGCCGTTCATGCGCGGCGAGGCGCGGATGCTCGTCGCCGAGGTCCTGATCCATCACCTCGACACGCTGCGCATGCTGCTGGGGCCGCTGCGGGTCACCGCCTGCGCGACCAGCCGGACCTGTCCGGACCTCGCGGGAGAGGACACGGCGCTGATCCAGCTCGCCGGCCCCGGCGGGCTCGCCGTGCAGGTATTCGCGACCTTCGCGGCCCACGGAGCCCCGCCCGCGTCCCCCGACCGCCTTGAGATCCTGGGCTCCGACGGCGCGATCCGGCTCCGGGGATCCGAGCTCTCGATGGCGGGGCGGGAGACACGGCTTCGGAGCTTCGACCTCGCCGCCACCTACGCGGATTCCTACGCGGCCGCGATCGCGCATTTCATCGACCGCCTGGAGGATGGCGCGCCGTTCGAGACGTCGCCGGCCGACAATCTCGAGACGCTGCGGCTCGTGGAGGATTGCTACCGGCTTGCGGGCCGGGCGGATGCGCGGTGACCGGGGACGGCTCGGTGGATTCGGTCCTGCCCCTCCGGCGCGAGGGCATCGGTGCCATCGTGGCGCGCCTGGAGGAGGACATCATCTTCGGGCGGCTCGCGCCCGGCGCCCGCCTGACCGAGGATGCCCTGATGGCGCGCTTCGGCACCTCCCGACACTTCATCCGCCAGGCCCTTGTCGAGATGGAGCGCCGGGGCGTTGTCGGGCGGGAGCGGAACGTCGGGGCGACCGTCAGGTCCTACTCCGCCGAGGAGGTTCGGCAGATCTACGAAGTCCGCGAGATGCTGACGCGGCAGGCGATGCTGATGATCGCGCTGCCCGCCGCGCCCGAACTCATCGCCCGCCTCGAGACGCTTCAGGACGCCTACCGCGACACAGTGGAGCGGCGCGATCTGCGCGGCATCCATGAGGCGAACGACGCCTTCCACGTCGCCCTGTTCGATGCCTGCGGGAACCCGTACCTCGTGCGCACGCTCACCGACTACATGGGCCTGACGCTTCCGATACGCGCCAAGACCCTGGCGGATGCCGACGGCCTTCGGCTCTCGATCAAGCAGCATGGGATCATGATCGACCTCCTGCGCGACCGCGACCGCTGGGCGCTCGCGCAGCTCAGCGTCGATCACCTGCAGCTCAGCAAGGTCGATTATCTCGCCCGCATCGCCGCCGCCCGGGAGCCGGTCCCAGCGCTGCGCGTGCCGCCAGGGCCCGTTCCCGGCGCGACGGTCTCGGCCCGGCCGCGTTGAAGCAGATCAGCGCCGCTCCTGCCGTGAGGCGGCGCTCTCCCGAGCCGCGGACGCGAGCGGAGGTTTTCGATGCAGACATTCACCGTTGCCTGGGACGCGGCGCGGCTGGCCTGGGCCAGGGAGCGCGTGCGGGCCCACCGCATGCCGCGCCTGCCGGCTGAGGCCGGCTGGCGCTACGGCTGCGACCCGGACTTCCTCGCCGGCCTGTGCGCCTACTGGCTCGACGGCTTCGACGAGGCCAAAGCGGCGGCCGAGCTCAACCGCTTCCCCCAGATCCTGATCCGGGTCGAGGATCTCGACCTGCACGCCGTCCACGTCGTCGGCGAGGCGGAAGGCCGTCGCCCGCTGCTGCTGATCCACGGCTGGCCGGGCTCGATCTACGAGTTCTGGTCGGTGATCGAGCCCCTGGCCTTTCCCTCGCGCCATGGCGGGCGGGCGGAGGACGCCTTCGACCTCGTGATCCCGGCCCTGCCGGGCTTCGGCTTCTCGGGCAAGCCCGCAGCGCCGATCGGGCCGCGCACGACGGCGCGCCTGTTCGACCGCCTGATGCGCGAAGGGCTGGGCTATCCCCGCTACCGGGTGCAGGGCGGCGACTGGGGCGCCGGTGTCGCGGCCTGGCTCAGCCTCGACCATGCCGCGTCGCTGGAGGCGATCCATCTCAATTACCTGCTGGTGCAGCCCGATGCCGAGCCCGAGAGCGCGGCGGAGCGGGCTTGGCAGAAGGCGGCCGCGGCCAGCCAGCAGGCGCTCGGAGCCTACGCGCAGCTCCAGGGCACCAAGCCGCTCTCCCTGGGCTACGCCATGGCGGACGAGCCGGTGGCGCAGCTGGCCTGGCTGGTCGAGCGCTTCCACGACTGGGCCGACCTGCGGGAGCGGCCCTTCGCGCAAGTCTTCTCGAACGATCAGCTCCTGACCAACGCCCTGCTCTACATTCTGACCGATTCCTTCGCGACGGCGACGTGGTTCTATGCCGGCGCGCAGCAGGAGAGCGTGCGCCGGATGCCGCCGGGACGCCGCGTCACGGTGCCGACCGCCTTCGCGGCCTACCCGGATCCGCGCATGCCCGCACCACCGCGGGACTGGTTGGAGCGCGGCTACGCGGTGTCGCGCTGGCAGACGATGCCGCGCGGCGGGCACTTCGCCGCCCTGGAGGCCCCGGACCTGTTCGTCCGGGACCTCCGGGAGTGGGGTCGCGGCTGAGGGAGTCATCCCGCCGCATCCCGGACCCGGCCCTGCCCTGACGCGTTGGCCCGAACATCTGCCATCCTCGGATTGGAGTGCGCGCTATGAATCTGGCTGTTGGCGTTCGCATCGGGCTGGCCGCGTCGTTGATGTCCGGTGCCGCCGTGCTGGCGGGCCCCGTCGCGGCTCAGGAATCCGGTTCCGGGCCGGGGAAGCTCACCAAGGTGGCGGGCTTCGCGCATCAGGTCACCGGCATCACCGTCAGCCGCGACGGGCGCATGTTCGTCAACTTCCCCCGCTGGAGCGAGGACGCCCCCGTCTCGGTGGCCGAGGTGAAGGACGGCAAGCCCGTCCCGTACCCCGACGCGGACTGGAACAGCTGGCGCAACGCCAAGGCCGATGAGGTCGACCCGAAGACCCACTTCGTCTGCGTGCAGAGCGTCGTGGCCGACGGCCAGGACCGTCTCTGGGTGGTCGATGCGGCCGCGCCCGCGATGGCGCACGTGATCAAGGACGGCCCCAAGCTCGTCGGCATCGACCTGAAGACCAACCGGGTCGTGAAGACGATCCCGTTCGACACCAGCACGGTTCTGCAGGCCTCGTACATCAACGACGTGCGGATCGCGCCCGACGGCAAGACCGCCTACCTGACCGATTCCGGCGCCGAGGGGGCGCTGATCGTGGTGGATCTCGACAGCGGGTCCGCCAAGCGCGTGCTGTCCGGCCACGCCACGACCATGCCGGACAAGAGCGTGACCGTGCAGTACGACGGCCAGCCGCTGCGCCGCCCGGACGGTCGCGGCGTCGCGTTCTCGGCCGACGGCATCGCCCTGTCGCCGGACGGGAAGACGCTGTACTGGCAGGCCATCAAGGGCAAGACGCTCTACAGCCTGCCGACCGACGCGCTCACCGGCTGGGCGACCGCCTCCTTCGTGCCCGAGATGCTCAGCGACAGGACGCTGGAATCGAAGATCGTCACGGTCGGGGAGAACGGCCCCGCCGACGGTCTGCTGATCGGCCGCAAGGACGGGCGGATGTACGTGACCTCGCCGCAGGACAATGCCGTGAAGGTCCGCGACCTGACCGGCAAGGGAAGCGGCCTCACCACCCTGGTGCAGGACCCGCAATTGCGGTGGCCGGATACGTTCAGCGAGGGGCCGGACGGCACGATCTACGTGACGACGTCCCACATCCAGGACTCGGCCGATTACAAGCCCGGGGCACCGATCGGCCTTCCGACGGAACTCTGGGCGATCACGTCGGGTCGGGGCGCGGTGACGGGCGCCACAGCGCCCGGGACGCCCCGCTGAGGTTCAGCATGGTCCGTCGGCGCGCCCCGGGCCGGGGGCGCGCCGACGGCGCCGCTCACACCCGGCCCGCCGCTCCGCCGGACGGATTCGCCGCGCCGGCATGCGACAGGAAGAACCGCACCATCTCCCGACTGGCGTCCGGGCCGCGTGCATCGGTGAACGACCCGGCCGGATCGCCACCCGACCACGCGTGACCGGTCCCGTGCAGCACCCACTGCTCCAGCACGGCCCGGCCCGACGCGTCCCTGCGCACCGTGCGGGTGTAAGCCACGCCGTCCGGCGTCCGCCCGGCGTTGACTTCCTGAGCGAGGTCCGGTCCGGCCGGTCCCTGAGCGGCAACCTGATCGCCGTTGGCCACGTTCACGGTCTTGTCGCCGTCGCCATGGAACACGATCGTCGGGACGCCGTGCCGCGTCCCTCCGGACGCTCCGGCACCGCCCCCGCGCATCGCCGCGAAGGCGGAGGGCATGTCGCGGGCCGCGCCGCAAGCCAGCCCGGAATGCACGCCCACCGCCGCGAACAGGTCGGGATGCGTCGAGGCCAGGATCGCGGCCGCGGCCCCGCCTGCCGAGAGGCCGGCGGCATAGACCCGGCTCGCATCGCCCGCGAATTCCGCGATCACCTGCCGGACGATGCCGGCGATCAGCGCGGGCTCGCCACCCTCGCGCTGCTGGTCGCCCGGCTCGTACCAGTTCCAGCAGCGCTGCATGTTGGCGGAGCGCGGCTGCTCCGGGTACACGACCAGGAACGTCTGTTCCTCGGCCACATTGTTCATCCGGGTCCCGCGCGCAAAGTCGTCCGGGTTCTGGGTGCACCCGTGCAGCATCACCACGACCGGCAGCGATTGACCGTTGTGGCCGCTGGGCACGTAGACCTTGTAGGTCCGGCTGCCGGCAGCACTCGTGAAGGTGCGGGCCTCGAAGCGCGCGCCGTCCGGGAGCGGAGCGGCCGGGGTTACGGCTCCGAGACCGTCATCGAGGCCGGAGCCCAGGCCGGCCCCGACGCCGCCCTTCGCCAGCGCCGCCTTGATCGTCCGCATCACGTCCCCGGCGATGTCGCCGTGGGGCGCGAAGGCCGGCTTGTCCGGAGCACCGCCCGGCGCGGAATCCGGCGCCGTCCAGGCTTCGCCGGGACTCGCGGGCGGGCGCATGTCGATCGTCTCGCCGCCCGGCGCGCTTCGCGCCGCCGCGGCGGACGCTGCGGTTGCGGCCTTCTGGGCCTCGGTCCAGCGGGCGTAGGCTGCGGCCTGTTGCGTTTGCAACCGGGCCATCCGCTCCATCATCCGCGCCGTGCGTGCCGGGTCGAGCTTGGGCATGCCGAGCTTGGAGAAGTCCATCTTCGGAAAGGCGTTCATGGGGTCTGATCCTGGTGCGCGCGACGGACGGAGCGGGAGGCTCAGCCGCGTCCGGGAAGCATCGTGTCGGCGTTGGCGTGTCAGGTGATGCGGTCGGCCAGGGCGGCCTTGACTGCGGGGCTGGCCTGGAAGGCACCGAGCACCTCGACCGCGGCGATGGCCGCGCGTGCGAGCTCGGGGGTCACATCCGGAGCGATGCTGGCCAGCCCGAGCACCTGGATGTGGATCGGCGTCCCGGAGTCCCGGGCGGCTTCCAGCGTCTGCTTCGAGTAGTACGACAGGCCCAGCCGCAACTGCTTGCGGCTGACGGACTGCCTCACGGCCTCGCCCTGGCGTTCGATCTGGTTGCGCACGGCGGTGCGGATGAAGTCGGCCCGGTTGGCGTAGAAGCCGTCGCGGACCATCAGGTCGATATGGCCCAGATCGACGAAGCCGAGATTGACCGTCAGCTTCTCGCTGTCGGGCAGCTTCGGCCGCAGCTCACGCACGTTCTCCGCCATCGCGACCCTCCTCAGACCATCCGGTTGGATGGTCTGAAGATGGAGATCGCTTTTTTGCGCGCAAGGGGCCGGGTGGAAATCCGATCCTCAGCGCTGATCGACGGACGGGCCGACACCCTGCGGGCCGAACAGATCCTGCTCGGCCGTACGGAGATCGAGAGTGCGGCTCGCTATCTCGGTGTCGACGTCTCGGCTGCGCCGGGCGCCGTTGCGGCCCGGTCTTGCCGTTGGCCGGCGCGCCAGACCTCGACGATCCGGGCGCTGTCGGCGATGTCCTTGGACGGGTCCGCCTCGAGGATCACGAGGTCGGCGCGGCGGCCGGCTTCGAGCGTGCCGCGATCGGCCAAGCCGAGAAGGTCGGCCGCTTTCGACGTCGCGGTGGTGAGGGCCTGCATGGGCGTGAAGCCCGCCTGGACCATCAAGGCCAGCTCGCGGTGCTCGGCGACGCCCGGAACGCGCTCGGGTGCCGCGCCGCTGTCGGTACCGAAGCCGATCCGCACGCCGGCGTCGGAGAGACGCTTCAGATTGGCCAGATTGACCGTCAGCGAATCCCGCGCAGCCTGAGCCTTGGCGCTTGCGTGCGTCTCGCGCTGCCACGTCGGATCGTCGAACCGGGCCTTGAGATCGGGGGCCAGCGCCGTCCGGACGAACGGGGTCTGCGCCCAGGCCGGGGCGTCCGCATAGGCGAACGTCGCCTCGTCGAGGGCGAGTGTCGCGATGTACCACGTGTTCTGCGCCTTGAGCAGCGCGATGAGGTCGGCATCGACCGGCTTGTCGCGCACGCCGTGGGCCAGCACATCCACACCGGCCTTGGTGACGGCGCGCGCGTCCTCCAGGTCGTGGACATGCGCCGCGACCCGCAGGCCGAGCCGGTGCGCCTCGTCGATCACGGCCTCGTAGACCGCGGGCTGCATCTTCGCCGGCACGGCCCCGCCGAAATCGTCGAGCCAGAGCTTCACCATGTCGGTGCCGCGCCCCTTCATCGCCCGGACGGCCTCGCGGCCCTCTTCGGCGCTGGCGGGACGGAAGAGCTGATCCGCGCTCACGCGGATCATCGCCTGTGGCGGGCCCCCGTCCGGGACGCCGATGCCGCGGTCGACCCCGAACAGGTCGGCGCCGGGGATCCGGCCGGCATGCGCCTCGGCCCGGATCTCCGGCATGATCGCCCCGTTGAGCCCGAGCGCCATGATCGTGGTGACGCCGCGGTCGGTATAGGCCTTGAGCTGGGCGAGGATGTTCTCGCGCGTGTAGTTCCGGGCGCCGACATCGACGCCCTGGACGATGCCGACATGGGAATGGTCTGAGATCAGCCCCGGCATGATCGTGCGGCCGCGCATCTCCCGGATCTCGGCATCGGGCGGTACCGCGACCGCGGTGCGCGGTCCTGCCGCGACGATGCGGTCGCCGTCGACGATCACCACGGCATCCTCGACAGGCTCGGCCGATCGTCCGTCGATCAGCCGGATTCCCGAGAAGGCCAGCGGCTTCGCGACGGCGCTGCCGAGGCAACCGAAACCGAGACTCATGGCAGCCGCCACAACCGGCAGTAACGCGTACTGTCGCATCGCCTTGTCCTCCCGATCCAGCGCGGGGCATTGTCGGCCGCTGGGGTTGGCGTGCGGCCTTGGTTCGCGCGTCTGTCGTGCGCGTCGATCTGAGGGCCTTCCGGCGCGATTGTCGAGGTGTGCCGCACCGTTCCGGCGCTGCTGAACACCGCGGAGAGAGAATATGATGCGGCGGCGTCAACTGCTCCTGGGTTTGGCGGCCTGCGGCTCGATCGCGCCCGCACGGGCTCAGCAATGGGGTCAGCAGCCCGAGGCCGCCCTCAATCTGACCCTGGGGACCGCGACGCCGGGCGGTTCCTTTCCGGCCTTCGGCCGCGCGCTCATCGCCGCACTCCGCGACGTCGATCCCGGTGTGGTGATCGAGCCGAGGATCACCAAGGGCTCGACGGAGAACCTGACCCTGCTCAAAGCGGGGCAACTCGACCTGGCGCTGGTGCAGGGTGAGTATGCCTACGAGGCCCTGTCCGGCGAACAGGTCCGAGGTGATCGCCTGTCGGTCGTGGCCCCCATCGATGCCTCGCCCGGGCTGTTCGTGGTCCCGGCCGCCAGTCCAATTCGGGGCGTTCGGGATCTGCGTGGCCGTGCCGTGGCACTCGGGACGCGCGGCTCGGGCTTCACGATCATGGGGAGAACCGTGCTCCAAGGCTCCGGCCTCGATCCCGACCACGACATCACGCCGATCCTCCTCGACGACGCCGGCGAGGGCGCCGCACAGGTTCTCGACGGCCGCGCGGCGGCCCTGTGGGGCGCAAGCCTCGGCTGGCCGGGCTTCAGGACGCTCGCGGATGCGCCGGGGGGCGCCCGCTTCTTCGGCCCCGCCCCCGAGGCGATCCCCACCATCCTGGCCCTGCGCGCCTCGATGCGCCGTCTGACCGTCCCGCCGGCCGCCTTCCGCGGACAGGACGCGGCGATCGAGACCGTCGGGTCGTGGAGCTTCATCCTGGCGCGCCCCGGCCTCGACGGGGTCGGTGTCACCCGGCTCGTCCGCGCGATCGACCGGGGCCGGGATGCCTTGGCCCGGTCCTATCCTCAGGGCCGCGAGAGCGACCCGCGCAATCTGGTCGCGACCGTGCCGGCCGCCTGGCTTCATCCGGCGACGGCCGCATACCTGCTCGCGGTGGGCGCCGATCCGGGATGACCGCGGATCGACCGTTTCCGAACGGCACGCCAGCCCTCGGCGACACGCAGCACACGCATGACACTCAGCCGGAGGACGCCCAACGATGACCGTCAAGATCGAGCCTGCCGCAGGCGCGTCCTGCCCATGCTGCCTGCCGCGCCGCGGCTTCATGCGCGGCCTCGCCGGCTTGGGTGCCGGCTTGGGCGCTGCGGCAGCGGCTGCATCGTCGATCTCGGCCCAGGCCGAGCCCGCGCGCCACACCGGCCTCGTCATCGACTGCCACGGCCACTACACGACCGAGCCGGCCGCCATGCTGGCGTGGCGCAAGCGCCAAGTCGACGCCGTCAACGACCCTGCGCAATCGCCCTCGCCCTCCGACGTGAAGGTCAGCGATGACGAGGTGCGCGCCAGCGTGAGCGATCGACAGCTCAAGCTTCAGTCCGAGCGTGGTATCTCCCTCGCTCTGTTCTCGCCGCGCGCCGGCGGGATGGGCCACCATATCGGCAATGCCCGCACCAGCCTCGACTGGTCGATCGTCTCGAACGACATGATCCACCGCGTCGCGAGCCTGATGCCGAAAAACTTCGTGGGCGTCTGCCAGCTGCCGCAGACGCCGGGCGTCTCGCCGAGGAACTGCACGGCCGAGCTGGAGCGCTGCGTGAAGGAACTCGGCTTCGTCGGCTGCAACGTCAACCCGGACCCGTCCGGCGGCTACTGGACCGATCCGCCGCTGTCCGACCGCTTCTGGTACCCGCTCTGGGAGAAGATGGTCGAGCTCGATGTGCCGGGCATGGTCCATGTCAGCGCCTCGGCCAACCGCAACTTCCACGCGACCGGAGCGCACTACATCAACGGCGACACCAGCGCCTTCATGCAGTTCGTCACGTCAGACCTGTTCAAGGACTTCCCGACGCTGCGCCTGATCATTCCCCATGGCGGCGGCGCGGTTCCCTATCACTGGGGCCGTTACCGGGGGCTCGCCCAGGACATGAAGCGGCCTCCGCTGTCCGCGCTGATGGGCAACGTCTTCTTCGACACCTGTGTCTACCATCAGCCGGGCATCGACCTGCTGCTCAAGGTCGTGCCGTCCGACAACGTGCTGTTCGCCTCGGAGATGGTGGGTGCGGTCAACGGGATCGACCCTGAAACGGGGCACGCCTACGACGACACCAAGCGCTACGTCGAAGCCGCCGCCCTTTCGGACGCGGATCGGGCCAAGGTCTTCGCGGGCAACGCGCTCAAAGTCTATCCGCGCCTGCCGGACAAGCTTCGGGCGGCCGGCCTGGTCCACTAATAGCCGGCACGCACCCCCGACGCCGGCGCCGCCTCGCGGGTGGCCGCCGGCACGCGGCCGTCGCGGCAGTTGGCCCCGCTCAGCCTCCGGCCGAGCGGCATGGCATTGGCATCCACGCCGAGCAGGCGCTTCGAACCGAAACAGCGGCCGGCCTATAACCGCGCCTGAGAAGCCGGTACGGGCTTCGGCATGCCCGGACCACGTCGGACCCGGCCCGGCAGCGGGCGGGGGAGCGACGCACGGCCGCCGTCGCCTTCAACGAGGACACCCGATGGATTCCGTCATCACGGCGACCGACACGCCCGGGCAAGCCTCCTTCACCCCGCCCATGCCGCCGCTGGCGCCGGACCGCGTCGGCGCCCTCGGCGTCCTGGCCGGCCTGCGCCGCAACGCCTACTCCGCCTTCCCGCCCCGGTGCCGCGAGCAGGCGGTCCTCGTCCTGCCGATGCTCGGCCGCGACGTCGTCGTTGCCGCCGGCCCGCAGGCGATGCGCGACGTGCTGGCCACGCGCCCGGACCTCTACCGGCGGATCGCGGCCGGTGATCGCATCTTCGGGGCTCTCATCGGGCGCGGCGTCGCCGCCAGCGAGGGTGAGGCCTGGCGCCGGCAGCGCCGGATCCTGGCCCCGGCCTTCACGCCCCGCACCGTGACCTTGCTGGCGCCGCACATGGCGGCTTGCGCCGAGGCGGCTCTCGGCCGGCTGGAGGCGTCCCGCGGTGAACCCGTGAACCTGCTCGCGGTGATGCAGGACCTCAGCCTCGCAATCGCCTGCACGAGCATGTTCTCCCTGGAGGTCGACGCGTTCGGACCGCAGCTGCGCGCCCTGCTCCTGTCCTACGCCGACGGCGTCGGACGGCCGCGGGCGAGCGACTTCATCCTGCCGCCCCGGGTTCCGACGCTCACCACCGTCCGCCGCGCGCGCTTCCGCCGGCGCTGGCGGGCGCTCATCCGCGCGATCATCGCCCGGCGCCGGGCCGCGCATTCCCCGGAGGCGCCGCGGGACCTCTTCGACCTCCTGTCCGAGGCTTACGGGGATCGGGAGGAGGACCTCCTGGCCGACGAGGTGTCGACGATGATCTTCGCCGGGCACGAGACGACGGGCCTGACGCTGTTCTGGGCCTGCTACCTGCTGGCCAACACACCCGACTGGCGCCGCGCCGTCCGGCGGGAGGCGCGGCAGGTGGATCTGTCCCCGGGCGGGGCCGGGTCGGCCGTCGGCGCCCTGCCGCAGACGCGCGCCGTGGTGGATGAGGCGCTGCGGCTCTACCCGCCGGCCTACATGACGGCACGCCAAGCGGTGGCGAACCACGCGCTGTGCGGCGTCCCGGTCAGGCGTGGGGCCATCGTGCTGATGCCGTTCACCCTGCTGCACACCGACCCGCGCCTGTGGGCCTCGCCCGAGCGGTTCGACCCCGGGCGCTTCCTCCGACCCGAGAAGCCGGATCGCTACAGCTTCCTGCCGTTCGGCGCGGGTCCCCGCGTGTGCATCGGGGCGCAGCTGGCCACGTCGGAGGCGGTGCTGGTCCTGGCGCGGCTGCTGCGGGACAACGACCTCGTCCTGGACGATGACGGGCCGGTGCTGCCGGTCGGCTCGTTCGCCACGCGGCCGAACCGATCCCCGACCTTCCGCCTGCTTCCGGCCGCGTGACGGGTGCGGCGCACAGTGAGCGCCGCACCGCGCGGGAGGCGCGCGTCCCCGGCTCGCCCCGGAGGTTCCCGCTCGCTCGTCAGAGGCTCGGGTGCAGCCCGCGGACCGGGCTCAGGCCCTCCAACAGCGACGCGGCGTGCAGCAGGGTCGACTCCGCCTGCCAGCGTCCCACCATCTGCACGTTGATCGGCAGCCCGTCGCGGCTGGTCCCGAACCGCATCGACAGGCCCGGCAGGCCGGTCACGTTAAGGGGCACGGTCGCGCCCTGCAGGTAGGTCAGGTCGACGGTCTCGCCGTTGACGACGAGTTCCCGGATGCCGTGCCTGTGCGCCGGCACCGGCAGCACGGGGGTCAGCAGGACGTCATGGTCCCGGAAATAGCCGGCATAGCCGTCCCGGAGCCGCTCCGCGGCCTGCTCGGCCGCGACGTAATCCTCGATCGACGTGTCCGGCAGCGACAGCATCGTCCGGGCCATCGTGTAGATCTCGGAATCGGGACGGCCCGCGATCGCCTCGCGGAATGCCGGCTTCATCTCCATGACGTGGAGCTTGTTGAACACGTCGAGGGCACAGTCGCGCTCCAGCGCCGGGATGCGCACCTCCTCGACGTGGTGGCCCTCGCCCTTGAGGGCCTCGGCCGCCGCCCGCACGGTCGCGGCGACCTCGGTGTCGATGGGCCCGAAGCCCGGCCCGACCATCCAGCCGACGCGAAGCTTGCGGTCCGGCGCGGCGCCGAGGCCGGCGTCGAACGGGACGGTGCTGGTCGCGAAGGCGTCCTCGCCGTCGGGGCCGGCGAGCAGCGAGAAGGCGAGCGCGAGGTCGCGGATGCTGCGCGCCATCGGGCCGACATGCCAGAACCGGCGTGGCGCCCGCGGCCAGATGCCGGTCATCGGCACGCGCCCGTGGGTCGCCTTCAGCGAGACGATGCCGGTCTGGGCCGCCGGGCCGCGCACCGAGATGGCGAGGTCGGTCCCGAGGCCGAGCGGCGACATCCCCGCCGCGATGGCCGCCGACTCGCCGCCGCTTGAGCCCCCGGGCGTGCGCTCGAGGTTCCACGGGTTGTTCGACCGGCCGGAGAGCAGGTTGTCGCTCTCGATCCAGTAGGAGAACTCGGGAAGGTTGGTCTTGGCCAGCAGGATGCCGCCCGCCTTCTTCATCCGCGCGACGCTGGTGGCATCGGCATCCGGGACCCGGCCCCTGAAGATGGGCGAGCCGCGCTGGGTCAGCACACCGGCGGTGTCGATGGAATCCTTCACGGTGAACGGCACGCCGTGCAGGGGCCCGAGTTCCTCACCCGCAAGGACGGCGGCCTCCGCCGACGTCGCGGCCTCGAGCGCATCCTCCGCGACGGTGACGATGGCGTTGACCTTCGTGTCGACGGCCGCGATGCGGTCGAGGTGCGCTTTGACGACCTCGACGGGCGAGAGCTGCTTCGTTCGGATCAGCTCGGCCAAGCCCGTTGCGTCCGTGAAGATGATGTCCTGCGTCATGTCGGTTCCCTACCTGTCGTTAGGCAGGCATGAGCTAGGGCTGGATTTCCAGGCCGTCAACCCCTAACTAACGATTGGTAGGTTTATGACGCCGAGAGTGAGGCTGCGATGAGCTCGAACGCGCGGGAGACGATCCTGGCTGCGGCCCGGAAGACCGTTCAGGCGCACGGCTACGGCGGGCTGAGCTACCGCGACCTCGCGGATGCGGTCGGCATCAAGGCCGCGAGCATCTACCACCACTTCGCCAGCAAGGCCGATCTCGGCGCCGCCGTGGCCAAGCGCTACTGGGAGGACACCGCGGCGGAGCTGGATGCGATGCTGGCCGAGACCTCGGATCCGCTCCGATGCCTGCGGCTCTACCCAGGCACCTTCCGCAGATCGCTTGAGGACGGGAACAGGCTCTGCCTGTGCAGCTTCATGTCGGCGGAATACGCCAACCTGCCGGAGATCGTGCAGGCGGAGGCGCAAGGCTTCGCCGACGTCAACATCGCCTGGCTTGGCAAGGTGCTGGTCATGGCGGGGGTCGTGGAGCCCGAGGACAGCGAGGCACGCGCCAGAGCCATCTTCGCCGCCGTGTCCGGAGCCCAGCTGTACGCGCGGAGCCGCTCGGACGTCGCGCAGTTCGACAGCTTGATCGAGAGCTACCGCGCCTCAGGCCTCCTGCCGGGGTAGATACCGAGACGCGAACGGCCGGATTGCCGAACGCGCCTCGGCTCTGTCTGCCGTCCGCGGGGGGCGTCAGGCGCGCGCGAGCAGCCTGAGAAGGCGCTCGGCCGCGGGTCCGGACGAGGCCGGGTTCTGGCCGGTGATCAGCAGGCCGTCGGCGACCACGTAGGGCTCCCAGTCGCCGGCCTTGCTGAACCGGCCGCCGTTCCGCTTGAGCTCGTCCTCGACGAGGAACGGGACGACCTGGGTGAGGCCCACGGCTTCCTCCTCGGTATTGGTAAAGCCGGTGACGTCCCTATCCTCAACCAGTGGTCTGCCGTCAGGCGCCTTGGCATGACGCAGCACGCCCGGAGCATGGCAGACGAGGGTGACGGGCTTGCCAGCCTTGAGCGTCGTCTCGATCAATCCGACGGAGGCGGGATCTTCCGCCAGGTCCCAGAGCGGGCCATGCCCGCCGGGATAGAACACCGCGTCGAAGCCCTCCGGGTTGACGCTGTCGAGCCGGACGGTGTCCGCCAGGACGGCGTTGGCTTCGCGGTCCGCCTCGAAGCGTCGGGTCAGGTCGGTCTGGAAGCCCGGCTCGTTGCTCTTGGGATCCAGCGGCGGCCGGCCGCCTTTGGGCGAGGCGAGAACCACCTCGGCGCCGGCGTCCTTGAACACGTAATACGGGGCGGCGAGCTCCTCCAGCCAGAAGCCGGTCTTCCGGCCGGTGTCGCCGAGCTGGTCGTGCGAGGTCAGCACCATGAGGATCTTCATCGTCGTTCTCCGGGGTTGATGTGAGTCTGTCGTCGGTTCGCGCACGAGCGGGTCAGTTGTGGCGGGCCGCCATCCCGTCGATGGAACGCGCGGCGGTCGCCGCGCGCGCCGGCCGGACCTCGGCTCCCCGGGTGGCCGCCTCCGCCTGACGGACCGTCTCGGGGTCGGCCATGCGGACGGCGCCGATCACCTCCAGGGTGATGCGCTCCGCGGCCGAGGCGGCGGTGCCACCGAACAAGGCAGCTCCGAGTTCGGCGAGCAGCAGATACGGCGCGATGGGATGTGCGGCTGATGGGGTCATGGTCTCTCCTTCAATGCGTATATAGTAGACTGGTCGTCTAGAAGGTCGACAGAGACGTGCCGAGTCTCGCGATCGGCTCGCCCCGTCAGGTGGATCGCGGCTCGAGGATGCGCCGCGTTGTCGTCATCGCGGCCTCGAACGGCGCGTCGGTGCGCGCGATCTTCGCCATGAGGCTGGCACCGAGCCACAGGTGGTAGAGCGTCTCGGCCGTCGCGCGCGCGTCGGCCTCGACCTCCAGCGAGCCCTCGGCAAGCCCCGCCGCGATGGCGCCCGTCACACGGTCGATGATCCCGGCCGTGCCGCTCTTGAGTGCCAGCCGCATGGGCTCGGACAGGTCCGAGACTTCCGCCGCGAGCTTCACCGCGAGGCACTTGCGCTGGTAGTCGATGCTGCCCTGCGTCGCCTGCCACTTGCGCCAGTAGTTCATCAGGCGCTCGGCATGGCTGAGGCCGGTCTCGGCGAAGGTCGCGTCGATGTCGGCGAGGTAGGCCTCGAAGTAGTCTGCCAGGAGCGCCTCGCCGAAGGCCTCCTTGGAGCCGAAGTAGTGGTAGAAGGATCCCTTGGGGACCCCGGCCGCAGCCAGGATCTCATTGAGGCCGACGCCGGAAAACCCCTTGGCACCGACGATGCGGTGGGCGGTATCGAGGATGCCGCGTCGGGTGTCGATGTTGCCGCTGACCTGTGCCATGACGCGGAGATAGGCTCGATTAGACCGGTCGTCTAGAGGCGGCGCGCGCTTTTTTCCGATCCGACGGTCCCGCATCTCCTGACGTTTCAGTCCTGGCACCAGCCTGTTGATCGAAGCGCCCGGGTGGCTGGAACGGCACTCCGCAGGCGCGTCTGGAGGCCGGCGCGCACGGCTGGCCAGGTGGGGTGGGGGTACGCGTGGCCGCATTGAGCGCGGGTTCACAGATCGTCCTGTGCTGTCGAACCCCGTTTGAACCTCCATTCAGCAAGCATTCATCCACCCGAAACCCGAACAGGCTCGAATAGGCCTCACAGAAATGTGTGCGATCTCCGAAAATCAAGAGCAAAAAATTTATAACTATTCGTTCCGAAGCCACTTAACGCCGCGTTGCGAGCGCTTACATCTCTGCCGCGGCGATGATGCCGTGGAGGGAAGACTATCATGATGAAGCGTGTCGCTATGGCCGCTCTGGCGGCGGGTGCCCTTCTGGCTGCCGGTCCGGCGGCCGAAGCGAAGGGCTGCATCAAGGGCGCCATCGTCGGCGGCATCGCCGGCCACTATGCGGGGCACGGCGTCCTCGGCGCTGTCGGAGGCTGTGCCGCCGGGCGCGCCCTGGCCAACCGCCAGGCCGAGCGCCAGCAGTCTGCTCCGTCCGTGAACACCAGCGGCGCGGTCCGCCCCGGCCAGGGCGCCGGCGGCTACGTCAGCTACTGACCATCAGGGGCCGGCGTGCCGAGCCCCTAGGTGATCCTGATCCGGCTTTGGTAACCCGCCCCCGCGAGCAGGCCTGGGAGGGCCGTCATCGAGGGAAATCACGTGCTCATGGGACGCCCGCTCCGGGTTGAACCGACGGAAGCCGCCGCGAAGGCAGGTCGCGGCGGCGGCACCATCCAGGTCGGTCGGTAGCCCCAGCGCGGGCACGGCGCCCCTGGGTTCGAGGCGTTCGGTCGCTGCCGGAGCGATGCGCTTCACGTCCCGAAGCAAGAGGTTTCACGGGGCTGCGCCAGGCCTTCAGCGGTGCGATCGACGCCGAAATGGGCTCCGGCATGAGGCTGGATACCGCGGTGCCTGCCGATCTGCATCGCCGCGAACGGCGGCGGTACGACCGAGACCGAGACAGCACACGGAACCAGGAGAGGCCGGACGGGCCTCAGTGCCGGTAGCGTTCGGCGAGGGCCATGAGCGCCTGGGCCAGCTCCGTGAGGTTGGCCGAGGCGGTCTCGACCTGCCGCGTGCCGGCCGCCGTCTGCTGGCTGGCCTGCCGGATGTTC
>Ga0255028_100101_pt1 | contig 22112 bp, 18 predicted proteins | sample DRGLUT_MetaT_FD_178168 | JGI IMG/M metagenome (GOLD analysis project Ga0255028, IMG submission 178168) | Metatranscriptome of freshwater microbial communities from Pennsylvania, United States - DR:GLUT (Metagenome Metatranscriptome) | ecosystem: Environmental > Aquatic > Freshwater > Creek...
CCGGAAGCTCACCCGGTAGGTGGCCGTGACGAGGTGATCGGGCGTCTTGTAGCGCAGCGTGACGCCGTCAACTTCCAGCAGGGGCTGACCCGTGTCCATCCTTCCTCCCTGCCGCCGCGGCTTGAGCCGCGTGTCGCTGACGGCCGGATATGGTCCGGCCCTCACAAAAACGTGTATCGGTCGTCATCCGAGCCTGTAAAGGCGGACCCGTCCCGGAATGCGTACCGGACGGCCCGTGTGTCAGGACCGCGCCGCGGGAATCCGGTGAGTCCGCTACGGCCGGCAACGCCGTGCCGGTCTGCCGAGACGCGCGCCCGGACGTCTTGGCCCAGCCAGCCTGCGCGCAAGATCCGGGGACCTGACGGAACAGATCCGCGCAATGTTCGATCGCGCCGAGGCGTGTCCCGGCGACGGTCGCACGCAGGGCTTACTTAATTAATATCTCGCATTTCTGCCGCCATCAGGTCTAAACGCGGCCTGACCGATCTAGACTGAGATAAATTGTCGGGGCCACTCAATGCGATTTCAGTTCTCCATCAAGACGGCCCTGATCGGAGCTTTCGGATGCCTTGCCCTCATCGCCGCAGGACAGGGCGCGCTCTCTCTGATTAAGCTGTCCGGTATCCATTATTCTGTGAACGAAGTGACGAAGAATTGGCTTCCGTCCGTATTAATATTGGGGACGATACAGAACGACATTGCCGATATTCGCGTCAAACAATTTCGCATGCTCACATACAACGCCACGCCGGAGCAGCGTGCCGACAATCAGAAGCTTCAGGCGGCGGTCATGGCCAAGCTCGCGGCTGACCGGGCGATCTACGAGCCCATGATCGCCTCACCCGAGGAGCGGTCCCTGTGGCAGACGTTCGGCAGGCTATGGACGCGGTACGAGGCCTCCTACCGCACGATGACGCAGCTCCTTGAGCAGGGCCAGCCAGCGGAGGCGCTGGCGCTCATCGGCAGCCGCGATCAGCTCGACATGTACAACCGCATGCGCGAGGCCCTGGCGGCGGACGCGGAGCTGAACAACCGCAGCGCGCACCAGGAGGCCAGCTCCGCTCTGGCACAGGCCGAGGCCGCCACGCTCGCCGCCTACGTCGCCGTGGGGTTCGCGGTCGCGGCGGCGCTCGCGGCCTCCCTGTTCGGCATGCTGCGGGTCTCCCGCCCGATCACGGTCATGACCCAGGGCATGGCGGTCCTGGCCGGCGGCGACGCCGTTGCCGAAGTGCCGTACCAGAATCGCCGGGACGAGATCGGCGCGATGGCCGCCGCCGTCCAGGTGTTCAAGGACAACCTGATCCGGACCCGGCAGCTCGAGGCCGAGACCGCCGAGGCGCGCCGCGCCGCGGAGGAGCAGCGCACGAGCGGCATGCGCCAGATGGCCGACAGTTTCGAGCGGGCGGTCGGCGGCATCATCGGCCTGGTCTCGTCCTCGGCCACCGAGCTGCAGGCCACCGCCGGGTCGATGTCGGCCATGGCCGCCCAAACGTCGGCCCAGTCCACGACCGTGGCGGCCGCGGCGGAAGAAGCGGCGTCGAACGTCAACACGGTCGCGGCCGCCGCCGAAGAGCTGGGAAGTTCCGTGCAGGAGATCGGCCGGCAGGTGGACGGCTCGGCGGAGCTCGCCCGGCGCGCCGTGGGCGAGGTCGACCGGACCGGTGCGCTGGTGCAGGAGCTGAGCACGGCCGTCACCCGCATCGGCGACGTGGTCGGCTTGATCTCGTCCATCGCCGGACAGACGAACCTGCTGGCGCTCAACGCCACGATCGAGGCGGCCCGCGCGGGCGCGGCGGGGCGCGGCTTCGCGGTGGTGGCCTCCGAGGTGAAGGCCCTGGCCGAGCAGACCGCCAAGGCGACCGAGGAGATCTCCGGCCAGATCGCGCGGGTTCAGGATTCGACCGGTCAGGCGGTCACGGCGATCGGCGCGATCACCGGGCGGATCCAGGAGATCAGCGGGGTCGCGACCACCATCGCCGCGGCCGTGGAGGAGCAGGGCGCGGCGACCCAGGAGATCGTCCGCAACGTCACCCAGGCGGCGCAGGGCACCGGCTCGGTGACCAGCAACATCTCCGGGGTGGCGGGCGCGGCCGAGCAGACCGGCGCGGCGGCCAGCCAGGTGCTGGGCGCGGCCTCCGAGCTGTCGCGCCAGTCCGAGCGCCTGTCCGCCGAGGTTGGCCGCTTCCTGGCGACCGTCCGGGCCGCGTGAGGCTCAGGCCTTCTGGCACCCGGCTCAGGTCGGGTGCCACCACCGGCCCTTCAGCACCACGCCCTCGGCGGTGATCCGCCGGTCGCCCGTCATGTGCTCGCCCCTCGTGTCGACGTAGTCGAAGGCGCCGTCCCGCACCGCCAGCACGGTGGCGTCGCCGAGCGCCCCGACCTTCAGGGTGCCGTACTCCATCCGCTTCAACGCCAATGCGGCGTTCACCGTGGAGGCGGCGATCACGTCGGTGAGGCTCATGCCGAGGCAGAGCATCTTGGACATGGTGGTGACCTGATCGAAGGCCGGCCCCTCGATGCAGAGCTGGTGCACGTCCGACGAGATCGTGTCCGGCAGGAAGCCGCCGGCCAGCATGGCCCGCGCCGTCCTGAAGGCGAACGAGCCCTTGCCGTGGCCGATATCGAACAGCACGCCCCGCGCCCGCGCCTCGCGGAGCGCCGGCTTCACCGCTCCTTGAGCGGTCACCGGCGCATTCGGGAACGGCCGGAACGCATGGGTCAGCACGTCGCCGGGGCGCAGCATCGCCAGCACCGCCTCGTAGCTCGGCGGCGGCTCGTCGATATGGGCCATCAGCGGCAGACCGGTCTCTTCGGCGACCTGCAGGGCGATATCGAGGGGCGCGGTGCCCTGGTCGCCCGAGGCGTGGCGCCCGACCCGGACCTTGATGCCGACGATCACGTCCCGGTTGGCCTCGGCCACCTCCACGGCCTCGCGGGGCGCCATCAGCCGCGGATCCTCGCTCTCGCCGACCATGATGGTCTTCGAGAAGCCGAAGATGCCGGCGAACGAGACGTGCAGGTAGGCCAGGATCCGCGCCTCGGACCGCTCGATCACGTGGCTGCGGAAGCCGGCAAAATTGCCGGGCCCGGCGCTGCCGGTATCGACCGAGGTGGTCACGCCCGAGGTCCTGCAGAATTCATCGGCGTCGATGCCGAGCGAGGTGCCCCCCCAATAGACATGGGTGTGCAGGTCGATCAGGCCGGGCGTGACGATGGCGCCGGCCATGTCGCGCACCTGCGTGCCGGGGCCCGCCGGCAGGTCGCGGCCGAAGCCCGAGACCCGCCCCGCCGCGAAGGCGACGTCGCAGATCCCGTCGTGGTTCTGCGACGGGTCGATGACCCGCGCGCCCTTCAGGATGAGGTCGTGCTGCACTGGGGGCTCCGGATATTGGTCGCGAGGTGGAGGCGGATCGGCCCGAGACACTTCCGTGCTCGCGATCACGGCACGGCTCCGTCAGGCCGCCTGGGCCGGCACGGCCGTGTCGTTGAGATGGCACGCCGCGAAGTGGCCAGCGCCGACCGCGTCGAGGCCCGGCACCTCGGTCCGGCAGCGGTCGAAGGCATGCGGGCAACGGGTGTGGAAGCGGCAGCCGGAGGGCGGGTTGATCGGGCTCGGAACGTCGCCCTTGAGCACGATCCGGGTGCGCCCGGCCCCGGGCTCCGGGATCGGCACCGCCGAGAGCAGCGCCTGGGTGTAGGGGTGCTTGGGTGCCAGGAACAGGTCGCGGCGCGGGCCGATCTCGACGATCTTGCCGAGATACATCACCGCCACCCTGTGGGTCATGTGCTCGACGATGGCGAGGTCGTGCGAGATGAACAGCATGGCCAGATCGAGCTCGCGTTGCAGGTCGCGGAGCAGGTTGACGATCTGCGCCTTCACCGAAACGTCGAGGGCCGAGACCGCCTCGTCGCAGATGATCAGGTCCGGCTCGGCGGCGAGCGCCCGTGCGATGCCGATGCGCTGGCGCTGGCCCCCCGAGAACTCGTGCGGGAAGCGCCCGAGCGCCTCGCGGGGCAGGCCGACCCGCTCCATCAGGCTGGCGAGGCGCTTCTCGAGGTCGGCGGCATTGTGGGCCAGCCCGAAATTGCGGATCGGCTCGGCCAGGATCGCCCGGACCCGCATCCGTGGGTTGAGCGACGAGAACGGGTCCTGGAACACCATCTGGATGTGGCGCCGCAGGGGCCGCAGCGCGCCGGCCGAGAGGTCGTCGATGCGCCGTCCGTCGAGCACCACCTGACCGGCGGTGGGCGCGTAGAGGCGCATCAGCGCCTTGGCGACGGTGGACTTGCCGCAGCCGGATTCACCGACGAGCGACAGGGTCTCGCCGCGGGCGACCGTGAAGGACAGGCCGTCCACCGCCTTGAGCACGCGCTTGGACTGGCCGAACAGGCCGCCGCCGAGGGCGAAGTGCTTCTTGAGATCGTTGACCTCCAGCAGGATACGACCGGCGGGTGCGGGCGTGGCGCTCATGCCGCGAGGGCGTCCTTCGGCGCGTAGTGGCAGGCGGCGAGATGGCCCGGCGCCTTCGGCTCCAGGGCCGGTGCGTAGGCGCGGCACAGGTCGGTGACGTCCGGGCAGCGCCCGGCGAAGACGCAGCCCTCGATCCGGCCTTTCAGGCTCGGGACCATGCCGGGGATCTCGGCCAGCCGCGCGTCGGCGCCGTGCTCCACGGCGCCGAGCTTCGGCACCGCCCCCATCAGGCCGCGGGTGTAGGGATGGCGCGGCGAGCGGAACAGGTCGCGGACCGGCGCCTCCTCGACCTTGCGGCCGGCATACATCACCACCACCCGGTCGGCGACCTCGGCGACCACGCCGAGATCGTGGGTGATCAGCATGATCGCGGCGCCGACCCGGGCCTTCAGGTCGCGCATCAGGTCGAGGATCTGGGCCTGGATGGTCACGTCGAGGGCCGTGGTCGGCTCGTCGGCGATCAGGAGCTTGGGCGAGCAGGCGAGCGCGATGGCGATCATCACCCGCTGGCGCATGCCGCCGGAGAGCTGGTGCGGGTATTCCCGCACCCGGCGGCGCGGCTCGGGGATGCCCACCAGCGTCAGCATCTCCACGGCCCGCTCCTCGGCCTCGCGCCGGCCGAGCCCCTGGTGCAGCCGCAGGGTCTCGCCGATCTGGCGGCCGACCGTCAGCACCGGGTTCAGCGAGGTCATCGGCTCCTGGAAGATCACGCTGATGTCGTTGCCGCGGATCTTGCGCATGGCGCTGTTCGGCAGGTCGAGGAGGTTTTTTCCTTCGAACTTGATCGCCCCGGCGATGCGGGCCGGCGGCTCGGGCAGGAGCCGCAGGATCGACATCGAGGTCACCGACTTGCCGCAGCCGGACTCGCCCACGATCGCCAGGGTCTCGCCCGACTGGATCGCGAACGAGACCCCGTCCACCGCCCGGTTCACCCCGTCGGGGGTGCGGAAATGGACCTGGAGGTTCTCGATCGACAGGAGGGGGGTGCCGCTCATCAGACGCTCGATCTCAGACATCTTTGGCCATGCGGGGGTCGAGGGCGTCGCGCAGGCCGTCGCCGACGAGGTTCACGGCGAGCACCGTCATCGAGAGGAAGATGGCCGGGAACAGGATGATGTAGAACTTCACCTGCCAGAGCGCCCGGCCCTCGGCCATGATGTTGCCCCAGGACGGCGTCGAGGGCGGCACGCCCGCGCCGATGAACGACAAGATCGCCTCGGTGATCATCGCGGAGGCGCAGATATAGGTCGCCTGCACGGTCATGGGCGCCAGCGTGTTGGGCAGGATGTGGCGCCAGATGATCGCCGGCATCCGGGTGCCGGTGGTCACCGCCGCCTCGACGTAGGGCTGCTCGCGCAGAGACAGGACCACGCCGCGCACGAGGCGGGCGACGCGCGGGATCTCCGCGATGGTGATCGCGATGATCACGTTCTGGACCGAGCCGCGGGTCAGCGCCATCAGGGCGACCGCCAGCAGGATCGGCGGGATCGACATCATGCCGTCGACGACCCGCATGACGATCCCGTCGAGCCAGCGCACCATGCCGGACACGAGCCCGACCGCCAGCCCGGCGATCGACGCGAGGAACGCCACCGAGAAGCCGACCAGCAGCGAGACCCGGGCGCCGTAGACCACCCGCGAATACACGTCGCGGCCGAGCATGTCGGTGCCGAACCAGTATTGCGCGGACGGCACCCGGGTGCGCTTGGCGGGCGCCAGGGCGGTCGGATCGACGGTGCCGAGCCACGGCGCCAGCACAGCCATCAGGAACACGATGAGAAGCAGCAGCCCGCCGACCACGATGGTCGGGTTGCGGCGCATGTAGGTCGAGACCCGGCCCCGGCGCTTGCGCACCGGGATGACGTCCGGCAGCGGCGCCGCGATCGCGAGACCCGGGGGCGGGGGTGCCTTCGGGGCAGCCTCTGCGGGGGGGAGGCCCGTGGGCCGGGCGCTGTCGGGGTAGGGCGCGGCGGTCGCGGTCAATAGCGGATCCTCGGGTCGAGCAAGGTGTAGGACAGGTCGATGGCGAGGTTCACGAGCACGTAGACGAAGCTGAACAGCAGCACGACGCCCTGGATGACGGGGTAATCGCGCCGGAGGATCGCATCGACCGTGAGACGGCCGAGACCGGGGATCGCGAAGACCGTCTCGGTCACGACGGCACCGCCGATCAGCAACGCAATGCCGATGCCGATGACGGTGACGATCGGCACCGCGGCGTTCTTCAGGGCGTGGATGAACAGGACCGGCCCCTGCGACAGCCCCTTGGCCCGGGCGGTGCGCACGTAATCCTGGCTCAGCACGTCGAGCATGGTCGCCCGGGTCACCCGGGCGATCAGCGCGATGTAGACGAGGCCGAGCGTCACGGCCGGGAGGATCAGGTTGGCGAGCCAGGGCCACAGCCCCTGCTCGATCGGCGTGTAGCCCTGCACGGGCAGCCAGCCGAGTTCGAGGGCGAACACGTAGGCCAGCACGTAGCCGACTACGAAGACCGGCACCGAGAAGCCCATCACGGCAAGCCCCATCACGAGGCGGTCGATCAGGCTGCCGGCCTTCCAAGCGGCAACGACGCCGAGCGGCACCGCCACCACGATGGCGAAGACGAGGGTGACGAGCATCAGCGAGACGGTGGGCTGCACCCGCTGGCCGATCATGGTGGTGACCGGCAGGTTGGTGAAGATCGAGGTGCCGAGATCCCCGTGCAGGATCTGCCAGGACCATTCCCAGAACCGCACCAGGAACGGCCGGTCGAGACCGAGCGTGGCGCGGATGCGGGCAACGTCGTCGGGCGTCGCCTGGTCGCCCGCGATGATCGCCGCCGGGTCGCCGGGGGCGAAGTAGAGGAGGCTGAAGACGAACAGCCCGACCACCGCCATGACCGGGATGGTGGCGAGGATGCGCCTGCCGATATAGCCGAGCATGGGGCGCCTCCGGTCCTAAGCCTTCGACACGCCCCAGGTGAAGGGAATCGGCCCCTTCACGATGCCGGAGACGTTCTTCCGCCACGACTGGTAGCCGAGGAAGAACCCGGTCGGGACGTAGACCACGCCCTCGATGGCGGCAGCGTTGACCTTGTCGATGGCGGCCTTCTCGGCGGCCAGGTCGGCGGCGTCGAACCACTCGGCGATGGCGGTCTCGACCGGCGGGATGTTCGGCCAGCCGAACCATGCCTTGTCGCCGCTGGCGCGCACCGCCGGATAGCCCGCCGGGTTGATGGTGTCGGCGCCCGCATGCCAGGTGTGGAACATGTTCCAGCCGCCCTGAGACGGCGGCGCCTTGGAGGTCCGCCGGGTCCCGGTGGTGCCCCAGTCGGTGGCGACGAAATCGACGTTGAAGCCCATCTGCTTCAGCAGGTCGGCGGTGATGTCGCCCTGCGCCTTGGTGATCCCCTGGTCCTGGGCCACGATGCAGGTGACGGGCTCACCCTTGTAGCCGGCTTCCTTGAGCAGCTTCCGGCCGAGCGCGATGTCGCCCTTGCCGACATTGGCGCCGCCGGCCTCGCTGTAGAGCGGCGTTCCCGGCGTGAAGAAGCCCGGCAGCTTCTTCCACAGGCTGTCGTCGTCGCCGACGATCGCCCGCATGTAATCCTCCTGGCTCATCGCGGTCATGACCGCCTGCCGGATCTTCGGGTTGTCGAAGGGCGGGTGCAGGTGGTTCATCCGGAACGAGCCGACATTGCCCAGCGGGTCGGCGATATCGACGTTGAGGTTGGCGTTCTTGCGCAGCAGCGGCACGAGGTCGGAGATCGGGTTCTCCCACCAGTCGACCTCGCCGTTCTGCAAGGCCGCCGACGCGGTGGCGGCGTCCGGCATGATCACCCACTCGACCCGGTCGACCAGCATGCGCTTGCCGCCCGCGAGCCAGGAATTCGGCTCGTCGCGGGGCTTGTAGCCGGCGAAGGTCTCGAACACCGCCCGGGCACCCGGCACCCACTCGTTGCGGACGAACTTCATCGGGCCCGAGCCGACATATTCGGTGATCTGCGTGAACGGGTCGGTCTTGGCGATCCGCTCCGGCATCATCAGCGCCATCGGGGCGTTGGTCTTGCCCAGCGCGTAGAGCAGCTTCGGGAACGGCTTCTTCAGGCGCCAGCGGAAGGTCCGGTCGTCGGTCGCCGCCAGCTCGTCCTGGATGCCCCGGATCATCTGGCCGATCGGGTCCCGGGCCATCCAGCGGGTGAGGCTCGCCACCACGTCCTTGGCCTGAACCGGCTCGCCGTCGTGCCACGTGAGGCCGGGGCGCAGCCGGAAGGTCCAGGTCAGCTTGTCGCCCGAGACCTCCTCCGATTCGACCATCTGGCGCTGCGGGTTCAGCTGCGCGTCGACGCCGTACAGCATGTCCCAGACGAGGGTGCCGGCGTTGCGCACGACGTACTGGGTGCCCCAGATCGGATCGAAATTGGCGAGGTTGGCCTGGGGGACGAAGCGCAGAACCTTGGCGCCCTGGGCGAGCGCCGGGCGTGCAATCTGCGGTGCGGCCAGCCCGAGCGCGGCCGAGCCCTTCAGGAACGTCCTGCGGTGCATTGTCTTCTCCCTGGCGGCGCGGATCTCAAGCACTGGTCGCCGGCCCACACCTTGCGGGCGAGTTTGAACGGTTCTGACGCGGGGGCGCAATGGCCCGGCGTGACAACGGGGCCCGCGCACGGGCCGGCCCGGCCGCCGACCGCGCGGCGGCAACAGGATGGGCGTTGGTGGTCTCGGTGCGGATCGGGCTCACGGACAGCGTCTCGCAAGCCCCGCGCCAGCCAGGCCGGGAGTGCGTTATGTATTCAAATTGGCTGGGGATTTGTCCGCGCACGGATCAGGGCCCGGCGCACGCACGTTCGCCCCCGGTCCCATCCGCTCAAGAATCCGACAGCTCGGATCGATCGGCGGCCCGGAATGCGGAACGCTCTGTCCGCCGCCCGGAGCAAGCCGGCCGAAGACGCTCCCCCCGTCGTCCCGGGGCTGCGCAGCGGAACCCGGGCTTTAGCGCCGCGGGCAGGCCCAAACCTCGCGCTGCCGGCGGCTCCGGATTCCGGGCTCGCCTGCGGCGCCCCGGAATGACGGCGCGGATCATCGCGGAGATGCGGAACGAAATCCCGCTGAGAGGTTCCCTCAGCCCACTTGGCGCAGATGCCCGCCGCGCGCGCCGGGCACCGCCTGCATGGCGCGGATGAAGGCGGCGATGCGCGGCGCGATCACCGCGCGGTAGCGCGAGCCGTTGAACACGCCGTAATGGCCGACGCCGGCCTGGAGGTGGTAGGCCTTGCGCGCCTCGGGCAGGTTCGGCGTCAGGTCGAGGGCCGCCTTGGTCTGGCCGACGCCGGAGATGTCGTCGTTCTCGCCCTCGACCGCGAGGATCGCGCAGCGGCGGATCGCCCCGAGATCGACCGGCACGCCGCGGTGCCGCATCTGCCCCTTCGGCAGGGCGTGGTCGACGAACACGGTCTGGACGGTCTGGAGGTAGTACTCGGCGGTGAGGTCCATCACCGCGAGATACTCGTCGTAGAACTCCCGGTGCTTCTCGGCCGAGTCGCCGTCGCCCGTCACCAGGTGGTCGAACATGTCCGAATGGGCGGTGACGTGGCGGTCGAGGTTCATCGCCATGAAGCCTGACAGCTGCAGGAAGCCCGGATAGACCTGGCGCCAGGCCCCCGGATAGATCGGCGGCACGAGGCTGATCGTGTTCTTCTCGAACCACGCCTGCCCGCGCTCCTGCGCGAGGCAGTTCACCGCGGTGGGCGAGCGGCGCGTGTCGATCGGGCCGCCCATCAGGGTCATCGAGACCGGCACGGCGGGCTCGTCGGCCGCCTCCATCAGCGCCACCGCGGCGAAGACCGGCACCGCCGGCTGGCACACGGCCATGACGTGCAGGTCCGGCCCGAGGACCGCGAACATCTCCTGCAGGTAGTCGATGTAGTCGTCGAGATCGAACCGGCCGGCGACGACCGGCACCATCCGGGCGTCGGTCCAGTCGGTGATGAACACCCGGTGGTTCGGCAGCATCGCCTCCACGGTGCCGCGCAGCAGCGTCGCGTAATGCCCCGACATCGGCGCGACGATGAGCAGCTTCGGCTGCGGCTCGGCCGGGGCGGCCGGGAAGGCGCGGTCGAAGGCGATCAGGCGGCAGAACGGCCGCTCCCAGACTACCCGCTCGGTGACCGGAACCGCTGCGCCGTCCACGATCGTCTCGGTGAACCCGAAGGCGGGCTTGCCGTATTGGCGCGTGACGCGCTCGAACATCTCGCAACCGGCGCTGACCGCGCGGGCATAGGGTCCGTAGGCCAGGGGATTGCCGGGAATCTGCAGCCCGTAGCGCGTGAGGTCCGCGGCGACCCGGGCCGGAGCCATCAGGGCGCGGGCACCCTCGTACATCGAGTAGGCCAGGAGCATCGTTACCTCGCGGTCTCGGGTCCGACCGCTGGCGTCCAGCCTCGCGGCTCGGACGGCTGGAACCCGGAGCGTCAGGATAATGTTCCAGCCTGAACGATTATGGAACATCCCGACGTCAGGCCGATTGGCCCATGACGACGTTAGCCCGCGACAATTCGGCCCGACCGCGGTGTTGGGACGGATTGCCGGACTCCCCGCCTCCGCGCCATGCGGTAGGACTCCGCGAGCCAGCCGCACCGGGACCGCCGGTCCGGCGCCGCACCGAAACAGCGCATGCCCGACACCGATCTCAGCGGCCTCGGCCGCGACGCCCGACACCTGCGGCTCGACACCTTCGTCCGCCTGCGCTGGCTCGCGATCACGGGCCAGAGCGCCGCCGTGGTCGGGGCGCAGTTCGGCCTCGGCCTGCCGCTGCCGTTCGGGTGGTGCTTCCTAGTGATCGCCACCTCGTCCTGGCTGAACCTGGCGCTGCGCATCCGCTTCCCGGCGAGCTACCGGCTGAGCGACGATTCCGCGGCTCTGCTGCTGGCTTTCGACATCGTCCAGCTCGCCGCCCTGCTGTTCCTCACCGGCGGCCTGCAGAACCCGTTCTCGCTGCTGTTCCTCGCCCCCGTGCTGATCTCGGCGACCGCCCTGCCGCCCGAGCGGACGCTGGCGCTCGGCCTCCTGGCGGTGGGGCTCGCGACCCTGCTGGCCCTGGTCCACCGGCCCCTGCCCTGGTTCGCGGACGGGCGGATCGAGCTGCCGTTCCTCTACGTCTCCGGGGTCTGGACCGCGATCCTGCTCGGCACCGCCTTCACGGGCGTCTACGCGTGGCGCGTGGCCGAGGAGACCCGCCTCCTCGCCCAGGCGCTGGCCGCCACCGAGCTGGTGCTGGCGCGCGAGCAGCACCTGTCGCAGCTCGACGGGCTGGCGGCCGCGGCGGCCCACGAACTGGGCACCCCGCTCGGCACCATCATGGTGGTGACCAAGGAGCTGATCCGCCAGCTCGGGCCCACCGCCTCGCCGGCGGTCGCGGAGGATCTGAATCTCCTGCGCGAGCAGGTCGACCGCTGCCGGGGCATCCTCGGCAAGCTGACCTCCCTCGATGGGGACGGGGCCGGGGCCGGCTTCCTGGAGACGGTCACGTTCAGCCACCTCGTGGAGGAGCTGGTCGCCCCGCAGCGGGCGCTCGGCGCCGGCCTCGACGTCACCAGCGTCGGCGATGGTCCGGAGCCGGCCTGCCGCCGCAACCCGGGCGTGATGTTCGGCCTCGCCAACATCCTCGACAACGCCGTGGACTTCGCCGAGGCCCGGGTCTCCGTGGAGGGGCGCTGGTCGGCCGAGCGGGTCTGGATCGAGATCCGCGACGACGGGCCGGGCTTCTCCAGCGAGGTCCTGCTGCGGGCGGGCGAGCCCTACGTGACGACCCGCAGCCACGACCGGCCGCAATCCGGCGAGACCGTCGGGGCGGGGCTCGGCCTGGGCCTGTTCATCGCCAAGACCCTGATCGAGCGCTCGGGCGCCCAGCTCGCCTTGATGAACGTCGCGGCGCCGGACGCGCATGGGGCGGTCGTGCGTGTTTCCTGGGCTCGCCACATCTTCGAGCGCGGAGCGGTGCCGCGACATTCTCCTGAACTCAATATCCGCCCCCCCCTGCCACCGCGCGATGTCGTCCCTATATGAAGGACAGACCAAGAACCCGACGACGAAAACCCGAAAGGATTGCCGGATGCTCACGCAGCCCGGGACCCCGGTGGCGACTGACGCTGCCGTGATCAACGACGCCGATCCGCTGGCCGCCTTCTCCGACCGCAGCCTGCTGATCGTCGACGACGACAAGCCCTTCTCGACGCGCCTCGCCCGGGCCATGGAGAGCCGCGGCTACCACGTGCAGGTGGCCGACAGCGTCGCCGACGGCGTCTCGGCCGTCGAGGCGCGGGCGCCCGCCTTCGCGGTGATCGACATGCGCCTCGGCGACGGCAACGGCCTCGACGTGATCGCACGCCTGAAGGAGCGCCGGCCGGAAGCGCGCGGCGTGATCCTGACCGGCTACGGCAACATCGCCACCGCGGTGACCGCGGTGAAGCTCGGCGCCTTCGACTATCTCGCCAAGCCGGCGGATGCCGACGAGATCCACGGCACGCTGATGGCGCAGCCGGGCGAGCGCGCCGACCCGCCGGAGAACCCGATGTCGGCGGACCGGGTGCGCTGGGAGCATATTCAGCGCGTCTACGAGCTGTGCAGCCGCAACGTCAGCGAGACCGCCCGGCGCCTGAACATGCACCGGCGGACGCTGCAGCGGATCCTGGCCAAGCGCGCCCCGCGCTGACGTCGGGGCTTCGCGTTCAGGGTCGCGGCTCGTGTCGGTTCGGGTCGCCGTCTCTGAGGCCGGCATCGTCCTGGCGTTCCGGGGCGCCGCGGGCGAAACCGAAGCCGCCGCAGCGCCGAGCTGAGCATGCCGGGCGCTCCGGATTGCGGGCCCTGCTGCGCAGTCCCGGAAGGACGGGCTTGGCTCCCGTGAGGCGCTGCCCTGTCGCGCTGCTCCGCGAGCGTCGGCACACACGCGGTTGCGTCGGCTGGCCTGTGTGGGCTAGCTGCACGGGTCTCGGGCGGTTCCGTCCGGGACCCGGATTCTTGTAAGGGCGGATTTCGTGAACGGGCGCAACGCCATCACCATCGTGAGCATGATGGTCCTCGTCGGCACCGAGGTGTTCGCCGTGGCGATTGCGGCCGGCTGGGCCGTCGCCGGCATCTTCGATCTCGGCGACCGCGTGGGCCATGTCCTCATGGGGATCTTCAGCCTCTTCGCGGCCTGGATCATGGTCCAGCTGTGGCGCCGGGCGACCAGCATCGAGCCGCTGAGGACCGGTGCCCCGGCGCCGCGCCGGCCGGCCTGAGGCCGTCGGGACATACACCTTCAACCTATAATTGAGAGATTGACCCCTCCCATGCGCCCGACGCGTTCGACAGTCCGGGGTCCTTCCTGCTAGATACGACCCGCGGCGCGGTGCGTAACGATGCCGCAGGTCGCACTCCTGTCCCGGCTACGCGTGAGACCCGTCGATCCATGAAAGCCCGTATCATCGTCACCCTGAAGACCGGTGTGCTGGACCCGCAGGGTAAGGCGATCGAGGCTGCCCTCAAGTCGCTCGCCATCGAGGGCGTCGACGGCGTGCGGCAGGGCAAGGTCTTCGACATCGAGGTGTCGGCCGCCGACAGCGCCGCTGCCGAGGCGACCCTGCGCACGGCCTGCGAGAAGCTCCTGGCCAACACCGTCGTCGAGAATTACGCGATCGAGATCCTCTGATGCATGCCGCGGTTGTCGTCTTCCCTGGTTCCAACCGCGAGACGGATGTGGTCCGGGCCCTGCGCCGGTCGGGCGCGCAGGTGAGCCTGGTCTGGCACGCGGACCATGACCTCCCGGCCGGCACCGATCTCGCCGTGCTGCCAGGCGGCTTCTCGTACGGCGACTACCTGCGCTGCGGCGCCATCGCCGGCCGGGCGGCCGCGATGGATGCCGTACGGGCCCACGCGGCGCGCGGCGGCCTCGTCCTCGGCATCTGTAACGGCTTCCAGATCTTGTGCGAATCGGGTCTGCTGCCGGGCGTGCTGATGCGCAACGTCAACCGGCGCTTCATCTGCCACCGGCAGACGCTCCGGGTCGAGCGCGCCGACACCCGCTTCACCAGCGCCTACAGCCAGGGTCAGGTCATCGACGTCTGCGTCGCCCACGGCGAAGGCAACTACTTCGCCGATCCCGAGACGCTGGCGCGGATCGAGGGCGAGGGCCATGTGGCGTTCCGGTACTGCGACGCGTCCGGGACCATCACCGTGGAGGCGAACCGCAACGGCTCGCTCAACGCGATCGCCGGCGTGCTGTCCGAGAACCGCAACGTCCTCGGCATGATGCCGCATCCGGAGAACTTCGTCGAAGGCCTGATCGGCGGGACGGATGGGCGCGGCCTGTTCGACAGCTTGGCCGCGTAGAGGCGCCGGCGAAAACCGCTATTAACCGAACATTAAGGCTTTCGAGACATGAAGAGGCATCCAGAGATCTGGATGTCGAGTTGGACTTCTCGTCCGCTCTGTTTGATGCCTCCCTGACGACTCCTCCAAGCCGCTCCGTCCGGGGCGGCTTTTTTCTGTGCCGCGCGTCGCCAACCGGCTCGCGAGGCAACCTCAGGTGCCGGAGGCGGTCCATCGTCCCTCCATCTCGGCCCGGCGCGCCAGCATCTTCGCCTGCAGGCGGCTGCGGCGGGCGGCGATCACCGTGCCGTTGATCTCGCCGCCGAACAGGAACATGGCGGCGAGCCAGTAGAGGAACACCAGGAACACCATCGCGGTGGCCAGGCCCCCATAGGTCGACGCGTAGGCGTTGGAGAACCGGTCGAGGTAGTAGCCGAAGCCGAGGCCGGCGAAGAACCACAGGACCAGCGTCACCCCGATCCCCGGCAGCACCGACAGGATCGAACGCCGCCCGGCCGCGACGAATTTGTGGGCGATCACCAGGACCACCGCGAGGAGCAGTGCCGTGACGGCGATCCGCCCGATCGCCACCGTCAGGCTCAGGGGTTCGAGCCCCGGCGCAACCAGGATCACGTTGCGCCAGATCAGCGGCCCCAGCACCACGAGCAGCGCGAAGGCCAGCATGGCGAAGGCGCCGCAGATCACGTAGCCGATCGATTCGAGCCGGGTCAGCCACCAGGGCCGGCTCTCCCGCAAGCCGTAGGCGCGGTTCAGCCCGACCCGCAGGCTCTCGACCCCCGAGGACGAGAAGTACAGGGCGAACAGCGCGCCGAGGGTCAGAACGCCGCTGCGCTGCTCGGTGAGCACCCGGTGCACCTCGCCGACGATCGGCTTGGCGATTTCCCGGGGCCACGCGTCGAAGATCAGCACCCCGGCCTCGTCGGCGAGCGACTGCGTGCCGAACAGGCCGGCGAGCGCCGCGAGCAGGATCAGGAACGGGAACAGCGAGGTCAGGGTCGAGAGGGCGATGTGGCTCGCGATCGCCCAGCCGTCGTGGGCGACGAAGCGCTGCGCGGCGAGGCCCGCGACCTGGGATCCAGAGCGGAGAGGGTTCACGGGCGTTCAACGATCCTCAGGCGCACGATACGCAAGCGCACAATCCTTGGGCGGAGCGGCCCGCCGATGAACGGCGCCGAAGCCCGCCCGTCAACGCTGCCGGACCGATCCGGTCCCGAACGCCGTCCGGTGACGCGCCCGCGCCACGCCGGACGCGCGCGGGCGCGGCGCGGGGGCCGGACCGCCGAATCGGCGTTGCGATTCACCGGCCGGATGCCCCTTAGATCGCGCCATGCTGACTCGCCCACGACCGTCGCGCCTCGCGGCCGGCGCCCTCCCGGCCCTGTTCGTCCCGATCTGGGCGACCGGCTTCATCTCGGCGCGGGCCGTGGTGCCGCACGCCGACCCCTTCGCGTTCACCGCTGTCCGCTTCACCGCCGTCGCGCTGATCCTGGCCGGGATCGCGGCGGCGTCCCGGGTCCGGTGGCCGGCCGACCGCGCCGGCTGGCGCGATCCGGTGATCGCGGGCTTCCTGATGCAGGGCGTCTACCTGTCGAGCACCTTCTGGGCGGTGAGCCACGGGCTGCCGGCCGGGATCGCGGCGCTCGTCGGCAGCCTGCAGCCGCTGCTCACCGCCCTCCTGGCGCAGCCGCTGCTCGGCGAGCGCGTCAGCGGCCGCCGGGCGCTGGGCATCCTGATGGGCTTTGCCGGCGCCGGCCTCGTGCTCGCCCCGAAGCTCGGCGCCACGGATCCGTCCGGGATCCCACCGCGGGCGCTGGCGGTCAGCTTCCTGGCGGTGCTGGCCCTGACCTTCGGTACCCTCTGGCAGAAGCGAACCGGCGGCCGGGGCGAGCTGCTCGCCGGCGCGACGCTCCAGTTCGTCGGCGGCATGGCCTGCGCGATCCCGCTGGCGCTGGCCTTCGGCAGCCCGGTGATCGATCCCGTCCCGACCCTGTGGCTCGGCCTCGCCTGGGCGGTCCTGATCAACTCGGTGGCGGGGATCCTGCTACTGCTGGCGCTGATCCGGCGCGGCGCGGTGGCGGGCGTCGCCGCCCTGTTCTTCCTCGTGCCGCCGGTCGCGGCCGTGCTCGGGTACCTGTTGTTCGGCGAGGTGCTGACCCCCGTGCAGGGCGCCGGGATGGCGCTCGCCGCCCTGGGCGTCGCGGTCGCCAGCCGCGGCTGAGGGGCCGGGCCTGCGACGGAAGGCCCGGAAACCCTTCGCGGTCTCGCGGTTTGGTGCGCGGGTCACGACGGCCCGGGCCGGCACCGAGCGAGGCGCGGATGGATCAGGACAAGCCCCGCGAGATCCGTCTCGCCCTCGACGCGATCCCCCTCGGCGGCAAGGCCGAGGGCAAGGCGGGGGACGATGCGGTGCTGTTCGTGCGCGACGCCGACGGGGTGCGCGCCTTCCAGGCCAAATGCCCGCATCTCGGCGCACCGCTCGCCAAGGGCGAGATCTGCGGCGGCCGGCTCTACTGCCCGTGGCACAAGGCCGCCTTCGCGGTCGCCGACGGCAGCCTGGAGGAGCCGCCGGCGCTGGAGGCGCTCACCCGTTATCCGGTCCGGATCGAGGGCAACGAGGCCGTGGCGACGCTCACCCCGGAGCCGAGCCCGGCCACGCGCGCCGAGACGCCCGTCTCCCATGTCCTGATCGTCGGCACCGGCGCGGCGGCGGTCGCCTGCGTCACGACCCTGCGCCGGGAGGGCTATGCCGGCACGATCACGATGGTCGGCCGCGAGGCCCATCCGCCCTACGACCGGACCAAGCTGTCCAAGCAGTTCCTGGCCAAGCCCACGCCCGCCGAGAAGACCCTGCTGGAGCCGGATTTCGCTGCCGCCCACCGGGTCGAGCGGATCGAGGCCGAGGCGACCCGGATCGATCCCGCCGCCCTCAGCGTCACCCTGGCGGACGGGCGGGCGCTCACCGGCGGCGCCCTGCTGATCGCCACCGGCAGCCGCGCCGTCGTGCCGGATTTCGCCGGCCGGGACCTCGACGGCGTGATGACCCTGCGCAGCCTCGACGACGCCGTGCGGCTCAGCGCGGCGGCCGAGCACGCCCGGCGCGTGGTGGTGATCGGGGCGGGCTTCATCGGCCTGGAGGCCGCCGCCTTCCTGACCAAGCGCGGCCTGTCCGTGACGATCCTGTCCCGGGAGGAGATCCCCTTCGCCAAGCGCTTCGGCGAGGCCGTCGGCGCGGCCCTGAAGCGCTACCATGCCGGCAACGGCGTGACCTTCGTCACCGGCAGCGTCGCGCGTATCGCCGGCACCGGCTCCGTCGAGGCGGTCGAGACCGGGGCCGGGATGCGGCTCCCGGCCGACATCGTGCTGATCGGCGCCGGCGCCGCGCCGGAGACCGGGATCGTCGCCGGGGTGGAGCCCGATGAGCACGGCGGCCTGCCGGTCGGCGCAGACCTGAGGCTCGCCGACGGGGTCTGGGTCGCCGGCGACATCGCGGCCTTCCCGGAGCGCGGCAGCGGGGTCACCGCCCGGATCGAGCACTGGCGCCTGGCGCAGCAGCACGGAACCCACGCGGCCCGGGCGATCCTGGGCGCGACCGACGCGTTCTCCGGTGCGCCGTTCTTCTGGAGCAACCAGGGGGACAAGCGGCTGGATTACGGCGGCTACGCGCCGGATTTCGACCGCATCATCCTGCAGGGCGATCCGGATGCGCTCGACTTCATCGCCTACTACGTCCGCGCGGGACGCGCCGTCGCGGCCTGCAGCATCGGCCGCAACCCGGCCTTCACGGCGTTCCTGCACCTGCTGGGCGAGAACCGGGTGCCGAGCCCGGAGACGATCGAGGCCGGCGCCGATCTTCCGACGCTGGTGTGACGCGTGCCGTCATCGCGCGTGGCGAAGCGGCCCAGAAACGCGCCACGCTGGGAGGGGGCGCGACACTGCGTTGCTTTGCGCCGCCCGCAAGGGCGGGGCATCCGGTCCGGTGGAACCAGGCCTGACGAATCCTTCTTTGGGTAGACGCCGCCCGCCGTCCGACAAGCCGGGCCTCTGGGAGGCATCATGAATTCAATTATCGTCGTCGCCCTGATCTGTGCCGCCTCGGTCCAGGCGCCGGACTGCTCGCGCGACACCGCCATCGACGTGATCACCGGCCCGGCCCACACGCTTCAGGAATGCTTGGTCCAGGGACCGGTGCTGGCGGCCAATGCCGGCTTCAAGGGCGAGGACGGGGCCTACGTGAAGACGCGGTGCGAGCAGAAACGCTGATCCCGTCGCCGGATCTCCCTGTCACAACCGGATCCTGAGATGCGGCAAAGCCGCCGCGCAGGCGGCGTCCGGAGGTCGCACGGCCGGCTGGAAGGCTCCTTCGAGGCCCGCTGACCCAGGCATCTCAGGATGAGGCTGCGGGTAGGAGCCCCCAAGTCGAGGCGCGTCTTGCCGGGTCGCCCGGGAAGTCGTTCCGTCTTCAACTTGAGTTCAAGACGCCGCAAACGAAATCTGCTTCGGCCCGGGATCCGAACAGGTTAAAAGACCCGATCCAAGAAGACGCCACGCGAGCAAAAAACCATGTCCGCATCCCCCGCCATCCAGTCCGAGCCGCAGGACCTCGTGTCCCTGATCAAGTCCGCCGGCGCGAGCGCCAAGGCGCTGGCCGCCGAGGCCACGCGCCGGGTCCGCACGCGGATCCTCGGGACGGACGGGCGGATCGACGCGGCCAAGCTCGAGAGCCAGCAGCACGCCGCTCACGGGCTCGCCTGGCTCGCGACCTACGCGGAGGCCGTCGCCGAGCTCGGCGGCTATGCCGAGCGCCTCCAGGCCGAGGGACGGTTCGGCGAGACCGAGGCGCTGCTCGTCCGGATCGGCGCCGGCGAGTATCTCGACCAGCTGTTCTCCGGCATCCCGATGAGCCAGGGCGAGATGGTCCGCCTGACCGGCTCGCTCGGCCTCTCCGCCAAGGAAGTGGCACAATACCGCACCGACGCGGTCGAGACCCTGATCGCCGAGGGCAACACGCCGGAGAACCGCGCCGCCCTGGTCGCCCAGATGCGCGACGGCAGCGGCTCGGCGACCGTCGGCGCCTCGGGCCTCGACGAGGACATGGAGGCGATCCGCTCCGAGATGCGCCGCTTCGGCAAGGCCGAGGTGGTCGATCAGGCGCACGAGTGGCACCTGAAGAACGCCTACATCCCGATGGAGATCGTGACCAAGATGGCCGAGCTCGGCGTCTTCGGCCTGACGATCCCCGAGGAATACGGCGGCATGGGCCTGCCCAAGACCGCCATGTGCGTGGTCTCGGAGGAGCTGTCCCGGGCCTATATCGGCGTCGGATCCCTGGGCACCCGCTCGGAGATCGCCGCCGAGCTGATCCTGTGCGGCGGCACCGAGGAGCAGAAGCAGCGCTTCCTGCCGAAGATCGCCAGCGGCGACATCCTGCCGACCGCGGTCTTCACCGAGCCGAACACGGGCTCGGATCTGGCCAGCCTGCGCACCAAGGCCGTCAAGGACGGCGACACGTGGAAGATCACCGGCAACAAGACCTGGATCACCCATCCGGTGCGCGCCGACATCATGACGGTGCTGGTCCGCACCAAGCCCGAGGAGAAGGGCCACCGGGGCCTCTCCATGCTGATCGCCGAGAAGCCGCGCGGCACCGACGCGGAGCCGTTCCCGGTCCAGGGCCTGTCGGGCGGCGAGATCGAGGTGCTCGGCTACCGCGGCATGAAGGAGTACGAGCTGGCTTTCGAGGGCTTCGAGGTGCCGGCGGCGAACCTGCTCGGCGAGGTCGAGGGCAAGGGCTTCGCCCAGCTGATGCAGACCTTCGAATCGGCGCGCATCCAGACCGCGGCGCGAGCCATCGGCGTCGCCCAGTCGGCCTTCGATGTCGGCCTGCGCTACGCCGAGGAGCGGGTCCAGTTCGGCAAGCCGCTGGTCAGCTTCCCGCGGGTGGCCGACAAGCTCGCCATGATGGCGGTGGAGATCAACATCGCCCGCCAGCTCACCTATTTCTCGGCCCGCGAGAAGGACGAGGGCAAGCGCTGCGACCTGGAGGCCGGGATGGCCAAGCTGCTCGGCGCCCGCGTCGCCTGGGCGGCGGCCGACAACGCCCTGCAGATCCATGGCGGCAACGGTTTCGCGCTGGAATACCCGGTGAGCCGGATCCTGTGCGACGCCCGCATCCTCTCGATCTTCGAGGGCGCGGCCGAGATCCAGGCGCAGGTCATCGCCCGCCGGCTGTTGGAAGCAGCCTGAATACCAGTATAAATCTGGGGAATAGCGTCGTTCATGGGATTATAAGCCAGCGCATGAACCTCGCTTAAACGAAATCCCCCGCTTGCTGGCCCCAGTCAACGACTGGGGCGGCTCAGTGAGCGCGCAGCACGCACACCTGCAGACCGGGAAGAGCCTGCTGCACCACTGGCAGGCGTGTCGACCGCCGGGAGACCCCCTGCCGTCCTACGAGGCTGTCGTCCTGGGCAGACTCGGGCGGCTCGCCGACCGGGCCGCCCTTGTGACGACCGCGGCGGCCAGGCCACCGGGATCCTCTGGGCCGGCCAGGATTTCGGCGCCTGGCTGGCGCAGGATCCGGCGGGCCGCCCCGTCGGACCTTTCCCGGTCGAGTCCGTCCCGGTTCACGCCTTCCCGGTCGATGTCCGTCAGCCCATCGACGAGGTCGTGGCGGCCGCGCTCGCCACCGGCGAGCCGGCCCACGGCCGGTGCGACCGCCTTTCTGCCGGCGTCGTCACCTCGACCAGCCTGGTCGGCCTGCCCCTGGGCAACCGCTGGGGCGAGCCCTTCGTGCTCCTCGGGCTCGACGCCGCGAGCGTCCGGACCGAGCTCGTCCAGGCGATGTTCACCGCCACCGACCAGGGCATCCTGGCGCTGAGCACCGTCCGGGACGGGGACGGGCGCCCGGTGGATTTCAAGATCGTCGCCCTCAACGAAGGGGCCGAGCGCCTTCTGGAGCGTCCGGCGTCCGTCCTGCAATGGCAGCGCGTGGGTCACCTGTTCCCGGGGACGATCACCGCGCGGACGATCACCACGCTCGCCGCCATGGTCGAGCGGGGCGGCCGCGAGTCCTTCGAGCTGAGCCGACCCCGGTCGGACGGAGGGACCCTGTACCTCAAGGTCGAGGCGGGCTGCGTCGGCGACCTCCTCTCGATCACCATGACGGATGTCGGCGGCATCAAGGCCCGGGAGGCCTCGTTCCGGCTCCTGTTCGAGAACAACCCGGTGCCGATGTGGGTCGTCGCCGAGGCGCGCGACCGGTTCCTGGCGGTCAACGACGCGGCGATCGCCCATTACGG
>Ga0255028_100102_pt1 | contig 22047 bp, 20 predicted proteins | sample DRGLUT_MetaT_FD_178168 | JGI IMG/M metagenome (GOLD analysis project Ga0255028, IMG submission 178168) | Metatranscriptome of freshwater microbial communities from Pennsylvania, United States - DR:GLUT (Metagenome Metatranscriptome) | ecosystem: Environmental > Aquatic > Freshwater > Creek...
CTGGCCTCGCGCCGCAGCCAGGGTCAGGAAGTCTCCTACGGCGACAAGACGCTCAAGGTCAAAACCCTCGACACGTACGACTTCTCCGACACCGACATCTGCCTGATGTCGGCCGGCGGCGAGGCGTCGAAGGAGTGGTCGCCGCGCATCGGCCAGACGGGCTGCGTGGTGATCGATAATTCTTCGGCATTCCGCTACGACGCCGACGTGCCGCTGATCGTGCCCGAAGTGAATGCCGACGCCGTGGTCGGCTTCACCAAGCGCAACATCATCGCCAATCCGAACTGCTCGACCGCGCAGCTGGTCGTCGCGCTGAAGCCCCTCCACGAGGCGGCCACGATCAAGCGCGTCGTGGTTTCGACCTACCAGTCGGTCTCCGGCGCCGGCAAGGAGGCGATGGACGAGCTGTTCAACCAGACCCGCGCGGTGTTCACCGCCGGCGAGATCAAGGAGGGCGGCAAGTTCACCAAGCGCATCGCCTTCAACGTCATCCCCCACATCGACGTGTTCATGGAGGATGGCTACACGAAGGAAGAGTGGAAGATGGTCGCCGAGACCAAGAAGATGCTCGACCCGAAGATCAAGCTGACTGCGACCGCCGTCCGCGTCCCGGTCTTCATCGGGCACGCGGAAGCGGTGAACGTGGAATTCGAGCGGCCGCTCTCGGCCGAGAAGGCCACCGAGATCCTGCGCGCCGCCCCCGGCGTGCTGGTGATCGATAAGCGCGAGAACGGCGGCTACATGACGCCCCACGAGGCGGCCGGCGAGGACGCGACCTACATCTCGCGCATCCGCGAGGACGCGACGGTGGAGAACGGCCTGAACTTCTGGTGCGTCTCCGATAACCTGCGCAAGGGCGCCGCCCTGAACGCGGTTCAGATCGCCGAGGTGCTGGTCAACCGCAAGCTGCTGAATCGGGCCAAGCGCGCCGCCTGAGACTACCTCCCCCCCTCCTAGCGGGGGGGGGACCTGCACCCGGGGTCTTGGGATAGATAACCTAGGATCCGTCACGCGTCTGTCATCGCCCGGGCTCACGCCCTACTCCGGATCAAACGGAGATTCGGGTATGCGGCGCGTCATCGTTTCCTGCCTCATCGGTTTCGGCATCGCGGGGCCGGTTCAGGCGCAGCCGGAGGCCCGCAACGTCGTTCTGTTCATCGCTGACGGGCTCCGCGCCGGCATGGTGAACGGCGCGAACGCACCGACCATGGACCGCCTGATGCGGGCCGGGGTGCGGTTCACCAATACGCATTCCCTGTTCCCGACCTTCACCATGCCCAACGCCACCGCGATGGCGACGGGCCATCTGCTGGGCGATACCGGGCAGTTCGGGAACACGATCTACACGGCCTTCCCGGTTCCGGGTGCCGGCGAGAGCCTGACGCCGTTTCTGGAGAGTGATCCGGTCCTCGGCGACGTCGACGCGCATTTTGCCAGCAACTACCTCAACGAGGAGACGATCCTGCGCGCGGCCCACGCCAAGGGGCTGTCGACCGCCAGCATCGGCAAGCTCGGACCGTCGCTGGTCTTCGACCACACGGCGCGTTCAGGACAGGACAGCATCCTGGTCGATGACAGCACGGGCCGGCCCGGCGGCATCCCGCTGAGCGAGGAACTCCGCACGCGTCTCGGTGCGGTCGGCCTGCCGGTCCAGGCGCCCACGCGGGGTGCCAACGGCCAGGCCGGGACCGCGGAGGTGCCCGGAACCCTGGCGGCCAACGTCGAGCAGCAGGGCTACTTCACCGATGTGGCCACCAAGGCGGTCCTGCCGCTGTTCAAGGCTCGCGGGAAACCGTTCGTGCTTGTGTTCTGGTCGCGCGATCCGGACGGGACGCAGCACAATCAGGGCGACAGTCTCGGGCGGCTGGTGCCGGGGATCAACGGTCCGACCAGCCTTGCGGCGATCCACAACGCGGACACGAACCTGGCCACTCTGCTCGCCGCGCTGAACGAACAGGGTCTGTCGGACAGCACGGACGTGATCCTCACCTCCGATCACGGCTTCTCCACCATCTCCAAGGAGAGCGCGACGAGCTTCTCCGCGACGCAGGCCTACAAGGGCGTTCCGAAGGGACAGCTGCCCCCGGGCTTCCTCGCCGTCGACCTCGCGCATGATCTCGGGCTCGGCCTGTTCGATCCCGACGCCAAGGGCGCCCAGCTCGCTGCCGATGCCTTTCCCAGCCGGGCCCACGGCCTGCTCGGCACCGACCCGGCGAAGCCCGACGTGGTTGTCGCGGCCAATGGCGGCTCGGATCTGGTCTACCTGCCGAGCGGCGACAAGGCGCTTGCGCGGAAGGTGGTCGAGGCTCTGTCGCGCCAGGACTACGTGAGCGGCCTGTTCGTGAGTGCCGCCCTCGGGCCGATCCCCGGGGCGCTGCCGCTCTCCGCAATCGCCCTCGACGGATCGGCTCTGACCCCGATGCCGGCGATCGTGGTCAACTTCCGGAGCTTCTCGACGGGGTGTTCGGATCCGACGACCTGCGGGGTCGAGGTTTCCGATACAGGGCTGCAGCAGGGCCAGGGCATGCACGGCAGCTTCTCGCGCGCCGATACCCGCAACGTCATGGGTGCGCGGGGGCCGAGCTTCCGGGCGGGCCATGACAGCCCGGCGCCGGCGAGCAACGCCGATCTCGGCCAGACGATCGCTCACCTCCTCGGCCTCACGATCCCCGGCAGGGGCCATCTGGTCGGTCGCGTCCTGACCGAGGCGCTCAAGAACGGCAGCACCCCGACCTTCGCCAGGGCGGTGCTGCGCTCGGATCCGGACGCCGCCGGCCACGTGACGGTGCTGGCGTATCAGACCGTGGGTCAGACACGCTACTTCGATGCTGCGGGATATCCCGGCCGCACCCTCGGCCTCGACGTTCCGGCCCTCTCGGCCGCGGCGGAGGCGCATTGAGCGTCGCGCCACCGGCGTCGGCATCGGTCGTACGTCCCGACCGCGTGGCGACCGCGGAAGAGGCGATCCCCCGCCCCCGCATCCTGATGTGCCCGCCGCAACGGGCCTTGACGGAGGGCTCCAGGGATCGCGCAGCCGGCCGGAGGCCTCCTCGAGGCCTCCGCTGCGGTCCGGCCACCTCAGGATGGTCGCCGCGCGTCGGACCGGCTGCGCTTTCGCGCGGCCCGACTAGGCCATGCCGAGCGCCTGCATGTACAGCTCGAGGATCGCTTCCTGCTCCTGGCGCTCGCTGTGATCCTGCTTGCGGATCCGCAGGATCGTCCGCACGGCCTTCGCGTCGAAACCGCGGCCCTTCAGCTCGGCGAACACCTCCTTGATGTCGCCCATGATGCCGGCCTTCTCCTCCTCGAGGCGCTCCAGGCGCTCGATGAACTGCTTCAGCTCGTCGGCCGCGACGCCCTCGGCCGAGGAAACGTCGCCGCCGGGCCGCTGGGCCGCGGCGGGCATCGAATGGGCGTTCATGGGGCTCTCCGAAATGCACGGCGCGGTTGCGCCCTGACCCGTGGTTAACGGGCCGGCCTTACCGGAAGCTTAGCCGATTCCCGGGTCGAGGGGGACCGCAACGCCCCGTCAATGGTCTTTCGCCTGCTGAGCGGCGAAGCCCGCCTGCTGCGCGGCACTCGCCTCGGTCTGGTGGCGGGCCTTCCAGGCCTCGTAGGGCATCCCGTAGACGGCCTCGCGGCTGGCATCCTTGGTGAGCGGCACGCCCTTCTCGTCGGCGGCATCCTTGAGCCAGTTCGACAGGCAGTTCCGGCAGAAGCCGGCGAGGTTCATCAGGTCGATGTTCTGCACGTCCGTCCGGTTGCGCAGGTGCGCGACGAGGCGGCGGAACACGGCCGCCTCGAGCTCGGTCTGGGTCTGCGGGTCGATCTCGCTCATCGGTCGTGGCACTTTCCGGTTCTGGCTGTCCGCCTGCATTTCGGAGCCGGCCACCCACAGATCAAGGCGCGAGCAGCGGGCGCACGATGCGGGCGAAGCGCTCGGCCCAGGCCTCCTGGCCCACCTCGCCGGCGATCAGGTCCTGGCGGATCTCCACAAGTGCATTGCTCAGGCCGCGGGCGGTGGCGTGGCGATCGATCGTGTCCCCCGGCAGGCCGCCGCCGTAGGGCTGGTTGTCGCCGACCGTCAGACCGGCCGGGTCGGCCTCGAGCGCCTGGATCAGCGGACGGGCGAAGCGCTCGTCACAATCGTACAGGATGCCGACCTGCCAGGGCCGGGCGGTGCCGCGCCAATAAGGCGTGAAACTGTGCATGGTCAGTATCGCCGGGGGCCGTCCGGCCCGCTCGGCCGCCGCGACGGCGGCGTCGATCGCGGCATCGAAGGGCGCGTAGAACCGGGCGATCCGCGCCTGCTTGCCGGTCTCGTCGATCCGGGCATTGCCCGGCACGATGGCACCGTCGGACAGCCGCATCACCAGGGTCGGATCAGCGCGACCGCGATTCGGATCGATGATCAGGCGGGAGAAGTTCGTGAGAATCGCGGGCGCGTCGAGCAGGGCCGCCAGACGCCGCGTCACCCCCGCCGCGCCGATATCGTAGGCGATGTGCCGAGCGAACTCGGAAGCCGGCACGCCGAGATCGATATCCGGCGGCACATAGTTCGAGGCGTGATCGCAGGCGATGACGAGGCCGCAGGCGGGATCGCCGGGGATGATCTCGCAAGGGTGCACAGGCGAAAGGGCCGCTTCAGTCTCCGGGCAGGTCACGGGGCTCCGAGGTCTTCAGTTCTGTGCGAGGCCGCCGATGGCGCTTGCCGTGGCGCGGCCGCTCGGGCAGATCACCTATCAAGGATCGTGCGCTCACGGCAAGAAACGGGCCCGCCGCCCCCGGAAAAACGGGCGGGGATCGCGCGATATAATCGAGAGAGGAGCCCGTCCGACGCCATGACCGAGACCGTTCCGCCCGTTGCCGATCCGGCCATCCAGGCGCAGCGCGCGCTGCTCGAGACGATCCTGACGGCGGCGATCCGGGCCGCCCATCCCGATCTTGCCCTGCCACCGCATCTGCCCGCACCGAGCCCGGGCCGGCTGATCATCCTGGCCGCCGGCAAGGCCGCGGGCAGCATGAGCGCCGTGGCGAGCCGGTTCTATCGGCAACAGCACGGGCTGGGGGACGACCGGATCGTCGGACTCGCCGTGGCGCGGCACGGCTACGGCCAGGAGGCGCCGGGTATCCACATGGTCGAGGCCGGCCACCCGGTCCCGGACGAAGCCGGCATCGCCGCCACCAAGGAGGCGCTCCGCCTCGCCACGGAGGCCGGGCCGGAGGACGAGGTCTTGGTCCTGCTCTCGGGCGGCGGCTCGGCCAACTGGATCGCCCCGGCCGGCGACCTCACGCTGATCGAGAAGCAGGCCATCACCCGGGCCATGCTCCGCTCGGGCGCGCCGATCGGCGAGATCAACACGGTGCGCAAGCACATCTCCCGCATCAAGGGCGGTCGCCTCGCCCTAGCCGCCCGCAATGCCCGGCGAATCCTCACACTGGCGATCTCGGACGTTCCGCACGACGATCCGGCGGTGATCGCCTCAGGCCCGACGGTTCCGGATCCCTCGACGCTCGCCGACGCCCGCGCCATCTGCGCGAAGCGCGGCATCCCGCTGCCCGAAGAAGCCGTGCGTCTCCTGAACGATCCGCACAACGAGACGCCGAAGGCCGGCGATCCGGCCTTCGCGCGGGCCGAATACCGGATCATCGCGCGACCGATCGATGCCCTGAAGGCGGCCGCCGAAGCGGCCCGGGCCGCGGGCTACGAGCCGGTGATGCTGGGCGCCGACCTGGAGGGCGAAGCCCGCGCGGTCGCCGCCGAGCACGCGGTGGAAGCCAAGCGCCACAAGGCGGCCGGGCGGCGCGTCGCGCTGATCTCGGGCGGCGAACTCACCGTCACGATCCGGGGCGAGGGCAATGGCGGTCCGAATCAGGAATACGCGATGGCGCTCGCGGTGGCGCTCGCCGGGGAGCCCGGCATCTCCGGCATCAGCGCCGACACCGACGGAACCGATGGCGGCCGCGGCCTCGCCACCGACCCGGCGGGCGGTCTGATCGACCCGACCACCCTGGCGCGGGCCAAGGCCGCCGGCCTCGACCCAGCCGCGATGCTGGAGCAGAACGACTCCACCGCGTTCTTCGCGGCCCTCGGCGACCTCGTGAACCCCGGCCCGACCCGTACCAATGTCAACGACTGCCGTATCATTCTCGTCAATTAGGCGTCGCGCGCCGACGGCTCAGGTTTTCCCCGCCCTCACCGCACTCGGCCTCGCGCTCGTCTGCGCGAGCCCGGCAAGAGCCGACCTGCGCCTGTGCAACCAGACCGGCAGCAAGGTCGGGATCTCGCTAGGCTACCGCGACCCGCAGGGGTGGGTGACGGAGGGCTGGTGGGATCTGGCGCCGAAAGCCTGCGAGACTCTGCTCAAGGGCGCGCTGGCCGCGCGGTTCTACTACGTCTTCGCGGTCGACTATACGCGCGGCGGCGAGTGGAGCGGGCGCTCCCTGATGTGTACCCGCGATTCCGAGTTCACGATTCGCGGCAACGAGGATTGTCTGGCCCGAGGCTACGACCGTAACGGCTTCTTCGAAGTCGATACCGGCGAGCAGAAGAGCTGGACGATTCAGCTCACCGACCCCAACCGGGCCGACGCACCCGCAAAACCCTGACGCGATGACGGCGCCCTTGACGCTGTCGGGTCCGGGGTGCTCACACCCGCAAACAGAACAACGACTCGGCAATGCTTACGGGCTGGCCGTAAAAACATCCGGAGGATGACGCTTGAAACGCTCGCGCCGCACGAAGATCGTCGCCACCCTGGGCCCGGCCTCCGACTCGCCGGAGATGATCGAGCGGCTGTTCCGCGCGGGCGTCGATGTCTTCCGGCTCAACATGAGCCATCTTCCGCGGGAGAAGCTGCCCGAGAAGGTTGAGGCCATCCGCACGATCGAACGCGAGGCGAAGCGGCCGATTGGCATTCTGGTCGATCTCCAGGGGCCGAAGCTGCGGCTCGGCACCTTCGCGGAGGGCGCCGCGATGATCGAGGCCGGCGCCACCTTCGTGCTGGACGGCGATACGACACCCGGCGACGCCACCCGGTGCCACCTGCCGCATCCCGAGATCCTCGAGGCGCTCGAGCCGGGCCACGCGATCCTGCTCGACGACGGCAAGTTGCGGCTCTCCGTGGTCGAGACGTCGGAGAACCGGGCCGTCACCCGCGTCGAGGTCGGCGGGCGGATCTCGAACCGGAAGGGCGTGTCGCTGCCGCACACCGTGATTCCGGTGCCGGCGATGACCGACAAGGACCGGTTGGATCTCGATGCCGGGCTGAACGCCGGCGCCGACTGGATCGCCGTGTCCTTCGTCCAGCGGCCCGAGGACGTGGCCGAGGTAAAGAAGGTCTGCGCCGGGCGCGCCCTGGTCATGGCGAAGATCGAGAAGCCTCAGGCGCTGACGCGCCTCGACGAGATCCTGGAGATTTCCGACGGGCTGATGGTCGCCCGCGGCGATCTCGGCGTGGAGATGCCCCTCGAGCAGGTTCCGGGCGTGCAGAAGCGCATCACCCGGGGGGCGCGGCGCTACGGCAAGCCCGTCGTCGTGGCCACCCAGATGCTCGAATCGATGATCACGGCGCCCGTGCCCACGCGTGCCGAGGTCTCGGACGTCGCGACGGCGGTCTATGAGGGCGCGGACGCCGTGATGCTCTCGGCCGAGAGCGCCTCCGGCGCCCATCCGATCGGCGCGGTGGAGACCATGAACCGCATCGCCGAGCAGGTTGAGCGGGATCAGATCTACTGGTCGATCATCCGGGCGCAGAGCGCGACGCCGGACGAGACGGCGGCCGACGCGATCGCGGCCGCCGCCCACCAGATGGTCGACGCCCTGAACCTCGACGCGATCATGGCGTGGACCAATTCCGGCTCGACGGCCCTGCGCCTCTCCCGCGAGCGCCCGAACGCCACCGTGATCGCGCTGACGCCCCGGCGCGAGACGGCGCGCCGCCTGGCGCTCGTCTGGGGGACGCATCCGATCGTGACCAAGGATGCCAGCGACGTGGACGACATGTCGTTCCGCGCTGCCAAGTTCGCCGTGCGTGAGAAGTTCGCCGCGGTCGGGGACCGGGTGATCGTGGTGGCAGGTCTGCCGTTCGGTACGCCCGGTGCGACGAATCTGGTGCGGCTCGCCTTCATCACCCGCGAGCACGCCGAGAAGGCCTGATCGCTTTCACTCCCTGTCATCCCGGGACCGCGCAGCGGGACCCGGGATCCAGAACCGCCGACGCGCCACGACTCAGGACCGGCAAGGCGTCTGGATTGCCCGCATCCGGCGTGCCCTTTCGGGTCCGGGCTCGCCTCCGGCGCACCGGAATGACGGCTGGAACGGTCGGAGAAACGAAATCCGATCGCCCGGCGATTCACCGAGACGCAGCCGGCACGGCGCTGACCGACCTCTTCACCTCGCCCGAGAGCCGAACGATCTCGTCGGTCACGCGCTCCGCGGCCACGTATTGGAGCATGTGTCCGACCCCCGGAAGCTGAACGAGACGTGCCTCCGGGATCGCCCGCGCCAGCGGCACCGCCTGCGTATCGCTGCGGACGATCGGGTCGGCTTCGCCGGATATCACCAGCGTCGGGACGCGGATTGTAGGATAGCGCGGGCTCTGCGCCGCGAGCGCCGCCGACAGGCCGAGAAGATCCTGCACGTTGGCGAGCAGCGTCCCGGGCCGCAGGACCATGTCGGCGCGCGCCAGTTCCGGGTAGTCCGGATTCGCCGCCTGGGGCCGGAACACCCGGCGCGCCGCCTCGGGCAGGAAGCGCTGCGCCAGAGGCGGTCCGACCGTGCGGCTGAGCAGCCAGGCCACCGGCGGCTTCACGGCGAGCTTCCAGTACCAGGGCAGGTCCGGCATCCGGTCCGGCATGGGCATCGCCACGGGGGCGGCGAGCGCCAGGGCGGAGACCCGCTCGGGATGATCGAGCGCCAGAGCCAGGGCCAGCGCGCCGGCCCAGGAATGGCCGAACACGATCGCCGGGCCGACGCCCAGATGCTCCAGCGCCTCGGCGATCAGCCGCGCCTGAACCGACGGAGCGGCGGCCTCGGCACCGGCGATCCGGTCGCTCCAGCCGAAGCCCGGCCGGTCGAACGCGATCACCCGGAAGCCCTGCGCGGCGAGCCGGCGGCCGATGCCCTCCATCGGGTCCGAGGCGTTGGCCGAAGCACCGTGGAGGAGGACGACCGGCGGGCCGTCCGCCGGCCCGTCCTGGATCGTGGCGAGGCGACCGCCGGTCACCGCCACGAACGGGCCGGCCGGAGGATGGGCGGCGCCGACCCGGAGGCTGATCGCGAGGCTCGCCAGCGCACCGACCGCGAGGACCAAGCCGGCGAGAGCGAAAGGCAGCGCCAGGATTGCCAGGAGAACGGCGAACACCCGGGTCACAGGTCGCGGCCGTCGACCTCCGGCGCAAGACGGTCGATGGCCTCGCCGATCTTGTCCATCTGCGGGTAGAGAGACCGCGCCCGTCGGAACGCCGCGAGCGCCCGCGCCTTGTCGTCGTTCGCCTCGTAGATCCGGCCCAGGGCCATCCAGGCCTCGAAGTGGCGCGGCTCGAGCACCAGCGCCCGCTGCAGGTCGGCGATGGCGTCGTCCTTGTCGGTCAGGAGCCAGAACACCGTCGCCCGCCGATTCCAACCCTCAGACCAGCTGGGCTCCAGGGCCGTGACCCGGTCCATCAGCTCGGCGGCGAGCGCGAAATCGTGGGCGGTCACGGCCTGCCGGGCCCGGTCGGTGAGCAGGTCTGCAGTCGGGCTGCCGGAGCCGGCGAGCCGACGCTCGATCAGCCGGGCGATGCCCTTGGCTTCCGCGGGATCCTCGCTGGCGCGCAGCCGGGCGAACAGATCGTCGAGGCTCGGCGGCTTCGGTGCCGGCTTCGCCTCGGGTGCCGTGCGGGCGGGCCGGTTCGTGTCCGCGGCCGCCAGGGCATGCGTCGCCCCGGCGGTGAACGCCGAGAGGCAGATCAGGGCGACGCGAAAGCCGAGCAGCATCATCGCGTCAGACTGTGCGCGGTGATCGCGCCCGTCAACGTGCGTTGGTGCCGCGCAAACGAAAGCAGCCGCATCCCGGTCGGGTGCGGCTGCCTTCAAAGCGACGACGCTGGCCTTTGGCCGGCCGACCGGTCCTCAGCCCTGGCGGGCCTTGAAGCGCTTCTGGGTCTTGTTGATCACGTAGACCCGGCCCTTGCGGCGGACGAGCTGGTTGTCGCGGTGGCGGCCACGCAGGGACTTGAGGGAGTTGCGGATCTTCATCGGTCTCTCGAGCCCGGAGGGCCGTCCATCTGTAGGGTGTCGGGAACGTGGTCACGAGGCAGGACGCGCATTCGCGTCCGGCGATCACGGCACACGCATCGCGGGATGGCGCCGCCTTATCAGGATTCGCCCCCGCTAGGCAAGGCGCTGAAGGGCCGGGGATCAGTGGATGCTGTCGAGGTCCGGCACCGGCGGTGCGCTCACGAGCTGGCGCCCGATCTCGTGCAGCAACGCCTCGAGCAGTGGCTTCAGCCGCTCGAAGCCCAGCGGCGGCAGACCGGCCTCCGCCGATGAGAACAGGGCGAGCGCGAGCTCGGCCACCCGGTCGAGCCCGCCCGCAGAGGCGTCGGTCGCGCTGAAGGCCGCCTCGTCCAGGAAGCCGTCGCGGCTGCTCTCGGTGACGTCGATGACGATCCCACGCGCCTCGCTCACGACCCCGTTCCCGTCCAGGGCGAAGCGGCCACGGGCCAGAACCCAACGGACGTCGCCCGGCTCCGGAACGGTCCGGTACTGTGCGATGTAGAGCCCACCCTTGCGGCGTAGGTCCTCGACCAACGTGCCGATGCGCCGCTGATCCTCCGGGTGGATCCGATCCAGGAACAGCCCGAAGGTCGTGCCACGGTCCCCGCGGGATTGCGGAATGCCCAGCATCGCCGCCGCGGCGGCGTCGCAGCGCAGGACGTCGTCTGCGATATGCCATTCCCAGGTGCCGACATCCGATGCAGCCAGCGCGCGCGCCACGCTCGCGCGGCCGCGCCGCTTCGTCCGTGCGTCGACGCCCACGGGTTTGAACTCCGATCCTGGTCCAACACGCTGCCCGAGTGGGAAGCCTGGTCGACACAATACCGGTGCGTCGGTGACCGCACAACGCCGCGGCAAGACGTTCGGCCTCGCACGCTTACCCGTGCTTCGGCACCTCAGGCGCGCGCGTAGGCGCCGATCAGATGTCCCTTTGCGAGCACGTGACCCTGCATCGCCTCGATCACGGCACCGCGGCCCGGCTCGTCGGCCAGATGAAGAGGCCGCCGCAAGGCATAGAGCTGCAGGACGTAGTCGTGCCGGCCGTGCCCGCTCGGGGGATCCGGGGGCAGCCATTCGGGACGCAGGAAGCTGTTCCGGCCCATCCGGTGCATGCCGCCTGGGCGGCCGGGACTCGGCAGAGCGCCTTCGTCGAGACGTGCCGGCTCGGGCGCGACATCCCAGGCGATGAGGTGGACCAGCGGCTGCGGGGTCGGGCTGCCGGCATCCTCGACAAGCACGACCAGGGCGGCGGTGCCGTCCGGCAGGCCGGCCCAAGCCAGCGGCGGCGAGAGTCCCTCGCCGTCCGCGGTGAAGCGGGACGGCATGTCAGCGCCGTCGGCGAAGGCGGGGCTCGTGAGCGTGAGCGTCTCAGGGACGTCGGTAAAAACCGCGTAATAGGCCGTCTTCTCGCGGCCGGCCTTCAGGCCCGACAGGGCCTCGCCGATCACGCTGGGTATCATCTCAAGCATTGCCGGCCCCTCCGCCGCCGAGCCAACGGCGTGCGGCTGCTCCGGTTCAGCCGCGATGCGCGGCCGCGACCATATAGTTCACGGCGGTATCCCGCCCGGTGCGCCAGCCATCGGTGAGCGGATTGTAAATAACCCCGACCGTGTCGGTGACGGCCAGTCCACCCGCCCGGATCGCCCGGCCGAGTTCGTCCGGCGTCACGAACTTTTCCCAATCATGCGTGCCGCGGGGGAGCCAGCCCAGCACGTATTCGGCCCCGACGATCGCGAGCGCGAAGGAGCGCATCGTCCGGTTGAGGGTCGCGCCGAACAGCATCCCGCCGGGCTTCACGGCAGAACAGGCGGTACGCACGAAGGCGGGCATGTCCGAGACGTGCTCCACGACCTCCATGATCAGAACGGCATCGAAGCTCCGGCCGGCGGCGACCACGGCCTCGATCGTCTCGCCGCGGTAATCGATCGGCACGCCGGCCGCTTCGGCATGCGCCCGGGCCACCGCGATGTTCTGCTCCGCGGGATCGAGGCCGGTCACCGTGGCGCCGAGCCGCGCCAGCGGCTCCGAGAGCACGCCGCCGCCGCAGCCGACATCGCAGATCGACAGCCCGTCGAGGGGGAGGGGCGCCTGCGGATCGCGGCCGTGATGCCGGCAGAGCGCGTCGCGGATATAGGCGAGCCGCACCGGGTTGAACCGGTGCAGGACCCGCATCGGACCGGACTCGTCCCACCAGGTCGCCGCGAGGGCGTCGAATCGCGCGACCTCGCCGCGGTCGACGAAGCCGTCCGAAGGGTGGTCCGTGGCTGGCCTGTCCATGCGTGATCCGTCCGATAGGGTTCGTCCGCGCCTTAGCACGCGGGCAGGCTGGAAGTCGCCGCGGCGCGCGGGCGCCATGCTTGGCAGGTTGTTGACACTCTACCGAGCCGCTTGTACCCGCCGGGCACCGTCCGGGCCGGGCTGCAGCGGTCCATCCAGTCGCCACCGGGAACCCGCGATCAAGAGACCATGCCCCGTCTGGTGATGAAATTCGGCGGCACGTCCGTCGCCACAATCGACCGCATCCGCAACGTGGCGCGCCATGTCGCCCGCGAGGTGGCGGCCGGCTACGACGTCGCGGTGATCGTGTCCGCCATGTCGGGCAAGACCAACGAACTGGTCGATTGGGTCAAGGACGCCAACCCGCTCTACGATCCGCGCGAGTCCGATGCCGTCGTGGCCTCGGGTGAGCTCGTCACCGCCGGCCTCCTGGCAATCGCGCTGCAGAAAGACGGGATCAAGGCCCGCTCCTGGCAGGGCTGGCAGATTCCCGTGATCACCTCGGATGCGCACGGCTCGGCGCGCATCGCCGAGATCGATCCCAAGAACCTCGAAGCCGGCTTCGCCCAGGGCGAGGTGGCGGTAATCGCCGGTTTCCAGGGGATCCATGCCGAGACCGGCCGGGTGACGACGCTGGGCCGCGGCGGCTCCGACACATCGGCGGTGGCGGTGGCGGCGGCGATCGGCGCCGAGCGCTGCGACATCTATACCGATGTCGACGGTGTCTACACCACCGATCCGCGCATCGTGCCGAAGGCCCGGCGCATGGAGCGGGTGACCTTCGAAGAGATGCTGGAGATGGCCTCGCTGGGGGCCAAGGTGCTGCAGGTCCGCTCGGTGGAACTCGCCATGGTCCACCGTGTCCCGACCACGGTCCGGTCCTCCTTCGATCCGCCGGACGCCGCGCGCCCGGGCACCCTCATCTGCGACGAGGACGATATCGTGGAACAGCAGATCATCACCGGGATCGCCTTCTCCCGGGACGAGGCGCAGATCACCCTGCGCAAGGTCAAGGACAGCCCCGGCGTGGCCGCCGCCATCTTCGGGCCGCTGGCGGATGCCAACATCAACGTCGACATGATCATCCAGACCGTGTCGGGCGACCAGTCGACCACCGACATGACCTTCACGGTGCCAGCCTCCGATTATCAGCGCTCCCGCGCGATCCTCGACGAGGCCCGCACGCAGATCGGCTACGTGCAGATCGAGGGCGCCACCGACGTCGTGAAGGTGTCGGCGATCGGCGTCGGCATGCGCAGCCACGCGGGCGTCGCCGCCAAGGCCTTCCGCGCGCTCGCCGAGAAGGGAATCAACATCCGCGCGATCACCACGTCGGAGATCAAGTTCTCCGTGCTGATCGATGCTGCCTATACGGAGCTTGCCGTTCGCACGCTTCACTCGCTATACGGCCTCGATCAGGCCTGAACCTGGACGACGCGATTTCGAGCGGGTCGCGTGGTTTGAACTGAACAGTCACGAGCCGGTCCGCGGGATCCAGAGCGCCTCTGGGACCAGCGGCACGGTCCCTCCGGCGCCGGCCGTCCCGAACTTGGCGCCAAGGTTGCAGGGTGGTCGACGCCAAGGCCATCCACCAACGCTGGAACGACGAACCGATGCCCGCTGCGCCCGGAGGCCCGCGCCTGCTGCTGCGCCGCCTCCGCGAAGCGATGGCGGAGCCGGTCAGTCCCCAAGCGCGCCTCGACCGCATCGTCGTCCTGATCGCCGCCAACGTCGTGGCCGAGGTCTGCTCGGTCTACGTGCTGCGGGACGACAACAACCTCGAGCTGTTCGCCACCGAGGGGCTGAACCGCGAGGCGGTCCATCAGACCCGCATGCGCACCGACGAGGGTCTCGTCGGCCTCATCGCCCGCACGGCCGAGCCGCTCTCCCTGTCCGACGCGCAGAACCATCCGGCGTTCTCGTATCGGCCGGAGACCGGCGAAGAAGCCTACCACGCCTTCCTGGGCGTGCCGCTTCTGCGGGCCGGCAACACGCTCGGCGTCCTGACGGTCCAGAACAAGACCTACCGGGTTTACTCCGAAGAGGAGATCGAGGCGCTCCAGACCACCGCCATGGTGCTCTCGGAGATGATCGCGTCCGGCGAGCTGGAGGGCTTGGCGCCGGATGCCGGCACGGCGGCCCGCCGGCCCGTGCTGTCGCGCGGCATCGCGCTCGCCGACGGCATCGGCCTCGGCTACGTGGTCCTGCACGAGCCCCGCGTCGTGGTGAAGACGCTGATCGCCGAGAATGTCGATCGCGAGGTCGCCCGCCTCGACGCGGCGATCGAGGAGGTTCGCTCCGCGATCGACGCGCTGGTGGAGCGCGGCGATCGCATCGGCACCGCCGAGTCGCGGGAAGTTCTCGAAACGGTCCGCATGTTCGCCCACGACAAGGGCTGGCTCCGGCGCATGCGCGAGGCCGTTGCCTCGGGCCTGACCGCCGAGGCTGCCGTGGAGCGGGTCCAGTCGGACAACCGCGCCCGGATGATGCGGCAATCCGATCCGTACCTGCGCGAGCGACTGCACGATCTCGACGACCTCGCCAACCGTCTCCTGCGGACGCTGATCGGCTCCGAGGCGGCGGGCATTCTCGTCCTGCCCGAGAATGCCATCCTGGTGGCGCGCACCATGGGGCCGGCGGCGCTGCTCGACTACGAGGCCTCGACGCTGCGCGGCATCGTGCTGGAGGAGGGCGGCCCGACCAGCCACGTCGCCATCGTCGCGCGGGCGCTCGGCATCCCGGCCGTGGGCGAGGTCGAGAACGCCACGGCCCTGTGCGATGCCGGCGACGCCATCATCGTCGACGGCGTCGCCGGCGAGATCCACGTCCGGCCCGGCCCGGAGGTCGAGGCGGCCTATGCCGAGATGGTGCGCCTGCGCGCCCGCCGGCAGGAGCAGTATCGGGCGCTGCGCGACGTCCCGGCCCAGACCCGCGACGGCGTGCGCGTTGGCCTGCATCTCAATGCCGGCCTGCTGGTCGATTTTAGCCACCTGCAGGAGACCGGTGCCGAGGGGGTCGGGCTGTTCCGTACCGAGCTGCAATTCATGGTCGCGCAGCGCATGCCGTCGGCCGCCGAGCAGGAGGAGCTGTACCGCAAGGTGTTCGCGGCCTCGGCCGGAAAATCCGTCACGGTCCGCACCCTGGATATCGGCGGCGACAAGATTCTCCCCTACATGGCCAAGCTGGAGGAGGAGAACCCGGCGCTCGGCTGGCGCGCAATCCGGATCGGCCTCGACCGGCCGGCTCTGCTGCGCATGCAGCTGCGCGCGCTTCTGAAGGCCGCCGACGGCGATCCGCTGAAGATCATGTTCCCGATGGTCGCGACGGTCGACGAATTCGTCCGCGCCCGGGGCATCGTCGAGCGGGAGAAGGCCTATCTGAGGCGCCACGGCTACCGGCTCCCGACCGAGTGCCGGCTCGGCGCCATGATCGAAGTGCCCTCGCTGCTGTTCCAGATCGACGAGATCGCGAAGGAGGCCGACTTCCTCTCCGTGGGCTCGAACGACCTGATGCAGTTCCTGTTCGCGGTGGATCGCGAGAACCGCCGGGTCGCCGACCGCTTCGACCCGCTCAGCGTCGCGGCACTCAGGGCCTTCCGGCTGATCGTCGAGCGGGCGAACGCCGCCGGCTGTCCGGTGACGGTCTGCGGCGAGATCGGCGGGCGTCCCCTCGACGCCATGGCGCTGATCGGCCTCGGCTACCGCGACCTGTCGATGTCGCCGGCCGCCATCGGCCCGGTCAAGGCGATGGTGCTCAGCCTCGAGGCTCGGGCTGTGGCCGAACTGATCGATGCGGAGATGTCGCGCGTGCACGACGGCGATTCCCTGCGCCCGGCGCTCACCGCCTTCGCTCACGCGCACGGCGTACCTATCTAACGTCAAGGCGACCCTTGCCGAACATTCGGCCGGGGTTGTACGGCAACGCCACGACGATCTCGGTCGACGCGCGGCGGCTTCCGCTTTCGAGCGGAACAGGCGTGGGCAGAGGGGAAGTCTTGCCGGGTCGAGAACCCTCCGAGCCGACCCTCTCCCGCCCGAGACATGACCCGCGCCCGGCCCAGATCGCCGCGCGCAGACCTTAGAAACACGGGCGATGATCCCCTTTCCCTCCGAGCGCCTCGACGCCATCCTGGCGCGGCATGATATCGTCACCGCGCAGCTCGCCTCGGGCGAGATCGATCCCGAGATGGTGGTCCAGCTCTCGCGCGAGCTCTCGGACCTCGATCCGGTCGTGGCGGCGATCCGTGTTTATCGGGCCGCTCTGGACAATTTGGCAGGCCTCGAAGCGCTGATCGACGAGCCCGGCACCGATTCCGAGATGCGGGCGCTCGCCGCCGAGGAGAAGCCGGACGCCCAGGCACAGCTGGAGGATGCGCACCGCGCGCTCCAGCTCCTGCTCCTCCCGAAGGATGCGGCTGACGAGAAGAGCGCCATCCTGGAAGTGCGCGCCGGCACGGGCGGCGACGAGGCGGCCCTGTTCGCGGGCGACCTGTTCCGGATGTACGCGAGATACGCCGAGTCGAAGGGCTGGCGCGTCGAGGTGATTTCCGAGAGCGAGGGCACTGTCGGCGGCTTCCGCGAGGTCGTGGCCGAGGTGAAGGGACGGGGCGTCTTCGCCCGGCTGAAGTTCGAGAGCGGCGCCCACCGGGTGCAGCGCGTGCCCGACACCGAGACGCAGGGGCGCATCCACACCTCGGCCGCCACAGTGGCCGTGCTCCCGGAGGCGGAAGATGTCGACATCGTCGTCAACGATGCCGACCTGAAGATCGATACGATGCGTGCGCAGGGTGCCGGCGGCCAGCACGTCAACAAGACTGAATCGGCAATCCGCATCACGCACCTGCCGACCGGTATCGTCGTGTTCGTTCAGGAGGAGCGGTCGCAGCACAAGAACCGCGCCCGCGCGATGACGCTGTTGCGCGCCCGACTCTACGACGCCGAGCGCACCGCCAAGGATTCGGCCCGGGCCGCCGACCGCAAGGCCCAGGTCGGCTCCGGCGACCGCAGCGAGCGGATCCGCACCTACAACTTCCCGCAGGGGCGGGTCACCGATCACCGCATCAACCTGACCCTCTACAAGCTCGAGGAGGTGATGGCTGGGACTGCCCTCGACGAGGTGGTGGACGCGCTGATCACCGAGCACCAGGCGGAACTGCTGGCCGCCGAGGGCATGGCCTGAGTGGCGCCGTGACATCCGGGTCGAGCCTTTGCTTGTCACGCCGCGCCGCCCTCCGGCGCGGGTCGGCGCTCCTGGCTGATGGCGGCATCGCGGAAGCGGCCGGCGATGCCAGGTTCCTCCTGCTGGGTGTCCTGGGCCTCGAGACCCGTGACCTCCTCCTCGATGGCGACCGGCTCCTCGGTCCGGACGAGGCCGCGTCCCTCGACGCCGCCCTGGCCCGGCGCCTCGCTGGAGAACCCGTGGCCCGCATCCTCGGCGCCTGGGAGTTCTGGGGCCTGCCGTTCCGGCTCGCGCCCGAGACGCTCGTGCCCCGCCCGGATACCGAAATCCTGGTGGAGGTCGCCCTCGCTGCCGTCGCCGACCGAACGTCACCCCTACGCTGCCTCGATCTCGGCACCGGCTCGGGCTGCATTCTGACCGCGCTCCTGTCCGAGCTGCCCGGCGCGTTCGGCATCGGCGTCGACCGCTCCGAGGCGGCGGCGACGGTGGCCCGGCACAATGCCGCGGCGAACGGGATCGGCGACCGGGCGGCCTTCTTCGTCGGCGATTGGTGCGATGCGGCGTCCGGCAAGTTCGATCTCATCGTTTCGAATCCGCCCTACATCGTGCGGGACGTGATCGCGACGCTCCATCGGGAGGTGCAGGATCATGATCCCATCGCAGCCCTCGACGGCGGGCCGGACGGGCTCAAGGCCTATCGGCGGATCCTGGACGGCGTGGGCGCGCTGCTCGCCCCCGGCGGGACGCTCGCCGTCGAGATCGGTTATGACCAGGCTCAGGCGGTCCGGGCGCTCGCGCAGGCCCGGGGGTTCATCGAAAGGGGCCTGACCCGCGACCTTGCCGGCCAAGACAGAGTTTTGAGATTCGGCCGACCGGAGGGTCTTCTCTCAGGCCATAGGGATGCCTAAGTCTCGACAGACGATCCCCGCATCGAAAAAACTCTTGTTGCATCAACCGCGGAACGCTAGAGTCGGCTTGAAGATCGCGAACGGTTCGTTAAGACGGACGACCATATGGTTGGTGGCGACCGTGTGTCGCCGATGGGTTCGCTGATCCCCCAGAGACGTTGAACCAGAGCGCTCCAGTGATCGCGCGGCGGTTCGGCGGCATTCGAATCTGACAATCGACTGGTTGCCGGCGTCACGGTCCGGGCGCGGTGCGAGGGATGGTCAGACAGGCGCGCCGGTCGCAGAGCGGCTGCACGCGCGGCGCCGCCGGATGCGCTTGGCCGGATTGCGTCACGAGATCCTGAGACGGGCGCCTCCGAAAACAGTCGTTTGCGTGAACGAGGGTCATTACAGACCAATGAGACCAAACCAGAATCGACGGATGCGCGGCCGGAATCGGCCGAAGGGTCCGAATCCGCTGACGCGTTCGTACGAATCCAACGGTCCCGACGTCAAAATCCGCGGCACCGCGCAGCACATCGCCGACAAGTACGCGCAGCTCGCACGTGACGCGCTGGCGGCTGGCGATCCCGTGGCGGCCGAGAATTACTTCCAGCACGGCGAGCACTACTTCCGGATCGTGTCCGGCGCCCAGGATCAGACCCGCCCGGCCAACACCGGCGGTTATGCCAGCCGGCCCTACGACGACGAGATGGACGAGGGCGAGGACGAGGGTCAGGGCAACGGTACGTCCCAGAACGGCCATGCCTATAACGGCTACGATGACGGCGACCCGGGTCAGCAGCCGCAGCCCTACGAGAACCGTCCGGAGCCGAGCCAGGATGGTCGGCAGGGCCGGGACAGGTTCCCGAACCGCGATCAGCGCCGGTTCGACAACAACGGGCGGCAGGATTATCGGCGGCAGGACCAGCCGCGTCAGGATTACCAGCGCCAGGATTACCAGCGGCCGGATTACCGCCAGGATCGTCAGGATCGCCCTGATTATGGCCGTCCCGATTACCGGCAGGACCGGCAAGAGGGTCGCCAGGAGAACCGCCAAGACGGTCGCCAGGAGAACCGCCAAGAGGTTCGCCAAGAGAACCGGATCGACGCGCGGCAGGACAATCGGGCCGACAACCGCGGCGATCAGGGCCGCTACGACAACGGTCGCGGCGAAGGTCCCCGGTCTGAGAACCGGCAGGAGGCTCGGCCGGAAGGCCGGCCTGAGCGGGCGCCCCGCGGCGAGGCGGTGCGCCAGGGCGAGCCGGCGCCGCGCCGGGAGCGTCGCCGCGAGGCTGCGCCCGTCGCGGTCGCCGAGGATCCGGCCGGCCTGCCGGCTTTCCTTATGACCCCGCCGCGCCCCGTTCCGGCTGCAGAGCCACCGGTTTCCGCTGAGCCTGATGCCGCCGCCGACGACGCGCCGGTCGCGAAGCCCCGCCGTCGCCGCCGGCCGCGCTTCGAGAGCGTTGCCGCGGAGGAGGGCGGCGCTGGGACGGCTGCCGACGACGTGCCGAACGAGTAAGCGCACGGCGGACCGAGACCGCGTGTTCGATAGGGTCGTTCCGGGCAACCGGGACGGCCCTTTTTTACGCGCCGCGGTCAGGCGCGCGCCGCGCGCCAGTCCGGATAGGCATGGACCCGGTGGACCAAGCGGTGCCGCGGGCCGATCTCGCCGAAGGGAGCGATCTCCCAATCCCAGGCTGCTTCGGGTCGGGGCAGGGCGATGCCGAATAACAGGTCGAGGCTGGCGGTGGTCTGGCCGGCACAGTCCTCGTCACGCTGGACCGTATCGGTGATGAGGCACACGCGCTGGGCCTGGAGGGCGAGGGCGTCCAGCGCGGAGAGATGTGTCTCGATGATGTGCCGTCCGAGATGCGGCGGTGCTTCGCAGCCCCGCGCCTCGTAGTAATCCAGCGGTACGATGGGGAGCTGCGAGAGAAGGTTGGCCGAGACGATCAGGTCGGCCTCCGCGCAGATCTCGGTCCAGTGCCCGGCAAGGCCGGCGCTGATCTCCGCGGTCCTCAGACCGACGTTCCGGTAGCGCCGCACGGCAAGCCGCGTCGGCCAAGGATGCACCGCGTCCACCAGGCTGACCCGCTCGAACAGTCCCGCGAGGATCGCCAGCGGCACGTCGTCGAGGAGTCCGGAACCCAGCACGACCGCATGGCGCCGTCGCCGGGTCGCCTCCGTGGCCGCCGCGACAATGCCGCGCGCGGCCTCCAGATGCGGCGCCCAGGCGGCGCGGCAGCGGCGGGATCGGGCGTGGAGCAGGCCGCTCTGCCGGACATAGCCGAGCCGGCGCAGGCGCGGCGGTGCGGGATTGAGGAGCGACAGTGCGCCCGCGAGCAGCATCGCCGGTCGGCTCAGACCTCGTCCGGCGCCTGCGCCCGCACCGGAGTTCCGCGATAGCCGGTCGCCAGCACGTAGAGCTCGCTCGAATCGGCGCGGCTCGCCGCGGGTTTCACGTGGCGGACGAGGGCGAAGTCGCGCTTCAGATCGGTGAGCAGCGCGGTCTCGGTCCCGCCCTGGAGCACCTTCGCAAGGTACGCGCCGCCCGGCCCCAGGATCTCGCGGGCGAATTCGGCGGCCGTCTCGGCCAGGCCGATGATGCGCAGGTGATCGGTCTTCTTGTGGCCCGTGGCGTTGGCGGCCATGTCGGACATTACGAGGTCGGCCGGACCGCCCAGCAGGGATGTCAGCTTGGCCGGCGCCTCGGTATCGAGGAAGTCCAGGGTGATGAACTCGACGCCGGCCATCGGCTCGATCTCCAAGAGGTCGATGCCCACGATACGGCCCGACGGCCCGACCACCCGCGCGGCCACTTGCGACCAGCCGCCGGGAGCGGCGCCGAGATCGACGATCTTCTGACCGGGCCGCAGAATCTTGTAGCGCTCGTCGATCTCGATGAGCTTGTAGGCCGCCCGCGACCGGTAGCCTTCGCGCTTGGCCCGCGCCACGTAGGGATCGTTGAGCTGGCGCTCGAGCCAGCGCTTTTGCGACTGGGTTCGTCCGCGGCCGGTCTTCACCCGCTGCTTCAGTTCCCCGCGCACGCCACCGCCGGAACTCGCGCCGCCGCGCCGATCGCTCATTGCGACACCCTCATCGCACCGCTTTCCGGTTCCAGACCCCGTCCTCCCGCATCATGTTCATCAGCAATCCTTCGCGCAGGCCCCGGTCGGCGATACGCAGGCGCTCGGACGGGAATGCCCGGCGGATCGCTTCCAGGATCGCGCAGCCCGCCAGGACGAGATCGGCCCGGTCGCGGCCGATACAAGGGTTGTCGGCCCGCTGTTCGAGCCGCGTGTCGAGCAGGTCGTCGATCGCCGCGGTGACCTCGTCGTCCTGCATCCAGAGCCCATCGACCCGCCGCCGCTCGTAGCGCGCCAACCGCAGATGCATCGCGGCGATCGTCGTCACCGTGCCGGACGTGCCCAGCAGGTGAAA
>Ga0255028_100103_pt1 | contig 21938 bp, 22 predicted proteins | sample DRGLUT_MetaT_FD_178168 | JGI IMG/M metagenome (GOLD analysis project Ga0255028, IMG submission 178168) | Metatranscriptome of freshwater microbial communities from Pennsylvania, United States - DR:GLUT (Metagenome Metatranscriptome) | ecosystem: Environmental > Aquatic > Freshwater > Creek...
ATGAGGCTCATAGAGGGTTAGGCCGCTCGGATCGTCGCTAAGAAACGGCCGACTTCCGCGCGCAACTCCTCGGATTGGCGCGACAGTTCAGAAGCTGCACCAAGCACTTGGCTCGCAGCCGCCCCAGTCTCCTCAGCCGCAACCGCGACACCGGAAATGTTGCTGGTTACCTCGCCCGTACCTTGCGCCGCTTGGCTGACGTTGCGCACGATCTCCTGGGTGGCTGCCCCTTGCTCTTCGACAGCCGCCGCAATCGAAGCTGCCACCGCGCTGATCTCCTGGATGCGCGTCGTGATCCCGCCGATCGCCGACACAGCCTGACCCGTCGAGGTCTGAACCTGTGCGATCTGACCTGAGATCTCGTTCGTCGCCCTAGCCGTCTGCTCGGCCAGCGCCTTCACCTCCGAGGCCACCACCGCAAAGCCCTTGCCTGCGGCCCCCGCACGTGCCGCCTCAATGGTAGCGTTCAGCGCCAGCAGATTGGTCTGACCGGCTATACCCGAGATGAGGCCGACCACGTCGCCGATCCGCGACACGGCGGCGTTCAGCTCTTGGACCATGTCCGAGGTTTTATCGGCCTCGAACACAGCGATCTGGGCCAGTTCTGTCGATCCCTGAACCTGCCGGCCGATCTCCCGGACTGACGCGCCCAACTCCTCAGCCGCTACCGCAACCGTGCTGACGTTGCTCGCTGCCTCCTCCGCAGCGGTAGCGACCGTGCTCGACTGGGCCGCGGTCTCTGAGGCGGTGCCACTCATCGCGCCTGCCGTTGCCTGCAACTCGGTGGCCGAGGAGGAGACCATGCCGACGATGCCTCCCACCGCGCGCTCGAAGCTGTCGGCGAGTTCGATCATGGTGCGCTTCCGCTCGATCGCCGCGGCCTCGTCGGCGACGCGCCGGATCTCAGCCTGCTCGGCTGCCTTCTGCGCGACCATGTCTCGGATGCCCTTGACTGCGCGGCCGACCGCACCGATCTCGTCGCCGCGCACCGCCTCGGGGATCTGCGCGTCGACCTCGCCTTTGGCCATGCGCTGAAGGACACTGACGAGGCTCTTGAGCGGGCGCACGATCCCGAACATGACGATGACACCGAGGAGGCCGAGGGCGACGAAGAGGCCGACCCCGGCGACGATCGTGAGGGTCTGCGTGGCCGCCGCAGCGACCTCCCCTGCCCGCCGCTTTTCCTCTTCCAAGGCACTGACGTTGGCGGAAACGCGCTTGTTGGCTGCCTCCACGAGGGCTTTGCGCGCGGTCCGCCCCTCACCGTTGGACTGCCGCGTCGCGGAGGCGACATCGCCCTCCAGGACGGAGTCGACCCCTGTCCGCGAGGCCGAGAAGAAGCGACCTGTCAGCTCTTTCAGCTGCTCGTTGATGGCGCGGCGCTCGGGCGTGTCGGATAGCCGGATCAACTCATCGACCGCCTTGGTTGCAGCACGCTCCGCTTCCCCATGCTGTTCGCGGAGCGCCTGCCCCTCTGGTCCGCCTCTCTCGATGATGAGGTTCTTCTCGCGAATGGTCGCCTCATCCACGGCGACGGCAAGCCGGAGGGCGAGGACGGCGCGTTGGGCGCTGTAGTCGACAATCTCCTGCGTGTTGGCATCGAGATTGGAGAGGCTGTTCCGGGCCAAGAGGACCATGCCAATGGAGACAGCCACAAGAAGCGCGCCAGGGATCGCTAGCTTGGCGAGGAGCTTCAGATTGTCGAGGAGCTTCATCGGTCCGGCCGTATGGGATCAACGCGGCAACCCGACGTTGTCCCGCACGTAGGGCGGTCCATTCCTCAACCTGTATGGTTAGCACAAATTTAATATTGGTCCGAAGATACTGCCCTGGGTTGAATTTGATCAGATGCTCAAACGGGAGGCCAGGGTCCCCACTGGACCAGTCTCTGAAGTGGCTCACGGCTGGCCGCTGCTGGTACTCTGATCAGGATCAGCCGGCGGAAAGCTGGCGCCAGCAGCGCGTAGCGCCCGCATCAGGGCGTTCAGCTGCGCGATGGTGACCGCCGGCTCGCCAGGGCTGCCCTCAGCTCGCGCCACGACGCTCACAGGCACTTTGGCGCGCTTAGACAGTTCACCAGGCGACCAGCGGATGGAGATCCGTGCTGCGAGAAGCTGCGGGCCCGTGATCACCCTGATCAACTCCTATGATCGAATGGCTACAGCGTCTGCCGCTACGTTTCGAGGACGACGGAGACGCGACTTGCTTCCGCCGCTCGGTCCGGTCACGGCTTGCAGCTGACTTTTCCCAACTGCCTCACGCGGTGAACACCAGCAGGAGCGCGCCAAGGCTACCCAACGCGGCGGTGCTGATCCCGCCAACGAGGGCGACATCCCAACTGGCGATATGCTTCGATATGGGGGCGAACCGGTAGGCGCTGAACGTCACAGCGACACCGGCCAAGGCGATGGCCAGCGCAACGATCATCAGCAGTGTCATGGGGTCAATCCTCATCCGCCAGCGGCGGGACTGACCATCGCGCGGATCCGTACAACGAGTGAGGCGGGCGAAATATCCGCCCGCGACAAGATCACAGATCAGATCGCTTAGTTTTTAATATCTACGCGGACCGCTGGTCGAGGTAGGCCTCAACGAAGCTCGGGACGTGACTACCGAGCCAATCACCCATCTCCTGCTCCTCCTTCATCGATTGCTCCAAGACCGGCTTGTCGTCGCCGGCCCCTGCTGCGTCGGCAAGCGTCAGCAATACCTTGTAGGAGCTGATCTCGTAGGCCTTGTAGCCGATAGCCGCGAGGACGTTCTTGATCACCTCGTCCTCGGCACCCGTGTGAATGAATCCGGCGACGGTGGCGACGGCGCCGGTCACAGCCTGCTTGACGACCGACTTGCTCGTCCCGTGCCTTTCGAGGAGATCGTCGAGGCGTGCGGCTTGAGTGACCGAGCGTTCGTGGTCGGCCTTCATCTTCGCGTACAGGTCCGGGTAAGACTCCATGCGCGGCATCTCGTTCTGAAGAGTCCCAACCGCCTGCATCTCAACCGCGTGCTGATTGCGCAGACCGTTCAGATAGGTGTCCATCGCCCGCTTCACGTTGCTCATGCCTTGGTCCTTGGCTGAACGATCCGAGTTGGTTGGTGCAGACTCAGCAATCGTCGGCGCCGGGCTTCACGGGCTGGCTCTCGGGAGCCTTCTTCGTGCCGTCATCCTTCATAGCGGCGCCCGTGTTGTTCATCGCGCCGACCGTGCCGGGAGACTCCGCCTTAGCCCCAGGGGTCACTTTGGCGGTCGAGCCGCCATCGACATTCGAGCTGGCATCCTTCCCAGTAGACGCATTCGTCGTCGTACCGACGTTGCACGGCGCAGCAACAGCCAGGCTCGCTGACAGCGCGAGCATCGCGGTAACGGTGGCGATATTCAGGATTTTGGACATGGTCCCTCCAGGTTCTTAAGCCTGGGGAAGAGCACTCAGTGATCGGAGTTCCGGCGGACGCCGTGCGACAACTGCTCGCGCCCAGTGATGCAGCGTCACGCTTCTGTTCCGGGAGCTCGATTTCGGCTACGACGCCCGATCTGATCACGAGCTAGCGGTGCTCGCTCCTCACGGCGAGGGGCAGGTACGCGACGCGGCTCGTGTGGCAGGACATAGGCAATCGGCTACCAGGAGAAGAAGGCGTCAAGGCCCGGCATCAGGAACAGCAAGGTCGCGCCGGCCCCGACCACGCCCGCGATCATCACAACGAACTCCACCGCGGTATCCTCCACCTGGCTTCCACGCCGACAAACCGCGATGAGGCGGCAAAGTTTCGGATGGCTGCCTCACCACCTCAGGAAGCGGTCGAGGGCCGGAAGCGCGGCGATCGTGAGTGCGATGGCGCCGATCGTGGCAGTGAGCATGATGATGTACGGCAGAGGCACGGTTGCAGAACTCCCAGCCAGTTCTTCGACCAACAGGCCGAGGGTGAGTTCTGTGCTGTGCGACAGAGTGTCCAGAGAGCCGCGTTCAGCAGGAAACGGATGCTGCGCCGAGAAGCGGAGTTCACATCATGCGCTGCGTTAGCCCGTGCGCCTGCCGTCCGCTCTGCCCGCAGGTGGGCGAAACGCATGAACGAGAGCCCCGCCGCCCCATCGGGCTTGATGAAGCCGTAGCCCTTGGTTTCGTTGAACCACTTCACAGTACCGGTCGTCATAGAAATACGCTGGTCGTTTCTAGCTCGCCAACGTGCCCGCTGTCGGGCAAACTTATGGCGACGCGATTAGCCGTTCCAAAGGTCGATTTAACCAACCCAGAGTGGAACCGCTGGAATGCAGCGATCGGCGGCTTTCATTCGCCCGACACAACGCAAATCGACCCGCGCCGGTGCTCCACCCGCCATTTTTTTAATGCTGGTCGCGAGATTTGGTTAACCAACCGGTCCTGAGCGCGAGACGCGGTCTTCTTAATCGTCACCCCCCACCCCTAGTGCAGGCGTGGAGTCCAATCAGCCGCGATATGGATCGAGTTTGGGCGCGGAGGTACGTCGCGGGGATGCGATGATGATCACTAGATGTTCAGCCCCTGCGGGTGACCGGTTCAAACGGCGAACTTGAGGGCGAACCGCTCTGCGCCAAGCCGCTTCTGGATAACCTGCACGACGTATTCGGCATCGCGGCCGACCGCGCCGAAGCGCCCGGAGCCCCAGGTGTTCAGCCACGGCAGGCCGATGAAATAGACGCCGTCCTCGTTCGTGACGCCGCGCTTGTGCTTGGGGCTGCCCGCGCCGTTGAACACGGAGGCGTCGAGCCACCGGAAATCCGGCGTGAAGCCGATGCACCAGACGATGCTCGTGATGCCGGAGCCTTCGAGGGCGAGGCTGAGGACCGGCTCGCCCGGCTCCCAGACCGGGCTGTAGTGCTCCTGCGTCGGCGCATCGATGCCCTTCTCGGCGATGTACTTGTCGATGGCGGCGTTGATGCCGTTATAGGTTCGGTCGGCCTGGTCGAGGGAGCGCTTGAGGTCGTCGCGGAACCGCAGGTTGCCGTCCTGGTAATCCTCCATCAGGCCGTAGAGCTTCATGCCCTCGGTTGCGAAGCGACGCAGGTCGATGTCCCGGCCACCGTCGCGACCCGTCACGTAGTGGTTGGTGTTGTCGCGGACGCCATCGCGCAGCGGATGGTTGTCGACGGTCATCTCGTAGTAACCCATGTCGGCGAGCCACGTCACGACGTCGCGGCCGCGGTAAAAGCGGGCGCAGCGGGGCGCGTCGCCCACCGCCAGGTGCACCTTGCGTCCGGCGAGGTGGAGGTCCTCGGCGATCTGCGCGCCCGATTGCCCGGAGCCGACGACCAGCACCTCGCCTTCGGGCAGCTGTTCCGGGTTGCGGTACTGGTTCGAGTGGATCTGGGCGATCGCGGGCGGCAGCTTCTCGGCCATGCGCGGGATGATCGGCGTGTGGTAGCCGCCCGAGGCGACGACAACCTCGTTCGCGGTGAAGTCGCCCTCCGATGTCTGGACCGAGAAGATGCCGTCCTCGCGCCGCTCCACGCGCGTGACCGAGATGCCCTCGCGGATCGGCGGGTTCAACTTGGCCACGAAGGCTTTCAGGTAGGCGACGATCTCGTCCTTCTTCATGAAGCCGTCCGGGTCAGGCCCGTCATAGGTGTGGCCCGGCAGGTCGCACTGCCAGTTCGGCGTGACGAGGCAGAACGTGTCCCAGCGCTGCGTCGACCAAGTGTGCGCGGCCGTGTGCTTCTCGAAGACGAGGTGCTCAATGCCGCGCTGCTTGAGGTGATGGCTGACCGAGAGGCCGGCTTGGCCGCCGCCGACGACGACGACGGGAACGTGACGGGGGGTAGAGGTCATGGCTCAGGCTCCGTGAGGGTCCGGACGGGGGCGTCAGCTCAGGGTTCGAAGGACTCGACGGTGACTTGACCACCGGGCTCTTGTCGTTGCGCGGCGGCCTCAATGCGGGCGAGCTGGCTGAGGGCGGAGGAGCACGCGAAGCCGTACTTCTCGCGAACCCGCTCGCTCGCGATGTTCAGGGCCGTGCGGGTCTTCTCGACGAAGTCGTCGACGGTGTAGCTCTCGCCCGGCGTGAGGAAGTCCTTCACGACGAGGGAGGGCGAGTAGCAGGCCTCGCGGCGTCCGTCGGGCCAGCGAACGTGGAAGTGCATCTCAGGCATGGATCGGCTCCTGTCGGACGCGGGCACAGGCCGCGTAGGCGTCGAGGTGGCGCTCGGCGCAGCCGCGCCAGGAATGGGCGGCGGCGCGCGCGAGGCCGGCCGCCTGCAGGCGCGTGCGGATATCCGGCACCAAGGCCGCCACCATGGCCTGGGCGATGTCCTCGGGGTCAGCCGGGTCGACGAACAGCGCGTCCGTCGGCTCCAGGTATTCGGTGAAGGGCGGCTGTCGGGAGACGAGGGCCGGCGTGCCGCAGGCCATGGCCTCCAGCACGCACAGGCCGAAGCCCTCCTTCCAGGACGGGAAAGCCAGCAGGTCCGCAGCTCGGTAGAGCGCCGGCATGTCGGCTTGCGGGACGGGGCCCGTCTCGACCACGGCACTGCCGGGGCCGACGGCAAGTCCGTGCGCCACCAGGGCCGCGCGGCATCGGGCGCGGTAGGCGGCATGGTCGAGGAGCGAAGCACCGCCGGCGACGACGAGCTGCGCGTGAGGGTGGCGCGCGCGCAGCCGGGCGAAGCCCTCGATGATGCCGAGCGTGTTCTTGCGCTCCTCGAAACCGCCGACGGCGAGGATCACTGGCCCGTCGCCGAGACCCAAGCGCTCCCGCACGGCCGCGTCTGCCGCGGTGGGTTCGTCGCGATAGACCGAAAGGTCCACGCCGTTCCCGACGATGGCGGCCTCGGCACCGAGGTCGCCCCTGATCCAGTCGGCCCAGGTGCGGCTGACGCAGAGCAGGCGCGTGGCCTCACGGATCGAGCGGTCCTGCCACTCGGCGAGTAGCGGGTCGGAGAAGCTGTCGACGTGGTGGACCGTGCGCACGAAGCCCGGGATCAGGCGCCGGTGCCTAAGGGTCGCGAGGGCGTTGCCGCCGATGCCATCATGGGCGTGGAAGACGTCGAAGTCGCAGGCGGCCGGCGTCGAGAAGTGGCACAGGTAATCGTTGATGCGCGCCCGCACGAGGTCGAGGGTCGAGCCGCCGACCGACTGTGCCGCCACCGACACGGTCGGGCAGGGCGCGTGCCGGAAGAAGCCGCGGCCGCCGGGGTCCGGCGCGTGCACCACCGCCTCGTGCCCGAGAGCGCACAGGGCCTCGGCGAGCGCGAGGCAGTGGGCCACGCCGCCGCGTGGGTTCATGGAATGGGTCAGGATGGCGATGCGCAGGGCCGTCATGATGCGCCCCCGGTGCCATCCTGGCCGCATCCGATGAGCGGGCTGGCCACGAAGTCCCAGGCCACCGCCTCCGCACCGTCGGCATCGCACACTCGGGCGACCCGGCTCGCGTCGAGCCGGCCGATGGATGCGGCTGCGATGCCGCGCTCCGCGAAGCGCGCGCATACGGCTGGTGTGCGGTCAGGACGGACGCTGAGGAGATAGCCGAAGCTCGGGAAGGCGGTCAGCCAGCGCGCGATCGGGACGTGCTCCGGCCGCGGGATCGCGTCGAGGTCGATGACGCCGCCCACCTTCGAGCATTCGAGCAGCATCAGCGCCGTGCCGACGACACCGGCCATGCTGATATCCTTAGCGGCGCAGGCGAGCCCGTCCTCGGCGAAGCCCGGCAGCAGCGCGAGGTCGCCGCGCAGCCGCTCGCCCGGCGCGCCGGTCGAGGCGTCCCAGTAGGGATGGGGCTCGCGGAAACGGCCGCGAAGGTCGATGGCGGCCACGAGGTCGTCGCCCAGCGCGGCGTCGAAGCTCGTCAGGAGGCGCGGGCCCGCCCGACCGAGCACCGCGACCGCGAGGTTGCCGGCATCGGCGCGCGTGTTGGTATGGCCGCCGACGACCGGCACGCGGTAGAGGGCGGCGGCGTCGCGGAGGCCGGCCAGGATCGGGTCCGCCTCAGCCGCATCCCGGCTCCACAATGCGTCGACGACCGCGAGCGGGCGCCCGCCCATGGCGGCGACGTCGCTGAGGTTGACCATGATCCCGCAATAGCCGGCGAAGTACGGGTCGGCGGCCACGAAGCTATCGAGGAAGCCCTCGATGGCGAGCAGCAAATGGCCGTCGCCGTCCGGAATGGCGGCGCAGTCGTCGCCGACCGGAACCGCGGCGTGGCGGCTTCCCAGCCCCAGCCGGGCCACCACGGCGACGATGTCGCGCTTGTGCGCGACGCCGCGGGCCTCCCGGATCTGGCGGGCCAGCGCCTGGATGTCGACGGCGGCCATCATCACGCCGCCCTGCGGAACGTGATGAGCCCGTGCTCGGGATCGTGCATCGGCGGGTATGCCGCGAGGTCCGCCCGCATCAGGTGATGCGACCGCCCGTGCAGGTCGACGGCGTCGAGGCTTGCCCAATGCAGGGATTGGAACAGCGGCACGTTCCGCTCCTGCACGTGGGCGAGGAAACGGGTGCAGCCCCGGGCATGGGCCGAGGAGACCGCGACCTGGATAAGCCCGGCGCCCAGCGCGGCCGTGCCGCGGAAGGCGCTGGCGACGGCGAGGCGCGAGCCCCACCACTCGCCGGGACGCTCGGCCACCTCGTGGATGCGCACGGTGCCGACGACGGCGTCGGCATCGCCGCCCAGCGTCGAGAGTGCGCAGATCGGTATGGCATGCGCGTCGATGGCGTCGCGGTCATCGTCCGCGAAGATGCCCTGCTCCGTGCAGAAGACCTGGCGGCGCAGGGCCGCGCAGGCGCGCCTCTCCCAGGCATTCGTGGCGAACTTCACGCGGAAGTGGCTGGGTCGATAGGGCGCAACGGGTTCGAGGATCATGCCGCCACCTCCGCGCGCTCGTAGGTGGACAGCGCCGAGCAGGCGCCGCATCGGCCGCAGCCGGCCTTGATGTCGGTCGAGCGCAGGTTCGCGCCGGCCAGCATGCCGGCGAGCGGCTCCAGGACGGCGTGCATGAAGTCGGGTCCAGGGGCCGGATGGCTCTCCAGCGGCGTGCCGGAGATCGGCACGAAGGGCACCACGAACGGGTAGACGCCCATGCCGATCAGGCGCTCGGCCACTGCCAGGATGGCCTCCGGTGCATCGCCCAGGCCGGCCAGGATGTAAGTCGAGACCTGGCCGCGCCCGAAGACCGGAACAGCGGCTTCGAAGGCCGCATAGTACCGCTCCAGAGGCACCGACGCCTTGCCGGGCATGATCCTGGCCCGCACCTCCGACGTGACCGCCTCCAAGTGCATGCCCAGCGCGTCGATGCCCGACGCCTTCATCCGCTCGAACCAGCGGTCGTCGTCGGGCGGCTCGCACTGGGCCTGAATCGGCAGGTCCACCGCAGCCTTCACGGCGAAGGCGCTCTCGCAGAGAACGGAGGCGCCCCGGTCGGTGGCGTTCGGGGTGCCGGTCGTCATGACCATGTGCTTCACGCCGTCGAGGAGCACGGCGGCGCGGGCGACCTCGGCCAGCTGCTCCGGCGACTTGTGCGCCACGGTGCGACCCGCCGCCAGGGACTGGCCTATGGAGCAGAACTGGCAGGTCTTGGCCCGGCTCGCGTAGCGGATACAGGTCTGCAGCACCGTGGTGGCGAGAACGTCCCGGCCGTGCAGCACGGCGATCTTCGAGTAGGGCACGCCGTCGAAGGTCGAGAGCGCGTAGAAGCGCGGCTTGCCCGGGAAGGTCGCCTGCCCGATCACTACGCCGTCGTGCTCGATCACCGAGACGCCGTCCGCGTCCGGGCGGCGCACGAGGAAGGGCGAGTCGAAGGCGGTCTCGGTATGGACCGGCACCATCACGGTGCGGCCCGCGATGGTCATCGCCTTGTGGTCCGAGGGTCCGGCGCCGCCGCGGCGGCTCGGGGCTCCGGCCCGGCTGTCGGCGAGCCTAACGCCGTACGACTGCAACGCGTTGATCAGGCGCTCCGTCGGCATCCCGATCAGCCCCGCCACGACCGGCGGGAAGGAGGGTTCGTTCGTCAGAAGCGGGCTGGTGCTCATGGTCGAAGCTCCGGGAATCGGACGTTGAACGGACCGGCTGGTGCACGAACGAGGCCGGGCGGTCGTCGTGGAGGAGGCTGAGGAGCTCGGGGCGCGCGTAGTGGCCGACCGAGTCCATCATCCGCTTGCGCTTGGTCACCAGCGCCATGTCCATGTCGGCGATCAAAATGCCTTCGCCGGGCCCGAGCGGCTCCGCGAGGTGCTTGCCCTCGGGCGAGACGATGGCGGTGCAGTTGCCGCCGCGGCAGGCGCCGCGCAGCCGCTCGTCCGGACAGACCTGCGCCACCTGTTCGTCGGTGAGCCAGCCGGTGGCGTTGACCACGAAGCAGGCCGCCTCCAGCGCGTGGTGGCGGATCGTCACCTCCATCTGGTCGGCGAAGATCTGGCCGACCAGCGAGCCCGGGAACTGCGCGGCGTGGATCTCCTCGTGCCGTGCCATGAGGGCGTAGCGGGCGAGCGGGTTGTAGTGCTCCCAGCAGGCGAGCGCTCCGACCCGGCCGACCGCCGTCTCGACGACCGCGAGGCCGGCGCCGTCGCCCTGACCCCAGATCATGCGCTCGTGGTAGGTCGGCGTGATCTTGCGCCGCTTCAGCTTCAGGCTGCCGTCCGCGTCGAAGATCAGCTGCGCGTTGTAGAGCGAGCCGTGGTCGCGCTCGTTCACGCCGAGGACCACCACGAGTCCGTGGCGGCGGGCGGCGGCGGCAACTGCCTGCGTCACCGGTCCGGGGACGGTGGGGGCCCGCTCGTAAAGCTTGAGGTGCTCCGCGCCCTGTAGGGCCGGCGGCAGCACGAAGGAGAAGTACGGGTAGTAGGGCACGAAGGTCTCGGGGAAGACCATGAAGCGCACGCCCTTGGCGGCGGCCTCGTCGATGGCGTTGAGCACGCGCTCCAGCGTGCCCTCCGGGCGGTCGAAGTCCGGCGCGATCTGAACGGCGGCAGCCCGCACGATCCGGTTCTCTGACATGGATGATCCTCCGGCTGGGACGGCGGCCGCGTCCCCCGCGGCCGCCGGATGCGCTGCGCACGTGTCAGACGGTCCAGGTGTCGATGATCACTGCGTTGTCGCGCTTGTGCAGGAGGATGCAGTCGAGGACGTCGAGGGGATTGATCATGCGGATGCCCTCGATGAAGGCCGCCTCGCCGTGCCCGTACAGGGCCTGGGTCGAGAACCGGCAGGCATAGACCTTGCCGCCCTCGGCCATGAACTTCTCAAGCTGGTTGTTGAAGTTGAGGTGGCCCGGGAAGGCCTCGTCGCCAAGCCGCGGGAAGCCGCGCTGGACGCCGAGCGTGATGCCGGGGCCGTAGAGCAGGATCGAGGTGTCGAAGCCCTTGCGCTGCAGACGGGTGGCCTGGAGCAAGTTCACGAGGCCGATGGAGCCTTCGAACGCGACAGTGTGGAAGGTCACCAGCGCCTTCTGGCCCGGCTCAGCCTTCACGTCCTCGAAGACCTTCTCCTCGTAGTCGACCAGGAAATCGCCCTTCTTGTGGGCTTCGCGGTTCACGGCAGGCATGGCTCTCTCCTCGAACGATAGGACCGCGACAGGCAGGCCTGCGAGCGGTCACGGGACCTTCGTGGCAAGCTGTGTGCCATAACCCTGCCGATCAATTTGGCGATCAATAAACCGTAGTGCAGTACATACAATTATGTGATCAATGAGCGTGACGTCGCGGATGTGCGTCAATCCAGGCAGAGCTTATTCTGGAGGCAGCGGTTGCATATCCGATGACCACGACAGGCAGCTTTGAGTTACGCTGATTGATGGCATTGTATGGACTAAGTGAACACCAATCCCGCGGCATCGTTGCGGTATGACGCTTGCTTGCCATACAATGAAACATTGATCGCATATGGATGGTGAGGGCGCGGAGCATATGAAGGCGACGAAGCGAGAAGAGCCAACGATCTCCCAGGACGTCATGGTCGTGGCCTGGACGCCGGACCTGAAGCGGTGGGGTAAGCCGCACTATCTCGCCATTGCGGAGGCCCTGGCGGATGACATCCGCGCGGGCCGCCTCACGGCGGGGACACGGCTGCCGACCCAACGCGCCCTCGCCGATGCGCTCGATTTGAACTTCACCACGGTCTCGCGCGGCTATGTCGAGGCCCACAAGCGCGGGTTGATCGAGGGGCGCGTCGGCCAGGGCACCTTCGTGGTCGATCCATCCCGCTCCGCCCGTTCGGGCGGCGGCGCCATCGCGCCGCGGATCGGGCCGGTCGACTTCACCATGAACCTGCCGCCCGAGCCCGACGCGCCGGCCCTGCGAGCCCGCATGCAGGCCTCCTTCGCGGAGCTGTCCGGCGACCTCGCCAACTTGCTGCGCTACCAAGGCTTCGGCGGGACCGACGAGGACAAAGCCGCGGCGCTGCGCTGGCTTCAGGGACGCGGGGTCGAGGCGACGCGGGAGCGCCTGCTGATCTGTCCCGGCGCCCACAGCGCACTGTTCAGCGTGCTCGGTCAGGTCGCCCGGCCGGGTGACGCGATCTGCGCCGAGCGCATCACCTATCCAGGCATCCGCGCGCTCGCGGCGCATCTGGGGCTGCGCCTCGTCGACCTGCCCATGGACCGGCAGGGGGTCGATCCCGACGCGTTCGCGGCCGCCTGCACCAAGGTCGCCCCGAAGGCCATCTACCTGAACCCGCTGCTCCAGAACCCGACCACCGCGACCCTGTCCCGTTCGCGGCGGGAGGCCATCATCGCGGTGGCGCGCCGCTATGCCGTCAGCATCATCGAGGACGACGCCTACGCGCGCATCTGCCCGGCACCGCCGCCGAGCTTCGCCGAACTCGCGCCCGAAATCACCTACTACGTGGCAGGTGTGGCCAAGTGCCTGGGTGCCGGGCTTCGACTCGCCTTCCTGGTCGCCCCGAGCGCCCGGGCGGCCCTTCCGCTCGCGGGTGCGCTACGCGCCGCGACCGTCATGGCGTCGCCGATCTCGACGGCCCTGACGACGCGCTGGATCATGGACGGCACGGCGGACGCCATCGTTCAGTTCGTCCGCGAGGAATCGGCTGCGCGCCAGCGCATCGCTGCGTCGCTGCTTCCGGCCGGGACCTACACGGCCGATCCGCACGGCTTCCACGCCTGGATCACGCTTCCGGAGGGCTGGACGCGCTCGGCCTTCGCCAGCCAGGGCCGGTCGGCTGGGCTGGGCGTGGTCGGCAGCGACCCGTTCTGCGTGGCGGGCACACCGCCGGAGGCGGTGCGCCTCTGCCTCGGCGGCCCCTCGACCCGGCAGCAGATCACGCACGGCCTGGAGGTGCTCGCCCACGCGCTCGAAGGCTCGCCAGCCCTCGCTTCGACATACATCTGAACCACGCTCCCAAGACTTGGATAGTCAGGAAGGTCTCACGTCCTCCGGTGGTCCTCTATTCGCCTCGGGCTAGGTCGGATCGCGTGCCGACGCTTCTGGGCGAGCGATGCGCCCTTCCTCGGCCTTGCGGATGTACTGCTCGGCGACGAGCCAACCCTTGAAGAACCGTAGCAGCAGCGTGCTGGCGATCAGCACGATGGGCAGCGTCGTGACTGCATGCACCTACATACAGACGCAGACCGTTGATGGAGGTGGCGCGGCGTCGGTCCCATCGCGACGATGACGTTTCACTTCCAGCCGTCACGTGCCCTCATTTCGCTGTGCGGCAGCCGATGGCGCACTCGCATGTTCAAACGGCAGAGCTTTAGACCCAGTGTGCGGTTGAATTTTTCCGTTTCCACCTTTTGCAGCGTCTTCGAAGTTCTGGAGGTTCGTTGTCGGTATAGAAGTATTTTAGAAATTGCACGGGCTGCAATCAATGTCCGCTTTTTCGATTCCAGCGCAAGAAGCGGACGGGCTGCATCCGGCCAGACTACGCCACGCCGGATCGCCGCCGCGCGCAAAACCAGACATTTCTTTTCGCGCCCCAGTCGATCATTTAAACTCCGCCGTTTACGTTCCCGAAGCGGACACTGAGCCAGCAAATGGCCACCGATCACCAGTGAATAAATCAGCCTCGCATTGCCGCCGCTTGCCGCTTTAACCCGTAACGGGCCAGGAAGACCGCCACCGCTTCGTCGACCACGACCTCCTCGCTGAGGGCTCCCGTTGCTTCGATCCCAACCGCCATCACGTGCGGCCAAATCACGAACTCCTGGATCAGACCCATGAACTGACGCGCGGCCAATTCGGGCCGATTGCAGGTCAGGAGGCGGCGTTCCGTCAGCTTCGTCAGTACCGCTGCAAACGCCTCCACAAGCGGCGCCTTGCCCGCTTGGTAGAACGCCTCGGCGATCCAGGGCAGGTGGCGCGATTCCGCGATCACCAAGCGCGTGAAGGCGATCTGGTCGGTCTCGTGGACGAAGCGCAGCAGAGATTGAGCAAAGCGGCGTAGGACGCTTTCGGCATCAGCGTCCAAGCCCAGCGACGGGGCAGACACCGCCGCGACCTCGGTACGAATGGCATCCCAATGGCGGTCCACCACCGCGCGGAACACCGCGTCCTTGCTGCCAAACTGGTTGTACACGGTCTGGCGGGACACCCCCGCGGCGCGGCCAACCTGATCCAGATTGACCCCTTCATAGCCGGCGTCGAGGAACAGCCGACGCGCTGCGTCCAAGATCGCGGTCGAGGTATCCGCGCCTGAGCCGACTGCCCCGCCCTGCGCATCGTCTCGAATTTCCGTGCCGCGCCGTGCCATGCGTACCCACCTGCTTTACTTTACTGTAAAGTCAATATACCAGGACCGCCTTCGTTCGGTGGACCGCGTCGAATCACCAGAGCGCAGCCGCCCCCGATACGGGAGGTCACGATGTCCATACACCATCCCGTCTTGTATCCTGCCGCTGGAGGCGCCTCGCCCGTCATGCCCCGCCCCATTGTGGCGTGGTACGGCGTCGCCGTTCTGTTCGCGGTGCAGATCTTCTCGTTCGTCGATCGCCAAGCGCTCAGCCTGCTCATCGCGCCGATCAAGGCCGATCTCGGCATGTCCGACACAGAGGTCAGCCTCGTCATCGGGTTAGGCTTCGCCCTCGCTTACGCGATCGCCGGCCTGCCGATCGGCCGCCTCGTGGATCGGATCTCCCGCCCGGCACTGCTCTCGGCCGGTCTCGCCTTGTGGTGCGGCTGCACGTTCCTCTGCGGCTTCGTGCGCTCCTTCCCGCAACTCGCCCTTGCCCGCTCCGGCGTCGGCATCGGCGAAGCTACCGGCACACCCGTGGTCGTCTCCCTGCTCGGCGACTGGTTCCTGCCGCACCGGCGTGGGCTGGCCTTCGCCGTGTTCGCGGTCTCGGCCTACGTCGGCACGGGATTGGCGCTGGTGGCAGGCAGCGCGATCGTGCACGCCTTCGCGGGCGTCTCCGTCGTCGAGGTGCCGCTCGTCGGCCCGGTGCGCACGTGGCAGTTCGTGTTCCTTCTGATTGGCCCACCCGGCCTGCTGGTCATCCCGTTCGTCCTGTCGCTCTTCGAACCGCGGCGGTCCACCGGCGCGGCCGGCCGGACCATGGCGGCCTCCGATGCGCCTGAGCTGTCTCAGGTTGTTGGCCACTACCGCCGGCACTGGCGCGCCTTCACAACGCAGCACGCGGCGAGTGCGCTGCTGGCCATGCTGTTCTACGGCACGGGCGCGTGGGTGCCCGAGTTCCTGCGCCGGACCTACGGACTGCCGATCGCGCAGGGCGGGCTGTTGTTTGGGCTCGTCACCGTCGCGGCGGGGACGGTGGGGGTGCTCAGTGGCGGGGTGATCTCTGACCGCATGCTCAAAGCGGGATGCACCGACGCGCGCCTGCGGGTCACCGGGTTCGCGGCGCTCGGCGCGCTGCCGTTCGCCGCCGCCTTCCCTCACGCTGCAACGCCCGGTCTCGCGCTCGCCCTGGCCGGGGGCATGATTGTCTTCACGGCAGCGATCTCGACCACCGGCTCGACCGGCGTGCAGGAACTCGCCCCGGCGCGCATGCGCGGCACCGCCTCGGCGGTCTACCTGTTCGTGTTCAACGGCATCGGCCTGTCACTCGGCCCGACCGTGTTCGCGCTGCTCACCGACCGGGCGTTCGGCGACGAAGCCCTCCTGTGGCGCGCACTGGCGGTCGGTGCGCCGTCCCTGGCCGCCTTGGCCGCGCTGGCCGCCTTCACCGGATTGAGTTCCTACCGCACCTGCGTGGCCGCGAACGCGGGTGAGACACCGCGGTCTTCGGCGCGACGGGGACCGCCTGGTCCGGCGCTGGCGACCGGAGTCTGAGGAGGCTGACATGATCGGACCCGCCACGCAGATCCTTCGCCCCGAGGCCGCCTGGAGCCGCCTGTCGGCAGAGGCCTTGAACGACCTCGCTCGCCGCGACGCCGTCGTACTGCTGCCGGTGGCCTCCACCGAGCAGCACGGGCCACACCTTCCCTCCGGCGTCGACGACTTTCTTGGTACTGCCGTCTGCCACCGGACCGCTGACCAGCTCGCGCCGGATCACCTCGCCGTGGTCGCCCCCACGGTCTGGTGCGGCCTGGCCGATCACCATGTGGCCTTCGGCGGCACCTTCACCCTCTCCCTATCCACCTACCATGCCCTGCTGCGCGACCTCTGTCGGTCGATCCTGGGGGCGGGCTTCCGCAGAATCGTGCTGGTCAATAGCCACGGCGGCAACATCGCCGCCCTGTCCACGCTCAGCGTCGAGCTGTCGCGCGAGCTGGACGCGCCCATCGCGACCGTCACGTACTTCATGGAGGCCGCCGATGCGGTGGCCACCCTCCTGGAGGACCAAGCCAACGTCATGCACGCCTGCGAGGGCGAAACCGCAATGATGATGGCGCTCGCCCCCGCGCTCGTGGACGAGGCCCGGCTGTCCGAGGCGCACGGGCCCGCCTTCGACCTGGCGGCCTCGCTGATGCCTACCCTCAAGCGGGTGCGCGGCTGGCGCGAGATCTCGCCCAGCGGCGTCGCAGGGGACGCCCGCCGTGCGAGCGCGGCCAAAGGCGAGGCGCTGCTCGACGCCTGTGCTCGCGCTCTGGCCGACAGGCTGCGGGCGGGCGAGCCGTGGGCGTGACGACAGCGCGGGATATTGGGTGAGGGAGGGCATCATGACGGCGAGCAAGACGCCTGAAGTCCACCGGATCGGCGGGGCGAGCGTGGCCAAGATTCCGGAGATCGCGATCGCGTTCCCGGCCGACACACTCCTGCCAGGTTACGACCCCGACCGGGGTCCGCCGACGGACGGCTCCCGGCCCATCGACTGCCAGCGCCGCCAGCTGACCGTGTCCGTCCACGCTTGGCTGGTGCGCATCGGCGCCCTGACCGTGTTGGTCGACGCGGGCGTCGGCAACGGCAAGGCCCGTGCGGCGAAGGCGTTCGACCACCTCGACACCCCCTGGCTCGTTCGCCTCGAGGCCGCGGGCGCCCGGCCGGAAGACATCACCCACGTTCTCATGACCCATCTGCACACCGATCACGTCGGCTGGAACACCGTGCGCGGGCCGGGCGGATGGGTGCCGACCTTCCCGAATGCGCGTACCCTGCTGCCGCGGCGAGGCTACGAGCTGTTCACCGCCCCGGACGGCCGATCGCGGCCGAACTACGACATGTTCGCCGACAGCGTCCTGCCGGTGGTGCAAGCCGGCGGCGTCGACATGGTGCCACCGGAGGGGGGCGCGATGCTGCCCGGCTTCACCTTCCTGCCGACCCCGGGGCACAGCCCGGACCACATGTCGATCTTGCTGCGTGCGGACGGGCAGGAGGCGCTGTTCGCCGGCGACGTGTTGCACGATCCGGTGCAGGTCGCCCGCCCGGACTTGTGCTCGATGTTCTGCGCGCACCCCGAGGAGGCGCGCCGGTCGCGGCTCCACGCCCTCGACCTCGCCGCCGACCGCGGCCTGACGTGGTTCAGCTCGCACTGCGCGGGCACGTCCGTTGGCACCATCAGCCGGGTCACGGACGGCTTCGCCTGGTCGTCGCTCTGAGCCGACGACACCCGCCGCATCCGCGCTCGATGCCCGTCGCAACCCGGAGGCCCGCCGCATGAGCGATCTCGTCCGCTACCCCTCGCCCCTGTCCGCCCCGCTCTCCAAGGCGGTGCGGGCCGGCGATTTGCTATTCCTCTCCGGTCAGACCCCGAGATCGCCCGACATGAAGCCGGTAGGAGGCGGCATCGCGGAGCAGTCCGAGGCCGTCATAACGGCGATCCGAACCACGCTCGCCGAGTTCGAGCTCGACTTGTCCGCGGTCGTCCGCTGTACGGTGTGGCTCTCAGACCTCGGCCTGATGCCGCAGTTCAACGCGGTGTACGCGGCGCATTTCGGCGCGCACCTCCCGGCCCGCAGCACCGTAGAGGCCAAACTGGTCGGCGGCGTCGCCGTCGAGATCGAAGTGACCGCCTTCGCCGGGCGCCCCCATCCGCTCGGCGAGGGATGATGCGCCTGGTTGGGCGCCGGGTCTACGCACCGGTCAGAGTGACGACCTGCTGACCGAACGACCGCCGTTGCGGACATGCTGACCGTCCGATCGATGCCGAACCCTTGATGGTGTCGTCGGCGCGAAAATTGACTGTACTGTAAAGTACAGTAGCAAGGCTTAGCTGGGGTGGCGAGGCTTCCCACGCCCATCCCTCCTGGAGGATCTCATGCTCGCACCACCTGACGCGATCACGGCCGAGTCGTCCGAACACCTCTACGCGAAGATCACCTGGCGGCTGCTGCCGTTCCTGACGGTCTGCTACATGTTCGCGTTCCTCGACCGGATCAACGTCGGCTTCGCCAAACTGCAAATGCAGGGCGATCTCGGCCTCTCCGATGCCGTCTACGGGACTGGTGCGGGGATCTTCTTCATCGGCTACGTCATCTTCGAGATCCCGAGCAACTTGCTGCTGGCGCGGATCGGCGCCCGCAAGACCCTGGCGCGCATCATGATCTTGTGGGGTCTCGTCTCGGCGGGGATGATGTTTATCCGCGACTCGACGACATTCTATCTGCTGCGCTTCATGCTTGGTGTCTTCGAGGCCGGGTTCGCGCCCGGCATGATCCTGTACCTCACCTACTGGTATGCACCGTCGCGCATGGCGCGCGTGATGGCCGTCGTCATGGCCGCGGGTCCGATCGGTGGGGCGCTGGGTGGCCCTGTCTCCGGGTGGGTGATGGCGGCGCTCGACGGCGTCCACGGGCTCCGGGGTTGGCAGTGGATGTTCCTGATCGAGGGGCTGCCCTGCACCGTGCTGGGCGTGATCGCGTACCTGACCCTGACCGACCGGCCCGCGCAGGCGAAGTGGCTCGACGAGCAAGAGAAGGCCACCGTGGCTGCGGATCTGGCCGCTGGGGCGGTACGGATTGACGGTCACGGCTCACTCCGCAAGGCCGTGCTTGATCCGCGGGTGCTCGGTATCGCCTTCAGCAACTTCTGCGTGATCTGCGGCATCTACACCGTGAGCTTCTGGCTGCCGACGATCCTGAGCGCGACCGGCATGAGCGGCACGACGACAATCGGCCTGGTCTCCGCGCTCCCCTACCTCGCGGCGCTCGTCGCGATGCGCCTCCTGTGCCTGAGTTCCGACCGGCGCCGGGAACGACGCTGGCACAGCGCGCTGTGCGGTATCGTGGGTGCAGCGGCACTGCTGAGCGCGACGATGTACCCGCAGACCCTGGCCGTGGCGCTGCCCAGCATCACGCTTGCCACCGCGATGATGTGGGCATCGTACACGGTGCTGTGGGCCATCCCGGCCGATTATCTGGACCGCGACGCTGCGCCGGGTGGCATCGCCTTCATCAACGTCGTGGGCGTGCTCGGGGGCTTCTTCAGCCCGATCATCATCGGCAGCGTGAAGACCGCGACGGGCAGCATGGCCACGGGGATGCTGGTGATGGTCGGGCTGCTGGCCGTGGGAGCGGTGGTGATGCTGGCCAATCGGCTGCCCCGACCCGCCTGACCGCCGAGCCGCATGAACGGCGACGGACACCTCCTGCCGAAGAGCCCCCTTCGTTCCTGAAACACGTCACCGAGCGGTGAGAGGCGATGGATACGGCTATGAAGTTTTTCGACGGCCACAACGACACGCTCTTGCGTCTATCGCTGTACACGCGGCCCGACCCGGAGCGAAGCTTCCTTGACGGCCGGCCAGACGGCCACATCGACCTGCCGCGCGCCGAGCGCGGCGGAATGCTCGGCGGCCTCTTTGCACTCTATGCGCCGTCCGCAACCGGGCTGAGCTTCGATCATTTCCGCGGCGCATCGTACGACTGCCCGCTGCCGCCCGAGGTGCCGATCGCGGTCGCGCAGCAAATTATCCTGAAGCAGATCTCCATCCTCCTTCGGATCGTCGCAGCCTCCGAGGAACGGGTCGTTCTGTGCCGCAGCGTCGGCGAGATACGATCCACGATCGCGGCCAGCGGGTTTGCCATCGTCCTCCACCTCGAGGGTGCCGAAGCGATCGATCCGGATTTGCATGCGCTGGACGTGCTGCACGCCGCGGGCCTGCGCTCCCTGGGACCGGTCTGGAGCCGGAACAACGCCTTCGGCGGCGGCGTCCCGATGCGGTTCCCGAGTTCGCCAGACGCCGGTCCCGGGCTCACGGCGGCCGGCCGCGAACTTGTCCGGGCCTGCAACCGCCTGCGCATCCTCGTCGACTTATCCCATCTCACGGAGCAGGGTTTTTGGGACGTCGCCCGCCTGTCGCACGCCCCCCTCGTGGCAACCCATTCAAACGCCCACGACATCTGCCCGTCGTCCCGCAATCTGACGGACCGTCAACTCGACGCCATCCGAGACAGCGATGGCCTCGTGGGGCTGAACCTAGCCACGTGTTTCCTCAGGCCGGACGGCCAGATGCTGGCCGACACCGATCTCGATGTCGTGGTGCGCCACATTGACCGCCTCGTCGAGCGCCTCAGCGAGACACGTGTTGGGCTGGGGTCGGACTTCGACGGCGCCGTGGTCCCGGACCGCATTGGTTCGGTGGCGGGGGCGCAGGCGATCTTCCAAGCGCTCTCGGCCCGCGGATATGGTGACGACATCCTGCGAAAGATCGCGGTCGAGAACTGGCTGGGTGTTCTGGCGCGGACGATTGGCTGATCGTCTACCCTTCGCCATTGAGAGCGCAACGCCTGCTATCATGCGTTGCGCTCTCGGAAGCGGTCGAGCCGCTTTCGGCCAGCATCTGCCGCCATGCCTCGCTCCTCCGAACGTCTCAGACGGGTGGTTTTCCGCCGGTCTGCTCTCAGGCAGTAATCGATGGAAGCGGACATCGCCCTCGTGCCCGCTCACGACCCCAAGCGGATCTTGACCGCCGTCGCTCAGGCAAGATTTGGTCGGCAGCATGGAACCGCTCGCCGATCCCGTTGCACGCGCTCGCTCCCCTGGTTCTGGCCAACCCCCGAATAGTGGGTTCTCCGCCCTAACCCCGGAACTGGCTGTCCAAGACCTCGACGCGAGCCTACGGTTCTGGTGCGAACTGCTCGGCTTCTCGGTGGCCTACGATCGGCCAGCCGCACGCTTCGCCTACCTCGTGCGGGGCGGCGCGCAGGTCATGTTGTGCCAGCGCAACGGCCGGTGGGACACAGGGGTGCTGGAGCGCCCCTACGGGCGCGGGGTGAACTTCCAAATCATGGTCGATCGGCTTGCGCCGATCCTAACCGCGCTTGATGCAGCGGGATGGCCATTGTTCGAGGAGCCAAGCGAGGCTTGGTATCGGATGGGACCGGTCGAAGGCGGCCAGCGGGAATGCCTCGTCCAAGATCCTGACGGGTACCTTGTGCGTCTCGCCGAGGACCTGGGGAAGCGGCAGTCAGAATAAGGTCCGCTTTCCACCCGAAGCGGCTATGACGCTGCCGCCGATCCGGCTTTGCCAAGTTCGCCAGCCCTCACGCCTTCGTCCTTCACCATCGCGAGCGCCTTGCCGTGCTCGTCTCCTCGACCCCGTTGGCCGGCGCACTCCCGTTGCTCTGGGCGATAGGCTGAAGCTTCAAGCTGCGGGCGCAGGTACCGCTACGCTTTTTCACGACGGGTGGCAC
>Ga0255028_100104_pt1 | contig 21906 bp, 23 predicted proteins | sample DRGLUT_MetaT_FD_178168 | JGI IMG/M metagenome (GOLD analysis project Ga0255028, IMG submission 178168) | Metatranscriptome of freshwater microbial communities from Pennsylvania, United States - DR:GLUT (Metagenome Metatranscriptome) | ecosystem: Environmental > Aquatic > Freshwater > Creek...
CGCGGCCGTCGAGCAGCAGGGGGCGGCCACCCAGGAGATCGTGCGCAACGTCGCTCAGGCCGCCATGGGCACCGGCGAGGTGACGAGCAACATCTCCGGTGTGGCCAATGCGGCCGAGGAGACGGGGGCGGCCGCCAGCCAAGTTCTGGGGGCGGCCTCGGAATTGTCGCGCCAGTCCGAGCACCTCGGCGCGGAGGTCGCGCGCTTCCTCGCCACCGTGCGCGCCGCCTGAGCGTTCGCGGATCCGTCATCGTCGCCGACGAGGGCCCGCCTCCGCGCATCTGCGGAGGCAGGCCTTGAGCGTTCGGCGGCCAGGCAGCGCGGGGTCGCGTCGCCGAGCCCGGGATTTACCGCGCTGCGCCTGCTCAGCCGCCTTGCAGCAGCCACCTCGAGATACAGGAATCCAGAACCGCAGTCGGCGACAAACCTGGCCGCGTCGGCGGGTCTGGATCCCGGACCCCGCTCCGCGGCCTCGGGATGACGGGTCGGCTCTGTCACGCCGCTCGGTTGGCGGCGAGCCGTTCCGCGAACTCGATCGCCTCGATCAGGCTGCGCTCGTTGGCGATCCCCTTGCCGGCGATGTCGAAGGCGGTGCCGTGATCGACCGAGGTGCGGATGATCGGCAGACCGAGCGTGATGTTCACGCCCGACAGGTCCATCCACTTCCCCGTGGCCGGGTCGATCTCGAAGCCGAGCAGCTTCACCGGAATGTGCCCCTGGTCGTGATACATCGCGACCACCGCGTCGTACTGGCCGGCGCGCAGCTTCACGAATACCGTGTCGCCCGGCACCGGCCCGTGGATGTCGAGCCCGTCGGCATTGGCGGCCTCGATCACCGGGGTGCTGACGTCGATGTCCTGGCGCCCGAACAGGCCGCCTTCGCCGGCATGGGGGTTGAGCGCCGCCACCGCGATCTTGGGCTTGGCGAGGCCCAGCCCCTTCAGGGTCTTGTCGGTGAGGTCGATGACGAGGCGCAGGCGCTCCGGGGTCACGCGCCTCGGCACGTCCTCCAGGGCGACGTGGGTGGTGACGTGGGAGACCCGCATGTTGCCGTGGGCCAGCATCATCACCGAGCCGCGCACGCCGGTCAGCTCGGCAAGCATCTCGGTGTGGCCGGCATAATGATACCCCGCCTTGTTGAGCGCCTCCTTGTTCAACGGCGCCGTGACGATGCCGCCGATCTTGCCGGCCATGGCGAGGCGGACCCCGGCCTCGATCGCCTTGTAGGCGAAGCGCCCGCCATCGGCCGAGAGCCGGCCCGGCTCGATCGGCGCGCCCTCGGCATCGGCCTGGAGGCAGCACAGGGCCGGCCAGTCGCCGTCCTCGGCGACCTCGGGGATTTGCTCGGGCAGGAGCTTCAGGGCCGCCTCGGCGCGGCGCAGGGCCGGGGCGCTGCCGATGATCATCAGGCGCAGGTCGCCCGCGGCGATGCGGTCCTTCAGGCGGGCCGCGGCCTTGACGATGATCTCCGGGCCGATGCCGGCCGGATCGCCCATGGTGATGGCCAGATGTTGGGTCATGGGTCGCTCCTGTCGGGCGTCAGTCCGGCCTGAGGCCGTTCTGGTGAAGTAGATCGCGCCAGACGCACTCCGTTCCGAAGGCGCCCGATTTCGACACCACCGCCAGCCCGTCCCAGCGACCGCCCCGCAGGGTCGAGCGCGGCAGGCCGGGGGTGATCTGGCCGGTGACGTCGAGGCGCCCGACCCGAAGCGCGAGGCACAGCGCCTTCAGGGTCTCGCCGCCGGCGACCAGCAGCGTGCCGGGCTTCGGGATCCGGTCGATCACGCCCGCGAAGGTTTGGGCGATCCGCGCCGCCGCATCCGCCCGGGCCGTACCGGCGGGCAGCGCGAGGCTCGCCAGGACGACGCCGTCCCGGTCGAGACGCGTCCGCACGGCGCCGGCATGGTCCGGGTGGTCCGGCGACAGGACGAGGTGATGGCCGCCGCAGGCCGCGAGCTGCATGGCGGTCTCGGTCCGGTCGGAGCCGAACAGGCCGAGTACCGGGCCGGCGAGACGTGCGTCGCTCGGGGCCGCGACGCCGCGCGCCAGGGCCGCCGCGAGGCCGCCGCTGCCGCACCACAGCACCGCACCGTCCCGGCCGAGCGCCGCCACCCGCGCCAGATCGGCGTCGCTGTCCGCGTCGTAGACCGCGACGCCCGGAACCGGCCCGTCGGCGACGGAGGCCCGGCGCGCCGGAAGCCCAACCGCCCGCAGCGCCTCGGCGATGTCGCCGGAGACCGGCGCCCAGCCACCGTCTCGCCGCGCGAGCTGCCGCCCGCTCTCGGTGCGGCGGCCCTGATACGGGAAGGCGGGCGCGACGATGCAGCGATCCCAGGCGCCGAGGCGCATCACGGCGGCGAGTTCCGCCGCCCAGGGTCCGCGCAGCAGGCTGTCGACCTTCTTGAAGGCGATGTCGGCGTCGCGCAGCCGGGGCGCGAGGCCGCCGACGATCCCGGCGGCAGCCTCCTCCGACAGCTCGCGGGTGCCGGAATCGATCGCCAGGCAGCCGGGCGCCTCGGCGGGCAGGATCTCCGGCCACGCCACCGGGATCGGCCCGCACAGGCCGGTGAAGCCGGCCGCCGTGTCGAGGGTGCCGGTCAGGTCGTCGGCGATGAGGCGCAGGCGGGTCATGGCGCGCGCGAGCGGATCACGGCGGCATGGCCGGAGCCGCGCCTGTGCGGGTCCTTGCGGCCGGCGGCCGGATCGCCGACCGGTCCGATGGCAGCAGCGCCGGCTTCGGCACGCATCCTGGGGATCCTCGCGGTGGGCACAGCCCTGACTTGTTGTGAAGCTGTCGGCCGGATACGCCCGACTCGCGCGGCCGGTCAAGGAACGGCGCCCAGGGCCTGGCGTGCTGAGGCGTCCGCCGGGACGATGGCGATCAACTCGCACCGTCATTCCGGGGCCGCACAGCGGCGCCCGGAATCCAGCGCCGCCGACGCGGCCGTCCTGGCACCGGCAGCAGTTCAGGATTGCCCGCCTCCCGCGTGTCCCTACGGATCCGGGCCCTGCTTCGCGGTCCCGGAATGACGGGGTGATCTGTCGGAAGCTGCCCGCCTGGTCGCCGGCGCGCTGCGGGACACTCAAGGCGGCGACATCGACAGGTCGAGGAGCCGCCCCTCGAACAGGCGGTCGCGCGAGCGGCGGATATGGGCCTCCATGCGGGCGCGGGCGGCCTCGGCATCGCCGTCGCGGATCGCCGCGAAGATCCCGCGATGCTCCTCCAGCACCCCGCGCAAGCCGGAATTCGGGCCGAGCAGCGCGAGACCGTGGATCTTCATGCCGACCGCAATGTGCGATTGCAGCGCCTGCAGGGACGCCGCGAAATAATGGTTGTTGGCCGCTGCCGCGATCGCGTGGTGGAAGGCGAAATCGGCGTCCTCCCGATGCTGCTCCTGGCGGGTGGCGACGGCGAGGCGGTCGAGGGCGGCCTCGATCCGGGCCAGCGCGGCCGCGTCGCGGCGTGCCGCGGCGTGGCCGGCGGCGGCGGGCTCGATCGTCAGGCGGAACTCGTAGCAGCGCTGGATGTCGGCGATGCTCTCCACCGGCGCGAATCCCGGTGCCGGGCTCGGCCCGCGCGGCCGGACGAAGCTGCCCGCCCCCTGTCGCGAGACGATCGCACCCTCGCGGCGCAGCCGGTCGAGGGCCGCCCGCACCACCGGCCGGGACACCTGGAAGTGGCGGGCGAGATCGTGCTCGCCCGGCAGGCGGGTATTGTCCGCGTAGGTGCCGTCGGCGATGCCCGCGCGGATCGCGCGGTAGATGCCGTCGGCCGGGGCGATCGGCCGCACCGGCGCGGACACGGGACGTAATGCCGGATCGGAGGCCTCCGCTCGGCCGGTCAGGGCTGACGACATCCGGAAGCACCTCCGTCCGCGCTCTGCCAAATCAGCGTGGAAGCCGCGTGCTTGTCAACGATCTGTCGACCAACACACACGGCCGGACGCATGCCTGGATCTATGCGAAGCGGTGTGTTGCAGGCACTTGTCGAAAGGTTGTAGCAGGCGGCCGGGGGACGTGCGGGTGTCAGGCCCGGGACAGAGGCCGCACCGGAGGACGACCCATGCAGATTCCGATCAAGCGCTCGCTGGAGCGCGTCCCCGGCGGCTTGATGGTCGTGCCGCTGTTCCTCGGGGCGATCCTCCACACGCTGTTCCCGAACACCGCGACCTTCTTCGGCTCGTTCACCGGCGCCCTGTTCAACGGGGCGCTCCCGATCCTCGCGGTGTTCTTCGTCTGCATGGGCGCGGGCATCGACTTCCGCGCCGCCCCGGCGATCGCCCGCAAGGGCGGGGTGCTGCTGGCTTCCAAGGTCGGCGTGGCGGCGCTCATGGGCGTGGTCGTCGGGCATTTTCTCGGCGAGGCCCCGGTCCTGAGCGGCGCTTTCGCGGGCATCTCGACGCTGGCGATCGTGGCCGCCATGAACGACACCAATGGCGGGCTCTATCTCGCCCTGATGGGCCAGTTCGGCCGCCCGAAGGATGCGGGCGCCTACGCGATCATGAGCCTCGAATCCGGCCCGTTCCTGACCATGGTGACGCTGGGTCTGGCGGGCCTCTCCGCCTTCCCGTGGCCGACGCTGGTGGGCAGCATCCTGCCGCTGCTCATCGGCATGGTGCTGGGCAACCTCGACCGCGACATGCGCGCCTTCCTATCGCGCGCCGCGCCGGTGATGATCCCGTTCTTCGCCTTCGCCCTCGGCTTCGGGCTCGACCTCGCCAAGATCTGGCAGGCGGGCCTGCTCGGCATCGGGCTGGGCGTGGCCGTCGTCGTCGTGACGGGGGCGGTGCTGTTCGTCGCCGACCGTCTTACCGGCGGCAACGGTGTGGCGGGCGTCGCCGCCGCCTCGACGGCCGGCAATGCCGCCGCCGTGCCGGCGATCATCGCGGCCGCCAACCCGGCCTACGCGGACGCCGCCGGGCCCGCGACGGTGCTGGTTGCTGCGAGCGTCGTGGTCACCGCCCTGCTGGTGCCGCTGCTGACCGCCTTCGTGGCCGCCCGGGTCCGGCAGGACGCGGACCAGACTGAGCCTCTGCTGGAGCCGGTCCCGCAGCCCGCGACCACGGCCCACTGAGCCCCGCAACGGACCCGCCACGGCCGCGCGCCGGGGCGGCAACCGAATTCGGGGACGTCCGGTTGTCTCGGCAGACAGCCCGGCACAGCCGCGGCGCACCGACAGACCGGAGCGGGCCCAGCATGTCCACCGAATCGCGAGGCAAGACCCATATCGACATCTACGATCGGACCGTGCGCGAGGCCTGGGCCCAGCGCTTCGGGGTGAGCGAGGAGCGGCTTCGCAAGGCCGTCACCATGGTGGGCAGCCGGATCACCAGCGTGGCCGCCTATCTCGACAGGCCGGCCCACTGATCGCCGACGGCGGCGACGACGTGAAGCCCGACCTTCATCCGTCCCCGGGGGCTTCGGCCCCGGGGCGCCCGCCTCAGCCTCCCGGGTCATCGCCCGTGCCCGTCCCCACGGGCGCGCCTCCGCCGCCCCGGGCGCCGGATTCCATCACCTTCGAGCAGATCCGCGAGCGCGCCTACGAATTGTGGGAGCGCAATCACCGGCCCGAAGGATTCGAGATCGAGTTCTGGCTCCTGGCCGAACGGGAGCTGCGCAAGGAGCGCGAGCGTCAGAAGGCCACCGACACGCCGCCGAGCTAGAGCGCCGTCCGGCGGGGCGGAGCCGGTCGCGGCAAGGTGGGCCGATCGCGCCGCCGACGCGACCGGTGAGGCCGCCGTTCAGGCTGTCCGGGCCGGCAGCGCGAACAGGTCGACGAAGGCGCACGCCAGACCGGCCTCGCCCGCGAAGGCGAGCGTGCCGCCGGCGCCGTCCCGGACGAGGGGCGCCTTGCCATAGATCGTCCGGCGCAGCGCCGGGGTATCGCCCGTGAAGGCGAGGTCTGGGGCCTCCATGACGCCGCGACGCACGCGGATCGCACCGCCCGCTACCGTCCCGACGAAGTCCTCGCCGGGGAAGTGAAATCCGGCCGACACGGCCAGCGCCGCGGCCCGCTCCGGATCGACCAGGGCCTGGAGCGACATCATGGCCGACGCCGCCGACATGAACAGGCCCCGGTCGTGCCGCGGAGAGCGCGCCGCCCAGCGTCCCATGGCGCGCATCAGCGGGGCAGCGTCACGACCCCAGTCCGAGAGGTCGTAGACCTGGATGCTGGCGGGCGACGGCAGCCGGTCGCGCAGGACGATGCCGGCCTCCTCCAGGCTCTCCAGGCGCTGCGTCAGCACGTTGGCGCTGATGCCGGGCAGGTTCACCCGGATCTCGCCGAAGCGGCGCGGGCCGAACACGAGCTCGCGCATGATCAGGAGCGACCAGCGCTCGCCGATGAATTCCAGCGCGAGGGCGGTGCCGCAACTGTCGTCGTAGCGGCGCTCCCGCGGGGTCGATCCGGCGGTAGTTATTTTTTATAACTTCATAGTTGCTTTGTCTAACCGAGACTGCCAGCCTGCGCAAAGCGGGGCCGGTAGAGTCGCCGCGATGCGGCCGACAGGCTCGCCCACACGGAGGAATACGCCCGATGCCCGTTGCCGAGGGAACACCCGTCTGGTTCGAATTGAGCGCCGGCGAGCCGGATGCGGCTCAGGCTTTCTACGAGGCGGTCGCGGGCTGGCGTGTCGTGCCGTCGCCCAGGCCCGAGCACGGCGGCTACCGGATCGGCGAGGCGGACGGGCGGCCCGTGGCGGGGATCCGGCGGACGATGCCGGAGGCACCGGGGTTCGCCGGATGGGCGGTCTATCTGGCGACCCGCGACGTCGACGCCGCTGCCGCGAGGGTCGTGGAACTCGGCGGCCGGATCCGGTTCGGGCCCGTCGACATCCCCCATGTCGGCCGCTTCGCGATGGTGAGCGATCCGCAGGACGTGGTCTTCGCCCTCATGGCGGCGTCGAGCCCTGCGGAGAGCCGGGCCTTCGGGCCGGTGCCGCTCGGGACCGAGCCGACCGTCGGCCACGGCGTGTGGATCGAGCTCGCGACCCCCGATCCCGCCGGCGCCTTCGCGTTCTACGGCGCGCTGTTCGGCTGGGAGAAGCTCGGTTCCCTGCCGATGGGCGCGATGGGCGAGTACGCCTTCATCGGCCGGGGCGACCTGCGCCCCGGCGCGGTGATGTCGAGCGCGGCGACCGGCGCCCCGGCACGGTGGAACTGGTATATCCACGTCGCCGACATCGACGCCGCACTCGCGACGGTCCGGGAGTCGGGCGGCTCGGTGCTCCAGGGGCCCGACCCGATCCCCGGCGGCAGCTACTCGGCCAACATCGCCGATCCGGCGGGCAACAGGCTCGGCCTCGCCGGCCCGCGCAAGGCAGCGTGAGGGGAACCCGTGATGACGAGCGAGAAGCTGACGACCTGCCTTTGGTTCGACCACGGCGAGGCCCGCAGGGCCGCGCAATTCTACGCCGACACCTTCCCGGACAGCCATGTCGGCGCCCCCATGAACGCCCCGTCGGATTACCCGAGCGGGTCGGCGGGCGCCGAACTCACGGTCTCGTTCACCGTGCTCGGCCGTCCGTTCGTCGGCCTGAACGGCGGACCCGCCTCCAAGCCCAACCAGGCAGTCAGCTTCATGGTGCTGACCGAGGATCAGGCGGAGACCGACCGCTACTGGGACGCCATCGTGGGCAACGGCGGGGAAGAGAGCCAGTGCGGCTGGTGCCGGGACCGCTGGGGCTTCTCCTGGCAGATCACGCCGCGCGCGCTCCTGCGCGCCAACAGCGATCCCGACAGGGAAGCGGCGCGGCGCGCGTTCGAGGCGATGATGACCATGCGCAAGATCGACATCGCCCGGATCGAAGCGGCGCTCCGCGGAGGTGCCGCCGATGCGTAGGATCACCGGCTCGCTGTTCCAGTCGCTCGACGGCGTGATCCAGGCGCCGGGTGGGCCGGAGGAGGATCAGACCGGGTTCCGGCACGGCGGCTGGACCTTCCCGTACTTCGACGGCGCCCTCGACGGGCCGATGGGACGGCTGCTCGGAGGCGAATATGAATTGCTGCTCGGACGGCGGACCTACGAGATCTTCGCCGCCTACTGGCCGCACAACGGCGACCAGCCGATCGGGGCGACCTTCAATGCCGTGCGCAAGCATGTCGTGACGTCGTCTGACCGGGCGCTGGACTGGAACAACAGCCACCGTCTCGTCGGCGATCCGGTCGCGGCGGTCGCGGGCCTCAAGGACAGCGACGGTCCCGATCTCCTCATCCAGGGCAGCAGCCTGCTGTACCCGGCCCTGCTCCCGGCCGGGCTCATCGATCAGATCGTGCTGATCACCTTCCCGGTCATGCTCGGCCGCGGCAAGCGCTGGTACGCGGACGATCCGGCGACAGCCCGCTCGTGGACGCCGATCGAGCAGGCGCACGCGCCGAACGGCGTCCACTTCGCGGCGTTCGCGCAGGGTGGTGCGGTTCAGACCGGCAGCTTCGCCACCAAGCCCCCGAGCGAGGAGGAGCGCGCGCTCCGCAGGCGCCAAGCGGAAGGCCGCTGGTGAGGCCGCGGCGCCGGGCGCGCGCCGGTTGAGCGCGCCGGCCCTGGCGCGACCCTTGCGTCATCCCCGGTCTGGTGAACGGGGGAGCGTGCGGGATGGGGCCGATCTGTCGGGAGCTTCCGGTGCAGGGCCCTCCGGCCGCCGCTGCGGCGCGCGGTTGAGCGCAGTCCCATGTCGCCTGTACCATCGCTGATCCATCGCCCGCCGCCCTCGGAGCGGCAGGCGCCAGACGCGGAGCCCCTCGTCCTGACCCGTCGAAGCCTCGCGGCACTCGGCCTTGGCGGCGTCGCGGCCGCCGCGTCCGGGAGCGTCGCGCACGCCCAGGCGCAGGCGGTGCCGGGCAAGCCCGGGACGCTCACCGCCGGCCCGGTCTCGCAGGCGGGCCTCGGCCCGCGCCTGACGCTGCACGCCATCGACAATTTCCACGGTACGCCGGGTGCCGGGATGGTCTGCGACCTGTCTGTGCGCGACGGCGACACCTACCGGCCGATCAAGACCGTCACCACCGCCGCCAATGGCCGGCCGCCCGAGCCGCTCCTCGTGGACGACGCCCTCAAGGCCGGCCAGTATGAGCTGCTGATGCACGTGGAGGCATATTTCGCGGCGCTGGGCGTCACCCTGCCGAGCCCGAACTTCCTGAGCCGCGTGCCGATCCGCTTCCGGATCCGCGACGCCGGCCAGCGCTACCACCTGCCGGTGCTGTTCACGCCCTGGGGCTATTCCTACTATCGCGGCAGCTGACCCCGTCCCGATTCCCGCTTCTCAGGACAACGTCGCCATGGCCGGCATCTCGACCCACGTCCTCGACACCGATCGCGGGCGCCCCGCCGCCGGGGTCCGGATCGACTTCTCCGTGCTGGAGGGCGAGACGTGGCGGCTGGTGAAGACCGTGACGACCAACGTGGACGGCCGGACCGACGCGCCGATCCTGGCGGCGAGCGAGGCCAGGGCCGGCCAGTACGAGTTGGCCTTCCACGTCGACGACTATTTCCGGGGCCGCCCCGGCACCGACGAGGCCGATATCTTCATCGACAATCCCGTGGTGCGCTTCGCGATCTTCGACCCGAAGCAGCATTATCACGTGCCGATGCTCTGTGCGCCCGGCAGCTTCACCACCTATCGCGGCAGCTGAGGCCGGTGCCCGATCTCGCCGCCGTCAACCGGATGGACCAGGACGCCTTCGTGGGCCTCCTCGGGGGCGTGTTCGAGCATGCCGCCTGGGTGGCATGGGCCGCCTGGCACGAGCGGCCCTTCGCCAGCGTCGCGGCCCTGCACGCATCGATGATGCGGGCGGTCCGCGCGGTCCCCGCGGAGACGCAGCGCGCCTTCCTCAACGGCCATCCGGAGCTCGCCGGGCCTGAGGCGCGGGCGCGCAGCCTGACGGCGGATTCGGCGAACGAGCAGGGCGGCGCCGGGCTCGACCGCATGACCGACGCCGAGGCGGCGGCCTTCGACCGGCTGAACGCCGCCTATCGCGCGCGGTTCGGCTTCACGTTCATCATCGCGGTGCGCGGCCGGAGCCGGGCCGAGATCCTGTCGGTGTTCGAAGCGCGGCTCGGGCGGGATCCGGCGGCCGAGGCGGCGACTGCGCTGGACGAGGTCGCGCAGATCACCCGCATGCGCCTCGATCGTCTGATCGAGGCGTGACATGACGCGGGTTCTAAGCCTTCGGTCGATGCGGCCCCGCCGTCTTCGCTGCGCTCACGATGACGGAAGGCATACCGCAACCGAAGCGTTCGAACGTGAACCCTATGAAACGGGCTAAGCCACGGCCGCGCGGGCGTCCTTGATCGCCGCCTCGAAGGCGACGAAGGCCGTGGTGGCTTCGTTCCAGGCATGCGCGCGCACGTGGCGGATCAGGGCTGCCGCCTGCTCGCGGGCTCGCGTCAGGGGCGCTTCCAGGGCGGCCGGCCGCGTCGGGTCGGCAGCGACGCCCGCCGGCGGGTTGTCCGCCGAGCGCATCCCCACCAGGGTCGCCGCGATGGCGCGGCGCCAGGCGGCGCAATCGGCCGGGATGCGGGCCACGCGATCGTCCACGGCCTCCGCCTTCTGCCGGTCGAGCAGGGTCCGGCCGAGATCCTCGATCTGCTCGAGCTGAGCCAGAGCGTCGCCGATTTCCCGCCGCGCCTTGTCGGTGCCCTCGGCGATCCGGCCGACATTGCGGGCGATGTCGCCCGTCGCCAGGATCTGCTGGCCCAGGATCTCCGAGGCCTCGCGCATCTGCGCGGCGACATTCGCCACGGCGCCGCTCTCCGTCTCGACGCGGGCATTGGCCCGCACCATGGCGGCGGCGCCGGCCTCGACCGCATTGCGGCTGCGCGTGACGGCCGCCTGCATCGCGGCCATCTCCTCGCGCAGGCCGTTCACGCGCGCGCGAATCTCGTCCGTCGCCTTGGCGGTCTGCGCCGACAGCGTTTTGACCTCGGCGGCGACGACCGCGAAGCCGCGGCCCGCCTCGCCGGCCCGGGCGGCCTCGATCGTGGCATTCAGCGCCAGCAGGTTGGTCTGCGCCGAGATCGCCGCGATGGTGCCGGCCATCTCCTCGATCCGCAGGGCCGCAGCCGAGAAGCTGTCGAGCCGGCCGCCGATCTCCTCGGTGCCTTCCTCGATCCCGCGCATGCCGTCGGTGGCGCGATGAAGGTCGCCGACGCAGGTGGCGATTCCGGCCCGGGCCGCCTCGGCGGTCTCGGCCGCTGACGAGGAGCGGGCCGCGATCTCACCCGTGGTCGCGGCGAGTTCCTCGCTGGCGGCGGCGATCAGCCGAGCCTGCTCGGCGGTGCCGGAGGCGTCGTGCGTCATCCAGCCGATCGAGGTCCCGGCATCCGAGGCCGAAGCGGACAGACGGGCCAGAAGGGTCAGCCATTCGCGATCGACGGCCGGGGCGGCCACGGGGCGAGGGCTGGTTTCGGCAGGGGCAGCCGCCGGCACCTCGGTCGCGGCGATCGCCTTCACCGGGGATATGGCCGCGTCCTGGCTGTGACGCTGCCGGCGCAAACTGAACATGCGGTTTCCTCCGACACTCTAATCGGCGGAACGCTCGCACGGAATCTTCAACCAATGGTGAAAGATGAGGCGAATCTCCGCGCATGACCAGAATGGCGGATGCAGCAGAACGCTCACGTTGCCGGGCACGATTATGGTGCCCCCGAACTGATCTAGTCCAGGGGCACCTGAGATTACTCGCCCGTCAGCGCCGCCTTGGTGCGGGACCACCAGCCGGCGCGCTTGGGCCGGTCCGGATCAGACGGGGGCGTCAGCACGACCGCGACGGGTTCAGGCGCACGCTCCGGGGCCGATTCGGCCGCAACCTCGGCGGCCTCCTCCGCCTCCGGTGTGGCGATTTCGGGCGCGGACGCCACCGGCAGGTCCACCGCAGGCTCGTGGCGGTTCGCCGCCGGCACGGCCTCGACCGCCTCGGCGACGGCCTGCGCGCTCACCGGCTCCTCGGTGAGCAGCGGGACCGCTTCGCCGGCCGCCTCCGGAGCCTCATCCTGCTCGGCGGCTTCGCGGCCGCGGCCCTCGCCGCGTCCACGTCCACCGCGGCGCCCCCGGCGACGGCGGCGTCCGCCCTCGTCGTCCGCGCGGGCCGCCTCGTCCGGTCCGGCGACGGCCTCCTCGGCATCGCCAGCCTCGGCCGCGACAGCGGAAACGGCCGGCTCGGACCGCTCGTCGGCAACCGGCTCCTCGCCGTCCCACTCCTCGTCCGGCCCGTCGTCCTCCGAGCGCTCGCCGGTCTGGCGATCCTCCTCGGAGCGGCCGTCATCGGTGCGGCCATCCTGGCGACCGCCGCGCCGCCGCCGCCGCCGACGGCGACGCCGGCCGTCGCCTTCCTCGCGCGCCGCGTCCTCACGGGTCTCGGCCTGACCGTCCTCGGCCTCGCCCTCGGATTCAGCCTCGGCCTCCACCTCGTCGGCCTCCTCGTCCTCATCCTCGAACTCGGTGGTGGGCGAGATCGCCTGGGCGCGCACGCCCGTCACCGGACCCTCCGCCCGCTGGGCCGGCTCGCCGCGGTCGAGCTGGAAGGCGGCGGTGGCCGCCAGGCGCTCGTCGGCCGCGATCGTGATGGTGACGCCGAAGCGCACCTCCAGCTCGCGCAGGTGCCCGCGCTTCTGGTTGAGGATGTAGAGGGCGACCTCGGTGCGGGTGCGCAGGACGAGGTTGTGGGAGGCCGATTTGAGCAGCGCCTCCTCGATCGAGCGCAGGATGTGCAAGGCCACCGAGGCGGTGGCGCGCACGAAGCCCGAGCCGCCGCAATGGGCGCAGGGGATCGAGGAGGATTCCAGCACGCCGGTGCGGATGCGCTGGCGGCTCATCTCCATGAGGCCGAAGGGCGAGATCCGGCCCACCTGGATGCGGGCGCGGTCGTTCTTCAGGCACTCGTTGAGCTTCTTCTCGACGGCGCGGTTGTTCCGCTTCTCCTCCATGTCGATGAAGTCGATCACGATCAGGCCCGCGAGGTCGCGCAGGCGCAGCTGCCGGGCGACCTCTTCGGCGGCCTCCATGTTGGTCTTGAGGGCGGTGTCCTCGATGTCGTGCTCGCGGGTGGCGCGGCCGGAATTCACGTCGATCGAGACCAGGGCCTCGGTCGGGTTGATCACGAGGTAGCCGCCGGACTTCAGCGAGACGTGGGTGGAGAACATCGCGTCGAGCTGCTGCTCGACGCCGAAGCGGGCGAAGATCGGCGTCGGGTCGCGGTAGGGCTTCACGACCTTGGACTGGCCGGGCATCAGCATCCGCATGAAGTCCTTGGCCTCGCGGTAGGCGTCCTCGCCGGCGACCAGAACCTCGTCCAGATCCTTGTTGTACAGGTCACGGATGGCGCGCTTGATCAGCGAGCCCTCCTCGTAGACCAGAGCGGGGGCCATCGAGGTCAGCGTCAGCTCGCGGACCGACTCCCAGAGCCGCATCAGGTATTCGAAGTCGCGGGCGATCTCGGGCTTGGAGCGCGAGGCGCCGGCCGTGCGCAGGATGACGCCCATCCCCTCGGGCACCTCCAGATCCTGCACGACCTCCTTGAGGCGCTTGCGGTCGGCCGCCGAGGTGATCTTGCGGGAGATGCCGCCGCCGCGGCCGGTGTTGGGCATCAGCACCGAGTAGCGGCCGGCCAGCGACAGGTAGGTGGTGAGCGCCGCACCCTTCGTGCCGCGCTCCTCCTTGACCACCTGCACCAGGATGATCTGGCGGCGCTTGATCACCTCCTGGATCTTGTACTGGCGGCGGTAGTGACGGGGCCGCTCAGGGATCTCGGCCAGCGCGTCGCCGTTGCCGCCGATCTGGGCGATCCGGGGCTCGGCGTCGGGATCGTCGGAATCTTCGTCCGAGTCGTCATCCTCGTCGGACTCGTCCTCGTCGTCCTCATCCTCGTCGTCGTCGGAATCGTCGTCCTCCACATCCTCCTCGTCGGCGGGCTCGTCGGCCTCGTCGTCGGCGACCGGCTCGGACGCGTCCTCCGCGACGATCTCGGCCGGCGCCTCGGCCACGGTCAGCGCTTCCGCGACGGCGATCCGGGCCTCGGGCTCGACCGGGCTGTCCTGGTCGGTCGCGGATTCGTCGGCCTGCGCGGCGATCGGGGCGGGGTCGACGGCTTCGGCGGCGACCTCGGCGCCTTGCGCCGGCTCGACCTGCGGCGCGGCGATATCCCCCGCCGCGGTCTCGGAGGCGAGCGCCTCCTGCACCGCCTCGGGGTTCTCGGCGAGCGTGTCGGGCATGCCGGCCGGCGCGATCCCGGCCTCCGTGGGCGTCTCGGCGCGATCCTCGACCTCACCCTCTTCGCCCTCGAACTGCGCGGCCGTGCGCACGTCCTCCTGCGCATCCTCGGCGCTCACCGTCTCGTCGGCGCCGCGGGCGCGGGCCTCGGCGCGGCGACCGCGCGAGCGGCGGGGCGACCGGCGGCGGCGCTCCTCGCGGTCCCGGTGCTCCTCGGCATCGCGGGCCTCCTCCTCGAGGAGCGCCTGCCGGTCGGCGAGCGGGATCTGGTAGTAGTCGGGGTGGATCTCGTTGAAGGCCAGGAAGCCGTGGCGGTTGCCGCCGTACTCGACGAAGGCCGCCTGGAGCGACGGCTCCACCCGGGTGACCTTGGCGAGATAGATGTTGCCGCGCAGCTGACGCCGGTTGGCGGCTTCGAAGTCGAATTCCTCGACCCTAGACCCGTGGACCGTGACGACTCGGGTCTCCTCCGAGTGCATCGCGTCGATCAGCATTTTGTTGGCCATGTCGGACTCTCGGCATGGCGGCCGACGTCGTTCTCCGTGCCCGTGGTCCCGGCGGCGCCTCGCCCGACGTCAAACCTGTCGGGCGTGGTGCCGGCCTCGTTGCCGAGGCGGATGGGTTCGAGGGGAAATTGCCGTCAACCGCCGTTCGGCGCCCTGGGCGCCTGGGGTTGAAACAGGCCGGATCGAGGGACGGACCGGACCGACGCACCTCTCGCGCCTCCGGGGCACGCGCAGCGTTATGCTGGGCCGTGCGTCCGTCCATCGTGGTTCCGACCTCGCGAAACGATCTCGGCCGGAGGGAACCGGCCGTGAATTCCTGGGGTGCGACGGAGGATCTCCGCCGCGTCGTGCGACACCTGCCCGATCGCGGGCGACACCCGTCGCCGCCGGACGGACCGACAGGATCCGCCGCGATACCGCAACCGTTTTCGCGATGAATTCGGCCACGTCCGCGGGCCGTTGCGGCGGCCGGCGGGACCGGAAAGGGGTCGGTATCATTACAGACCGCTGCGCGGATTTGGCAAGGGTCAAGCGTGAAGAGATGTCACGGGGCTGTCACGGCTGAGATACCATACGGCCCGTCATCCCGGGACCGCGCAGCCGGGCCCGGGATCCAGCGGCGCCGACGCAGTCAGGTTTGGCACCGGCAGCGGTTCTGGATTCCGGGCTCGCCTTCGGCACCCCGGAATGCCGGCGCGGGTGCAAGCGTCGTCGTGCCTCTACTCCGCCGCCGCGAGCTGCGGCGCCACCCCGGTCAGGGCCGCCGGCTTCGGGCCGCCGGTCGCCCAGTCGAGCAGCTCGACCGTGTGGACGATCGGGATGCCGGTGCCCTTCCCGATCTGCGTCGCGCAGCCGATATTGCCGGTGGCGATCACGTCGGGGCGCACGCGCTCGATATTGGCGACCTTCCGGGCGCGCAGCTTCAGGGCCAGCTCGGGCTGGAGGATGTTGTAGGTCCCCGCCGAGCCGCAGCAGATATGGCCCTCCGGCACGTCCTTCATGGTGAAGCCGGCGCGCTTGAGCAGAGCTTTCGGCTCGGTCCGGATACCCTGGCCGTGCTGCATCGAGCAGGCCGAATGATAAGCCACCACGAGGTCGCTCGCGTCCGTGACCGTCTTCAGGTCGAGCTGCGCCACGTACTCGGTGACGTCCTTGGCCAAGGCTGAGACCCGCCGCGCCTTCTCGGAATAGGCCGGGTCGTCGCGGAACATGAAGCCGTAATCCTTGATCGTCGTGCCGCAGCCCGACGCCGTCACCAGGATCGCGTCGAGCCCCTTGGCGATCTCGGTATCCCAGGCGTCAATCGTCTGCTTGGCGTGGGCGTGCGCCGAATGCTCCTTGCCCATGTGGTGGGTCAGCGCCCCGCAGCAGCCTTCGTTGGCGTGCACCACCTCGATCCCGTGGCGGTTGAGCAGCCGGATCGCCGCCGCGTTGAAGTCCGGCCGCAGCACGCTCTGGGCGCAGCCACGCAGCAGCGCGACGCGCTTCGCGGCCTGTCCGTTCGCCGGCGCGAACCGGCCGGGCCGGTTGGTCGGCTCGCGGGGCGGCATCCCGGCCGGGGCGAGGTCGAGCATGGCGGCGAGGCGGTTGCCCACGCGCGGCAGGCGGCCCACCAGCCCACGGAACGGCGCGCCGAGCTTGGCGGCGACGAGCGCGAGGCGGAAGCGGTTCGGGTAGGGCAGGACCTGGGCGAGCAGGGCGCGCAGGAACCGGTCGCCCGTCGGCCGCGCGTAGGTCTTCTCGATATGCGCCCGGGCGTGGTCGACGAGGTGCATGTAATGCACGCCCGACGGGCAGGTGGTCATGCAGGACAGGCAGGACAGGCAGCGGTCGACATGCTTGACCACCTCCTGCGAGGCCGGCTTGCCGCCCTCCAGCATGTCCTTGATCAGGTAGATCCGGCCCCGGGGAGAGTCGAGCTCGTCGCCGAGCAGCAGGTAGGTCGGGCAGGTCGCCGTGCAGAAGCCGCAATGCACGCAGGTCCGCAGGATCTTTTCCGAGGCCGCCATGGCGGGATCGGCGAGCTGGGCGGGGGCGAAGTTGGTCTGCACGGGTCACATCCTGCCTGCTCTCCTCCCCCTTGCGGGGAGGAGTGGAGGGTGGGGGTGGTGCAAGAGGCACCGTGGCGCTCGATCCTGAGCCACCCCCACCCCTGACCCCTCCCATGGCGATACCGGGATCGCCAGGGGAGGGGATGAAACTCAAACCTGCGCGTACATCCGGCCGGGATTGAGCAATCCGGCAGGATCGTGCGCCGCCTTGATGCCGGCGGTGAGCCGCATCAGCGGCTCGGCCAGGGGCTGGAACACCGGAACGGCGGCACGCACGGCATCGGGCGCGCGCACCAGCGTGGCGTGGCCGCCCTGGGCCTGCACCGCCCGGCGCACGGTCGCGGCGCCGGCATCGTTCTCGGAGCCGGTGGCGAGCCAGATCAGGCCGCCGCCCCAGTCGAAGAACCAGCGCGCGTCGCGCTCCGCCGCGACCGCCGCCGCCAGGGCCGGCCCGTGGGTCGGCGCGGTGGAGATCCGCCAGAGCGCGGCCTCGCGCGGTTCGGCCAGCGGCACGGCATCGCGCACGGACCGCCAGAGGGCGGCGCCGGCCTCGCCGTCCAGGATCTCCGCCGGCCCGTAGCGCTTGAGCAGGCGGCGCAACTCGCCCGTCCGGTAGTCGATCGAGTCCGAAAAACCTTCGAGGCGCATCAGGGTCCGCGCCTGCGGTGCGCCGATCCCCGCGGGCAGGTGGGCCGCGCCGGTCAGCTCGAAGGGCGAGCCCAGGGCCTCCGACAGGGCCGCGATCCCGCGCGCGTCGTCGAGATCCGGGAAGACCAGCGTGGCGACACGCTCGCAGGACGGCAGCACCTTGAAGGTCACCTCGGTGAGAAGCCCGAGCGTACCGTGGGCGCCGGCCATGAGCTTCACCAGGTCGAGGCCGGTGACGTTCTTCATCACCCGGCCGCCCGACTTGATCGCCTCGCCCCGCCCGTTGACGAAGCGCACGCCGATCAGGCTGTCCCGGGCCGCCCCGGCATTGATCCGCCGCGGGCCGGCATTGTTGATCGCCGCCACGGCCCCGAGGGTCGGCGCGCCGCTGGTGCCGTAGAGCCCGCGCAGGTCCATCGGCTCGAAAGGCAGCATCTGCCCCCGGGAAGCGAGCAAGGCTTCGACCTCCGCGAGCGGCGTGCCGGCCCGGGCCGCCACCACCATCTCGGCGGGCTCGTAGAGCGTCACGCCGGTGAGCGCCTTCGCCGAGAGCGTCGCGCTGTCCTGCGCGGGCCGGCCGAGCCCGGCGGCGGTGCCGCCGCCGACCAGCCGCAGGCGCTCGCCGCGCCCGGCAGCCGCCCGCACGATCTCGCCGGCCTCCGCCTCGGTGCCGGGCTCGTAGACGCCCATCGTTTCCGCCCCGGTCCTGTTTGTAGCTATTCCAGGACGGGTGTCGCCGGAACCGGCGGCGGATTCAAGCGGAGGCGGCGTCGCGGGGTTTCAGCGGCCGGCTTTCCTGATCGGAGCCGCATCCGCGGCGTGATCGCAGCTCAGCCGGTCGGGCTGGCGGCGGCCTCCGGCATCGGGAAGGTCGCGTAGGCGGGCCGCTCCAGCGTCGCCGGGCGGTCGCCGGCAAGCGGGGTCTCCCCGGCGGCGAGCGCGTCGACCAGCCGGTCGATCCGGACCAGGGCGAGGCCGTACCCGCCGGCGGAACTGCCCGTGGTGCCCAGAACCTTGCCGCCGGCCGTGATCGCGGCGCCGGGCGCGGGCGCGCCATCCGGGTAGGCGGCCGTCAGGATGCGGGTCCGGGCGGTGCCCCGATGCTGCATCCGCGAGACCACCTCCTGGCCGACATAGCAGCCCTTCGTGAAGTCGATCCCGCCGAGCTGGTCCATCAGCGCCTCGTGCGGGAACGCGTCGCCGAACGCGTAGTCGCGCCCGCCCTCCGGGATGCCCAGCGCGATCCGGTGCGCGTGGTAGTCGGTCTCCGCGGCGTCGGCCGAGAAGGCGCCTTCGGCCGCGTAGAGCCGGGCCCCGAGATCGGCGTGGCGGGAATCGGCGACCGCCTCGGCGGCGGCCGGTGCGGGCCCGTCCCAGGCGGCCGCGACAGCCACGGTCGGGTCGGCGGCGATCGCGACCTGGGCGCGCAGCCGGTAGAGCGACAGCCGCTTGGCGAGATCGGCCGCCCGGTCCGCCTGCACGTCGAACCGGAACCCGTCCGGCAGCCGCGACACGAGGAAGTCGAACAGGATCTTGCCCTGGGGCGTCAGCAGGGCGCCGAGGCGCGCCTCGCCGGCCTGCAGAGTCTCGACATTGCAGGTCAGCACGCCCTGAAGGAGCGCGGCGGCGTCCGGGCCGGTCACGGCGACGAGGGCGCGGTCCGGCAGTAGGGCGACGGGCATGGCAGGCTGATCCTCACACGGCGGGGGCGGTCCGGCATGCCGGACCGCGGAAGCGGGAGGTAGGCGCTGCCCGCCGCGCCTCAACCGTCCGCGATGTCGGCCCTCAGTGCTGGAGGGTCGTGGTGAAGGCGCCGCCGCGGATGCGCTCCGGGAATCCTTCCGCGTAACGCGCCGTGGCTTCCTCACCGTAGGTCATGACCAGTTCCTGGAAGGCGGCGAACAGGGCGGCCTGGGCCATGCAATCACCGTCGAGCCCGTCGAGGCAGCCTTCCGCGAACGCTTCCGAGACGTAACTCAGCGCGACACGTTTCTCCTCGACATCGACCTCGAGAGGAGCGGTGTGAGCGATATGCTGCATGGCCCGATACTTCCATTGCGCCGGGCACAAGACCCGGCGGACACAATGGATGATAAGCAGGTCCCTGCGGCTCGGCCAGCCGGGAATTTCGAATCGGTTAACGCGAGGGCTCAAATCCGACGCTTCGCCGGCATCCCCGAGCAGTGTGTTGCGCCTGCATCACCCCCCGAAACGGCCCGCCAATGCATGCGACAGCCGGTCGCCCTCGGCGACGTAGCGGGCGGCCGCCTCGTGGGCGGCCGGCGTGCAGACCCGGTAGGTCAGCGCGTAGCCGCGGTAGCCGCGGTTGTAGGCGCCGGCCAGACGGTCGCGGCGGGCGGGGGTCACGCCCTCGGATTCGATCAGCGCCTTCATGCGGGCCGGCCAATCCGCGGCATCCGGAGCGCTGCAGAGGCCACGCAGGAAGGCCAGCGCCCCGATGATCTCGGACAGGCGCATCAGGTCGCGGTCGTAGGGGGCCGGCGTATCGGCGGGGGCGTTCGCCTCTTTGGGCGCATCCTTGGCGTCCTTGGTGGCGGACGCCGCCGGGCGGCCGGAGCGCTGCTGCGCCAGCGCCGGCGCGGCATCGGCGGCGAGCGCCGCCAGCAGGCACAGGATCGTGGCGGCGCGCCTCACGCCGTCACCGTTCCGTCGCGGGCCGGATCGCGGTCCCGGACCCGCGCGAACGCCTCCTGCAGGGTCTCGACCAGGCCCGGCGTCGTCGGCAGGGTGGCGACCTCGGCGAGCGTCGCCCACCGGGTGCCGAGGGCTTCGGGTCCGGCCACCGGCTCGCCGCCGCGCCACACGGCGGCGTGCGGGTGCACGACGTAGTGGTGCCGGGCGCGGCCGGCCTCGTCCCGGATGATGATCTCGGTGGGCGAGAGCACGCCGACCACCTCGGCGGTCAGGCCGACTTCCTCGGACAATTCACGCAGCGCCGCCTCGGCCAGCGCCTCGCCCGCTTCCACGAGGCCGCCCGGCAGCGTCCAGACGCCGCGCATCGGCTCGTTGGCGCGGGCCGCCAGCAGGACGCGCGCGTCGCGGATCACCGCGATCGAGGCGCCCACGAAGGGACGCGCCGGGAACAGGCGGCTGTCCGCCTGGACGTCCGCCGTCATGGTTTTCCCCCATCGGGCGCGACGACCGCCACCCGGCCGTCGGCGAGGCCGACCAGCAGCCGAGCCGCCGCGCCCTCGCCCAGGACCACGATACCGGTCTCGGCGGGGGCCGGGAGCGGCACGCGCAGGCGCTCGTGCAGGGACCCCTTCGCCGAGACCAGGGCGATCTCGGCGCGGCCCGCCACGGGCAGGACCAGCTCGGGCGCGCCGCCGGCCGGTGCTGTCAGGCCGAGATCGGAATCGCCGTCCCCGGCCGCGTAGCCCTCGGCCGCGCCGGAGGCCTCGATCCGGTCGGGCAGCAGCGTCCAGAGCTGGAGCCGGCCGCGGGCGTTGACCGTCGCGGCCTGGAGGGCGCCCGAACCGGAGAAGTCGGCGATGCCGGCGATCTTCAGGGGCGGTCCGGGTTGCGGCGGCGTGCGTGCCGCGACCGCCCAGGCCACGCCCGCCTCACCGGCCGGGCGCTCGATCAGCGCGAGCCCGCCGGTCTCCGCGCCCGAGCGGGTGGAGGCCAGCAGCGCCGGACGATCCGCGAGGCGGAGCAGGCGCGGCCGCAGCGGCGCGAACACCGCGTCGCCCCCCGCCGGAACCGTCGCGGTGGTCACCGGGACGGGCTTCGGATCGGTGCTGACCGCCATCGGCTGGCGCTCGCGGATGGTCAGGACGGCCGCCGCCTCGCCGCCGTCCGGCCCGCGGGTGCGCCCGGTGAGATAGGCGCTCAAGGGGCCGGACAGCGCCCGGCGCGAGCCCGGCAGGGCGCCGCGCGGCGTCTCGGCGGCGGTCAGCCCCTCGACCGCGTCGCGGCCGATCGGGCGGACGCTCACGGTTCCCTCGGAAAGGGACAGCACGGCACCGCCGTCCTCGCCCCAGACCACGGCGATCGGCGCGCTCTCCTCGTCGCCGGCCTGCTGGCTCACCTTCGCGCCGGCGATCGGCAGCAGCCCGGAGGTCGCCACCGAGACGGCGGCCTCGCTGCGCGGGCCGCGCAGGGCGCGCACCTTGAACGGCAGGTCGAGGATCCGGATCCCGGGCTCCGCCCGCGCGGCGGCCACCGGCGCCCCGCAGAGCAGCAGGCCGAGAACGAGCGCCCGGCGCAGGCCCATCGGGGCCGGACCGCGCCCCGCTTCGGCGATGCGCGCCCTGGTCAAACGTGCTGGCCGCCGTTGATGTGGAGCTCGGCGCCGTTCACGTAGGACGAGGCCTCGGTGCACAGGAAGTAGATCGCCTTGGCGACCTCGTCCGGCGTGCCGAGCCGGCGCTGCGGGATCTGCTCGACGAGCTTCTCGGTGCCGGGCGACAGGATCGACGTATCGATCTCGCCCGGCGAGATCGCGTTCACCCGCACGCCCAGCGGCCCGAAATCGGC
>Ga0255028_100105_pt1 | contig 21846 bp, 24 predicted proteins | sample DRGLUT_MetaT_FD_178168 | JGI IMG/M metagenome (GOLD analysis project Ga0255028, IMG submission 178168) | Metatranscriptome of freshwater microbial communities from Pennsylvania, United States - DR:GLUT (Metagenome Metatranscriptome) | ecosystem: Environmental > Aquatic > Freshwater > Creek...
CGCGGTCAGCAGCCAGCGCCGCCGCGGCGGCCGCGGCCAGCCGCCTCGCCTGTTCCAGTGCCAGACGGTCCGGGCGCTCGCGCCGACGCGGGCCGCGATCTCCGCGACGGAGAGTTCGGTCTCGCGCAGGAGGCGCAGGGCCGCCGCGCGGGGCTCGGCGCGGCGGGGACCGGTTCTCGGCATCACCCATCTCCGCACACGTCTCGACCGTGCCTGCTTGATAGCCGAGCAGCGCGACGGTGTCAAGTGTAAATTCCTATTTGATTTTCAATTAGGAATTCAGGCCGCGCGCCGGCCCACGCCGTCCGGTCGCGGGCCGCTGTTCATCGGCCGCTCTTGGCACCGGCATTCGTCCCAGTGGCCTGTGGAGCCGTCTTGGCAGCGGCCGTCGTGGCCTTCTGCGGCAGGGCGACCGCGTCGATCACGTCGAAGCGAATGCCGTCCTGCGCCGTCTTCAGGACCGCGTTGGCCTCGTAATACTTGCCCTGCCCGATCAGCGTCGCCGCCTGGTCGATGTCGGCCACGGTCTTGTCGAGCGGGAGCACCGCCATGGTGAAGTTCACGTCGACATGGGCGAGCTTGAGCGTCTCCAGCGCGCCGGTCTGGTCGCCCTTGGCGAGGTTCTTGTTGGCCTCGGTGACGGCCGAGGCCTTCTCGGGCGTCGCCACGAAGTCGTCGCCCAGCACGAGCTGCGCATCGACCGGCACCCAGGCGAGTGCCGCCTTGGAGGCCGGCGCGGCCTCGCTCCCGGTCGCCGTGGCCTTCTGGCCGGCGCTGCCGGCTTGCGTCTTGAGCTCGGCCTCCGCCTTGGTGAACACCGCGTCGTCGGTCTTCGCCTTCGCGAAGGCCGCCTGCGCCTTGCCGATCATGTCCTTGGCCTGGGCGGGATCGGCCTCGAAGATCGCCAGACGGGTGAGCTGGAGATCCCGGAAGCCCTGCGCCCCGTCCTTGGAGAGCTTGCCGACATCCCTGTCGACCGCCGTCCGGTTCGCCGCCGACGGCTGGGCGGCCTGCTCGGCCGCGAAGGCCGATCCGCCCAGGATGGTGGTGAGCACGAGCGCCGCGGCCATAGACTTCCGATAAGTCATCGTCCGATCTCCATCTGAATGTCGGATGAGATGATTTGCGCTACACTCGCGCTCTTCATCCGATGTTCAGACAATAGATCCGGCCCGTCTTGGTGGCATGTCCGGAAGATGAAACATCGTCCATGCGGGTCGCGGCCGGTCGGATCGCCGGCGCGCGACAATGGGCTTCCGGTCGCTGCATCCCGCCCCCGTCCTAGCGGGCGCAGCGCAGCAATCCAGGAGCGCCACGACTTCCGGCGTCGCGGCACGCTGGGTCGCTTCGCTCCGCGCGCGATGACGGAGCAGACCGCTCACACGCAAACTGATTCAGAAGGTCAGGCGGGCCGTGAGCACGAAGGTGCGGCCCGGACCCGGCGTGGCCGACCCGAAGCCCGACACCGTTTCGAAGTTCTTCGTATTGGCGATGTTGTAGACGTTGAGCTGCAGGGCCGCGCTCTCGGTCAGCCTGTAGACGGCCAGCGCGTCGAGGCGCCAGTAGCCAGGCACCAAAGCTGTATTGGCCGCGCTGGTGAACCGTTCACCCACGTAATACGCGCTGCCGCCGACCGTCAGGCCCGGCAGGAGGACGTAGGTGCTGGTCAGCGAGAAGGTGTTGTGCGGCGTGTTGGCGAGAATATTGCCCGGCGTCGTCACGAAGGCGCCGGCCGTGTTCCGGGCGCTCTTCAGGACCCGGCCGTCCAGATAGGTGTAGCCGCCGAAGACGCTCCAGGCGTCGGTGATCTTGCCGGCGATGCCGAGTTCGAACCCCTGGACCCGGGTGGTGCCGACCGTCGCGTAGATGCCGTTGGTCTGATCGACCGCCTCGATGGCGTTCTGCTGGGTCACTTGGAACACGGCACCGGTCAGGCTGAGCTGATTGTCGAACAGATCGTATTTCGCGCCGACCTCGTAGGTCTCGTTGGTCGTCGGATTGAGGTTCTGCTGTCCGCCCGTAATCGTCAGATACTCGCTCGATGGATCGAACGAGGTCCCGTACATGAAGTAGACGCTTGCGTTGTCGACGGGGTGAACGACGGCGCCCGTCCGCCAGCTGACGAACTGCACCTTGTTGACGACGTCGTACGGCGTGGTCGCGTTGAGCGGCCCGGTCTCGTTGTAGGTTCCCGACCGGACGGTGGCGGCGTGCTGGCGGACCGTGAGATCGTCGTAGCGCAGGCCGCCCAGGATCTCGAGGTAGCGATTGATCTTGACCTGATCGCTCGCATACACGCCGACCGTGTCGCCGACGGCGTACGTGTCGGTGCTGGTGGCCGGAATCGTCCCCGGGCTGGCCGGATACGGGTTGGGAAACCCGACATTGACGCGCGAGCCGCCCGCGATGTTGGTCCGATACTGATCGCGAGTCTCCTGGCTCACCTCGATCCCGCTCAGCAGCGTGTGCTGGAGGCCGAACGTCTCGGCGTGGCCGACGAGATCGGTCTGGTTCGTGAACAGCGTGTTGACGGTGTGGTTCTGAAAATCGTTCGTGTTGTTCACGTACAGATTGCCGAGCGGGCGCATGAACAGCGCCGCCCCGGACAGCGGCACGCCGCCGGTCGCCTGCCCGTACAGGTTCGTCGCGTTGACCTGGACACCGCGGACGCGCACGAACCGGTCGATCAGCGAGTAACGCGTGGTGTTGGTGATGCTCCAGTCCTGATCGAAGGTGTGCTTGTACTGCAGGGTGCCGATATGGGCGTCCACCCGCTCGGTGTCGGAGAAACCCGGGCTGAGCCGGCCGAAATAGGTGTTCTTCGAGACCGGCGCCGGTTGCCCGTAATACGTCCCGAAATAGGCGCCCGGCAGAACCGGGATGCCGTAATCGGGGATGTTGTTGTCCTTCTGGTAGATGTAGCTGACCGTCACCTGATCGTCCGGCGTCAGGTTGGCGCGGATCGACGGCGCGACGCCGAAGCGCGTGGTGTTGATGTGGTCGCGGCCGGCGACATCGGTGTCGTTGGCGAGGAACGCGAGGCGGACCGCCGAGTCGCCGAGAACCGAGTTGATGTCGCCGGTGACGCGCGCGCCCGGGGCGCTGTAGCCCGAGGCGTCGATCTGGACCTTGTCGGCGGCGAAGAACGGCAGCTTGCTGGTGACGTTGACGACGCCGCCGGTCGAGCCGCGCCCGAACAGGAACGAGGACGGCCCCTTCAGCACCTCGACGCTCTCGATGCTGAACGTGTCGCGGGTGTACCAGCCCGGATCGCGAACGCCGTCGCGATAGAAGTCGTTGCGGGCGGAGTAGCCGCGGATGTTGATGTTGTCGCCCTGCGTGCCGCCCTCGCCGCCGAACATCGTGATGCCGGGCACGTTGCGCAGCGTCTCCACGAGCGTCGAATCGCGCTGATCCTGGATGAGCTGCTGCGGGACGACCGTGATGCTCTGGGGCGTATCGAGGATCGGGGTCGGCAACCGCTGAAGCTGGAGCTGCCGGGGATTGTAGGGTGAACCCGTGGCGGGCCCCGACGTCGTGACGTCGAGCTGATCCATCACGACCGACAGGGTCTCCTGTGCGGCCGCGGGCGCCGCCACGAAGGCCAGGGACGCCGCGCCGAGCGCAGCCTGCGACAGGCGCGCCAATCCCGGCGCGCGCGGTCCGGGTGCGTTGTCGAATGCGGAACCGGCCCCATCGTCCCGGACCGAGAATAGCTCGGCGATCAGCTCCTGCTTGTTCATAGTAATTCTAGGCTTCCGATCCGGATACGTTTCCGGCGCGTATCTTAGTCCAGACGCATACAGCAACAGAAATCCGTACATCATGGGATTAAATCTGTTATTTTTAGATTTTAATAATTCGAAAGAAGGGATGTACTGGACCAGTTCTAAAATGCTGCGATTGCATTTGTTGCCGTCTTGACCCAAGAGCGGCCAGCGGTGACCGAGCGGGTGCGAGACGGATGGCCTTCGGACGATCTCCTTCCTGGCGTCGGGTGCTCCGGACGGTGCACCTGTGGCTCGGGATCGGCCTGACGCTCCTGATCGTGCCGATCAGCCTCACCGGGCTCGTCCTGGTGTTCGACGACGAGATCGACGCGGTTCTCAATCCGGGGCTCTACGCGACCACCGGCGCGGCGGTCGCGCGTCCCGCGGACGCCTATCTGCGCAGCGCGAGCGAGGCCGTGGGTGGCCAGGCGGCCGTGCTGCGCTGGCCGCATGCGGAGGGCGATCCGGTGACGGTCGTGGTCCGCCTCCAGACCGCGGCGGCGGTGGAGGCGCGTCGACCCGACGGCGACCGCGCCGCGAACCGGAGCCGCGGACCCGGGGAATCGGGTGGCCCGAGGCGGCCGCCCAGCCGCCTCGTCTATCTCGACCCGCCGACGGCCGCGGTGCTGGGCGTCAAGGACCCGCGCAATTCGCCGATCGGGCAGGTTCACGTCTTCCACGAGAACCTGATGGTGCCGGCGTATTCCGGCCGCGACATCGTCGGCTGGACCGGCGTGGCGCTGCTCCTGCTGTCGGTGACCGGGCTTGTCCTCTGGCTGCCGCGCAACGGGCGCTTCGTGCGCGCCCTGGCCTGGCGACGCGGCCCGGCGACGAGCATCAACCTGCACCACCTCGCGGGTTTCTGGATCTCCATTCCTCTCGGACTGATGGCGCTCACCGGCATCGTGCTCGCCTTCCCGCCGCAGGCCAGCGCCGTCCTGAACGCGTTCGACGCGCCGCGGCCGCCCGTCCGGCGAGCCGGCGGCGATCCGCTGATGCCGCAGCCGATGCTCACCGCGGACCGGGCCCTCGCGCTCGGGACAGACGCGGCCGCGCCGGAGACGCCCCGCCTGCTCGCCGTCCCCAGCACCGTCACGAAGGCGTGGCGCCTGGAGGTCCAGGCCGCGGACGGGACCCGGCACGCGGTCAGCATCGATGATGCGACCGGACAGACCAAGCCGGAGCCGGCGCAAAGCCGCGGCGACGCGATCGGCGCCTGGATGCGGCGGGTGCACCAGGGCCGCGCGCACGGCCCGGTCTGGGCGGCGCTGGCCGGCCTCTGCGGGGCGCTGCCCACGCTGCTGGCGATCACCGGCGTGCTGATGTGGATGCGGAAGCGGCGCAACAGAGCGGCGCTGCAGCGCGACGCGGCCGCGTTTTCCGACCGGCGCCTCATCTCAGCTGAAAACGCTTAGGCGAAGGGAGCCCCTCCGATGCTCGTCCACATCCCGCAGGTCCTGAATGCGGATCAGGTCGCCCGGTGCCGAACCGTCATGGACCAGGCGGCCTGGACCGACGGGCGGGTGACCGCCGGGTTCCAGTCGGCGCAGGTCAAGAAGAACCTGCAATTGCCGGAGGACGCGCCCGAGGCCCAGGAACTCGGCGGCCTGGTGATGCTCGCGCTCAAGCGCAGTCCGCTGTTCCTCTCGGCCGCCCTGCCGCACACGGTCTTCCCGCCGCTGTTCAACCGGTACGATTCCGGCATGACGTTCGGCGCCCATATCGACAACGCCATCCGCCAGTCGCTGGACGGCCAGCGCATCCGCACGGATATCTCGGCGACGCTGTTTCTCAGCGGACCGGACGAGTACGACGGCGGCGAGCTGACGGTGGAGGACACCTATGGCTCCCACGCCGTCAAGCTGCCGGCCGGCGACCTGGTGATCTACCCTGCGGACAGCCTGCACACCGTCACGCCGATCACCCGCGGCTCGCGCGTCGCGTCCTTCTTCTGGATCCAGAGCCTGATCCGCGACAGGACGCGCCGGGCCCTGCTGTTCGACCTCGACACCTCGATCCGGCACCTGACCCGCGACGTCCCGGGGCACGAGGCGCTCGTTGCCCTGACGGGCACCTACCACAATCTGCTTCGGCAATGGGCCGAGACCTGATCGGAGACAGGGATTGTCGCCGGCCCAGTATCGATCTTCGTCAGGCGCCCTCGCGATTAAGCCGAACGACGAGCTGATCGGCGAACTTGGCCGCAGCCACCGACAGCGACCGTCCGCGCAGTTGCGCCAGGACAAGCGTCATCGGCGTGAGGTCGCGCGTGTCGATCGGGCGGCTGTGCAGGCGCGGATCCTCCGGGATGCCGCTGGGAACCTGGAGGCTGACCACGTCCTCCCGCAGGGTCAGGTTGCGGAGGAATTCCAGCGAGCCCGACTCGACGGACGGCCGGAGCTCGACCCCCCGCCGGGCAAGCGCCTGCTCGATGTGATGGCGGATGGCGAGCGAGTGGTCGGGCAGCGCCAGGGCATGGGCGAGGCAGTCGCGCAGCCGCACCGGCCCCGCCTCCGCCGCCAGCGGGTGGCCGCTGCGCATCAGCGCGCACAGGGTCTGGTGGCCGGAATAGAGGAGGTGCAGCTCCGCCGAGGGCGGCGGCTGCAGGATCAGGGCGAGATCCGCCTCGAAGGCCGCCAGCGCCGTCACCGCCTGCGCGTGATCGCGGACCTGCACGGTGAAGCCGACCTGGGGAAACCGGGCCCTGTAGGCCTCGACCTCCTCCGGCACGACCTGCGTGACGAATGCCTGGCTGCAGGCCAGGGCCACGTGGCCACGCCGCACCCCCGATAGGTCGGCGATCTGGGAGCGCACCCGGTCGAGATCCGCCACTTGGTCGCGGATATGACGGGCGAACAGCTCACCGGCCGCGTTGAGCCGCATGCCCTGCGGCAGGCGCTCGAAGATCGGCGTGCCGAGCTCGTATTCGAGATCCTGGATCTGCCGCGTCAGGGCCGATGGCGTCAGGTTGAGACGCTCCGCGGCGCGCCGGATCGAGCCGGCACGGGCGATCTCGGCAACGTAGGTGACGGTGCGCAGATGCTTCACACGTGCACACTCCACCGCCGTTGCCGAGAATGCAACGGATCGCTCAGGAAATAGCACTTCCTCGCAACAGGGTCCGCGCCTAGCGTTACGGCAATCGTGACCTTGCAGGAGCCGTTCGATGATCCGCCGCCGCACCCTCCTGGCCGGTCTCGGGGCCGGCCTCGCCGTCGGCCCCCTGTCCGGCGCCCGTGCCCAGGGCGCCCCCGTGACGATCCGGATGGGCTCGCTCAAGCTGATCCACTCGATCGCGCCGAGCTTCTACGAGCGCTTCACCCCCGCGGGCGTGACCGTGGAGGTGGTGCCGTTCGAGAGCCCGACCGAGTGCAAGAACGCCGTCGTCACCAAGTCGGTGGATTTCGGCACCTTCGGCATCGCCGCCGCGACGCTGGGTGCCGCCGCCGGTGAGCCGCTCGTGGTGATCGCCTCGACCTGCAACCGCGGGATGGCGGTGATCGCCAAGAAGGGCTCCGACATCCACGCCATCAAGGACCTGCGCGGCAAGCGGGTCGCGATCTGGCCCGGTAGCACCCAGGAGGTCTTCGTCCTGGAGCGGATGCGGATGGAGGGGCTGTCCGTGAAGGACATCACCCCCGTGCGCATCTCCTTCTCGGAGATGCACATCGCGCTCGCCCGCGGCGACGTCGACGCCTATGTCGGCGCCGAGCCGGGGCCGGGCGTCAGCCTCGCCTCGGGCGTCGGCCAGCTCGTCGAGTATCCCTACGGCACCGAGATGGGCGCCCTGAACATGGTGTTCGGTGCCCATCGCGACACGCTCGCCGAGCGGCCCGACCTCGTCCGGACCATGCTGGAGATCCACCGCAAGGCCACGGACTTCGCGGCCCGCGACCGCGACGCCATGATCGCCATGGCGGTGGCCAAGCTCGGCCAGAAGCGTGAGGCGCTGGAACTGTCGGCCCCGAATGTCGAGCTGACCTGGCGCCTCGGGCCGGACGAGGTCCGGCAGGCGCAAGCCTACGCGCAGCACATGCTGGCGCTCAAGCAGATCAAGCGGCTGCCCGAGCCCGGCTTCATCGACACCCGCTTCGTCGACGCGATGGGGCGGGCGTGAGCACCGGGATCGAGGCCGGCCCCCTGCCGGCGACGGTAGCGCCGGCCCCCGCGGCCGACCGGGCCGGTGCCGGCTTCGCCCGCCTCCGCCGGCTGGCGCTGGCCTGCGTGGTGCCAGCGGCGCTCGTCGCAATCTGGCAGTTCACCACCGCGGTCTGGCCCTACAGCCTGATCCCGCCGCCCGCGGAGGTCTGGGCCGAGCTGCAGGACCTCGCGGTCGGCGGCATCAACGACGACGCCTTCAGCGGCACCCTCTGGACCCATCTCGTGGCCTCGCTGAGCCGGGTCTACGGCGGTTTCGCGCTGGCGGCGGCCGCAGCTCTGCCGCTCGGCCTGCTGATCGGCCGCGTGCCGCTGATCCGGGCGCTCCTCGATCCGGTCCTGCAGGTCCTGAGGCCGGTTCCGGTCACCGCGTGGCTGCCGCTGGCGATGATCCTGTTCGGCCTCGGGCCGCGCTCGGCCTTCTTCCTCGTCTTCCTCGGGGCGTTCTACCCGATCCTGGTCAACACCGTGTTCGGCGTGCGCTCGGTCGAGCCCCGCCTGTTCGAGGCGGCGGCGATGCTGGGCTGCACCGGTCCGGCGCAGTTCGTCCGGGTGGTGCTGCCGGCGGCGCTGCCGTCGATCTTCACCGGTCTGCGGCTGGGGCTGGGCTTTGCCTGGGTGGTGATCGTGGTCGGCGAGATGACCGGCGTCCAGACCGGCCTCGGCGCGATCATCATGGAGGCGCGCCAGCTGTCGCGCACCGAGATCGTGATCTGCGGCATGGCGGTGATCGGGGTCGCAGGCTTCGTCTCCGACTGGCTGGTCATGCAGCTCGGCCGCCGGCTGCTCGCCTGGAGCCCCAATCATGGCTGATCCGACGATCCCGATCCTCGACATGCGGGCGGTCTCCAAGACCTACACGGCCGGCGGCCGCCGGACCGAGGCCTTGCGCGAGGCGAACCTCACCGTGGCGCGCGGCGAGTTCGTCTGCCTGCTCGGCGCCTCGGGCTGCGGGAAGTCGACGCTGCTGCGGGTCGCCGCCGGCTTCGAAGCCCCGACCGCCGGGCAGGCCCTGATGTGGGGCAAGCCGATCGCGGGGCCGGGGCCGAGCCGCGGCATGGTCTTCCAGGATTACGGCCTGTTCCCGTGGCTCACCGTGCGCGACAATATCGGCTTCGGCCCGAAGGCCTGTGGGCGGCCCGCCGCCGAGGTGCGCGACATCGCCGAGCGCTACATCGCCCTCGTCGGCCTCCAGGCCTTCGCGGACGCCTACCCGCACCAGCTCTCGGGCGGGATGAAGCAGCGCGTCGCCATCGCCCGGGTGCTCGCCAACGAGGCCGAGGTGGTGCTGATGGATGAGCCCTTCGGGGCGCTCGACGCCATGACCCGCGAGCGGCTTCAGGACGAGCTGCTCGACCTGTGGTCGCGGACGGGGCTGACGATCCTGTTCGTCACCCACGCCATCGAGGAGGCGATCTTCCTGGCCGACCGGATCGTGATGATGTCGCCCGGCCCCGGGCGGATCGAGTCGATTCATCCGGTCGAGCTGCAGCGGCGGCGCGACGTGTCGAGCCCGGCCTTCAACGACCTGCGCCGGATGCTGGCGGCGCAGCTTCACAGCCACCACGCGCCGCGGGCCGCCGCCTGATGGAGACCGCCTTCGACGATCCCCGCCGGCCTGAGAACAGGCTCGCCTACCGCGCCGCCATCGACCGGCCGCGGCTGGCGCTGCCCGGGGGCAAGCACGTCGCAATCTGGCCGGTGGTCAATGTCGAGCACTGGCTGATCGACCATCCGATGCCGCGCCAGATCCTGGTGCCGCCGACCGCCGCGAGCCTGCTGCCGGATATCCCGAACTGGGCGTGGCACGAGTACGGGATGCGGGTCGGGTTCTGGCGCTTCCTGGAGGCGTTCGAGAGCCGCGGCATCCGCCCGACCCTGTCGATCAACGGTTCGGTCTGCACGGCCTATCCGCGCATCGCCGAGGCCGCCCACGCGGCCGGCTGGGAGTTCATGGCCCACGGCTTCCACCAAGTCCCGACCCATCGGGTCGCGGACCAGCCCGAGATGATCGCCCGCACGGTCGCGGCCATCACCGCGGTCACGGGGCGCCCGCCGCGCGGCTGGCTGGGCCCGGGCCTCACCGAGACCCTCGACACCCCCGACCACCTGCGTGCGGCCGGCATCGAGTATATCGGCGACTTCGTGGTCGACGATCGCCCCTGCCGGGTGGCGACGCGCACGAGCGACCTCTTTGCCCTCCCCTACTCCGTCGAGCTGAACGACATCCCGCTGCTCGCCATCCAGCACCATCGCGCCGACGAGTTCGTCGAGCGGGCGCTCGCCCATCTCGACCGCCTTGCCGCCGAGGCCGCGGGTCCCGGCCCGCTCGGCGGCGCCAAGGTGATGGGCTTCGCGATCCATCCGTACATCACCGGCGTGCCGCACCGGATCGCTCTGCTCGAGCGGCTGCTCGACGCCATCCTGGCGCGCAGCGACGTGGCCGTCATGCAGGGGGTCGAGATCCTCGACTGGTATCGCGCCACCGGCGACGGATCCTGAGCCGCGCCCCGAGGAGACGCCGTGCCGCCCTTCCCGACAATTCCGCTCCTGCACGCGGCCTATTCCGACGGCCTCGACCCACGCACCGTCGTGGCTGAGGCCTATCGCCGGATCGCCGCGGTCGGCGATCCCGGCATCTTCCTCGCGCTGGTGCCGGAGGCCGACGCGCGGGACGCCGCGGGGGCGCTGCCGCCCTTCGACCCCGTGGCGATGCCGCTCTGGGGCGTCCCCTTCGCCGTCAAGGACAACATCGACGTCGCCGGCCTGCCGACCACCGCGGCCTGCCCGGACTTCGCCTATACGCCGACCGAGACCGCGCCCGCTGTGATGCGCCTCGTGGCGGCCGGGGCGATCCTGATCGGCAAGACCAACCTCGACCAGTTCGCCACCGGTCTCGTGGGCCTGCGGACTCCCTTCCCCGCCCCGCGCAACGCGATCGATCCGGCCTACGTGCCCGGCGGTTCCAGCAGCGGCTCGGCCGTCGCGGTCGCCCACGGGATCGTCGCCTTCGCCCTCGGGACCGATACGGCGGGCTCGGGCCGGGTGCCGGCGGCGCTCAACAACGTCGTCGGGTTGAAGCCGTCCCTGGGCTCGATCTCCAGCCGCGGCATGCTGCCGGCCTGCCGGACCCTCGATACGCTCTCGGTCTTCGCCGGGACCGTGGCCGACGCCGACGCGGCGTTCCGGGTCATGCTGGGCTTCGACGGCGCCGACCCCTGGTCGCGGGCCCTACCGGTGGCCGCGACGCCCGCCGGCCTCCCTCCGGGCCTACGCCTGGGCCTGCCGGATGCGGCGAGCCTCCGCTTCGGCGGCGACGATTTCTCGGAGGCGGCCTTCGCGGCGACGGCCGCCGATCTCGAAGCCCTCGCCGGTGCGGCAACGCCCATCGATTGCGCGCCGATGTTCGCCGTCGCGGCCCTGCTCTACGACGGGCCCTGGGTTGCCGAGCGCTACGCGGCGATCCGGCCGGTCATGGAGACGCGCCCCGAGATCCTGCACCCGACGACGCGGGCGGTCATCGCCAACGCCGGGCGCCACAGCGCCGCCGACGCCTTCGCGGGCCTCTACAGCCTCACGGAGCTGCGCCGCCCCGCGGACGCGATCTGGGAGCGCGTCGACGTGCTCGCCGTGCCGACCTATCCGCGCCCGCAGACCTGCGCGGCCTTGGCCGCCGACCCGATCGGGCCGAACAGCGAGCTCGGAACCTATACCAACTTCGTCAACCTGCTCGACTGGTGCGCCCTCGCGGTCCCGGGTCGGCCCCGCGCCGACGGCTTCCCCGCGGGGGTCACCCTGCTGGCGCCGCGGGGATCGGACGGGCTGCTCGCCGCCCTGGGCGCACGCCTGCACGCACGTACGGCGGCCCGGATCGGTGCGGGCCCGACGCCCGTGCCGGCGGCGGAGCCGGGCCCGGCGCGGGCCTTGCCCGGCGAGATCGAGCTGGCGGTGGTCGGCGCGCATCTGTCCGGACTGCCCCTGAACCGTGAGTTGACGGAACGCGGTGCCCGTTACCTGCGGACGGCGCCAACCGGGCCGGACTATCGCCTCTACGCCCTGCCCGGCGGGCCGCCGCAGCGCCCGGGGCTGCTCCGGGTGGCTGCCGGTGAGGGCGGCGCGATCGAGACTGAGGTGTGGGCGCTGCCGCCCGCCGCCTTCGGGGCCTTCGTGGCCGGGATCCCGGCGCCGCTCGGCATCGGTACTCTGCGGCTCGCCGACGGGACGGCGCCCAAGGGGTTCCTGGTCGAGGCCGCCGGCCTTGTCGATGCGGCCGACATCACCCGCTTCGGCAGCTGGCGCGGCTACATGGCCGGTCGCGCGGCGGCCTAGGGATCAAGATCAGACGCTTGGTGCCCGCGGCGCGGAGCCGGTTTCGATCCAGGTCGGCCGTTCGGCCGACGATCGATGCCTACCGATGGCGGCAATCGATCGGCCGTCCGCTCCTTCGGCTGGGGGGTCAAGCAGGTTCCGGAATCGCATTGGACAGCAAGCGTTCCATCCGCACTCACAGGCCGCCTGATCCGCTCCTGTTTCGTCTAACCCCACTCGCACTGCCACGCCTGTTTCTACCCGACAGCTGCATCCCCGGAGACAGCCCTGCACCTCGTCGGCCGTGAATGGCTTCGCGATGAACCGTCATTCTCGACCGATCTCGCCCTCGTCCGGCCGTGTCCGTCGGGCGGGTCCAAGCTCGTTCGTCTCAATCGGGCTTGTGAACGGGCGCGCAACACGCGCCGCATGCCGGTGCCGCATCAGCCGATGAGACGGTCACATCTGGCAGACTTCGTCCCATCGAGGTCATTCGATCACTTCGTCAGCCCTGGCGAGGATGCTGGCCGGTATGCTGATTCCCGCCGCATTCGCTGAGGCAAGATTTATCGAAATCTTCAGGCGCAGGGGCTGGTAGAATGGGATGCTCCCGACGTCCGTTCCTCTCAAGATTTGCGAAACTTGTTGCCCGACATGTGCATTCAGGTCAACGAGATCGATATCATGACCTATAAGTCCTCCTCGAACGACATAGTCACGCATCGGATAGAATGCGACGATACGGTGCTCGTTCACCAGTCTGATGATGAGATCCATGTTGTTGAAGTTTTCGACAGCCGTCGTGACCAAGGCCGATTTCGTTTTCTCAGCGGCAGCAGCCACAGCTGCACTGTACTGCGGCTCACGATGCGGACTTTCCACAGGAGGACCGATCAGTTGAAGCCCGGCCTTCTCGACAGCCGCTTGCACACTCGATCCCAAGGGACTTTCCCAGAGGGTACGGGATGTGAGCTGGAAAACACCTCGCGTATCCGGAACGATTTCTCTCAAAAACTCGATGCGCTTTTCAAATATTTCAGGACTAGAGTTGACCATAATTCCAGTGACGTTGCCTCCAGGATGAGCCAGGGAGCGGGCCAGCCCGTACGATACCGGGTCACTCGTCAAAGCGACGATCGGAATGCTTGTGGTCGCATCTTTAATCAATTTCGTCATGCGATCTGAAATGGACATTATGATATCGGGGCGCCATTTGACGACTTCCTCAGCAGTTGCTTTGTAGTTTTCCGATATACCACCGCCGTCGAACCGACCCACGATCAAGCTGCTTCCCTCTTCGAAGCCAGATTTCGAAAGCTCGTCGAAAAATGCTCGAAAATTAGGGCTTTTCTCCCTCGTCATCAGGCTCGTTGATCGATCAGGATGCACAATCGCGAGCTTATAGGATCGGAGAGGCTGAGCCCGAACCATGCATGTCGACGCGAAAAGCGTCGCACCCGCCGCAAGGAATCGACGCCGTTTCATTCTTCCCTCCCTCCGATACATATTTAGTAATGAAGGCCGGTTCTGCAGTGTCTAGGCAAATTGGTAACGACAGGTGCAAAGTGCTAAGTGCATACGCGATCGAGCCGAGGGTGCCTCCTCGCGCGGCAGCGTAGCGGCCTCGATCCGAAGCGCTCCGGAACAGCGGGGGATCGGCAAGATAAAGATCCTGCACGACCCCGCGAGCATGGGGCAGGCGTCGCAATAGATCGTGGAAGCCAGCAGCGGATACTTCCAAGTTCTGGGAAGGAGCGTGAGCGGACGGGGCGGCATCGTCCGCTTCGTCTCGAAGATGCCTTGATACGGACGGGCAAGCCTTCGTCCGAGGCCGACCGCGTCAGCGGGTACCAGGCGTCAGATGTTGGCCACGCGCAGGCTGTCGCTTCCGATCCGGTATCCCGTCGAACCCTTCCGTCGATGCGGGCCGCTCCGTCATCACGCGTGCCGCGCAGTGGCCCCGAAGCGCGCCATCGGCCGTCGTGGCACCGACCGCGCTTCGTCGCTCTGCTCGCAAGGACGGCGGCAGAGCCCTCGACCGACGCCGTCCGGGACCGCTCCAGGCCTCAAGCACCGGCGGGCTCCGATCGCGACCGGAGGCCCGTCCCTGCCGCCCCTCACGCGAGCAGATCGTGATGCGCGGGGTGCCGGCGCAGCCACGCGCGGGCGTACCCGCAGTGGGGCACGATCCGTTCACCGCCGGCCCGGGCCCGCGCCACGACGCCCGCCATGAGCCTGTCGGCCGCTCCGGTGCCGCGGAGGACGGGCGGGGCGTAGACGTGGCTGATGAGGAGCTGCCCCACTTCGCGGCGATACGTGGCGAAGGCGACCTCGCCGCCGACCGCCAGCTCGAAGCGGCTCCGGTCGACATTGTCGCGCACCACCTCCGTCATCCACATCTCCCGAACCCTAAATTTCCTGGACGTTTCCTGCAGCGGCGCCCTGGCCCAGGAACGTCGGGCTCCGGAGCAAGGTTTCTCCGCCCGCGCCGGTCTCGGCGCTCCCCGCTACGATGGGGTCTGTCGGACTCGTCGCCGCCCGTCGGATCGATGAACAGCCGCACCAGATCCGGTTCACGGTCGCGGTCGCATCCTCCTGTCATCCGGCCCGGTAAGCCCGGGGCCAGGGTTGTCAGGAGATCGTGTCATGAAGCGCTCCAGGATGTTCGGGATGGCCGCGGTGCTGGCGGCAGGGTTTGCCACCGCCACGGCGGCCAATGCGGCGCCGTTCGGATACGGCCCGCCGGATGGCGGCGTGCGGTTCGAACGCGTGGCCGGCGGCTGCGGCCCCGGCTTCCACCCGAACCCGTGGGGCCATTGCCGGCCCAACGATCGCGGCTGGGGCTATGGCGGACCGCGCGGCCCCTATGGCGGCCGGCCGGGCTACGGATATGGCGGGTACGAGCGTGGCCCCGGCGGCTACGACGGCCCGCGCCGCTCCTACGGGGGCTGGTGACCGTCGCCGTCGGGCGGGGCGTCGGGGTGCCAGCCTGACAGCCCCGTCCAGGCCTCGCGGATGAAGGCGAGGCGGCGTTCGGCCCGCAGGGGATCGGTGCCGGCGACCTGCTGGAGCACCGCCGCCATCGCCTCGGGGCCACCCAGGGCTGCGGCGGCCTCGCCCTGGCGGCGCATGGCGGAGCGATGGGCCTTCATCGCGGGCCCGGCCTTCGGGCCGGTCTCGATCGCCTCCAGGACCGCGACCAGCGCCGCCACGATCGGTGCAACCTCCCGCCACGTCGGCACGGGTGGGTTTTCGGGCGCGACTGGCCGCGGCCCGCTCGGCGGCGGGACGGTGAAACCGGTGGTCAGCGGACGCTTCATGGCTGGACTCCTCAGGCGACCAAGATGAGCCGATAACCGGCCGGTGGACACCCGCGGGGGCGCATGACCAGGCACTCATGGAGGAAGCGTTCCGGCGAGGAAGGCCTGTCGCGCCACATCCTGCCCAATGCCGGGACGATGGTCGGCGTGTGCACCACGTTGATCGGCCTGGTGAAGATCGTCGAGGGGCGCATCGGTCCGAGCCACGTCGACGAGGCTGCCGCACTGACGGCCATCCTGTTCCTGGTCAGCGCGATCGCCTCCTACCTGTCGATCCGCCTGGAATCCGAGAGCGACCTCGCGATCCGCCTGGAGCGCTGCGCCGATATCGGCTTCGTCCTCGGGCTGATCAGCCTGTCGGTCATCGCGATCCTGTTCGCCTACGAGACGATCTAGCGAGCGGCGGCCCGGCCCGTCCGGATGTCCCGTCGTGTCACGCGTGTTCCAGAACACGTCGGCCCTGAAAGCTTAGGCATACATCGGTTTCACCACGCGAACACAGTCGCGAACCCGATGGAGGCCACGATGACTTGGACGAACCGCATCACCATTGCCGCCACGCTGATCGGCGGCGCGATCGCGCTGGTGACCTATGCGCAGGCCCTGAGCCTACCCGCGCACTTCGCCTGACGCCGCACGTCCGGGAGACCGTCTTGCCACGGCCTTCCGGGCGTCACAGGGGTTGAGCCCGCTGAGGACACCGCGCCATGAACGCGATCAGGGATACGACGGCTTGGATCGGCCACGCGCTCGCCGGGTTGGCCTATGAGGTCTTCCTGAGCTTCGGTCCGCTCGCGGCGCCGATGGCTTCCGAAGGATCCGTCGCGCCGAGACGATGCCAGGATGAAAGCCGTCGTGAGACCGGGAATGGCCTCTGACGGACTGGCCTGACCATCCGTCGGCTGCCCTTGCCCGCCGCCTCCGTATCGCCAGGACCCTGCCCTGGCGACCGGCACGTCGGACGCCGCCGGATGCACGGACAGCCCAGTTCACCGCGCCGCCGGGCTTCGATAAAGGGTGGCGGGACCGTTGAGCCTCGCAGGAATAGGACCCGTCATGTCGGCGCGCGCGCTGGTCCTGTTCCCGGACCCCTGCCTCTCTTGTCCGGCCTCCCCGGTCGATAGTTTCGGGCCGGACCTGAAGGTCCTGGCCGACGATGTACGGGACGCGCTCCGGACCGCGAGCGCCCTCGGCCTGACAGCCCCGCATATCGGCGTGCCCGCGCGCGTCATGGTGATCCGGATGTCGCCGGATCAGGAGCCGCGCGCCTACGTGAACCCCACGATCCTTTGGGCGTCCTCCGACCTGGCGACGCATGAGGAGGGCAGCGTCAGCATGCCGGGCGTCCGCGAGCGGATCACCCGGCCCGCGCGCGTCCGGTTCGGCTACAGCGACCTCGACGGATCGGCCCACGAGGAAGAGGCGGACGGCTTCCAGGCCGCGGTCATCCAGCACGAGATCGATCAGCTCGACGGCGTGTTCTGGATCGATCGCCTGTCGCGCCTGAAGCGGGATCGTCTCCTCAAGCGGTTCGGCAAGCTGAAATCGGCGGCGGCGCCCTGAAATCCCGATCGGTTGTTTCGTTAGGTTAATGAACGGCGCGCGATCTCGGCATACGCCCGGATCGAAGATGACGTTCGATGGAATTGCCGCCATGAGCACAGATATCATCGACCTCGATGATCAGACGGCTTGGCTCGTCCAGCACCTTGCCATCAACGGGCCTGCCTCGGCCGAAGCGGCGACGGCCCTGACGATCGAGAAGCTGCGTCGATTGGAGGATCTGGCGCGACACGCAGGGGCCGACCGGCAGGCGTTCCAGAAGATCCTGTCGGCGCGCCGGGTGCTTGGCGACCGTGCCGATCTGGGCCGGGCGCCGCCTTTCGGCGAGAGCGCTATCGCGATCAATCCCATCCCGGAAGCGCTGCAGCTTCCCGACGCCGGGACCGGACCGACGGTGTGAACTGCCCGTCGCGCACCAGGCGGCGATGCCGGGAACACCGGCGTCGCGCGATGTTCATTGGGCGAGGCGCCGGATTTCCTTCGGGCGCGAACTCGCGTTGCGTCTCACGCGGTATCCATGGCGGGCGCGTCCGCGAGACCTTCGGCCTGCAAATGCAGCGTTCCGCGACGTCATCCCACACCGGCAGCTGATCTATAGCGGACCGATCGACGCGTATTTCGACGGCCGGTTCGTGCGCCTGCCCTACCGCAGCCTCCGGTTCGTCCACACCACCCCGGACGTCACCCGTCACCAGCCGGTGGCGGCGGTGAACTATCCGCAGACCGAGGCCCACACGCGGATCACCGAGTCGAAGCATCTCACCGGGCAGGAGCACGTGCTGACGTCGCTGACGTTCGAGTATTCGAGCGCCGAGGGTGATCCGTACTATCCGATTCCGAGGCCCGAGAACCAAGCCCTGTTCAAACGCTGCGAGCGCCTCGCGCTCACCGAGCGGAACGTGTGGTTCGTCGGCCGGCTCGCGACCGATCGCTACTACAACATGGACCAGATCGTCGGGCAGGCCCTGGCGACCTTCCGGCGGATCGACGCCCAGTTGGGGCACCCCGCCTCCGGCTCCGTGCGGATAAAGCTCCGGCCTTCGGCGACCATCCGGTCGCTCAAGTCTAGAACGGCCGATCGGCAGGGCGGAAACCGCGCCACGCCAGCTCGGTCGTCCGGCGTTCAAGAGCGGCCGGAGCCGAAGCCCGGCCGCGCCTGCAGCCCTGTCGCGCGGCCCGCTCAGAAGGCGCGGTTACGCGCCGGATGCGGGTTGCCGTAGCGGCGGCGCAGGTAGGACACGACCTTCGGGAGAAGGAAGGCGATCAGGATCTTGCGCATCGGGGCTGGCTCGCATCGCGGGTTCGTGAGCGGGCAATGCGCCGGATACATCGCGGTTCCGCGTAGGGCGCAGGATCAGAGTTCCAGCGTCAGGGTCACCGGCGCGTGGTCGGATGGGCGCTCCCAGGCGCGGGCCTCGCGCAGCACCTCGACCTTGCGGACGGTCCCGACGAGGTCCGGCGACACCCACAGGTGATCGAGGCGCCGTCCCTTGTTGGCGCCCGACCAGTCGGGGGAGCGGTAGCTCCACCACGTGTAGATCTTCTCCGGCTCCGGCGTGAGATGGCGCGCCGTGTCGATCCAGCCCGCCTCCCCGCGCAGGATCTCGAGCGCCTCCGTCTCCGCGGGGGTGTGGCTCACCACGTCGAGGAGCTGCTTGTGCGACCAGACATCGTGCTCCAGCGGCGCGACGTTGAGGTCGCCCATCAGGATCGCCGGTCCGGAGACGCGCTTGCCGCCCCACGCGCGCAGCTCGGCCAGGAAGTCGAGCTTGTGGGCGAATTTCGGGTTGAGGTCGCGGTCCGGCACGTCGCCGCCAGCCGGCACGTAGAAATCGTGCAGCACGATGCCCGAGGCCGCCCCGGCCTCCGGCCCGAGCACCGCCGAGATGTGGCGGGCATCCGCCCGCTCGCAGAACCCCATCACGCTGCGGGTGTGCAGGGGGAAGCGCGACAGGATCGCGACGCCGTTGTAGCCCTTCTGGCCGGCGAACATCACATGCTCGTAGCCGGAGCCGCGCAGGGCCTTCAGCGGGAAGGCGTCGTCGGGGCACTTGGTCTCTTGGAGGCAGAGCACGTCCGGCTTGTGCGCGGCCAGGAAGCGCAGCACCAGGTCGATGCGCAGGCGCACCGAGTTGATGTTCCAGGTGGTGACGGTGAGTTGCACGGGCGGCGCTTGGGTTCGGACGGCGTTGCGTTCCGATAGCCGATTTCGCGGCCCGCGACAGTCCGCTCACCGTCGGTGGGGCAAAAGGCCGTGCGCGCTTGGCCCGCAGGCGCTATGTCCGGGGCTTGCCCTGTCCCGGGCCCCTCGACGAGGCCCTGCCATGGCACATGCCCGTTCGCTCCTGTTCGCCGTCTACTGGGCGGCCTGGACGACCCTGTTCCTCGCGCCGCTGGCGATCTTCCTGCTGTCCGGCTCGCCGCAGCGGCCGATCCGCCGGGCGACGCGGCTCTGGGCGCGCGGGATCCTGGGCGGGCTGCGGCGTATCGTCGGGCTGCGTTACGTCGAGGAGGGCCGCCAGCACCTGCCGGCCGAGCCCTGCCTGATCGTTGCCAATCACCAATCGACCTGGGAGACGCTGGCCTTCCTGGTGCTGGTGCCGGACGTGGCGATCGTCGCCAAGCGGGAGCTGCTGGCGATCCCGGTGGTCGGATGGTTCCTGCGGCGTTCGCCGATGATCGTCATCGACCGGGGCAACGGCACCCAGGCGCTGCGCACCATGATCGACGAGGGGCGCGCCGCCGTGAATGCCGGCCGGTCGATCCTGATCTTTCCCGAGGGTACCCGCGGCGGCATCGCCGCGCCGCTGCGCTTCAAGCGCGGCGTCGAGCTGCTCTACGGCCGGCTCGGGCTGCCGGTGGTGCCGGTGGCGCTCAATTCCGGACTGTTCTGGCCCGGCGGCACGGCGACCCGGTCCGGCACGGTGGTGGTGAGCTACCTCGCCGCCGTCGCCCCGGGCCTGCCGGCCGCGGAGTTCCTGCGCTGCACCGAAGGGGCGATCGACCGGGAGCTCGACCGCTGGCGCGGCGCCGCCCCCGGCGGGATCGACGCCAAGGCGGCGTGACGGCCCGTCACTGCTTCGTCTGCTGGATCTGCTGCTGCATCGCCTTGTCCTCGGCGCGGCCGTAATTGATGAAGAACAGGCTGCCGTCGACACTCTTGCCCTTCTGCAGGTTCGAGAGCGTCACCGTGGTGATGTAGCCCTGCGGATCGGTGATCCGCCATTGCGACAGGGTCTTCATCTCGGAATCGAAGAACAGCTGGATCTTCGAGGTGCCCCCGAGGGTGGCGCGGTCCTCCAGGCTGATGCGCACGCCGCCCGGATCGTTGGCCACGTCGGTCACGGTGAGGTCGCGGGCGAGGTCGATCTTCTCGCGCAGCAGGAATTTCAGCGGCGTCTGGGTGATGAAGTAGAGGTCCTGGGTGTTGAGCTTGCGGTCGCGGACCGCCACCGAGGTGCCGTCGGCGACGACCTCCAGGGGCGAGGGCTGGTCGTAGTCGAAGCGCAGGCGGCCGGGCTTGGCCAGCGTCAGCTTGCCGCCGATCCGGCGCCCGTCGGCGCCGATCTGCATGAAGCTGCCCGTGAGGGTGTTGATGCCGTTGAAATAGGCGTTGGCCTGAGCGAGCAGCGTGGCGGGATCCGCCGAGTCGCCGGTGACGATCGCGGTCGGCGCGCCGACCGCCGCGACCTTCGGCTCCGGGGCCTTGTGGTCGGCCTTGTCGCCGCCCTTGGCGGGCTTGGCGCTGCCGGCCTTCGCGTCCTTGCTCGCTTCCTTCGCCTTGGGGGCCGGCTTCTTGGCCGGCGCGGGCGCTGCCGGGGCGGTCTCCGGCTGCGGGGCGGGTTCCTCCTTGTGGCCGAACAAGCTGTCGATGAAGGCGCCGACCTGCGCGTCGGCCGGGTTGGCGGTCGCGAGCCACAGCCCGGCGGCGATCAGGGAGCCGGCTGTGCGGATGCGGCGGCCGATCATCGGCAGAATCTCCTGGGGAACCGCGGGCAAGCTCCGGCGGCGAAACAGAGGTGTGCGGGCCGCTGCGGACGCCTGACCATCCCCTCGCCCTTGCGCGCGGAGCGAAGCAATCCAGGTGCGCCACGCTTACCGATGTCGCGCTGTCCTGGGTTGCGTCGCTCCGCGCGCAAGGACGGGGCGGGTTTCGCAGCGGCCCGTTAGAACCCCGCCCTGTGGCGAAGATGCGACGTCCGGGCCGCCCCCGTGGGAAGCGGCCCGGACAGCGTGTCACTCGTCGTCGTACATTCCGGCCGAGCTGTGCGACGCCCCGGCGACCAGGATCTCGCGCTTGCCGGCATGGTTGGCCGGGCCGACGATGCCCTCGATCTCCATCCGCTCCATGATCGAGGCGGCGCGGTTGTAGCCGATCTGCAGGCGGCGCTGGATGTAGCTGGTCGAGGCCTTCTGGTCGCGCAGCACCACCTCGATGGCCTGCTTGTAGAGGTCGTCGGACTCGCCGCCGGTCGCCGCCGCGAAGGCGCCGATATCGAAGACGGGGGCGTCTTCCTCGGGCTCGTCGGAACGCTCGGACTTGTCGGCAGTCGCCGCCTTGCCCCGGCCGGACCGGCCGCCCTCCTTGGTGGGCTCCTCGGACGCGTCGTCGGCGGTGACGGCGTCGAGGTAGCTGGGCCGGCCCTGGCGCTTGAGGTGGGCGACCACGCTCTCGACTTCGCTGTCCGAGCAGAACGGCCCGTGCACGCGGGTCGTGCGCCCGCCGC